>Ga0216301_1000004_pt1 | contig 61960 bp, 50 predicted proteins | sample 4hB_Boncat_minus_FD_156203 | JGI IMG/M metagenome (GOLD analysis project Ga0216301, IMG submission 156203) | Terrestrial sediment cell enrichment communities for BONCAT metagenomics from Utah, United States - 4hB_Boncat_minus | ecosystem: Environmental > Terrestrial > Deep subsurface > Rock...
CGAGGAACGCGAAGCGTCGGTGCCCAAGGTCGAGGAAGTGCTGTGCCGCCGCCGCGCCGGCGGCCACGTTGTCGATATCGACGCTCGAGACGCCGTCGAGGGTCGACGTCGTGCCTATCAACACCATCGGCGTTCCCCGCTGCTGGAGAAAGGACACGAGCTCGCTGTTCACCGACGGCGCAACAATAATTAGGCCATCGCACCGACCGTCATAGCTGCGTCGGATAGCGTGACCAAGATCGTCCCACATCCTTTCCGCGAAGATGGAGGTGCTCCAACCCCGGAACATCGCCGCCTCGAGTATCCCGTCCAGCACGTTGCAGAAGTAGCCGTGCTGGAGCAGTGGATTCTTCGTGATGTCGGGTACGACCACGCCGAGATTCCGGGTCAGAATCGCCATTTGCCGGTCTTCCAATGCCGGGGGACGGTAGCGGAGCTGACGCACGGCAGCGAGAACGCGCTCGCGTGTCTCCGGACCGACTCGGTCGACACGTCCGTTCAGAACGTGCGACACCGTCGCCGTCGACACCCCAACCAGATTCGCCACGTCGCGGATCGTTGCCATGCCCTTTCCCCGGGGAAACGCGTTAACGCTTCCTCGACGTGATGTTACGACACCGGCCCCGCAATTGCAATAGGCGATTTTGGCTTTTTAGTTTGATTCGACACTCTAGCGGCCAACGAAACCGCTGGATGTAGGTTAACGGACTCCGATTTTCCGGGGACTCGTTCACCCAACGCGTTAACATGGAGCGAATGTCGAGCACGCCTTTCGAGACCGCCCCTGCCGTAGCGACTCGGGTACTTCTTCGGGATCCTCCCTTCCTCCAACCCGTGGAGCCATGGAATCACCGAGGACGTTGGCCGGCGAGTTGGATCGGCTTGCCTGAGCCGCCCGACGAGCCCTTTGTCTCCGCGTTCGCCCTTTCCCTGGATCTGCCCGACCGTCTCCTTGTGAGGGTTCACGTTAGCGCGGACGAACGCTACGAGCTGTACGTCGACGGCCAAAGGCTCGGCCGCGGTCCTGAGCGCGGGGACGAGGACAACTGGGCCTTCGACACCTACGACGTCGATCTCGCCGCGGGCTCGCACACCCTGGTGGCGAAAGTGTCGTGGCTGGGGCCGGACGCCGCCTTCGCCCAGCACACCGTGCAGCCGGCCTTCATCTTTTGCCCCCAGGACGAGGCCTACACCTCGCTCCTGGCCACCGGCACGGCACCCTGGAAGGTGAAGCGCATCGGTGGCTACTCGTTCAAGAACCCTCAGGCAGCCTGGGGCACGGGTGCGAACCTAGAGATCCACGGCCAAGAGTTCGACTGGAACTTCACGAACGGGGCAACCGAAGAGTGGCTGGACCCCGTCACCATTCACCCGGGCGAGTCCTCCGCTTACCCCGGCGACCGCGGTCGGACCCCACTGCTCCGACCCGCCATGCTGCCCCCAATGATGGAACGCGCTCTTCCCATCGGAAAGGTGCGGAACGTCTCCACTCCGCCCCCCGGCCCCACCCACGGCGTACCGATCCGGCAGACGGACCACCTGAACGCGGAAGCGGCGAAGTGGCAGTCCCTCCTAGACCAACGATCACCGGTAGAGTTCGCCCCCCACTCCCGGCGAAGGATCCTGATAGACCTCGACGACTACTACTGCGCCTATCCAGAGTTGGTCACCTCCGGCGGAGCCGGGGCATCGGTACGGGTGCACTGGCAAGAGGCGCTCTACGAAAAGGACGGGGAGACCCCGAAGGGCAACCGCGACGAGATCGAGGGCAAGTACTTCACCACGGTCTGGCACTGGCAGGACGGCATCGGCGACACCTTCTTCCCCGACGGCGGAGAGAACCGGCTGTTCGAGACCCTCTGGTGGCAGTGCGGTCGGTACGTCGAGGTGCTCGTCGAGACGAACGACGAGCCCCTGACCCTGGAACGACTCGCGTTCCGGGAGACGCGCTATCCGGTCGAGAACAAGTCCACGTTCCGCGCCAGCGACCCTCGCCTCGAGCGGATCACCCCCATCGCCGTCCGCTCACTGCAGATGTGCTCGCATGAGACGTTCATGGACTGTCCGTACTTCGAACAGCTCCAGTACGTCGGCGACACCCGGCTGCAAGCGCTGGTCACCTACGCGATCACCCCTGACGACCGGCTTCCCCGTCAAGCCCTTCAGGCCTTCGATTGGTCCCGCCAAACCTCGGGCATCACCCAAAGCCGGTATCCAAGCCGGGTCCGCCAGCTCATCCCGCCCTTTTCGCTCTGGTGGGTCTGCATGGTCCACGACTACGCCATGTGGCGCGACGACCTCCGTTTCGTGAACGAGCGGATGCCTGGCGTCCACGCCGTCCTCGACTACTTCCGCCAATCGATCGGTGCCGATGGGCTGCTTGAGCCGCCGCGCGGCTGGAACTTCGTCGACTGGGTTCCGGGATGGGAAAGCGGCGCTCCCCCAACCGCCCTCACCTCACCCGTCGCGCCGCTAAACCTGCAGTTCGTGCTCGCCCTTCGGAAAGCCGCCCTCCTGGAGGACATCATGGGCGACACGGAAATGGCCGTTCGATACCGAAAGCTGGCGGCACGACTTCAAGAGGCCATCCGCCGCTCCTTCTGGAACCCCGGCCGCGGAATGTTCGCCGACGACCTCGGCCACAGACACTTCAGCGAGCACAGCCAGCTCCTGGCCATCCTCACCGCCACCTCCGACGATCCTCGAGTGGTTGAGGGACTGCTGAACGCCCCCGACCTCGCCCGGACCACCATCTACTTCAGCCACTACCTCTTCGAAGCGTTTGGCCAACTGGGCCTCGGGGAAGAGATCATCAAGCGACTCGACCAATGGCACGAGTTGGTTGAGAACGGGCTCCGAACAACTATCGAGCACCCCGAGCCGACCCGCTCCGATTGCCACGCCTGGGGAGCCCATCCCCAGTTCCACTTCTTGGCGACGATCCTCGGCATCCGCCCCGGTTCTCCAGGCTTCGCCACCGTCCACATCGTCCCCTCCCTGGGCTCCCTCACTTTCGCCGAGGGCTCCATGCCCCACCCCAAAGGGGATATCCGGGTGGCGATCCACCGCACCGAGGGACGCACCACGGCGAAGGTCGACCTGCCGGAGGGTGTCTCGGGAACCCTGTCGATCAGCGGCCAGAAGATCTCCCTCGGCAACGGGGAGCAAGCCTTCGATCTAGTCGACTCGGCCTGACCACGACCGGCCCTTTCCTGCTCCCAGATTAGCGCCCTTGAGATCCCGCAGGCTTCACTGATGAAACAAGACCCCGGAACGAATGCCGGGCTGAGCCTTCGGGAAACAGAATCGCGCGTGTCGAGAGCATTGGCCCCACCCAAGCGCCCTATACTACGTGTCAATTGACGGCCTGCCTCCCGCACCGGAGGCGACTCTCGGCGACGACGCCCACTAGACCATGCAAACCACCATCACCAACCTCCGCTGCGAACAGTTCGAAAATCCCGTGGGCATCGACCGGGAGCAACCCCGCCTGAGTTGGCGGCTCGAAACCGGCCGCCGGGGCGCCCGCCAGACCGCCTACCGAATCACCGTATCTTCCCAGCTTGGCGGCCCGGCCGACCTCTGGGACAGCGGACGCGTCGAGTCCGACCATACGAGCGAGATCCCCTACCAAGGGACCGCGCTCACCTCGGGCCAGCGGGCGCACTGGCGGGTCGAGGTCTGGGACGAAACCGACGCGTCCAACTCCTCCCCAGATGCGTGGTGGGAAGTGGGCCTCCTTAACGAGGGGGATTGGACCGCCCAGTGGATCGGCAGCTCAGTCCTTGGCGGACCCCGGACCTCGGCTCCCGCGCCGTACCTTAGAAAGGCGTTCGCGCTGGACAAGCCCGTTACCCAAGCTCGGCTCTACGTCACCGCTCTTGGCATCTACGAAGCGGAGATCAACGGTCAGCGCGTCGGCGACCAAGTGCTTGCGCCCGGCTGGACCGACTATCGAAAGCAGGTCCGCTACCAAACCTATGATGTGACTGACCTCCTACAGGCGGGCGAGAACGGCATCGGCGCAGTACTCGGCGATGGCTGGTACGCCGGCAGTGTCGAGTGGCGCGGCCGCCAGCTCTACGGCGATCGACCGAAGCTGCTCGCCCAACTCGTCGTCACCCACGACGACGGCTCGACCACCGTCGTCGCCACCGACGACTCCTGGCGAACCAGCCTCGGCCCCATCCTGCAAGCAGACCTCCTGCAGGGCCAGCACGTTGACGCCCGCCTAGACCTCGGTGCCTGGACTACTGCCGCCTACGACGACTCGAAGTGGCAACCCGTCCAGACCTTCCCCAAAGCCGAAGGCAAGCTCGTCGCCCAGAACAGCCCGCCGGTTCGCGTTACTGAGGAAATCCACCCCATCGCGGAGCCGAAGACCATCCATCGCTGGCCCGCCAACGACCACATCTTCGACCTGGGCCAGAACATGGTCGGTTGGGTCCGCCTGCGGGTCAAGGGGCCAGCGGGCACCACAATCCGAATCCGCTTCGGCGAGGTGTTGGACGACAAAGGCAACCTCTACACCGAGAACCTTCGCTCGGCCCAACAAACTGACTTCTACACCCTGCGCGGCGGCGACGAAGTCGAGGTGTTCGAGCCCCGCCTCACCTTCCACGGCTTCCGCTACGTAGAGGTCCGCGGCTATCCAGGCGATCCGAAGCAGGATGACTTGGTTGGCGTAGTCGTCCACTCCGACTACCCCGCCACCGGCACTTTCGAGTGCAGCAACCCGCTCATCAACCAGCTTCAGCACAACATCTGGTGGGGTTGGCGCGGCAACAGCGTGGACGTCCCCACCGATTGCCCTCAGCGCGACGAGCGCCTCGGCTGGACCGGCGATGCTCAGGTCTTCGTCCGCACCGCCGCGTACCTTGCCCAGGTCGAGACCTTCTTCGAGAAGTACCAGCAGGACCTGGAAGACTCGCAGAACGAAAAAGGCTCCATCCCCCCGATCGCTCCCGACACCAGTGTCGTCGGTGGCGACGGCGGCCCCGCTTGGGCCGACGCCTTCGTCATCTGCCCCTGGACCCTCTACCTCTGCTATGGCGACAAGGCCGTTCTGGAGCGGCACTACGACTCGATGAAGGCGTTCATCGGCTACCTCCAGTCGATCAGCCGCGACTACATCCGCAGCTACCAGGGGTACGAAGGGTTTGCCGGCTTCGGCGACTGGCTCTCCATCAACGCCGAGACGCCGAGCGACCTAATCGGAACCGCCTTCTCCGCCTACAGCACCGAACTCATGGCCCGCATCGCTGAGGTCCTGGGGAAGAGCGAGGATGCGACCGAGTTTTGGGCCCTGCACGAGAAAATCAAGGCCGCTTTCAACGATCGGTTCGTGACCCCCGGCGGCGTTGTCGCCTCGGGCACCCAGACGGCTTACCTGCTCGCCCTCCACTTCGACCTCCTGCCCCCAGAGTTGCGCGAGAAGGCGACGGAAGCTCTCGTGCACGACATCAAGAAGCGCGGCACCAAGCTCTCGACCGGCTTCGTAGGCTCTCCGTACCTGAACCACGTCCTCACGGCGAACGGTCGAAACGACGTCGCGTTCGACTTGCTGAACCAGCAGGACTGGCCCAGCTGGCTCTACGCCGTCACCAAGGGAGCCACGACGATCTGGGAGCGCTGGGACGGCTGGACCCACGACAAGGGGTTTCAGGACGCCAGCATGAATTCCTTCAACCACTACGCCTACGGTGCCATCGGCGCTTGGCTCTACCAAAGCGTCGCCGGCATCGACGTCGATCCGGCCCAGCCCGGCTACAAGCACATCGTGATGAAGCCCGACGTCGGCGGCGGCCTCACCTACGCAAAGGCGAGCTACGACAGCGTCCACGGCCGCATTGAAAGCTCTTGGCGTACGGAGGACGGCCGGTTCGAGTGGGACGTCACCGTGCCACCGAACGCTACCGCTACGGCGTACTTACCGACAAAAGGCGTAGCGCCCGAGGTGGAAGGAGCAGAGCGGCTGGGCCAAGAGGCCGACCGAACCCTCTACCGCCTCCCCGCCGGAACGTACCACTTCAGCACGGAGATGTAAATGAGGAACCCCGACCCCAGCGCCAACCATGGCTGGCCAAAGCGCGCCGCCGCGTTGCTCTCTTCGACGCTTTTCGCTCTTCCCTTAGTCCTCGCCGGATGCGGGGGCGAGGAAGGCCCAGGGCTGCCGGAGCAGAAAAAGACGCCCTACAGCGACAAGGTCGGCGTCGGTTTGGAAGGGCTCGGGGGCCGGGGCTTGGAGTTCGTGGACGTCATGAAGACTTCCCGCGCCTGGGAGGGCTTCGACGGAAAGCCGGTTCCGGTCGACGAGCGCGGGTGGCCCAAAGCGGACGCCCGCACCGTCGTCTTCGACATGCGTCCCACCATGGCGTGGGCTCCGCCCATCGACGATCCGGACCAGTACCAGATCGACGTCAGCGGCACCTACCACCTGCGGTTCAAGGGCAAGGCCGACCTCGCGGTTGGGTCGGAGGCGGAAGGAGTCAAGGTCGAGAACCTGAAGTTCGACGAGCCGTCCGGCACGACGACCGCCGACGTGGTCGTGCCCAAGGGCAAGGCGCTGGTCGTCCTCGACTTCAAGAACACCAACGGCGGCGTGCGCGACGTCCGCATGGTTCGCCCCGGCTACGAGTTGGACACCCAACAGGTCTTCCACACTCCCCTCCTCGAGGCGCTCAAGCCTTTCCCCGTGATCCGATTCATGGACTGGCTGAGCACGAACAACAACCATCCGTTCTACGGCGACGCCAAGAACACCACCGAGTGGGCCGACCGCCGCCGCCCCGACGACGCCACCCAAATCGACGCGAACGGCAAGCACGGCGTTGCGTGGGAGCACGTCATCGCCCTCGCCAACGAGACCGGCAAGGACATCTGGATTAATGTCCCGGTCGCCGCCACCGACGACTACATCGCCAAGCTCGCCGCCCAGGTCAAGAAGGACCTCAATCTAAAGGCCAAGGTGTACGTCGAGTACAGCAACGAGGTCTGGAACTGGGGCTTCGCCCAAGCCACTTACAACAAGATGGCTGCCGAGGCCGAGGTCAAGGCGGGCAATTCGAACCTGAACAACGACGGTTCGACGGACGCCAACCTCTGGCGCATGCGGCGCTTCGGCAAGCGCACGGTTGAGATCGGCCAGATCTTCGCCAAAGAGTTCGGCCCTGGCTCGCTGAACAACCGCATCCTGCCCGTCCTGAGCTGGCAGGTCGTCGCGCCAGACCAGTACGGCATGATCTTGTCCTGGATCAAGAGCACCTACGGCGAGCCGAAGAAGGTGCTCTACGCGATCGCGGGAGCCCCCTACTTCAACACCCACAAGGCGTCGAAGACGGCCTCGGTGGACGAGCTTCTCCAGGCGATGCGCCAGGACAGCGACGACATCACCAAAGCCGGACGCGTCCCGGTGATCGAGACCGCCACGGAGTACGGTCTCAAGGCCCTCTGCTACGAAGGCGGCCCCGACTCGGGCGGCGGCGACCCTACTAACATCGCCCACCGAATCCGCGCGATGCGCGACCCCCGCATGAAGGACCTTGTCCTCCACGACATGAAGGACAACTGGTTCGACAAGGGCGGTGACCTCTTCATGTACTTCACGCTAACCAGCGCCTACAACCGCTACGGCATGTGGGGCCTGACGGACGACATCACCAAGCGCAACACCCCCAAGTACCAGGCTATCAACGAGTTAATGGGCATCCCGAACAAATAGCTAAGGCGCTGTCCTTGCGGCTCGCTGAAAACCGGGCCGCAAGGTCGACTGGGGCGTACTGGCCCTGCAATTCCTCTCAAACACGAGGAGTTCGCAGTGACAACTCTTGCCATCCAGCGTCAATTAAGATCAATGCTGGCCGCTCTCCTGATCCCCCTTTTTGCCCAAGCTCAGTTGCCCCAATTGCCCGCACCGACCAAAGTGCTCGCAACGGTGGACGGCCGACCGATTAAGGTGGAGGATGTGGCCCCCTATCTTTGGGATGCTCGCGGCTACGAACTCACTCAGGACCTCATCCACTACGAACTAGCCCGTGCTGAGGCCGAACGAACGAAAATCAGCGTCTCTGATGAGGAGCTGGCGAAGACGGTGGCGGAGCAGCTTGCCCAGATCAAACAGAGCCTCCCGCCTGACGCCGACCTGGACCAAGCGATGAGGGAACGGGGACTGCCAAAGTCCCGGCTTGCTCTTCTGATCAAGACCGATCTGCTGCTCAGCAAGATCGCCCTTGCCAACTTCAAGCCCGAGAACTACGTGAAGGTTTCGACCATCCTGGTAGCGCCCAAGGCCGACTCCACCACCGCACTTGGCGAGGCCATCAAGCTTAGTGAAGCCGCGTACGGGCGGCTCAAGAAAGGGGAGGACTGGAAGAAGGTGCTGCAGTCGACGACCGACGATCCGAACATGCTCAAGGCAAACGGCTTTTTAGGGTGGCGGGCCCTAGAGAACTTCCCAGCGTCGGCCCAAGCCGAGCTCAAAGCCCTCGCCCCAAACGGGGTGACCAAGCCGGTTCAGACGAAATTTGGCATCCAGATCTTTCGCCTCGAGAGCAACGGTAAAACCGCGAAGCCGGAAGAACTCGACGACCTGCGCCGACAGTACTCGGTGACCGGCCGAGCCACCCTCCTGCAACGCCTCAAAGCACAGGCAAAGATCGAGCAGACGCCGTAGAAGGATCGGAATGATCTGGATGATTTGGATGATAAGGATGGTTTCCGGAGCGTCCAGATCATTCCGGTCATCCTAATCAAACCGATCATTCCTCCCCGAGCCGGGTATCCTCGACGTCGGGAGGCACCAGGGACTGGTGGAAACGGAGGTCGGAGCATGGATGCTCCCTCCCAACTCTGCTCCCGAGGAACAACTTCCAAAGTAGCCCTGCGGCCCCCACTGGCTTTAGGAGTGCCTCATTGAGAGCGCCTCTGCCTCAGTAACTTCTTCTCGTCGATCGGGATAAAGAATTCCTCATCGGACCGCCGATGGGGGGTTCGGGTGCCGTTCGACTTAACGATGCACGAGTACCAACCATTCATCGGATGCGCCGCATAGCTGACAAGCTGCTTAGTCGAAGAGAGTTTCCGCCGCATTGCCGGCGTTAGCTTTATGCTCGGCCGCAGTCCGTACCCTTCTTGCTGCAACATGGCCCGCACCGTCCCTTTCACGTAAGTGCCTTTCTTCGACGGCACGAGTGGTACTTGCCATTGGACGAAGGTGTGGCGGCCATGTCGCCTCTGGTACATGAGCGTGCCTACTCTGCCATCGTCACCACCACCGTAGGAAACAACAAACCGCTCCGCAGCCGACCCAAGCGGGTAGAGTGCTTCGCTATGGCCCCCGCCGAGCGTTTCGGCCCAAACCCTCGCGTGGTGCGACGGGTTGCGCAAGACAGCTTCGAACTGCCCCCGCCAGTGGGCAAGGTCCCTGTAGAAACGTTCGTTAGGCGAGGTCTGCGCTGACATAGCGACGAGGCAACAAGCGAGGAGCGCGCCAAGCACAGCTAGTCTAACTCGTGGCAAGGTGGACGGGTTCCGCGAACGGCATAGTTTGGGATCCGGATCGGAAACCCAAAGGATAACGAAATCCTTTCCGAGAATGAGTTGTAGCGGACGAAGGCAAATGGAACCCATCTAGCCCACAGCTAACGGATCCTGTCCCCGGCAGTACTGTATCGGTCCCGTTTGCGATCATCTGAATTCTCTGAATTGGCTGGGCACAAGCCCCGTCAGCAACCAGCGGTTCATCGCTTGGGAGCCGATGCTACGGTGCGAATAGGCCTGCCCGTTCGTCCTGTGAAGACGTGGGCAGGACCCTTCTTATTGGCCATCCCGGCGTCTCATGGCGGGAGTGGCTCAAGGAACACCGCGGAAACAGCGACCTCCTGTGCTTAGACCCTAACGAGCCCAGCCTAGGGACGCCGGCCCGACTCGTGCTCCTGAAGGAGCACCGCCCTACCTTCTCCCGCTTCTACGGCAGCCTGGACCCGCAGAAGGGCCCGCACGTAGTGTTGGCAGCCCTTGCCCAGGCCATGCCAAACCTGAGTGAGGACGCCAAGGTCCTCCTCCCTCCCTACCGCCCAACCCCCCTCCTACGACAACTCGTCAGTCTCGCCGCGCAAATCGTCCGGCCAACCGAGATCCTCGTCGGCAAGGGCACCCCGCTGGCTCACGACGGACTGCCGATCGGTCCGGAGGAGGTCGAATTGGAGGCAGCCTTCCCACCGCTCGTCCAGCAGGCCCAGCGAAAGGCTCAATGGATGAAGCTCCTGGAGAACAGCGAGATGCACGAGGTCTCTCTCCGCGAAGTAAGCGTTGAGGGAGCCCGCTTCGGGTCCGGCACCATCTTGAGCGCCGACGAAAGAAAAACGGCTGGCTTGGGCGTCGTCCTCCACGCGGAGAAGATGGGCGCCACCCTCTTCATCGTCGCCGAAGGCGAGGTCGAAGAGGCCGAGATCGCCCGAGCCCTTGATTTCACCCACTGCACAAAAGCCCAGTTCGCAGAGCCGTCTTGGTTCGAGAACCTGCTCTGCAGCTTCGCCCGCCAAAGCGGCGAAGACTTCGGCATGGGAATGGTCCAGTCAATGGACTGGAATGCCCGCACCGCCCGAATTCTCTGCACCGCTGTGCCCCCTGCCCCCGTTCGAATCCTCCGCCTCGGCACCCTCAGGGTAGACCGGACCGGAAGAGAGTTGGGGGAGTTGCGGCCGTGGCAGGTATAGAGCGCTTCGCGCCCCGGCCTTGGGGCGTCACGGCGTTGAGGGGTTATCGGGGTATAGACAGGTAGTCGTCATCGAACCCGGCCCCAACGCCTCAACACCGCAACGCCAGCGCGAAGCGCATCAACGCCCGAGCCCGCAGTGCCCCGGTACACTTTCCCCATGCGGCTTTTCGTGGTGCGCCACGGCCAGACGGCTTGGAACCATTCGGGGCGGGCTCAGGGGCACACGGACATCTCGCTGGACATGACGGGCTTGGACCAGGTGCGGATGCTGCACGAGCGCTTCGAGAACGAGCCCATCGACCGTATCCTCTGCAGCGACCTCACCCGCTGCCGTCAAACCGCCGAGCCCATCGTAGCCGCGACCGGTGCTCCCATCGAGTACCGTACCGATTTGCGCGAGCGCAGCTTTGGCCAATGGGAAGGGTCGGAGTTCACCCAGATCGCGGGGCGCCTGATCGAGCGGTCCCTTGAGCTTGGGGTAACGGCTCAAGAGGTCCGCCCCCCTAACGGCGAATCGTTCGTGGACGTCTGGAATCGGGTGGCTCCACTGGTGGCTTCCCTGTTCGAGTCGGACGAAGACACCGTGATCGTGACCCACGGCGGCACCGCCTCGGTGCTGCTTGCCCAGCTCGTTAAGGGCACGCTGGAGACTCAGAAGTCGTTCCGCTTCGCCAACACCGGCGTTACGGAACTCTACCGACGGTCCGAGGGCCTGTTCGCGATTCAGCGGTACAACGACACCTCGCATCTGGATGGGCTGCGGGCGGTAGCCGGAGTCGCCAATGTCGCGGCTCACTAAGTTCTGGCCTCCCGCGGCCAGCGCCCTGCTGCTCTCGCTCGCCTTCCCCCCGTTCAATCTGGGCCTGCTCGTGTTCGTGGCTCTTGTCCCCTGGCTGATGCACCTCCAAGATGCCGACGGTCGACGCGGATGGCGCTCGGGCTACCTGCTCGGCCTCCTTTTCGGTCTCGGCCAGCTGCTATGGTTGGGCACCTTCGTCGGTACCTGGACCCGTAGCCCCGCCATCGGCGCCTTCCCCTGGATCGGCGCCACCGTGCTGTTCGCTCTGTACTTCGGCCTCGCCGGTTGGCTCATCACGATCGCCTTTCGGAAGGGCCGCCCCTGGATGATCCCGCTGATCTGGGCGGGAATCGAGGTCTTTCGCTCCTACATCCCCGTGTTCGCTTTTCCCTGGGGCCTCCTTGCAACCCCGCTGTGGCCGTACACCCCGCTGATCCAGAGCGCCTATTTCGGGTCCATCTACTTGGTCTCCGCGTGGGCGGTCCTGATCAGCACGATCATCGCGATGATGATGAAGGGGGAGCCATTCACTAGGCTGCGTCCGTTGGTGAACAGCTTCCTCGCCGTCTTCGCCCTGACTCTGTTCCGGACCGCTCAGGAACCGGCAACGGAGAAGTTCGTGGTCACCGTTGGCCAGCCGGGTGTCGATATGGCATTCGGCGACCAGCAACGGGAGCCGGAGGCGCTGGCCGCCAGTATCGACCCCATGATCCAGAGCGCCAAGGCGAACGGCAGCCAGTTACTCGTGCTTCCCGAAGGCATCGCCAACGCCCGTCACCTTCCGCCTTTAACTTCCTTCACCTTGGATCCCGAGCTGCCCACCCTCTTCGGTGCCCAGCGGGGGTCTGGGCCTTCCTTCCAGTCGGCCTTTGCCTTCGACGGCCAGTTCCGCTACATCGACAAGACCCGGCTGGTGATCTTCGGCGAGTTCGTCCCCGGACGGGGGATCATCCCTTACCCCGAGACCTTTCGCCTACCGGCGGGCGACCTCGCCGCCGGAACGGGGGGTGTCCAAAGCCTCGAACTGGCGGGGCTACGCGTTGGCCCCATCGTCTGCTTCGAGGCCCTCTTCCCCGACATTAGTTACCACCAGGCCCGCAATGGCTCCCGTCTCCTCGCCGTGATGAGCATCGACGACTGGTACATGGGCAGCACCGCCCCCGACCAGCTACGAGCTGCCTCGGTATGGCGGGCGGTGGAGACGGGGCTTCCGTTGGTCCGAAGCGCAACCCTGGGCTACACAATGGCAGTGGACCACAAAGGGCACATCGTTTCGGAGGCTCCCCTCCGAAAGCCGTTGGGCATGCGGGTCGAGGTACAGGTTCCAACGAGCCGCCAAGGCTTCGTCGGGTTTCCCCTCTTCCCAGGCCTGGCCTTTGCGAGCCTGTTCCTTATCTTCATCGGCCGGAGCCGCAAAGAGGACCAATCGGGGCCGACTTAGCCCTCGGCCTCCCGCACGATGACGGCCTCCCCGCCGACTCGTGCTGCCAACCGCCCAAGAGACCAAACGACGGCAACCGCAACGACCGTCGCGAGGATCGCGTAGGTGTAAAGCGCGGGCAGGCTGTCCCCCTCGCCAAAGACACGCCGCATGGTCGCCTTAATGGCATCGTTCCAGGCCAGGGCTGCTACGAGGCCGAGTGACGCGGAAGCAAGGGTGATCATTGTTTGGACAAGGACGCGAGCGTTTCTCATGATGGTGTTCTCCTGCTTTTAATGACCCCCGGCTTCATCATCCGGTGCCACGAGTTCTAGAACAACGGCGGCTGGTTCTGCTTCCGAGGATCTTGGGTCCGCTTTACCGTCATCCTCTCAGCCGGGAATGGAGCTAGCAGCGCAAGAAGGTCCCGTGGCGGAACGGTCGGATCAAGCCACCGCTCGTAGTCCTCAGGACGCAACACCACCGGCATGCGGTTGTGGTAGTCGCCGGTGAGCTCATTTGGCTCCGTCGTGATCATCGTGCAGGAAAGCAGCTCCTCGTTCCCTTCCCCCCAGTGCTCCCAAAGTCCAGCGTAAGCGTACGGTGCCCCTCCGTCCACCAAAAACTCGTATGGCACCTTCCGCCCGTCCTCGGTCCGCCACTCAAGGTAGCTGGTCGCCACTAGAAGGCAACGACGAGTCTTAAAGGCAGCCCGGAACATAGGCTTTCCTTGGGCAATGGAGTCGTCACGAGCATTGAAGGCGCTCCGCCCCAGATCGGGAGTTTTCGCCCAAGTGGGAACCAATCCCCAGTTCATCTCCTCGAATGACCGCTGACCTTCGTCTTGCCGGACCACCAGTCGCGGCCGCATTGGATAGTGCACTCGCTCCAACCCACCGATCGGTTCCTGGCCGCCCATCCCGAACGCATCCATAAGGGCCGAGTCGCCCGCCGTTTGAACCTTGTCAACCGCGCACATGCCCTGATTGTGCGCCCTAGAAAGCGGACACCTAGACGGGCATTCGGAACAGCACTCGGAGAAATTCCTCGAATTCCGGCACTTCGCACATCCCTTTCCCTCGCGAGTCGCTGATCTTAGCGACCGGGAAGCGGTTCACCTCGACAAGCTTCATCACCAGTTGGAGCGGCTTGTGCCCCACGTCGTTCGTCAGGTTGGTCCCCACCCCGAAGACCGTCTTGATTTCCCGACGGAAGCGCTCCCATAGCCTAAAGCAGAGATCCAGGTCTAAGCCATCGCTGAACACGGCCATTTTCGAACGAGGATCGATTCCCAGCTCGCGATAGTGCGCGACCAACCTCTCGCCCCACCAAAAGGGGTTACCCGAGTCGTGGCGCGCCCCATCGAAGCTCCGCGCAAGGAGCAAGTCGAAGTCGAGGAGGAACTGCTCGAACCCGACGACATCTGAGAGTGCGATACCAAGATAGCCTCGGAACTCCTGTAGCCAATTGTTGAGGGCGTGCCGCTGGAACTCGTGGAGCGGGGAAAGGGCTTGGTGTGCCTGGAGCCACTCATGAGCCATGGTCCCTTGCGGTTTGATTCCGAGCCGTCGGGCGAGATCCACGTTGGAAGTCCCCTGGACGTACTGCGGAACGTGCTGGACAAGCTCGCTCACGACGGATTCCTGCCATTCACGCGAGTAGCGTCGCCGCGTGCCGAACTCCATGATTCGAAACTCGCACGACTCGCCGCACCCAACGTCTGGATCACCTCCCGGATTAGAAGTGATGAGGCGATCGATTTTCTCGTACAACCGAGCCCACCCAAAGCGCATGCTCGACTTGTCTTGGAATAGATCTTGCAGCGGCGCGTGCTGAAAAGCCGGTACGCCCTGCACGTCGCTTCCAGGGCGGGAAGAAAAGTAGACCTCGTTGACGATCGCCAACAGGGGCACTTCGAACCAGATCGTGTCGTACCAGTTCCCCTCGACGGTGATATCCAGTTGCCCGTCCCGCTCGGAAAAAACCACGTGATTGGGATCAAGCCTTAGCGTCCGTAGTCCATCCACGAACGCTCTCTTCAGAAACGGGAACTGCCGGAGAAATTCGTATTCCTCGCCGGAGAGCTTTAGCTCCCCGAGCGTCGCAACTTCGGCCTGAATCTGATCCCGGTAAGGAAGCAGGTCGATGTCCTTGCTCCGGTTTTTGAACCGGTACTTGACCCAGGTGTCCGGCCAAGTGTGTTTGACGGCCTGAGCCATCGTGACCTTGTAGAAATCGGTATCGAGCAGGGACTGGATAATCGGCATCGGCAGTTGTCTTCGACAGTGTTACCGCAGGTCGACAGTTGCCGTCCCGTTGGGATCTTGATCGGCCTGACCGCCCCGGCCTTGGGCAGACCCAAAAAGCTACGGCACGATGATCACTTTCCCGGAGAGTCTCCTCTGGGGACCGATTGTGACCTCGAACCGGTTGGGCTTGAGCTCCTGGTCAAGGTCGGAGCTCCAAACAGAGTATTCGTGCCCCCCTATCCGCGCAGTTATCGAAACGCTCGCGCCAGCCCTCCGCAGCCAGATCTCGACGCGAGGCGTTGGGTTCGCAATCCGTACGTCTTCAAGCACGGACAGAGGATCAAACGTGAAGTCGAAGGGATGCTCCTCAAGCGTTTGTCGAAAGGTAATCGGGCCAAGGGAAACCTTACGCGGGGTCTGGTACACCGCCTCCATACGGACGCGCGGAGAACCACCAGTCGGTCCAGTGCTCAAGAATCCTCTCTGCAAAGTAGCCTTACTAGGCTTTGAGGTATGTCGTTGGAAAGCTTCCTTGCCACCATCGCTGCTATGTTGACGCTTTTTGGGAGCAATACTTCTTTCTTGCTGGAGACGTTTTTAAGGGACTTTTCGGCAGGCATAGACGCCAAACGCCCCAATTGATTTCTGATAGTTGGGCGTTGACGCTTCTAGGAAGCCTTTGTTCACTAGAGTGTCGGCAATAAACAAAGAAAGCAGAGCATCAGCGCCCCCGCCAGCGAGAATTTCTCGCAGCCTGCCTGAGGAGGCGCGAACAAGGATCTGTCGGCCCAGAGCCCGTCGAGGAGCCTATAAACATCCCAAATCGAGGTCTCTCGCAAGCGCAGGCACCGAATTCATGATCGCTCCGGCCCTTTCGCTCTGATGGCAAATAGCCCCCACCTCCAACGTTATGGTTGGTAAAGATTGATTTCGATCGCCGTAGCTTGGGACGCTACCCACAGGTTAATCGCACCTTTCCCCGGAGTTCCGTCGAATCAGTCCAACAAAGCCCTATCGCGAAGGAAAGACGGTGGGGCCATCGGGCCGCTGGAACTCTTTAAAGTCTTGGATTGCACGCTGGTGCGCCGCGTCGGACGCAAAGTAGTGGCGGGGTGGGGCTTGAACTGAAACCAGTTTCCGATCCCCATCGAGCATTTGGGCAGGGTCCCACCCAAGGCTCTCGACGCAGAAGTTGTAGGCCAGGATGAAAGCGCAGAAGCCAAGAAGCATTCGCCCCAATGGCTCCATTACCGGATGGTGTCGATCCCGCATGCCCCAATTCTCGGCGGACTTTACGGGAATCTGCATATGGGAATGTCGATCCATAGATCCAGAGTGGTAGGCAAGATGTCCACTAGCGGACACATTTCTGGGGCTAAAACTAACGTGGAGCCATTGGGCTGTGGGCTGACAAACAGCCTTGAGGCCCTAATGTATCTGAGGCGTGTATCGGCCGCGTCAAGCTCACCCGGCTGAACCGCACGTTGATTCTGCTTGCACTGGGGAGTCCGGCCCAACGGTTAGCGGCCACTGTTAAGCATGGAGGAGAGGAGGGGATTCGAACCCCTGGTCCCTTTCGGGACTTCTGTTTTCAAGACAGACGCAATCGACCACTCTGCCACCTCTCCGGTCAGCTTCGATTGTACTTGAAGGCAATGCACCGGGCTTGTCGCCAAAGCATAATTGCCCTCATGGACCTGGGCCTGCAAGGAAAGGTAGCGATGGTGGCGGCGGCGAGCAAGGGTATCGGACTGGCGACGGCGAAGCTGTTGACGCAAGAGGGGTGCCGTGTCTCGATCTGCGCCCGCGGCGAGGAGACGCTGGAAGCTGCGGCGGGAGAAATTGGTGAAGAGACGCGTTCCTACGTGGTTGACGTCTCGAACGCTGAGGATCTGGCCTGGTGGGTCGAGCAGACCCACCAGGATCTTGGGCGTGTCGATATCCTCGTAACGAACACCGGCGGCCCTCCCGCAGGTCCTCTAGGCACAATCACCGACGAGCAGTGGCAACAGGGCTTTGATTCCACCCTAATGAACATCGTGCGCCTCGTCCGGCTGGTCGCTCCCGACATGACCACCGCTGGCTGGGGCCGGATCGTGCACATCACGTCGCTGGTCGCGAAGGAGCCCTCCAGCATCCTCCCCATCTCCTCCACCCTCCGCAGCGGCATCATGGCGCTCACCCGCCTCCAGGCCACCGAACTGGCCCCCCACGGCGTCACTGTCAACGGCGTCCTCCCCGGCCATACCCTTACCGACCGCCAGCGCCACCTCGCCCAGGTCCGGGCCGAACGAGACGGAACAACGCCCGAGGAGGCACTTGAGAGGCAGGGTGCCGACGTGCCAATAGGTCGCCTCGCCGACCCTTCGGAGATCGCCGCCGCTATCGCCTTCCTTTGCTCGAACCAAGCCGCCTATATCACCGGCACGAACCTGCTGGTGGACGGTGGCCTCACGAAAGGCTTGGCGTAACGGTTACGACAGCGAGGTGAGGAGCTCGCGAATCCGCTGCTCAAGTTCGGATCCCACGGGCGCGTTCGCCTGGGCCTCGTACAGCGCGTTCCGCGCGTCCGAGCGCAGCAGGGTGTCTCCCGTCGAGTTGATTTCAGCGGCGTAGTTGTAGAACATGATCGCCGTCTGCTCTTTGTAAGAGGAGCGACGGCCGGTATCGGTCTCTTGGCTCGCCGCCAATTGCCATTGCTCACCGGCTTGCTTCCACAAGTCCGCCCGTAGCGATGGATCTTGCTCGGCCTGGGCCCGTTGCGCGTAGACCTGGCCTAGGTTTGTGAAGAGAGCCGGATTGTGCCTGTCGAGTTCTAGCGCCTTTAGAAAGTGCGACTCGGCCCGGGCCAAATCGTTCGCCTTCAGGTACTTGTCCCCTAGCTCTTCGTAAAGCACCGCCAGATTTCGGTTGGCTTCGTTGATCCGGGTAGCGCTACGGAGCTTTGCCTTGTGCTGCTCCATCGCCTCGATCCGCTCCTCCACCGGAATCCGCCGATCCTCGCTCACCGCCTGCTTGACCAGCTTCTGATCCTCCCGCTCGGCCGCCATGGAGTTGGCTGCGCTGATGATTGCTCCGACGGCCACCGCGATCAGCCCGAGGAACGTCCCCACGATCAGTACGGTCAGTCCCAACCGCTTGAGGAACGCCACCGTCTCCGGCTTTAGCAGGGGCTGACGTGGCGGAGGTGGGTAGTAGACCGGGACTTGCGCCGGAGGCGGCATGTACGGCTGCGCCGAGTAGCCCTGCTGGTAAGGCGTCGGAGTGTAGGGCGGCGGAACGTACGACCCCTGGCCGTAGGCGGCCCCCTGGGGCTGGTACGGCTGCTGGCTGTAGCCCGGCGTCTGACCCTGGGAATAAGGATCGTACTGGTAGACCGGCGGGGGCGGGACCGGTTGAGAGTAGGGCTGGTAAGGCGTGGTGTTCGGTGCGCCGACGGTCGGCATGCTGCCATACCCGGGCGAAGGGTTCACCGCCATCGGGTCGACAACGGGCACGTTCCCCGTGGGGCGCACCGCGTCCTTCAACGCCTGGATCATGTCAGCCGCGCTGGCGTAGCGCATCCCGGGGGTCTTGTCCAACGACTTGCGGACTACTTCCCAAAGGGCCCACGACATGATCTGCGTGGGCTGGACCGGCTCCTTGTTCATGATCGCGTACGTGATGCTCACGACGCTATCGCCGGGAAACGGCTTCTGGCCGCTCAGCATCTCGTAAAGGAGCACGCCCACGCTGAACAGGTCGCTTCGCGCATCGATGTCCTTCCCCACCACCTGCTCCGGTGACATGTAGCTAGGCGTGCCGAACACCTGCCCGTCCATCGTCAGATTCGGCTGGAACGTCAGCCGGGCGATCCCGAAGTCGGTGATCTTGATCGTCCCGTTCGAGAGGATCTGGATGTTGTCCGGCTTGATGTCCCGGTGGATCACGCCCTTGCTGTGCGCGTGCCCCAAGCCCTCCAGCACCGCCGTCGCGATCTCCACCGCCCGCTCGACCGGCAGAAACCCTTTAGTGTCGATCTCGTTCCGGAGGGTGCAGCCGTCCAGGTACTCCATCGCCATGAACGTCCGCCCGGCGTCCTCCGCAAAGGAGAACACGGTCATGATGTTCGGGTGGTTCAGGGTGCCCGCGGCCTGCGCCTCGCGGCGGAACCGGCTGATCCGCTCGTCTTTCTGCTGCGGCGTCGCCCCGCCCGGCATCGCCAGCTCCTTGACCGCGACACGACGGTTCATCAGCGGGTCGTACGCTTCGTAAACGATGTCGTTCGAGCGCGCGATCTCGCGGATGATTTGGTATTGACCGAGCGTGGTGGGGGGAGAGCTCATCGAGCGGAGTAAACGTTGCTTTCCTATTGTAGGAGACGTCGTCACTGCTCAGGACGTGCTAGAGGACAAAGGAAGTTCCGGCATATAGCACCCGGCAAAATTGCGAAATATCCACCGGTTCCTTGGAGGGAGGTCCCGACGCGTCCGCCAAGTGTTCCATCTTCTAAGACGGGATGGGGCTTACACGCTTTGGTAAGGTTCTTCTAATCGGCGCGCTAGCGACGGTCGCTTCCGCCAGCACCCAGACCTACCGAGCCAAGGCGGGGTTTTACGGGCCGCGAAACCAGATCCTTTTCGCCAAGCCAACGTTCCGGTGGGAGATCTGGTCCGATGAGGGCCTCCCGGTGACCAGTACCGAAATGTCGGTTAATGGAGCTGCGGTCGACGCAAAGTACAACCCGAAGATCCGGGCGCTGGAGTACACGATGTCGAAGGGTCTGCCCCCCGGGAAGCACCGCGTCGAGTGCCGCGTCACCATCGACCGCCGCGCGGTGTTCCGTCAGGCGTGGGAGACCGAAGTCGTCGCGGGAGCCCTCGAAGAGTTTCCGCCGCCGAACAAGGAGCAGATTGAGGCGCTCGAGGTGGCGAACGAGTACCGGCGCACTCTGGGTCTGGTCGATTTCCGGCCCGAGCCCTGCCTCAGCGCCGCCTCGCTCCGCCACTCGCAATACCTGGCCATGAACCGTGAGGGCGGCCACCTGCAAAAGCGGGGCCTACCGGGCTTTTTCGGGGAGACCAGCGGAGATCGCGTGACTGCCTTTGGTTGGACGGAGTCGTCGTGGGAGGGCGTTACCCATGGCGAAGAAAACGTCCGTCGCGCGGTCGTCAACCTTTTCGACGCCCCGTACCACCGGCTTCCCTTTATGCAGCCCGGAGTGGTCGCGTTCGGATCGGGCCGGGTTCAGGACAAGACCACCCTTGAATTCGGCGGAACCAAGGAAAAGGGCTTGGTCGTTTCCCCCGCCGACGGCCAGCGATTCGTACCCCGCCTATGGGATGGCATCGAACGGCCAGATCCATTACGGATCCACGAGTTTGCCGAGCAGCCCGTCGGCTACCCCATTGTCTTCGCCTACTTCGACCATGAGACGAAGGGGCTGTCGGAAGTCAAGACGAGTCTGACCTTGGACGACAAGCCAGTGCCGTCCTACGTGAACACCCCGCAGAACGACAATGAGCTCACAAACGCCGTGTTCATCATGCCGATCAAGCCGCTTAAGCCGCTTACGCTGTACAAGGTGTCGGTGTCGGCAAAGAACGGAGCGGGAGCCCCTCTCCAAAAGAGCTGGTCCTTCACGACCGGCACGAACTAGTGCGCCGGCCGTGAAGGACCAGGACTAGCGAGAAGCCAGTTCGACGTACTCGATGTTCGCCGGGCCCTCGTAAATCGCTTTCGGGCGGATGAGGCGGTTGTTCTCGAGTTGCTCGATGGCGTGGGCGCAGTAACCGGCCACGCGCGCCACCACGAAGATCGGGGTGTAGAGGTCGATCGGGATGCCCAGGAGGTAGTAGGCGTAGGCGGCGGGAAAATCCACGTTCGGGTAGATGTTCTTCCGCTCCAGCATGGTCTGCTCGAGGATGTCCGCAATCTGACCGTAGCCGGTGTTGCCCTTCTCGTTGCCGAGCTCCTTGGCAACCTTCGTGAGGTACATGGCGCGGCTGTCGCCCTTCTTGTACTCGCGGTGGCCAAAGCCCATGATCTTCTTTTTGTTGGTCAGGGCATCGTCGATCCAAGCCTGAGCATTCTCCGGCGTGCCGATCTCGAGGATCATCTTCATCGCCTCTTCGTTCGCGCCGCCATGGAGGGGGCCCCGAAGGGTGCTGATACCGGTTACGATGCCGCTATAGAGGTCGCTGAGGGTGCTGACGCAGACTCGGCAGGCGAAGGTCGATGCGTTGAAGCCGTGCTCGGCGTAGAGGGTCAGACTCGCGTCCATCACCTGCACCGTCTTAGGATCGGGGGCCTCGCCCGTCATCAGGTTCAGGAAGTTCTCCGCCGTCGAGTAATCAGGGTTCGGCTTGATCGGGTCCAGCCCCTGTCGGATGCGGTGCCCATTGGCCACCATCGTGCCCGCCTTGGCGATGATGCGCTCGGCCTTCCGCACGTTGGCTTCCCGGTCGGTCGCTGGGGCCGCGTAGTCGGGGTCAAACGGCGCGAGGACACTGAAAGCAGTCCGAATGGAATCCATCGGGTGCGTCGACGCCGGAAGCGCGCGAAGGGCGGTATAGACGGCATCCGGCACTTCCCTTTCCGCGCCCAGCCGCTGGCGAAACGCCTTCAGTTCCGCTTGACTCGGCAGGTGGCCGTGGATCAGGAGAAACGCCGTCTGCTCGTAGTCCCCTTGCTCGGCGAGGTCGTGGACATCGTATCCGCGGTACTGCAGGCTGCTCCGGTCGCTGTCGATCTCGCTAATCCGGCTGATACCGGCCGGGACGCCCTCAAGGCCGGGGCTGTAGTTGGGGTACTGGGTGGCAGTGGCGCTCATTCGTTCCTCGTTGAATCCTTACGAGATCCGAGTTTACCCGTCGGCAATTCTTTCGTCCGGTCGGCACTTTGGCCGCTCCTGCCTAACAATTCGTCAGCCCTCCTGTGCCCACGACCGATCTTTACCGTCGTAAGCCGAGTAGTCGATCCGTTCGTAGAGTTCCTGTCGAGTCCTCATCCGATCCAGCATGTTCGCCTGGGTTCCGGAAGCCAGAAGCTCCCCGAACGCCTCGTCGAGTGCCTTCAGCATTACTCGGAAGGCCGTCATCGGGAAGATCACCATTTGGTAGCCGAGATCGCGGAACCGCGACACGGGAATGATCGGAGTCTTCCCGAACTCCGTCATGTTCGCGAGTAGGGGAACGTCCACCGCCCGCCTAACTGCCTCGAACTCTTCTTCGCTCGTCAAGCCCTCTGGAAAAATCGCGTCGGCACCGGCATCGACGTACAGCTTCGCCCGTTCCAGGGTGGAACCCAAACCTTCCACACCACGGGCGTCCGTCCGCGCCACGACCAGGAAGTTTGGGTCTCGCTTCGAGTCAACGGCCGCCCGGATCTTCCGGGCCATGTCGGACGGAGCGACCACCGCCTTACCGTCCAGATGGCCGCACCGCTTAGGACTGACCTGGTCCTCGATGTGGATGCCCGCAAGCCCTGCCCGCTCCATCTCGATCACCGTCCGCACGACGTTCAGCGCTTCCCCAAACCCCGTGTCGGCATCGGAAAGCACCGGCACCGGAGCCACCTGGGTCACGTACGCCGCCTGCTGGGCGAACTCGGTAAGGGTGCCGAGCGCAATGTCCGGAACCCCGAGTTGGGCGTTCGTGATACCGGCGCCGCTCAGGTAGAGCGCCTGGGCTCCCGCCTTGTGTGCCAAAACCGCACTTATCCCGTTAAAAACACCGGGCATTACGACCGTGTCCTGCGCCATCAGTTCGCGCAGGCGGGCACCGGGGCTTTCGAGGGGAGGCCGCAGCATGATTGGGAGCCTACCCCCGCAACCGAACGGGCAAAATCTCGTATAACTCCTCTCGGTGGACGTTGTTCAGGTCATCTCGGCAGTGACGGCGGTCGTGCTGGCCGCGGGCGTCGGAGGATTTCTCCTCGCACGCGCGTCGAAGAAGACTCCTTCGCCTTCCCTACCCCCTGCCGGGCCGACGCTGGCTGAAACGGGGACAACAGTTAGCATTGGCAAGGCCTTGATCCGCCGGCGGTTCAACGCCTCGACAAGCAGTCAGGAAGTTTCAGAACTCGACCGCTTCATCGATCGCCTGTTCGAAGTCCTTCCCCACCTCTCGGAGGCAGATCCGGCGGAAAGACCGGTAATCGACGAGATCGCGACACTTGTCGAGCAGGCTACGAAGGAAGGCGAGTCCGCCTTACCCGGGGCGAGTCAGATGGTGGAAGAGCTCATCGGTCTCGCTTCCCCCTCCGGCCCCACCCGCGCACCCCAAGTGTGGCAAGGGCTGCAGGAGCGCCTGCAAATGGTTCGCGCAGTTGGGACGTTGCACAGGAGCACCGTCGGGGGACTCGAGGCGGCTAAGGTAGGCGATTGGCTGAAGATCGAAATGGAACCCCACGTGGTCCGCGAGCGCAGCCTCTATCGCGAGGATTACAATTGCCGCCGCTACGAGACTGTCGACCTTCGCGTTCAGTCGCTAGAGGATGGTCAAAGCCGTTCCTTGAGTTTCGAGCAGGACGACGGCCTTCAAATCTATTTGGAGGTCGAGCGGCCCCGATTCGCCGACCTTGGCATCACCAAGGAAAAGCTTGCCCGGATCGACGATGAGGAAGAGGGCGGCTTCACCTACGGCGGAAGGCGCTACGAGTACCAAGACAGCGGCGATTCGGCCTACTTCGCTGGAGGCGGCAACGAAGCGGACCGGCTCTACTACTGGGAGTTCGAATCCGAACAAGGCGACCGTTGGATCTCCGTCGAGCAGTACGACGCTGTGCCGGAAGTGACGATTACTCGCCAGATCGAGGAAAGTCGAATCGAGCTTTTCCCCGTCGATCGGAGGGCCCGATCGTGAAGAGGCTCCTTTTCGCCGCCCTAATCTCAGCGATTTGGCTCACCGGCTGCCGGGGGATCAACCGCACCTATCTTGACCGAGCCACCGCCCTATCATCCGACATCACCGCTGCGGGCCAGCGCCTGTCGGACGCCCGGTCACGCTATCAAGCCCTCGCCCGCTCTTCCGACTTTGCCCCCTTGCAGAAGTACGCGGAGCGGGAGGAATGGGCCGCCTCCTTTAGCCGTGCCGAGAACTCACTAGAGAAATTACGAAGTCTTCGGCGAACGTCGATCAACCCGATCGTCAGCCAGAACGACCCGAAGCGGGAGGCAGAACTAGCAAGGCTGCTTCGGGAGGCATCGCAACTACTGGAAGACGTTCGGAAGCAGAGCCTCTATCCCGGAGAGCGCGCATCTGCTCTCCTGCTCTTGCAAGATCAAGGTCCCGCCCGCGTTGCCGGGGCAAACCTTCTCACCCAAGACCTGCTCAAACGGTCGCCTACCTTTCTCCAGTCCGCTCAGAAGGCGGCCGCCGCCTATCCTGCCAAAGCGGTGGATCTGCAAAAACGCGGGGCTTTACTCTCCGCCAGCGTCGATAACGCCAGGGCCCAGTTGCAGCGGGCCCAAGCGGAGTTGGCGAAGAAGGACAAAGACCTCCTTGTCCTAGAAGGCAGTCTTGTTGCGAACAAGGCCGCCGTCGACGAAGGCAGCCGGGTCATCGACGAGATCACGCTGCGGGTGAACCAGCTTTCGCGAAGCTACTCCAAGACGCTGGTCGACATGCGGGTCCAGCAGTTCGTCACCGTCGGCCGGTCGAGCTGGAACGAGCGCTCGGATAGCGATACCGAATCGACCTACTACTACCCGCAGATTCTCGTCACGCCGTCGCTTGCGGAAGACCTGGAACGCATGGGCGACCGGCCCATCGATGCCGGATTCGCTGCCCGTATTGGGCTCGACGTTTACGAGAACCGCCCGCCGGACCACGACTCGGCCGAGTTCTGGATCGAAGACTCGGGTGAGCGCTACCACCACAAGTACGATGTGCTAGAGAACGGGGTGCGGACTAGGACGGCCTGGCTGCCGGTGTCGGAAGCGCTGTTCGAGAAGTACGAGGACGACCTTGGCATGGACATCCTCGTGAAGCCGTTCGGGCAGTACGAGGACGAGGCACTGAACGTAGCCACGCCGCCGGGCCTCGCCTTCGTGGGCAACCCCCACTACGGTCGTTGGGTGTCGGACGGGAGTGGCGGCTCGTACTGGAAGTGGCTCGCCGCCTACGCTTTCTTCGACTCAATGTTCGGCGGGAACCGCTACTATCAGCGAGACTGGCAATACTGGAACGCGAACTTCCGCGGGCGAGCTCCGTGGTACGGACGTCGGCCGGAGGATCGAGAGGATGAGGAAAACCGCTACGGAAGCAACAGCGGCCGAGTGGCCAGGTCCTTCGCGAACACAGACTGGTTCCGCAGCGGGGGCTATGGGCGGCAAGACAGCTCGGTGCGCGGTTCGGGGCCGAGCTTCCGCGGGGGCGGACCCGGAGGGAGAGGGAAATAGATGAACTTTTGGATTGATTGGAATTCCTTTGGAAGAAGCATCGCCTTCGTGGCCTTGGCGCTGGTCTTCCTCTTTGTCGGCAAGATCCTGGCCGACCTTCTTACTCGCTACAACGACGACGCCGAAGTGCGCGAGAAGGCGAACCTGGCCTTGGCCCTGCGGCGAGCCGGCATGTACATCGGTCTGGCGGCAGGTCTCGCCGGCAGCCTGTTAAACCCGGGCGAGGCGTTCGTCAGCGACTTACGGGCGTTCGCGATCGACGGCGCGCTCGTCGTGGGCATTTTGCTTCTTGCCCAAATCCTTAATGAGAAAGTCATGCTCCGCACTCTCAAAACGCACGAGGCCGTGCGAAACGGCAATGTTGCGGTGGGTGCCGTCGAGTTCGGCCAGTTCGTGGCGACTGGACTAATCTTCGGAGGCTCGTTCAGCGGCGAGGGCAACATCCAATCGGCGATTGTGTTCGCCGCCCTCGGCCAGCTCGCCCTGCTGCTCGTGTTCGCCATCGAAGCCCGTCTCAGCCCGTGGAGCGTCCGCGAAGAAATCGGGGGCGGGAACCTTGCTGCCGGCGTGATGCTCGGGTCGCGGCTTCTGGCCATCGGAATCATCCTCCGAAACAGCGTTGCCGGTGACAGCACTACTCTGGGTAACGACGTCCTTTCGTTCGCGTCCTACTTGGTTTTCGGGATCGTCACCCTCTGGGTTACCACCTGGGTGGCCGACCTCCTCTTTCTGCCGAAAACGCGGGTTAAGGACGCGATCGCGAGTCGGAACGTAGCCGCCACTGCGATGTTGGGTGGCATCGCGGTGGCCACCGCGATCATCGTATGGGCGAGCACCTAGAGGCCGAACCGCGGTCTCTAGGTCCGACGGTGGTGCTGGCCGTCGCCATGTTCTGCACGGGCGCGTGTGGACTGGTCGCCCAGTACATCTTGAGCACCGTCAGCACGTATATCCTCGGCAACTCAATCGAGCAGTTCAGCGTGGTCATCGCGCTGATGCTGCTGATGATGGGAGTCGCGGGGGTAGTTCAAAACTTTATCGGCGATAGCTTCCTGGTCGAGAAATTCGTCTTGACCGAGATCGCATTGGCCCTGCTCTGCGGCTACTCGCCGATCGCGCTCTACGGCGCGTTTGCCGCCATGGAAAGCCACTTTCCGCTCGTCCAGTACGGGCTGACGGTGGCGGTCGGGTTCCTCATCGGGATCGAGATCCCGCTGGCGATCCGAATCAACGGCAAGTACGCGCGGAGCCTGAAAGGCAACATCGCGAGCATCTGGTCCCTGGACTACTTGGGCAGCTTTGTCGGGGCTCTGATCTGGGCGTTCTGGCTGATCAAGGTGCTGCCGCTGACCCAGCTCAGCTTCGCCGTGGGCGCCCTCAATCTTGCGGTCGCGGTCGTGACCCTTTTCTACTTCACCAGGATCGGGGTGGTCCGGTCCCGAAGACTGATGCCCCTGCTGGCGGTCCTCGGAATCGCTGGCCTCGGATTCGGTGCGTCGATGGAGGCCGGGTGGAGCCGCCGGATCGACCAGCGGCTGTACGAGGACCCGATCGTCCACGCCGAGACCACGAAGTACCAGCGCATCGTGGTGACCCACGACAAAAAGCTCGATGACCTCCGCCTCTATCTGAACGGCAACCTCCAATTTTCGAGCGTGGACGAGGAGATCTACCACGAACTGCTCGTGCACCCGGCAATGAGCATGCTCCCCCGGCGGAGCCGTGTGCTCATCCTCGGCGGCGGCGACGGTCTGGCGCTTCGCGAAGTCCTGAAGTACCGGGACGTCAAGGAAGTCACCTTGGTCGATCTGGACCCAGACGTGATTCGGTTGGCCCGCGAGCTTCCCTCGCTATTGGAGATGAACCAAGGATCCTTGCGGGACGCCAGGGTGAGTGCCGTGCTCCCTGGCGGAATGACAACGACTGGAAGGCGGCGGGTGGTGATGGAGACGGGCGAGTTCCAGGAGCGGCGTCCGGTGGTGCAAGAGGTAGCCCGGGTCCGGGTCTTCACCCTCGACGCCGACATGTTCCTCGCCAACGTGCGCGGGAAGTGGGACCTGATCGTTGTGGACCTCCCGGACCCCAACTCAATCGAGCTGGCCAAGCTGTACAGCGTCGAGTTCTACCGAAAGGTCCGACGGGCCTTGGCGGAAGACGGGCTGGTGGTGGTGCAGGCGACGTCTCCCTTCCACGCGAAAGAGACCTTCCTTTGCATCCGGCGAACGATGGAGGCGGCCCGAATTGCGACCCTTCCCTACCACGACAACGTTCCCAGCTTTGGCGATTGGGGCTGGCTGCTCGGCTCGCCCCGGCCCCGCATTTGGCTCCCGGTGACGTCGATACCGGTGGAGACGAGTTACCTCACGCCTGAGGTTTTCCAACGATCGCGAGCCTTCGGCAAGGCATGGCTGGATTCAAAGTACCGGGACGTCAGCAGCCTCATGCGGCCGGTGGTGATGGACCGTTACCTGGACGAAGGGTGGCGGGTGGAGTGAGGGGACACGGAGATTCGCCTCCAGTGCTACACTCGAATCCGTCTCGATGACCCTTGCCCACCTCAGCGACACCCACCTCGGCTTCCGGGCCTACGGGCGCACGGCCCCCGGCGGGATGAACCTTCGTGAGGTGGACGTCATGCGATCCTTTGAGGCTTGCCTGGACGCTATCCAGGCTGCCGACCCCGATCTGGTCGTCCACGCGGGGGACATGTTCCACGTCGTCCGCCCCAGCAACGCCACCATCGTCGAGGCGTACGCCGCAGTTGGCCGCCTGCAAGCCGCTCGCGGTGGAAAGCCCTTCGTGATCATTGGGGGCAACCACGACACCCCGCGGACCATCGAGGCCGGCAACATCCTGCGGCTGTTCGAGGGCATCCCCGGCGTTCTCGTCCGTAGCGGAAAGTCCGGCTTCATCGAGAGCCCCCTGCTCGACGCCCTCGACTGCGAGGTCTTCTGCGTGCCGCACCACAGCCTGGCGGCCAAGGAAGCAGGTCCGTACCGACCGAGCGGAACGAAGAGGCACAGCGTCATCACCGTCCACGGAAGCGCCAGCGGAGTCGTGCAAAACAAGTCCGAGTTCGAGGTGGACCCCATCCTCAGCGAAGACTGGACCTACGTCGCCCTCGGGGACTACCATATCTACAAGCGCTACGGCGGTAACGCCTGCTACACCGGAGCCACCGACTTCACCTCCTCAAACATCTGGGAAGAGGCTAACGAGCGGCGGGGCTGGGTCCTTTTCGACTCCCAAACCGGGGACCACACCTTCCACGACGTCGAAACCCGAAAGGTGGTCGACCTCCCCCGGATCGACGCCTTGCACCTCCAGCCCGAAGAGCTGAACCGCCGGCTCGTGGAGAACGCTCAGGAGGTGCCCGAGGGGGTGATCGTCCGGCAAGTCGTCGAGAACGTCTTCCCCGGCATCCGCGCCAAGATCGACCAGGCGATCATGCGCAACCTCAACGACCGCTTCCTCGTGTACCGGCTGGACACCCGCCCTCCGGGGCTGACGCTGGGCGCGAACGGAGACGCGCGGAAGCCGGTGCGGACGCTGGAGCATGCTTGGCAGGAGTACGTTTGCGACCCGAACCGGTCGATCGGCGTGGACAAGCAGAAGCTGATGTTTCTTGGTCTCGAGCTACTCAGGGAGGTGAACGAAGGTGCAGCTTCGGACGCTGAGGCTTGAGAACTTCCGGCAGCACGCCCGGACGGAAATCCTGTTCGAAGAGGGTATGACCGCCATCGTCGGCGGCAACGGCGCGGGCAAGAGCACTGTGGTCGAGGCGATCACCTACGCCCTCTACGGTGAGCAGCGGGACAAGAAGGAGACCATTCGGTTCCACTGGTCAGAAAAGAAGAAGTTCTCCGTCAGCCTGAGCTTCGACTTGGGCGACAAGACCTTCCAGGTCGAGCGGACCAACGCGGAGGCGAGCCTGCGGGAACTGACCGACGAAGGCAAGACCTGGGCCACCGGCCTCAGTGAGGTAACGCGGGCCTGCGAGCGGCTACTCCAGTCGACCTACGAGCAGTTCGTGAACAGCTACTGCGCCGAGCAAAAGGGGCTGGCGTTCCTTCAGTTCCGGTCGAACACCGCCCGTCAAGAAGAGGTGGCCCGCATGCTCGGGTACGACCGGCTCAAACGAGCGGAAGAACTCGCGGGCCAGCGGCGACGCGAGCTAGGGGTGCGGCGCGAGGTCCTGGAGCGGAACCTGCCCGACCCCGACGTACTGAAGGCCGAGCTGAAGGCCGCTGAAAACCGGGAGCGTGAGGCGGTCAAGGAGCAGAGCGACGCCTCCTCGCGACTCGAGAAGCTCCAGGCATCGGCCGAGCCCGCCCGCGAGCGTCGGGAACGTGCAGAGAGGTTCCTCATCCTCACCGGCGAAATGGCGCAGATCCGAGGGCAGGCCGAGGGTTTAAAAACGGCCGTAACCCTTACCAAAGCCGATTTAGACGCGGCGGAGCGCGACTTCAACGAGCACTCCAGCCTCGGACCCGTCGAACGGGAATACCACGAGGTCGAAGCCCGCCTCAAGGAGCTCCGTGAGCAGCGCGAGGCCGACCTTCGACGCTCCGCCTGCCTCGACGAGGTGGGACGCCTGGAGGCGGATCGGCAGCGGCTCCAAGAAGAGCTTCAACAGCACCCCGCACCGGACATCGCCGCTATGGACGCGTCGATGAAGGAGGCGGCGCAACGGGTCAAAGCGATTCAAGCAGAGCGGGATCGGGCGCAGGAGTCGTGGCGACAGGCAAGGGTCGGCGCGCAGCGAGAAGCCGCCGCGGCCGAGGCCCGGGCCGAGCAAGCCCAGAAGGCACTGACTCGGGCGGAAGCTCTCGTCGCCCGCGGGGTTTGTCCCGAATGCGAGCGCCCCTTCGAGGGCGGCAGCAGCCCCGTCCTCGACAACCGGCGAAGTGAGGTCGAAGCGTTGCGCGCGGAAGCCCAAGCCGTTGTCAACCTGGCTCGGGAGTTGGACAAGGCACCGCTGGAGATCGCGGAGAAGGACTTGGTCCTTGCCGACGCCACCACCGCCCATGACGACGCACGTCGCACCCGGGAGGCGGCGACCGTAGAGGCCGAACGAAGCCGTTCGCTCCAAGAACAGCTTGCCAAAGTCAGCCGGCGCTTGGAAGAGATTCGGGCCGAGCTGCAGCAGGACGCCCCAACCTTCGACGCCTCGGAGCTCGCAACCCTGGAATCAAGGCGAACGGAGCTTGCCGCCAGCCATCAGCGGTTCCTCGCGCTCCATGGCGCGGATGTCCGACTCACCGCCCGACGAGAGGCCCACCAAAAGGCGGACGCGGAGCTAAACGAAGCCAAGGGTCGATACCGAACTCTTGAGGAGGAGCGGGGGAAGCTAGGACTGACCGATGCCAGCGACGCGAGCGCGGCCGTAGCCGACTTCCAACGGCTTCAAAGCGAGCTGACCTCTGCCCAAGCGGCCTTGGCGTCGGCGGCCGAGATGGAGCGAATGGCGAGCCAGACGCTCGCAAGAGCCCAGCAGCGCCAAGCGGAGTACGCCGAGCAACTGGAAGAGCTGCGGCAGGTGCGGTTCGACGAGGGCCTGCACGAGGCGGCCGCCCGCGAGATGCGTGCCTTGCGCCTTGAGCTGAACCGCACCGTCGGCCCCGATCTGGCGGCCCGCGGCTCCGAGAACCTGTCACTCTTGACCAACGGCCGCTACTTGATGATGGAGCTAGACAAAAACTTCGCCCCCGCCCTCATCGAGGACGGCGTCACCAAGACGGTCATCTCCGGTGGCGAGGAAGACGTAGTCGCGCTCTCCCTGCGCCTCGCCCTCAGCGAACTGATCCAAGAGCGCCAAGGCCACCCCATGTCACTCCTTATCCTGGACGAGGTCTTCGGTAGCCTCGACGTGGAGCGTCGACACAGCGTTCTCGAGCGCCTCGCCGCCCTCAAAGGCCGCTTCGCCCAGATCTTGGTGATCAGCCACATCGAGGAGATCAACCAAGTCGCCGACCAATGCCTCTACCTCCGCCGCGACCCCGCAACCCGAATGACCATCGTGACCGACGCGCCGCCGGAGTTCGCTTCGCTCACTTAGATTTGGATGATCTCATTGATCAAATGGATCCGGATCAATCAAATCATCCCAATCATTTAGATCATCCAGATCCTTCCTAAGGTCCATGGGCCATCGCGCCCCGATCACCGTACCAGTCGAACGTCTGCTCGCCCTCGACGAACCGCCACTGCGCGGGACAAGTTGTTGAAGACCAATCGAGTGGCTGGGCTACCGGACGCTCGGTTGCCGCAACAGCGTAGGCTTGTCGGAGCGCCTCTCGCTGCTCTTCCCCTAAGGCCTCAGGAGCCGCGGAGACGAACAGCGGGGTTCCGCTCCGGGCCAGGAGGTCGAGCCACTGTCGGGTCAACGACCAGGGCACCCGGTTCGTGAGGCCCACGCAGTCCGCGTCGACGGCAAAGAATTTGCCGTGCTGGGGCATCCGGAAGGCGAGCGTGTTGACCCCCATTTTCCGCGTCCGGTCCCACTCCCGCCCGCTCGTATCGTCCCCCGTCCGTTGGAGCTCGAACAGCCCCGCTGAAAGGTGTCCAATGGTGTTGCACCCCAGCACCACCGCGTTTCCCGCCCCTTCCCGGATCGCCCGGTAAAGGTCGGTGATGATCTCAGCCGTGGTGCGGGAGCGGTCGGCGAAGCCCCAGCCGGAGTGGGTGACGTCCCGATCCATCTCAAAGCCCCACTTGCCGAACAGGTCGTAGGTGGTGAAGTCGTGCTTGACCAACTCGTACCCCCAACCCACCAGCCGCGCCATGTCCTCCCGGACCCGTTCAAGCACCTCCGGCACCGACGGATCGAGCACCACCGCCCCGGGGTTGGCTCCCGGCTTCAGCACCCAGTGATCCGGCACCGACTCGCTGGTGTAGAGCGGTCGGATCCAGATCCCTGGCCGCGCCCCCAAGTCCTTGATCTGTCGTGCCAAACCCGCCACGTCCGGAAACTTCGCGTTCCCGCCCGTCCACGGCCCGCACGTAGCTGGCCCAACCTGCCACCCGTCATCGATCACACTGTACGGTCGCACCCCGCCCGGCGGAGCCAGTTCCACAAGCGTTCGAGTGTCCCGCAAGATCGAGTCGGCCGTGCTGCTCCCGTATGCGAAGTACCAGTCGTTGATCCCGTACACCGGACCCGAGGGCAACCGAGGAGTCGGGCACATGGCCTGGCAAAGCTGCCCTGTGGTCTCAAAGGGAGATCCCCCCTGGACCTGCACCACCGTCGCCACGTGAAGCCGCCGGTCGCCAAGTTGCACTGGTCGCCCGCCGTTTCTCACGTCCAGCCACAACGTGACCCCACCGGTGTCGACCTGCCACCAGGCAATCGAGACTGAGCCGGTCATCACGCCCGCGCCAGCAGTTTCGTGCCCGGTGCTGGCAACGAAGTACCAAGGCATCCGCCGCTCCGGCACAATCCCCCGCCACTCCAGATCGCCGTAGCCGCGCTCCCAGTGGTCCCCAAGAATCGCGATCGGGCAACTAAGCGTGTGCCGCCAACGAAGCCGGACGAAGCTGACCTCTTGCCCCGGGGCCTCTAGGAAGACCGTCAGCCGTCCCTCCGCTAAGTCGGTATGAAGAGATGCCGTAACTGGCCCCGAGGCGCCAAGCACCTCCGTTAAGTCAGGCTCGCGAAGAATATCGAACGGTTGTTGCATCGTCTTGGGCCATCCCCCGGCCAGGTCATCCTGATTAGAGCGTCAACCTCCATTCGCTATAGCACTGGCCCATCAAAAAGAGCACCCCCTTTGTCATCCTGAGCTTGCGAAGGATCCGGGGTCGGGGCGTTGGTAGGTTCTTCTACAAGCTTCGGGTCGAGAGATCCTTCGTCGTGCCTCCTTAGGATGACAAAGGGGGCTTCCCCTCATGAACTGACAGATAAAGCTTGACGCTCTACTCAGGATGACATGGCCGTCACTGGGCGTTCCAGTAACTGTCCGGAGGAACCGCAACTGGATAGAAGATCAGCGCGTTCCGAACGCCCAGGGCGCCCCTACCCGTTCGTAACTTCGGGAACGGCCGTCTCCGCCGCTTCGCGGGCGAGGGGCTTCCCTACCGGCATGTCCCGCACTTCGTCCGCGCGCCAGCAGGCGGCGGTGTGGCCGGGCTCGGTCGGCATCAGGCTCGGCTCCTCCGCGCACTTGCCGAACACCAGCGGGCACCGGGGAGAGAAGGCGCATCCTTGGGGGAGGTTCGTAAAGTCCGGCGGATACCCGCCGATGGCCTCCAGCCGATCCTTGCCTACTTGGGGCAGCGCGTTCAGCAACGCCCGGGTGTACGGCATCGCTGCCTGGCGCAGGACGTTAGCTGCCGGCCCGGTCTCCACGATCCGCCCCGCGTAGAACACCGCGATCCGCTCAGAGATCGAGGCGATCGCCCCGATATCGTGAGAAATCAGCATCACCGCCGTCCCCTGGGTTTCCTGCAGCTCCCGAATCAGGCGCAGGATCTGGGCCTGAAGGGTTACGTCGAGCGCCGTCGTCGGTTCGTCGGCGATCAGCACCTTGGGATTGCAGGCGAAGGCCATGGCGATGACCACACGTTGTCGCTGTCCGCCCGACATCTGGTGCGGGTACTTCCGGGCGGACGACTCAGGCGCAGGAACGCCGACCTTCTCGAGCATCTCCACGCTCTTCGCCCACGCTTCCTTCTTGTTCATCCCTCGGTGGAGCCGGAATGCCTCCCCGATCTGGTCCCCGATGCGCATCATCGGATTCAGGCTGGTGAACGGATCCTGCATGACCAACCCGATCTGCTCCCCGCGGATGTCGCGGAGATCCCGCTCGGGGAGCCCCACCAACTCCCGCCCTTCGAGCTTGATGGAACCGTTCGAGATCCTGCCCGGCGCCTGCAGCATTCCCATGATCGCGAAGCCGGTCATGGACTTCCCGCAGCCGGACTCGCCGACCACGCCCAGGGTCTGGCCCGCTTCGAGGTCGAAACTGACGCCGCGGAGGATGCGCGTGGATCCGAATGAAACTTCGAGATCCCGAACTTCGAGGACGGCCATGGAGGTTCCTATTATGGCCTGCGGATCGCACCCGCGCTCAGAGCGCCAACACCCGCCGACTGGATCCCCTCCGGCAACTCGAAATTCAAGGAGCTATCAAATCCGCGTCCCACCGATGTCACCTCAGTCCATTGGCGATCGAAGTCCATCTGAAGAGACTAGCCCACCCGCCGGTCCCAGGTCCCCCGCCAGATTCCGGGTAAGAAAACGACGTGGACCCCGAGCTTCAGCAAACCTTCAATCGGATTGAGTCGAAGACGGAGGAGCTGCTCGGCAAGGTTGAGCGGTTGACCGCGGAAGAGCAGGCCCGTCGCCCCAAGCCAAGCGCGTGGTCGCCTATCGAGATAGCCCATCACTGCCGCATCACCGAAGGTCTCTTTGGCACCTGGATGGCCGACACCAAAGCGGAAGTCGTTGGCCGCCCCCCGACGCGGCACCCCATGTTCCGCGTGATTCTGTGGACCATGAACAAGGCCGTGCCCGCGCCGCCCCTGAAGGAGATGGAACCCCTGAACCCGCCGCCCCTGGCTGACATCCGGTCCCACTGGAGGAGCCAGCGGTCGGCCCTAGCGACCGCCTTGGACGGAAAGCCAGCGGACCGAGCCATCGTACAGCACAAGTTCCTCGGCCCAATGTCGCCGCGCCAGATGCTCGACCTCTTCGATGCTCATCTGACCTACCACCTCAAACGTTTCCCATCCTAGCGCTTGCTTTGCCAAGGACTCGAGCCGATGCGTGACAGGCCCACCCTCGGCGTCGCGAAACTCGGGGGAAGCTCCTGCCGCTATGGATCGTCCGCATCTTGACCGATATGGATCGGTAGTGGACGTAAAACCATGAAACTTCCTTTTCTTGCAACGCTCGCAAGCACTGTGCTTGCCCTACTGATCGTCGGCTGCGGCGGTTCAGGCGGAGGAGAGAACACGGGCGCCTCGGCTGGTAACGGCACCCTCGCCGTCCGGCTCGCGGACGCCCCCGACCCCAGCATCACCGCGCTCAACATCACCATCGACCGAGTACAGGCCAACGTGAACGGCGGCTGGCAGGACGTGTCCACCACTCCCCGGACCCTAAACCTGCTCGACCTGACGCGCAACGACACGGAACTCGGCTCGACGACCCTGCCCGCAGGCCGTTACAACCAGGTCCGCCTATTCACCTCCTCGGCCACCGTCACCGACGCGACCGGCACTCACGACGTGACGATCCCCGGCGGAGCTCAAACCGGCATCAAGGTGAACGTCAACTACGACATCGGTCCGGACACGGTCACGACCCTCCTGCTTGACTTCAACGTCGACAAGAGCCTGATCAAAACCGGGAACGGACGCTACCGGCTCCAGCCCGTCATTCCCGCCGTCGTGAAGGTCCTTTCCGGCACCATCACGGGCAGCGTTAATGGCCCCGACGGCACCTTGGCCAACGCCCAAGTATCCGCCGTCTACACCGCCGGCGACAAGTACCCGCTCGGCACCGAGGTCAACACCTCCTCTACCGCGACCGACGGCACGTTCAAGATCTGGGCGCTCCTTCCGGGCACCTACACCCTGAACTACAGCTACACGGACCCGCAGACGAACCAGGTTCTGGCCGCGACCCAACCAGGGGTCGTGGTGACCGCCAACCAGAACACGACCGCCCCCACGGTAACCGTGTCAGCTCCCCCTCCCGCTGGCGGCTAGAAAGGCCATCGCCTCCGGTTTCATCACGCGATTCGCCGGAGGCAGTTCTCGTTAGCCGCGAAGCGGCCTGATCGAGAGTTAGATCAACCGCCCATTCCGAACCCGTCCGGATCCGGAAGCTGCCCCACCGACACCGAAACGCCCCAAGCCTCTGGATGCCGCCGGGGTCGCGTGAACCCCGCCGAGTCCAGCCGCCGCAGCACACCGTCGGTCGTCCGCTTCGTCTGGTCCTGCTCGGGGTCGCCGGTGGTGTGGAACAGCCGCCCGCGACGACTCAGCAACCGGTGGAGCTGAACGTAGAACCGCTCTGCGTACAGATCACCGGCCAACGACGGCGACGGAGCGTCAAGCAGGATCGCGCTGAACGAACCCTCCTCAAAGGTTTCCACCAGTTCCGTTGCATCACCAATGATTCGCTGGATCGAGGCGATGTTGAACAGCCCCTCGGACCAGGGATTGAGCCGAGCCAACTCCTCCGCTGTCGGATCGATCTCGACCGTGACCACTTCCAGCGCGTATCGCGAGGATTCGACGGCCGTGTAGCCGAGCCCGGTCCCGATGTCCAGCACCCGCCCCCGCGACTCACCCAGCGCCCGCACCTTGTCTTGAGCCTCCGCCAAGGGGCCGCCCGCGCGAATACGGTTCAGCGGCACGCCCGAAAGGAGCATCGCCGGCGCTCCTTCGGTGGCCAGCAGGCTTCGCGCCCGGTTCGTGGTCGTCGAGAACGCCCGCAGGGGCCGTAGTTCGTCGTCTTCCAGCACGAACACCGACCGAGGGTCTTCCACCACGTCCAGCAGCGTCGTCCAGGGAACGATCCGCCCATCCGGCCGCCGCACCCCGACTTCCAGCAGGTCCATGTCCACCTGCGTCTTCCCCAGATCCAAGCTTCCGGGGAAGATTTTGATTCCCGCATCGCGGGCTTCCAAAAACGCCCGCGCCTGTCGGGCGCTCAGGGTGATCGCTTCCATGGTCTCTTCCCCGGTCTCCATCGCTACGATGACGAGTTTAGGCCGGTCCAAGATCCGGGGAGAACGGATGTACGCATAAATATGGGCAACAACCGGTAAGGGAACACAGTCCCACTTCCACTGGGCACCGCCCAAGCGGTGCTGGATGACCAAGGAGAAGACATGAGCGATCAACCGCAGAATGTAGACGACCCCGGTGCCGACCGCACCGGCAGCGAGCCGGGCGACGTCGGAGCCGGAATGGTCGCGGACCAAGAGGGCCTTGACGGCGGAAGCACTCCCGACGTCGGAACTGGCGGCTATGCCAACGTGAACACCGACGCTGACGGTGCGGTCGGTGCTGGAGTCGATACCGGGGCAGGAAGGACCAAAACCCCTGACGATGTCGAGGGAGGCCCCAAAGGCGCCGGGGTTTAGCAGAACACGAATCCTGAAAAAGACAGCAATTGCTTTGCTCGCCAGTCTCACCGGCCTTTTGGCCGTCAGCTGTGGTAGCGGCGGAAACGGCGGCGACACCGCGGGCGGCACGGCTGGCACCACCGGTGCAACAACCGGCGGCGGAACCACCGGCTAATCAACGTCAACTCAGCCGAGAAGGCCGGAAGCCGCACCAGCAGCTTCCGGCCATCATGCTGAAATGCCGCAAGGGAATGGTGCCCCTTGGAGCGAAGCGTAAGGGGGAACCGAAGGGGAGGGGGTGCGAGCAGAGCGAGCCTAAACCGTGCATGGAAGAGTCCTTTCCTACTTCCCTCTCGACAGGCCACCGTCCCCGGCCATGCCCCGAAGGCCCTACGAGATCGCGGCGATCCAATTCCGCAGGTTGTAGTAAGACGTCACCCGCGCAATTCTCCCGTCCCGCACCTCGAAGAACGCCGCCGGAATCGCATACCGCTGCCCCGTCGCCTCCGGCAGGTTCCCATCGGTCTTCAGGTACTCCCCCTCGCAAAGGAACTCCACCGCCCCCCGCTCCCCGTTCACCATCACCACCAGGTCTTTGATCTGCTCCCGATAGCATTCGTCCATGTGCGCCTTGAACCGCCGAAAGGCCTCCTTCCCCACCTCCGTCGGCCCCTCGTTGATGTCGTGGACTACATCCTCCACCAGCGTCGCGATCAAAGCTTCTGCATCGTGCCGGTTGAATGCCTCGAAGTAGGCGCGGATCAAAGTTTCCGTTTCGTTCACGGCCTGAGGTTTACCCTCACGAACCACGCCCGGCCGCGCTGGAACCCGGCGGCTCCGGTCTGCGTAGCTCTCACACCTACTTATGCTTTTGCTTCTCGTCCCGATCGCTCTCCTCCAGACCCCCCAGGACAATGCCCAAGCCCAGCGAGAGGCGACCTTCCAGGGCCTCATTCGCAAGAACCTCTACCCGCTGCGAATGGCAGAAGGCCGCTTGGCGGGTCCTGGCGCGGATTTCCTCCTCTCGCAGTCCCAGAACGCCCAGTTCGTCGCTCTGGGCGAGGAGCACTTTGTGAGGGAAATCCCCGAGATCACGACGGCGCTCTTTCGCGATTTGCAGCGGCGGCACGGCTACCAGTACCTCTGCGTCGAGAACGGCCCGGTCGCTATGCGCGACCTCGCGGACAAGCCCTTGCGGGGCAACCTTCCGCGGACGGTCGAGTTTCTCAAGCGCTACCCCATGGCGATCCCATTCAACTCGGATCAGGACATTCGAATGATGGTGGACATCGGTGCGCTGTCACGAGGCAAGAGCCGTCCGCTTTGGGGGCTGGATCAAGAGTTCGGAGTGCTTCACGTGCTGGACAAGCTCGGCCCGCTCGCCACCACCGACCGCGCCCGCCAGGCCATCGCGAACCTTCGGCGACGGGTCGAGAGGGACGACACCAAGCGCGACTTCCAGAAGCACTTCATCTCCCGCACCGCCACCGCCCGAGACTTCTCCGACCTTCGCAATGCCATCTCCCCGAAGCCCGGCACCTTTGAGGACTTCGCGACCAAGCAGCTCGCCCTGTCCCAGGAAGTCTACGGCTACTACTCCCGCCCTGCCGAGGAGGAACCGGTCGGACGGCTGAACAACCTCGTGCGCGAGGAGAACATGAAGGACCTCCTCATGGACGAGTACCGCCTGGCCCAGCGGCGCGGCGACCGGCTGCCGAAGGCCCTGCTGAAGTTCGGCCAGTGGCACCTCTTCCGCGGTATGAGCCCCGGCAGCATCTTCCCCATGGGCAACTTCATTTCCGAGTTCGCGAAGAGCAACGGGATGAGCTCGCTGCACGTCTACTTCGCCAGCCATAACCCCGCTGGTGGCTTCCGTCCCGCGCTGGACAAGGAGTGGCTGAAGCCGTTCGCCCAGGCTGCCCCCGTCGCCGAATGGACCCTCGTCGATCTGCGCCCCCTGCGCAACTACTGGCACGCGGGCCGCATCCCGCGCGGCACTGTGGACTTCCAGCGCATGATCTTCGGTTACGACGTCCTATTCCTGCTCGGCGGCGCCAGCCCGGCAACTTCAGAGCTGACCGAAGCTCCGTAAAAGGATCAGGCCCCGGGACGCCGGGGCCTGATCCTCACCACTGGTACGCCGGTTTAGTTGCGACGGGCGCAACCAGGCACCCACACGAACCCGTCTGCGCGAGCCCGCGCTTTTCGTAGTACTGCTGGTGGTAGTCCTCGGCGGGCCAGAAGGTCGAGGCGGGAGTGATCTCCGTCAACACCTTCAGACCTTGTGCGCGAAGCCGTTCCGCTGTCCGCTCCGCAACTTCCCGCTGCTCTTCGTCAAAGGTGAAGATGGCGCTCCGGTACTGGCTGCCCGGTCGGCTGTACCCTGGCTCGTGCATCTCGAAGAACGCGTCGAGCAGGCGCTCGTAGCTCACCCTCTGCGGATCGAATTCGACCAGCACGACCTCTGCGTGCCCCGTGCCCTTGCCGCAAACCATGCCGTACGTCGGGTTCGGCACATGGCCGCCGCTGTAGCCGACCGCCGTTGCCACCACCCCGTCGAGAAGGCGGAACTCCGCCTCCGGTCCCCAGAATCAGCCAGGGCCGAACAGGGCGAGGTCGTGCCCTCGCTGTCGCGCTTGCGCAAGGATGTCCATGCTCTTCTAGACGTTGGTTCCGCGGCTGCCGATGCTAAGCTGCCAGCTTCGTTCGGATCGCCAGAATAATTTCCTCGGGATCGGGATGACGGCCCGCTTTGTGCTTGCAGAAGATCAATTGGCCATCGGCATGCACGTCGAAGATGCCACCCCCACCCGGCACCAAAACGATCCTTTCGATCGGGTGCGGCGCCCGGATGTTGGGCTTAAGGCCCGACATAATCTGCTCCACCAGCCTGGCAGCGCGGGGCGTGTAGTTTCAGTGGATGCAGAAGGTGATTTCGACGACCATCACTTTACAGACTACAAGAACCGCCCTCGCCGCTGCCCGCCGCAGGATATCCCCCGGCTGCTTCAAGTTGAAGCCGAGGCAATCCTCGCCTTTACGACGACGCCTTGCGGCTGAGGTCGAATTTCATCGTCCCCACCGGCTTACCGTTCCCATAAGAGGTCCACTCACTGACGACGTGATCCTTTTCCTGCAGTCGGAACTTCACGTTGTGCATGTGCACGTCCTTCGGCTTCATGTTCGTGCCCGACACAAAGTCGAACTGGAGCACCGACGGGTCCTTCCCCGGGATCAGCTTCATCCGTGGCTGGTTCTGGGCCGCGCAATAGTGGGTCATCAGCAGTCGGTCGCCGTCCAGGTGGTACACCGTCACCATCTCGTGACCCGTCCCCGGGAACTGCGTCTCGAGCAGCGCGCTGCCTCCACCGGTGACTTTGTAGATCACCTTCACCGGCATCTCCCCATTCTCCCCCGCTCGGCCTTCCCAGGTCCCCTCTAGCTTCTTAAGCTGGGCGAAAGCCTGTTGCGCGGCGGTCGAGGCAAATGCGGGGACGGAGAGAGCAAGTAGGCCAAGGGCGGGAAGAAGGATTCGGGTCATAGTTGCTGCCCTTCATCCTGCCTGAGCAGCGTCAGGATTACAAGCTAGTAGAAGCGCGGGCTTAGACCAAGCCTTGAGGCTCCCTCCGGGTTAACCGCAAAGCCGCTGTAGCCGACGGATGTTCGTGCCGGCGTGGACTGCCGATATCTACCACCTCCCTCCCCCGCAAAAAAACAAAAGGGCTCCCGGCGAACGCCGGGAGCCCTTTCGCAAGCCAGGAAAGCCCCTGTCTTAGTAGTCCATGTCGCCCATGCCGCCCATGCCCGGGGCGCCACCGCCACCCGCCTTCTTGGGCTCGGGCTTCTCGACGACGAGGGTCTCGGTGGTGAGCACGAGGCCCGCGATCGAGGCGGCGTTCTGGATGGTGCTGCGGGTGACCTTAGCCGGGTCCACGATGCCAGCGGCGACCATGTCGACCACTTCACCAGTGATCGCGTTCAGGCCCTGGCCCGTCGCGGCGGCGCGGACGCGCTCCACGATGACCGAACCTTCGAGGCCCGCGTTCTTGGCGATCTGGCGGAGCGGCTCTTCCAGGGCGCGCTTCACGATCAAGAGACCGGTGCGCTCGTCGCCCTCAAGGCTCTGCGGATCAAGCGCCGCCGCCGCGCGGAGCAGGGTGCTGCCGCCGCCGGGGACGATGCCCTCTTCGACTGCCGCACGGGTCGCGCTCAGCGCGTCCTCGTAGCGGTGCTTCTTCTCCTTCAGCTCGGTCTCGGTGCTCGCACCGACCTTGATCACGGCGACGCCGCCGCTGAGCTTGGCCAGGCGCTCCTGGAGCTTCTCGCGGTCGTAGTTGCTGTCGGTGTTCTCGATCTGGTTGCGGATCTGGTTGATCCGACCGAGGACGTTTTCCTTGGAGCCCGCACCCTTGATGATCGTCGTGTCCTCTTTCGAGATCACGACGCGCTCAGCGGTGCCCAGCATGTCGATGGTGACGTTCTCGAGCTTGGTGCCCAGGTCCTCGCTGATGAACCGGCCGTTGGTCAGAACGGCGATGTCCTCCAGCATGGCCTTGCGGCGGTCGCCGAAGCCCGGGGCCTTGACGGCCGCGATCTGCAGCACGCCGCGGATCTTGTTCAGAACGATCGTCGCGAGCGCATCGCCCTCGAGGTCCTCGGCGATGATGAGGATCGGTCGGCGAGCGGCGGCAGCCTTTTCGAGGAACGGCAGGAAGTCCTGCGCGCTGCTGATCTTCTTCTCGTGGATGAGGATCAGCGGGTTCTCGAGGATGGCCTCCATACGCTCGGGATCGGTGACGAAGTAGGGGCTGAGGTAGCCGCGGTCGAACTGCATGCCCTCGACCACGTCGAGCGCGGTCTCGCGACCCTTGCTCTCTTCGACGGTGATGACGCCGTCCTTACCGACCTTGTCCATCGCCTCGGCGACCTGCTTGCCGATCTCGTTGTCGTTGCCCGCGATGGTGGCGACGAACTCGACCTGCTCCTTGTCTTTGATGGGCTGCGCGGTGGCCTTGATGTGGGCGATAACCTGCTCCACGGCCTTGTCGATGCCGCGCTTGACCGCGATGGGGTTACCGCCGGCGGCGACGTAGCGCAGGCCCTCGTTCACGATGGCCTGGGCGAGGACGGTCGCGGTGGTGGTTCCGTCACCGGCGACGTCGTTGGTCTTGGAAGCGACTTCCTTGCAGAGCTGGGCGCCCATGTTCTCGTACGGGTCCTCTAGCTCGATCTCCTTGGCCACGGTAACGCCGTCCTTGGTGATCGTGGGGCTGCCCCACTTCTTGTCAAGGACGACATTGCGGCCCTTGGGGCCGAGGGTGACCTTCACCGCATCGGCGACCTTGTTGACGCCCCGCTCAAGGGCGCGACGGGCGTTCTCTTCGTAAAGTAGGTTCTTGGCTGCCATTTTGTTCTCCTGGTGCGCGGTTGGCGGTTAGCTGTTGGCGGTTTGGTCGGAGCCTAGGCTGCGGATGAATCCGTCCAGCATTCGGCTCAGTTTCGTTGCCTGTTCGATCAAGGGTCGAAGTGCTTCCGGCGAAGCGGCTTCGATCCTTACGGCTACCTCCAACTCGGTTCTTAGTTCGAATAGAGATCCTTGGGCAATGCGGGCAAAGTTAGCGAACGCTGGTTTGCTTCCCCGTCCGTATCCTTCCGCGATGTTCGCGGGGACGGACACGGACGCTCGACGTAGCTGGGAAGTGAGTCCGAAACGCTCTTCAGCTGGAAATTCTTTCGTAACCCGGTAGACCTCAGTGACGAGGTCCATCCCGGTTTTCCAGATGTCGAGCTTCTCGTACCCAAACTCCGCCAACCGCTAACCGCCCACCGCAAGCCTTAGTTGAGGATCGCGTAAATCTGATCCTCGTCGAGGATGGTGTACTCCTGGCCTTCGATGGTGACCTCGTTGCCGCCGTACTTGCTGAAAAGCACGCGGTCGCCCACCTGAACGCTCAGGCTGTTGCGGTCGCCGTTGTCGAGCACGCGGCCCTGACCGACGGCAATGACCTTGCCCTCCTGGGGCTTCTTCTTCGCGCTGTCCGGAAGGAAGATGCCAGAAGCGGTCTTCTCCTCCTGCTCCGTAAGCTGCACGACGACCTTATCGCCGAGTGGCTTGAGACTTGCCATGTTCTTTCCTCCAGTTTCGTCTGCTGTTTAGCAGTCCCCCGTAGGGACTGCTAAATTGTACTTCCCTCCTGCGACAGTTCGTCAACAGGATTTAGCAAAAAGAGCGCGAGAGTGCTAAAGGAGGCTACTTGGCCGGATCGACCGCATCGGCGTCCACCAGGTCCTTGGGCCGACCAGAAGCGCGTTTGTTTGTGAGGAAGTCCTCAAGTGAGATGAAGAAGACGGGGATACCGTCCAATTCCCCTGCCACTCGCCGCGGCCACGCGTCCTCAAACCGAACACCACTGATGGTGGTCAAGAGGTCGATCCGGCGGGGCCGGTAGCCAAGCTGGACCGTCTGGTCTGGCGATTCAAAGTCGTTGGGTTCAAGACCAAGCAACCGGAAGCCGAAGGCATGGACCACGCGAAGCACGCGCTCCGCGTTGGCGCGAGAGTTGGAGACGAAGAAATCGATGTCGCCGGTCAGGCAGGGCCTTTCGTGACGGCGTGGTCAACTGTCCGCTCGGCCATGTACTCAGCGCTGATCGTGTCTAACAATTCGACAAACTCTCTCCATTCGGGGTTGAGCGCCATAGTAGTCTTCCATCAACTGTAGAAGAATGTCTACTCGTTGCTTTGGCGTTAGCGATCGATAGTAGTCGCGATCAGCCCGGTCGGCCTCCTCATAGCTCTTGAAGATGCGGACGACCCGTTCCACGAACTTGATTGTAACCGAGGGAGCAGGACTCCCTACGACCAGGTCTTCCTCGGCTCGCCTTTGTGAACCTTCGTGCTCTTCGGGTCCTTCGTGGTGAAGAGCGTCTCCCGTCGGCCTCAACCCACGAGGGACAGGAGCCGACGAAAAAGGGGCTCCACTAACGTGGAGCCCCTTCTCAAATCTAATGATTGCTTAAGCTTAGCGAACGTAGTGGATCTGCGGGTCGTTGATGCTGTCGAGGAGCATCAGGGAGACGACCGGGAGCGGGCGCTCTTTGGCAATGTCCCGAGCGTCGTCGAAGGACAGCTCTTTGGTCATCATGCCGCTGAGGTCGATCCACTCCGCGAAGCGGAAGGCACCGCCCTCGGAGCTGAAACAGGCCAGCCCATGAACGCCTTCGTGACAGAAGCACCCGTAGCGGTTGCTAGCCGGGTGGTGGAGCACGAAAACGGTGTCGGGGAAAGTCTCGTCGAGGCCGATTAGGGGAAGTGAAAGCGTCTGGCTCATGGCAGTTCCGTCTCGAATCTTATAGGGCTTTAACGCCCGATGAAAGGCCTCGAAGCGGTCAAAACCCGAAATTGCGCATTACATCGCACGAGCCGTTTCCACGGTTCTTCATCCACCCATAACCTTGCCCGACCGTGGCGTTAGGTACACTCTAAAGAACACCCGGACGTAGCTCAATGGATAGAGCATCAGTCTTCGGAACTGAGGGTTGGGGGTTCGAGTCCCTTCGTCCGGGCCATCCTCCCCGCCGCCACTACCGCTTCTCGGGGCTGGCCCCGAACGCGAGCAATCGCTGGATTACCCGCGGCCAGGGGACCTTCTTAAGCCCATAGGGGATTTCGCCACCCGAAGGTTGTCCCGGTGACCTCTGAGCCCAATAGATCCCTCGCGGACTGGACAGAGAGGAAGCAACCATACACGTGACCAGCAGCGGCAGGGCGAGCCCCAGCCCGAACAGCTCCACGCCCATCAACGCGCAGGCAACCGGAGTGTTGGCTGCCCCCGCGAAAACGGCCGCAAATCCGAGCGCCGCAAACACGGGAGCCGGCTGCCCGGCGACTTGGCCGAAAGAGTGGCCCAGCGTAGCCCCGACGCAGAAGAGCGGGGTGACTTCTCCACCCTTGAACCCAGACCCTAAGGTCGCCGCGGTGAAGAGGATCTTGAAGGCGAAAGCAGCGAGCATTACGCTGCCCGCTGGCCCAAAGCTTTGCTCGATCAACCCCAGGCTCAGGCCGTTGTAATCCTGCGTACCGACAACAAGGGTCAACAAGACGACCACCGCCCCCCCGACCACCGGCCTGAGCCATGGCCGAGGAATCCGTCCCATCAGCCTTTGGACCCCATGGGTCAGGCTTGTGAAGCCCGACGCCGCCCCCGCGAAAGCGATCCCGGCAAGGAGCACCAAACCCAGGGTAGCCGGATCGAGCGAAAGCGAGAGACCACGGGGATAGCCGTGATGCCGGGTCCCCAACCCCCGGCAAACGAAGTCTCCCACAAAGCTCGCCACCACGCAAGGCACCAAGGCCCCCAGCCGAATCCGCCCCAAGGTAGCGACCTCCAAGCCAAAGACTGCCCCCGCCAGCGGCGTCCCGAACACCGACCCAAAGCCACCACTGATCCCGGCCATGATGAGAGTCGGCCGGTCGGCCAGTCCCAATCGCAGGGGCTGGGCCACCATGTTCACCATGGCTCCCCCCATCTGCACCGCCGTCCCTTCGCGACCCGCCGAGCCGCCAAAGAGGTGGGTGAGCACCGTGGTCGAGAGGATAAGCGGAGCCATCCAGACCGGCACCGGCTCCCCCGCGTCGTTCACTCGTTCAAGAAGAAGGTTGTTTCCACCCTCCAGTCCTCGTCCGAACCGGTCGTAGAGCCACCAAACGCCGAACCCCGCCAGCGGCAGCCCCGCGATCAGCCAAGGTCTATCGAAGCGCATCTCCGTCACTCCGTAAAGGAGCTTGAGAAAGATAGCAGAGGCGATTCCGCAGGAGAGTCCCACCAGTGCGCCGACGCCCACCCACTTGGCGTGGTGCCGGAGGAACTGGCTCAGGGAATCAGGCATGGGAACGTAGGCAATGCCTCAGGATGACCGTTAACGCGCCAGGCTACCCACCACCACCAAGGCCCAGGCGGTTCCCCGTTCCCTGCTCCGTAAGACGAGGCGTGATCAAGATGATCGTTTCCACTCTACGCGTCTGGGTCAGGCGCTGGGTAAAGAGCTCGCCTACCAACGGAATGTTCCCTAGCAGAGGCACCCGCACTACTCGCCTCGACGAGACGTCCTGGACGAGTCCACCGATCGCGATCGTCTCCCCCGGCTTCACCCGAACGTTCGTGCTCGCCCGCCGCACGTTCGTTGTCGGGTTACCGTTGACTTGGACCACTGCGTCGCTGACCTCAGGATCTAGGCGCAAGGTGATCGTGCCGTCTCGGGCAACGAAGCCGCTGAACTTCAGCATCACACCGGTTCTGATCAATTGGATCTGCGAGTACTGGAAGCTCACGTTCCCCGCGACCAGCGAGTAGTACGTCTCCTGCCCCACGCTCAGACTCGTCTCGCGACCCTCGAACGCGGTGACCACCGGATTGGCCCTTAGAGTTGCCTTTCCGTTTGCGATCAGGGCTCGCAAGCGGGCCACGTCGGCCACCGACGCGGTCGAGTACCCCAGGTTCAGCCGGTCGTCGACCGAGAACCGCTTCCAGTTCCAGCTAAAGCCCGTCTCTTGCCCCGACTCGACGCCCACCTCGGTGACGAGCGCCTCGACCACAAACTGCCGGGAAGCGCTGTCGGCCATCTGGAGCTCGCGCAGGACTTGCCGGTAGATGGTCGCTGGGGCCGTGACTTTGATCAAGTTCGCCGTCCGATCCACCATGACGAAGGGCTTCACCGCCGGCGAAAGGAGCGCCATCAACGTCTCTACCGACTGGTTTTCCGGAATGTAGAGTTCCGAGGTGGACATCTCTCGGAACAAAGGCGAGTCCGGCTGGCCGCTGCTAACGAGGAACACCCCCGGAGACCGCAGCATCCAAGCCCCCCCAAACGTAAGCACCAGCTTTTCCAGAACCGACTCGAACGGCTCATCCCGGAAAGTCATCGAGATCGTGCGGTCCTTGACGCTGTCGTCGATGATCACGGTGACTCCGGCCTGGTTTGCCGACTCCGCAATCGCCGTCTTGATGTCGACATCGACAAAGGCGTTCGTAACGCGCCCCCCCGGCGCCTTCGCCTGAACGGCGGGCGGGGACGAGGGAGTAGCGGCACCGATAGTCGGCGCGATCGCGAGTCGAGCACCGACCAGGTGCGCCGCCGCGTTTGCCAAAAGCCAACTGGTCATCGACGCTTGCCTACTTTGCCGGCCGGCTTGCGCTTGGCCGGTGGATTGACGCCGAACGGCACCCGTAGTTCGGCGAACAGAGTCGTGCCGTATTGGTACCGCACCAACAGTTGGTATCCCCCCGGCTTCAGACCCGGCGGCAATGCCACGGAGTTCTGGAGGACCGAGCCTGGCAGAACGCCCCCATCGCCAAGCACGGGCACGTCGAGCCGCCCCACTACTCGAACTCCCTGCTCCAGGATCACCGCCGTAGGCAGCGGTTGCAGGGCCTCATCCCCGGTGTTTTTGACTTTGAATGGCACCCTGACCGGATATCCATCGACCGCCTCAAGTAGCCCCGCCTCTAGCTCCAGCTTCGGCTTGTGAGCCCCTTGGATCGAGACCACGCCTTGAATCATCTCCCCCACCGAGTTCCCATCGTCCGCGTCGCGGAACGTAACCGCGAACCACTCGTCCCGGGCAAAGCTGGGTGTCGTTTCCACCTCGAACATCACGTAGGTCGTGCCCTTTGGTCCGAGGTCGACAACGGAGGACGGGGTCTGAACCACCACCGACTCTGGCCGCTGCTCCGAGACAGAGAGGGCTCCCGTCGAAGTTTGTACCAGTCGCCCCACCCCGATCGCGGCCTTGACCGGTCGGTCGGAGGTATTCGTCAGCTTCACTGAGAACGTCCGGCGGGCGGCGGGCGGAAGCGCCGCCGCAAAGGAACCAGGGTCTACCAGAATCGGCGCTACGGTCAGCGCTTTCCCGGGGTCGCTTGGGACTGCCTTCCCTTTTGTAACCGTAAAGAAGCGCGTGATCGACGGAAAGCTGCGCCGCCCCGCCTCGGCCCGCACCGACACTTGATAGGTCCCATCCGGCAGCTTCGGCACATCCGCGCGCAGGAATCGGCTAGTGTTCGGATACAGGTTGCGGTCACGGTCGTCGAACCGCGCGACCACCCGCCCCGTGCTCACCTGCCTCACGTCCCCAACCGCCCGAATGGTAGCGAACCCGTTGCTCACGTTGCGGAACGGCAAGACCACCTGTAGCCGGTTGCCCGCCGTCGCCAACTCCGGCGACAGCACCTGAAGCTCGGGCCGAACCTGGGTCCCTACGAAAAAGATCACCGGCACCTGAAAGCTGGCGAGAAACGGATTCGGCCCGGAAAGCGAAGGCGAAACCGTGATCATCGTCCAGTACACGCCGCGAGCCGACCGGGGAACCGTGTACTTGATCCGGAACTCCTCATCCCTAGCCGGATCGATCCGCCGCTGCAGACTCGAAGTCTCGAACCACCCCGTAGCGTCCATCTCGTGGGTGCTTCCGAGCTTGGGCACGTAATTCGGACTGGGGAACGTCGCCGACTGGAGCTCAAGACCAACGCCGATGACGGTCGGCTCAAGATTCGAGACGCTCAGAGAAACGCTGCCCGTCGTCCCAGGACGAATGCTTTCGCGGATCATCAGAGGCGTGAGCGCGATGCCACGGGTGCCCGTGTACTGCGCCTGGGCCACCCCAACGACCGACGCGCAAAGCACGACAAAGACGCAAAATCGGTACATGAAAGGGTGCAGGCAGGGCTCCGAAGCCTCGCGGCCCTTCGGAGCCCGGACCTTTGCGATCTAGTTGATGGTGAGCAACATCTTGCCCGTGGCGGTGTACGTCTTGTCACCAAGCGTGTTCTTGGTGACGCTGATCGACCGCGTGAACTTGATGAAGCCTTGCCCGTCGTCCAGATCGTTGGGCTTGATCTCGACGCCCGCCGCGCTGTTCAGCGCCGTGTCTGTTCCCGAGGCGAGGTCGAACACTTTGCTCGACTGGTCCGCCTTCCAAAGCTCGAAGACGTAGCTGATGGTCACGCCCTCATCGTCGGTTCCAGAAAGGGCCTTGGTGAAGTCGGCGAAGGAAACCGAGAACTTCCGGTTCGACCGAATATCGATCCAGGTTACATCGGGAGTCGTCTGGCTCGCCGCGCCGAAGCCGACAACGGAAACCTCTTTATTGAAGGCACCCGAAACGTACAGGTAAGTCTTGGGCTTGACCCCGGTCGCCAAGGGGACGCTGACGACGTTGCCCGCCATCGAAGGTGCCGTCGCCGTGCCCGTCTTAGAACCGGTGGCGGTCGCATCCTCGAGCAAAAATGTCGAGGTGCCCGTGGTGGAATAGGTGAACGTACGGCCGGGCGAAGCCTGGCCAAAAGCCGCGACGGCCAGGCTGGCGAACGCAAACGTTGTGAAAAACTTCCTCATGGTAATAACAGCGGCGCCAAACACCGGGGAGAGCCCTCACCTCGACAGCGTCATCGGGCAGACCAAAACCGGTAGGCACTCCTACTGAAACAGAATAACGTATTCAGGCCTGCATTAATTGCCTGACGTCATGAGGGAGCGGTCGAATCCCGTATTCCTACTAGGCTACATTTAACAGTTTCCTTAATATCACGGGTATACGCGGATCGAGAGGAGAGACGGGTCCATCCGGTGTCCTACTAAAGCCGTCCGCGCGATCAACCGACCGTCGGATGCCCCCTTGATCCACATCGGAATCGATCGGTCCCCGTAACCCGCCCGTAGTTTTCCAGAGCTTGCCCGCACTTCTAGCTCAAGCTGCCATTCGTGCGTTCGCGGGTTGTACACAGCGCTAAGGACCCGGTGCTTCAGACAAGCACCGTTCCCGGAGAAACGGAACTGAGTTCGGATGGGGATGCCGAAACTCCCATGACTAGCCGAGCCCGCGCCATGCGCTTCCGGCCGGTATGAAAACGTCAAATCCTCGGCCCCTGCGGCAAGGGGCATAACTGCGAAACCCACGACCAAAGCGAGTTTTTGCATGGTTCGAACTGCGTCGTTGCAACGTTCCTCCTCGCTTCTCTCTTTGGTTCGTCAGGCGAACTTCCGCATGAAATATCGTTTAAACCGGAAATATTACGCGGCCCAAACTAGAAGGCGCAGCCGGCGGAAGGCTTCTTGGGCGCCCACTTCGTGTCGAAGGGCTTTGCCTGGATTCCCGCCGCTTTTGCCATCATCTCGTTCATCTCCTTCAAGATGTCGACCGAGTAGCCCGGCCACATCTTCAAGATCCGGCCGTCCTCGCTGACCAAGGCTGAAAATGCACTGTTGGTCGCCTCGTAAGCCTTGATGATCTTCTTGCTCGGGTCGGGCACCACCGGAATGTGGGACAGCATCTCGACGGACCAGCGTCGCGCCTTCTCCTTGTCCTGGTCGATCACGCTCACGAACTCGATCCGCTCTTTGTAGCGCTTCGCGAGGTCCTGAAAAAGCGGCTCCACCTCAACGCTGCACGGGCAGCCGTCCATGATGAAGTACACGAACTGGGGCCGCCTTCCCTGCGGTGACGCGATGGTGACCGGTTTCCCTTCGAAGTCTTCGGTTTCAAATCCTGGGGCCGGCTTGGCCGCCCAGGACTTGGCCTCCTTCTGCATCTTCTCCGTGATCGCGTGAAAAGTCTTCGGGTTGAGCTTCGGCGCCCCGGACACGTGAGGCTGTTGAGCCTGGAGCATCATAAGGCCGCCCGCACTGGCCAGCGCGAGTCCCGCCGGAAGGGTGATGTAGATCGGTCGCATCCGCATGCCTAGTTTATTCAACGCCGATCAACCGGTGTCGGGACTCTGCGGATGCTAAAGCGAGGGCACACAAGGCAGCTACCGCGCGAGCGCGTCCAGAAACGCCGCTGCTTCGGAAGGGCCCGAGACACGATGAGTTCTTATGCCAGGCGCAGTCACGGCTCGACAGTGGACTCAGAGTCGTCGACCAGCAAGCACTCTCCTGGTTCGACACCTCGTTCCCCCAAGTGAATCCTGAAGAACCCGTCGTCCCCGCGAGTTGAAAGGTCCTCCTTCGAGGAGCCCACCTGATGGGACGACAGCACTCCATCGAACACGCTTTCCAGACCGAGCGCCGGAACCGTCCATCGACAAAAGGAATCCATGTTGTCCGTCGCGACAAAGACCTTCCCGCCCCTGCCCCTGATCCTTCTCACCGAGAGACAGACATCGGGAAAGTCCAACCGCATCGCCACGCACGACTCGATGAAGGCAGGGTGCAGTTCGTCGAAGTCTAGGCCCAGTTCATTGGCAAGCCCCAGGTTGAACTGTTCCGACGTGAGCCGGCCGCGCATCCAGTCCGCGATCCGTAAACGGTCCGTACTTAGCCGCCGGGCCTGGATCGCATCGTACGCGTGAACCATCGGGTGCCCGGGAGAAGCCCATTGGCTCCAGAACGTGGAGGTCGAGAGGGTGTTGTACCAATCCACGAGAACCACCGGCGGCAACGCTCCCAACATGCGACTTCCTGACAAGGGCAGATACCCATAATGCACCTATGCGCAGCCTCCGTACCCAGCTCCTGGCGAGCCACCTGCTCCTGGTGCTGCTCATGGGGCTCGTCATGGGGGCCGCCATCGCCGGATTCTTCGCCCTCAGCCGCTCCATCGAGCAAGTTCTGGCCGGCAACTTCCCCACGGTTCTCGCCGCTCACGAAATGGCGGCCGGGCTCCAAGAAGAGGAGACCGCCTTTGCCCTCCTCGCGGGCGGGGACATTGGAACCGCTCCTGAGCTTTACAAAGCAAGCGCGGTCCGGGTGTCGCAGGGATTTGGTCAGGCCGCCAATCGCGTCACCGAGCCCGAAGAAGTGGCCATACTAGCCCGCATTGAACTACTCCTGAGCCGGCACCGTAGTCTTGCTGACCGGGTGATGGAGACGAACGGCCTCAGCCCCCAACCCGGCGTCGCCGAGCTTGCTCGCACGAAAATCCTTCCCGAACTCCAAGAGCTCCGAAAGCTCACGGAAGACCTGCGACGCGTCAACGAGCAAGCCATCGTGGAGGCCAACAAGGAGGCCCAGCAGAACGCCGAAAGCGCCTCGTGGCGAACCATCCTCGTCACCGGGGGCGCGCTGGTCCTCGCCATCGTTCTGGCCCTCCGAATGGTGCGAATGTCGCTCACCCCCCTCGCGGTCCTCGCCCGACACGCCGAGAGCATCGCCGCCGGAGACCTCGGCAAGCAGGTCGAGATGCCCCGCCGCGACGAGATCGGAGCCCTTGCCGAGTCGTTCAACACGATGGCGACCAAGCTGGCCGAGGTCCGCCGGAGCGAAGTGCGCCGCCTCCAACGAGCCGAGCGCATGTCGGACGCCGCCCTCGATTCCCTCTTCGATCCCGTTGTCGTCACCGACGGCAAGCAGCGGATCCTCCACCTCAACCGAGCCGCCGAAGGCATTTTCGGGGCCGCGCCCGAATCGCCCCGCAAGCCCGTCGCCGACCACATCAAGGACCGCCGAGTTCTGCGTGCCATTCAGCAGGCGATCGAAGAGCGGTCTGCCCCATCGGAAGAGGAAACGCCCCTCGTCCCGATCCGCGTCGGCGACCGAGAGCGCACCTACCGCCTCCGCGCCACCCCCATGCGCGACGACGAGGGCCGCCTGCTCGGCAGCGTTGCCGTCTTCGAAGACGTCACCCATCTACGCGATCTCGACCGCCTCAAGAACGAGTTTATCGGCGTCGCCTCCCATGAACTCCGGACCCCCGTCACTTCCCTCCTCCTCTCGGCCCAGCTATTGGACGAAGGTGCGGTCGGTGACCTGAACCCCTCTCAGAAAGAGCTGGTCGCCACTCAGCTCGAGGACCTCAACCGCCTCGAAAAGCTCATGCGCGACCTTCTCGACGTGACCCGTCTGGAAGCCGGCTCTTCGCCCCCTAAGTTCGAATCGGTGCCTCCCCAAGAGCTCGTGAACCGCGTCGTGGAAACCCTAGCGCACCAAGCGGAAAAGGAGGGCCTCGACCTTCTGGCCGAAGTCGACCCGGGCTTAAGTCCCGTTCGCGCTGACCGTGGACAAGTGGGTCGCGTTCTCGTGAACCTAGTGTCTAATGCGATTCGCCACACACGAACGGGAGGTGTAGTGACCGTTCGCGCATCGGCGTCTAACAATTGTGTAACCTTCCGCGTTAGAGATACGGGCGAGGGAATTCCGAAGGACTACCTCGACCATATCTTTGAACGGTTCGTTCAGGTGCCAGGTGCGACGGGAGGCGGAGCCGGTTTGGGGCTCTCCATCGTTCGAAGCATCGTCAAAGCCCATGGGGGCGAGATGAGCGTCGAAAGCGAAGTCGGGAAGGGCAGCGAGTTTAGCTTTACGCTTCCCATCGAAGCCGCACCGGGCGGGGAAAATTTAGTTTGAGTGCAAGAATTCTTGTAATCGACGACGAGACGAACATCAGGACCATGATGCGGCTGGCCCTGCAACACGTGGGCTACGAGGTCGAGACCGCCTCCGACGGCCCGGAAGGGCTCCTGAAGTTCCGCGATGGCAACGACTGGGATCTGATCCTTCTCGACCAACGAATGCCTGGCATGTCGGGGATCGAGGTCCAGAAGCAGATCTACGCCCGCCGTCCCGATGCGAAGCTCATCCTAATCACCGCTTTTGGCACGATCGACCTGGCTCTTGAAGCTATCCAGGCCGGCGCGTCTGACTTTCTGCGCAAGCCCTTTACCGCCGACACTCTCCGGGCTTCCGTAAAGTCCGCCCTTGAGCGGCCGCCCCGCAACTGCGGCTCGGTTCCGGTCGGCATGGTATGCCGGGAGTTCACCCGAACCACCATTAATGGGTTCAGCTTTGAGGTTGCCGACGAGGCGATGGACGAGAAGAGCGGCGACATCGCGATGAAGTTCAACGTGCACCGGGCAAACGAGCCCCAAGGCAACGTCCGCGTGATGCTTCCCGCATACGTCCAAGAGCTGGTCAAGGCGCACATCGACTCCGACTACGTCCCAGGAGGCCAGCGTTTCTGGCACGCCATGTGCGAAGAAGCCCTTGCCAATCACCTCTGGCAGAACGCCCAGGTTCCTTCCGGCAACGAGCTTCGCATCGAGGACTTGTCCAGCAGCCTCGAACGGTGGCTCGACTCCATGCTGACGGTCTCAATGACGGACGACAATGCCCGATAAGTCGAAGCCCGGCCACGGCAAGCACAAGATCTTCCTAGGGTTCGCTCCCGGCGTCGGAAAGACCTACGCGATGCTCGACGAAGCCCACCGGCGAAAGGGACGCGGCCAAGACGTGGTCGTGGGATTCGTTGAATCGTACGGCCGCCAGGCCACCGAGGACATGATCGCGGACCTGGAAGTGATCCCTCGCGGCCACTTCGACGGCCGTGAGATCATGGACATCCACGCGGTAATCGCTCGCAAACCAGAGCTGGTGATCGTGGACGAGCTTGCCCACGACAACCCGGCCGGAGCCAAAAACGAGAAGCGTTGGCAGGACGTCCAGGACCTTCTGGACGCGGGCATCAACGTGCTCTCCACGATCAACGTTCAGCACCTCGAGAGCCTAAACGATCACGTGGCCGATATCACTGGCGTCAAAGAGACGTCGACCGTGCCTGACCAAGTGCTTCACGCAGCGGATGAAGTCGAGATCGTCGACCTGACCCCCCGCGCCCTGATCAACCGACTCGAGCGGGGCGACGTCTACCCGAAGGGATCGATCGATGCTTCGCTGGCCAACTTCTTCCGTGAAGGAAACCTAAGCGCTCTTCGCGAGATCGCCCTCCGCGAGGCGGCCACCCGCGTGGACGAGGACGTGGTCGAGTACCGAAAGGAAAAGCGGATCGAAAAGCCGTGGGCCACTCAGGACCGCGTCATGATCTGCATCAGCCCGACCCGCTCCTCGCTCCGCCTGATCCGCCGCGGCTGGCGCATGGGCCAGCGCATGCACGGCGAGGTCCTCGCGGTCCACGTCGAGGACGGCAGCACTCACACGGAGCAGGCCAAAAAGATCCTGGACGACGACTTCGCGCTGGCAAAGCGTCTCGGCATCGAGACGGTCACCCTCAAGGGCGATCTCTCTTCCACCCTCATCAAATACGCGCGGGAACGGAACATTACTCAAATCATCCTGGGCCACCCCGAGCGTTCTCGCCTCAAAGAGATGCTGAAGCCGTCGATCCTCAGCGATCTCGCCCGCGAGCTCCGGACGGTGGACATTATCGTCGTCGCCACCGAAACGGCCCCTGCCGCCGAATCCTAACCGCTGCGCAGGCGCCCCTCCTGCGTGCAGCAGAAAGAGTCAACACTGGGCGTAATGCCACACCCACTTGCGCCCTCGTCCTAACTAACGAAGTTATCACAGGCGACTCGCTTGCGCCACTCGCCGGTTAACGCGTTGGCCGTGGATTCAGATTTGCTATCCTTTGGCAAGGCACCATGATCCAGTCACCAAGCGCGCGCGTTCCCAGTCTCTGGAATGGGGAGAAGGCTCCCACCGATCCCGTCGACCTTTTGGTCTACGCCTCCAACCTGCTCGGTCAAGACCCACGCATCACCAACTTCGGGGGCGGGAACACCAGTTCGAAGATCAAGCAGACGGACCCGCTGACGGGCGAGGAAGTCAGTGTCCTCTGGGTCAAGGCCTCCGGTGGCGACCTCGGCAGCGCCAAGACCTCCAACTTCGCGTCCCTGTACCAAGATAAGGTGACGGGCCTCGAATCCCGCTACCGCGCCACCGGCATGCAAGAGGACGAAGTGGTGCCGCTGTACATGCACAGCGTCTTCAATAACAACCCGGCCGCGCCGTCCATCGATACCCCGCTCCACTCGTTCGTGCCGTACGCAGCCGTGTCCCACATGCACAGCGACGCGGTCATCGCCATCGCCGCCTCTGAGAACGCCGAAGAGCTGACCAAAGAGGTCTACGGTGGCCAGATGGGCTGGCTGCCTTGGAAGCGCCCGGGGTTCGACCTCGGCCTGATGCTCCAAGACCTGATCCGCGAGAACCCTGGCATCAACAGCGCCATGATGGGCTCGCACGGCTTTATCTGCTGGGCCGACACCTGGGAAGAGTGTTACGAGCTGACCCTCCGCCTAATCAACCAGGCCGTCGACTTTATCGAAAGCCGCGCCCAGACCCACGGCTTCGGCGACGTCGTCCGGGAGCGATACCCTAACCCGCGCGAAGAGCTAGTCCGCCTGCTGCCCACCCTGCGCGGCAAAGTCGCGTTCAATGGCCAGCGCCTCATCGCCCGCGTCGACCAGAGCGATGCCGTGCTCGACTTCCTCAGCCGGGACAAGATGGACGCGCTGACGAGGCTCGGCACGAGCTGCCCCGACCACTTCCTGCGCACCAAGATCCGCCCCATGGTCCTGCCCGCGGGTAGCGACGAAGCGGCCCTGGACGCCGCGCTGGCCGAGTTCCGCCAAGGCTACGGCGAGTATTACGACCGCTGCCGCCACGAAGACTCTCCGGCCATGCGCAACCCGAACCCCAGCGTCGTGCTGATCCCCGGCGTCGGCATGATCTCCTTCAACAAGAACGCCAAGGAGGCCCGCGTGACCGGCGAGTTCTACCGGAACGCGATCGAGGTCATGCGAGGCGCGGAGACGATCAGCCGTTACACCGCCCTGCCTGAGCAAGAGGCGTTCAACATCGAGTACTGGCTTCTTGAAGAGGCCAAGCTTCGTCGCCAGCCGCCGGAAAAGGAGATGGCCCGCAAGATCGCCCTCGTCATCGGCGCCGGCCCTGGCATCGGCCTTTCCGTCTGCGAGCGCCTGCTCGACCAAGACGCCTGCGTGGTCGTCGCCGACGTGAAGCCGGAGCTGGTGCAGCAAGCCCAGGAGAACCTCCAAGTCAAGTACGGCAAGGACAACGTTGCCGGAGTTACCCTCGACATCACCAACCGCGAGTCCGTGCGGAAGGCGATCGAAGAAGTCGTCCTCACCTACGGAGGACTCGACGTCGTGGTGAACCTCGCTGCCGTCTTCTTCCCACCCGACACCGAGGGACGCCTCGACGACAGGCTCTGGAGCAAGACTTATGACATCAACCTCGTGGGCTCCTACATCGTCGCTGACGAGGCCTACCGGGTGATGGCGGAGCAGGGCCTGCCGGGCAGTATCGTCCTGACGAGCAGCGCCAACGCCGTCGTCGCTAAGAAGGGCTCCGTCGCCTACGACACCAGCAAGGCCGCCACCAGCCACCTCGTCCGCGAGCTGGCCGTCGAGTACTCCCCCCTGGTTCGAGTGAACGCCGTCGCCCCCGCCACCGTCGTCTCGGGATCCCAGATGTTCCCCCGCGACCGGGTGATCGCCTCATTGGCCAAGTACAAGATCGACTACAACGAGAGCATGACAGACGAAGAGCTGCGCGACCGCCTCGCCAACTTCTACGCCCAGCGCACCCTGCTCAAGCAGCCGGTCACCCCGGCCAAGGTGGCCGACGGCGCCTACCTGCTCGCCAGCGACCGCCTGTCCCAAACCACGGGCCAAGTGCTCGCCGTCGACGCCGGCCTCACCGACGCCTTTCTGCGCTAGTTTTGGAGTGAGGCAGCTTGCTGCCTCTTTTCAATTTCCCGCAGAAGAGACGTCGACGCCGGTCTAGAGCGATTAAATTGCCAGGGCGCAAGCCCTGGGCCCACCTCGCGTCGGAAGCAAAGTAAGTTTGGGACCAACTCGCCCTTTGTGAACCTTAGTGTCCTTGGCGTCCTTTGTGGTGAGGGCAAACCGCGCGACGGCAAGCCGAAAAGAGGCAGCAAGCTGCCTCACTCCAACCGGACTAGGACACGCCCGCTAAGGATCGATCCACGTAAGGAATCACGTACGGTCCCTTTGGAATAACTGCGATCTTCGCATCCTCCCCGTACCGGCCCAACGCCTCCGCCACCGCCTCCTCCACGGTCGCGAACGGAGCTACGAAAAGCCGCGCCGCGAGCTCCGGGGGGACCCCTTCGCACACGAGCGATACCCGGTTCCCACGAATCGCCTTCGCCAGCTCTTCAATCTGCCACTGGTCCGGCACGAAGGTCCAGTCGTCCCGTTGGATGGTCTCGGGGAACGCCTCGATGTCGTCGATCCGAAGCAGCGTGTCGTGGAAGTGCGCGTTACCCACCCCTTCGGTGCAAGCCGAGGCTACGATGATCGTCCCACCCCGCTTCAGGATCGGCAACGCTCCCACCATTCCCTTCACCGCCTGGTAGAACGTGAGGTCCAGAGGATGCCCGCCGCACGTAGTCACCACGACGTCCACCATCTCTGAAACGGGCGATTGGTTATGGCTGGCCACGAACTCCACCCCTGCGTTCCAAGCCGCCTCCATATCGCCCGCGAAAACTGCTGCGATCTTCTTCGCCTTGTCGAGCGCCACGTCCACGATACAGTCCGGCCGCGCCATCCGCGCGATCGCCAGGGACTCCTCATGAACCGGGTTTCCTTGGACGGCCCCATTCGTCGCGTTGGGGTGCTCCAAAAAGCGCGGGCTATGCCACGCCTGCACCGTCTCCAGGTGCGCCACCCCCGGCATCACCATCTTCCGCCCCCCGGCGTACCCCGCCATGAAGTGGGGCTCGATCATTCCAACCGTGATCTTCAGGTCCGCGTCCAAGTAATGCCGGTTGAGCTTGACCGGCACCCCGTTGGGCGATTCCCCCAGATACCGCACGTCCTCGTCGGCCGTGCAAATGTGGTTCACGATGCGGCAGGTATCGACGACCTCCTGCCCCACCATCGCCACCAGCTCGTCACCTAGGTTTGGTCGGTGGGTGCCAGTAGCAATAAGGATCGTGACATCCGAGCGGCTCATCCCCGCCTCTTCCAATTCATTGAGGATTTGGGGAAGGATCACTGGATTCGGCACCGGTCGAGTGACGTCGCAGATGACGATACAGGCATCCCGCCGCCCCTTCGCCAAGTCCCGCAACGGCTGTGATTCGATCGGCCTCCGCAATGCGTCCCGAACCGCCTCGTCTGGTCGATCTAGCGCCGTCGTCTCCCGAAGCCCTAACACCCCAACCACATTCCCATCCGGAAGCTCAACCTCCAGACCATCCTTCCCATAGTCCAACCGAACCCGCATGAACTCTTAGCCTATCTGATCAGCCACCCCATGGCCCGCAGACCGATAGCCGCAAAGCTGCTGTAGCCGCAGGATGGTTCGTGCCTGCGCGGGCGATTGTAGGAACTCGCACTCGTCACTGCCCCAACAACGGCGGTCGGTAAATCCGAACCGCCTCCACCGGTGCCGAAGCCACTCCCGGGGCGCAAACCAACTCCAACGTATGCCGCCCCGACGGCATTCCCTGCGCGATCGTAATCACGTTCTCCTTCGCCGGGTCCGGACTAGATGCCCAAGTAAAGGAATCCAAAAACGTCGGCTCGACCCGCCACTTCACTTCGAACCCTTCCGGCGGCTTCTGCTTCGACACATTTCGCGCCCACCAAGGCATCCAGTCGCCCGGCTCGATGGCCACCCGCCCACTGTTCGAAATGAAGGCGGCATCACTGCTCCCCTGCCCGTCGGCCCCCGTAAGGGACCCGGTGACGGTGAAACGAAATTTTCGGGCGTCCTCGCTGATGTCGGTAAGCCTCGCCGTCCACTCTTCCGCCACCGGCAAGCTACGGCTCGAGACTCGCATCAGAGCCGTCACATCCACCAGATGGTTGTCCGATGGCCGCGTGATCGCGTACATCTCTGGAAAGCTCGACGGCGCCCGCCCATCGACCCGCACCGTCACCGGACGAGCCGGGGTGCGGCCAACCGTCTTGCGCAAGACCAGATCCACCCGATTCCCATCGAAAGGCACGCGCAGAACTCCCCGCTCCCACTTGATCTCCCTGCCGACCACGAGCGTCGTTGTCGGCTCGTCCACCGGAAGCTTCGGATCCACCACTAGGGCGCTGCTGACCAGCGCCGCCATTAGTCGGTCCCCCCGGTCGTTCAAGTGAACCCCGTCCACCAGCATGGAGCGAGCGGGCAGCCGGTTGTCCTGGAGATACTGCCGCCACACCGAGCGGACGTCGACGAATCCCAGTCGGTACTTGCCGGCCGTCTGGCGCAGCCAGTCCGAATGCGCGTCGTGCCAAGCCTCCCCTCCGGGTGGCCGATCGTCCGGCTTCTCCGGGTTGGGTGTCCAGGTGACGTGGTCGCTCTGAAGAAGCATCTCCGCCGTCGTGTTCGACCGGACCATCCGCACCATCTCTTCGTAGTCGGCCTGGTTGCCGTAGTCGTGAAAGATGATCAGGTCGGGATAGAACCCGTAGACGTCGTGCGGGAGCGTCCGCTTGAGGAGGTTCGACGAAAACCCGCCGATCGCCCGATTCTGAACCACGAGGTCCGCATGCGGGAACCGCTTCCGAAGGTCCTCGGCCACGAGCTTCGACCAAGCCTGCTTGGTGATCGACTGCCCGTAGAACAGGATCCGCACCCGGTTCTTCCGCTTGGGAGTGCTGCTTGCCAGCGTGCGCATCGTCCGCTGAATCCCCGTTCCGGGACTCGCCTCCAGCTTGCTCCTCGGCGGCAACACCACCGCCTCACCCTGAGCCATTGTCAATGCCACCACCGCGATGAGAGGGACCACGACCTATGTTAGCAGCCACGACCAGAAGCACCGTAACGTTGTGATCCCGTTATGCTCACCGTGTCGTTGTGGTTCAGATTCTCGTTCCGTAGCGCTAGAACCTAAACCCCCACCTCGACAACGCCGCCCGGATCCAGCCGGATCTCCCGGTCGAGAAAGTGCCCCACCACCCAGATCACCGTCCGCAGATGCTCGCTAACTTCCGGCGTCGACCACCGGCTCGGTCCCCTGGCCAGCGCCATCGGAAGCACCAACTGGTCGGCAAGGTGCTCGTCGCACGACGCCGAACTCGCAAGCCAAGCCGTCATTGCGTCCACCGGCTCCTGGCACACCGCCTCCATCGGCTTCCCCCTCGCGCCGATTCCGACGAACCCCGCGATGCCGCGATCGAACTCGGCCCCCAAGAAGACCGACACCCCTTTATCCATGGCCGGGAGGTCCCGGTGCTCCGGATGAGGCACTAGGGGAGCCACCACCTTGCTCCCCCGCTCCGCCACCGTCTCCGGCAGACCCGACGTCACGATCACCGCCCGGCGCTCCCGTTCCGCCCCCCGCTGTCCAAAGTCCAACCCCGTAAGCCCGTTGGGCGCATGGATCGTCAGTTCGGCCAATCCACCCCCTTTAGGGAAGTAGCCCGCCCGAGAGCAGTGGAAGGCTGCCTCTAACCCCGCCCGCCGCATCGCGGGCAGGAAGGCAAGCTCCAAGAACTCCGCCGTTGGCGCATGAGGGTTTGCGGTGCCTCCCTTAACGGCAATCCGGGATTCCCCGCCCGCCAGCACGAGCGGCATGAGCACGGTCTGCATCAC
>Ga0216301_1000005_pt1 | contig 55397 bp, 53 predicted proteins | sample 4hB_Boncat_minus_FD_156203 | JGI IMG/M metagenome (GOLD analysis project Ga0216301, IMG submission 156203) | Terrestrial sediment cell enrichment communities for BONCAT metagenomics from Utah, United States - 4hB_Boncat_minus | ecosystem: Environmental > Terrestrial > Deep subsurface > Rock...
CGCCCACCCTGAGCCACGTAGACGTTAAGGTTGTGATTCCTGGAGGGGGCACTTCCATCTGGCGAGTGACTCCGCTGCCTCCCCCGGTCGAGGTTCTGCCCACGTTGTCAAAGCCGAGCTCCATCGCCCGAGGAAGCGGCGTCCAAGTGAGCGGCGCCGCCTGGGCTCGCGACTCGGGTGGCGCAACGGTGCCCCTGCTTTTCTCCGCCGTTCAAGCTAAAGGAAACTTTGCCAAAGGGGAGTTCTGGGAGATGCGCAACGTAGCGACTCAGCTTCCGTTTGCTTCGTCCCATCGTCCGACGAGCACCGGGACCACGGGCTGGACGATTGGGCCTGGCTCCAGCAAGCAATCGACCGGCCTGTACCAGGGCAGTCCGTTCGCTAGCCACCTCCCTTCGGTGCGCCTAACGGGCTCCGTGGAGCGGTTCCAAGTCCTCGTCGAATGGCTGGACTTGGGTGAAGTCGATCTCGTACCGACGCGGACCGGGGCTCCCGACAACTATATGCTGTCCCTCCCTTCACCTCGAACGTTGGCGACTCCATCGGGGCTGCGACTGACCTTCTTGCCGCTCCGCACGCTCAACTCGAGTCACAGCGGCCGCGACGGATACCTCTATCTGAGGGTGGCGATCGATGCGGCAACGCTCCGCCAGGGGCTACCCACGAAAATGGCGGCCCTTCAGCCCGGCTCCACCCCCCTCGTCGAGATCCAACCCATGGGCGGCGAGTACTACACAGGCTTACAGAGGCCAGAGCGAATGCCGGAGGACTCCCACCCCAACCTCGTCCTAAACATGAAGGGGCTGCGCAAGGGCAAGTTTCGGCTCAAGCTGTTGGTTCGCCGCCGACTCGCCGACCGACGGTTGCCGTTCGACCTGCGCGTACCCGTGCAACACCCACAGCTAAAGAAGACCCCCGCGCCACGGGTCACCGACTACACATCGACGGGGGTGTTCTCCCTTTCGCCCGAGGAGGAAACGCTGCTGCCCAAGTAGGGGTAGGTTATCCCCCGTGCGCACGACTGGCAACCCCGTCTTCCCCGGCTGGTACGCGGACCCGGAGCTCCACCTCTTCCAGGGCCGCTATTGGATCTACCCGACCACCTCCGCCCCTTTCGACGAGCAGACTTTTTTCGAGGCGTGGTCCTCGTCCGATCTCGTCGAGTGGCGCAACGAAGGCGTGATCCTGGACTTCGCCGACGTGCCATGGAGCACCAACCGGTGCGCGTGGGCCCCCTCGTGCGCGGAAAAGGACGGCCGGTACTACTTCTACTTCTCCGCGGGCGACGGGGCCGGATTGGGGGTCGCCGTCTCCGACTCTCCCGGAGGGCCGTTCGTCGACGCCCTCGGGAAGCCGTTGGTGAAGGAGTACCACCACGGGGCGCAGCCTATCGACGCCCACGCGTTCGTGGACGACGACGGTCAGGCCTACCTCTACTGGGGCGGCTGGCGGCACGCGGTCGTCGCCCGGCTGGGGCAGGACATGGTCTCCATCGACAGTGAGATCCAGGAGATCACGCCGGAAGGCTACGTCGAGGGTCCGTTCATGCTCAAGCGGCGGGGCGTGTACTACTTTATGTGGTCCGAGGGGGACTGGGGCAACGCGACCTACCAGATCGCTTACGGCCGCGCCGACAACCCGTTCGGGCCGTTCCACCGCGAGGCGGAGGTGTTCGTGCCGCTCCCGGACATCGCCACCTCGGCGGGTCACCACAGCGTGCTGAACATCCCCGGGACCGACGACTGGGTCCTCGCCTACCACCGCCGGCCCCTGACCGAGACCAGCATCCACAACCGGGTGACCTGCCTAGAGGACATGCACTTTGCCGAGGACGGGCGCATCATCCCGGTAAACATCAGCCGCGAAGGCACCACGGCTCGACCCCTCTAGCGGGATAATGCGGACGCGGATGTCCACCTACACCATCCTTTTCCTCGGCGACGTCGTCGGCAAGCCCGGGCGCACCATCGTCCAGCAGGGCTTGCCGAGCCTGCTGAACACCTACCGCCCCCTGTTCACCATCATCAACGGCGAGAACTCGGCGGGGGGCGTCGGCATCACCCCCGACATCGCGGACGAGCTGTTCAAAGTCGGCGCCGACGCCATCACCTTGGGGAACCACGCGTTCAACAAGCGGGAGATCGGCCCGTACCTCGAAACGAAAAAGCCCATCGTCCGTCCATCGAACATGGCGAGCGCGGTCCCGGGACGCGGCTTGGTCGTGGTCGAGAAGGAAGGGGTGAGGCTGGCGGTGATGAACGTGTGCGGACGTGTCGGGATGGACCCGGTCTACGGCGATCCCTTCGCCGAAGTCGATACGCTGCTGTCGGGCTTGGACACCCCCCACCGGTTCCTCGACTTCCACGCCGAGGCGACGAGCGAGAAGATCGCGATGGGATGGCACTGCGACGGCCGGGCCACCGCCGTCGTCGGCACCCACACCCACGTCACCACCGCCGACGAGCGGCTCCTTCCGGGATCGACCGCCTACATCACGGACGTAGGAATGTGCGGCCCCCGGGACAGCGTGCTCGGCATGGACCGGGAGATCATCCTCAACCGGTTCCGGACGGCGCTTCCTCAACGATTCGAGGTCGCGAACGAGCCTGGTGTAATCTGTGGGGTAGCTATCGGCGTCGAAAAGGATACAGGGCGCGCCACAGGCATCGAGCGCTTGAGGTTCGGAGACTAGCGGAGGACATGCAGTGAAAAGAGTTTGGACGGCATTGGCGGCGTCGACGCTGACGGCAGCGGCGATCGCCCAGAGCGCGGAGGTCATCTACGCGCCCACGAAATCGCTCAAGGACCAGAGCATCAGCGTCAAGGGTTGGGGCAGCGGCACCATCTCCGAAACCGACGAGCTCATCTACGAGGGCGCTCATTCCATCCGGGTCGCGACCCGCAACTACTTCCAGGGCGGCCTGATGAGCTTTGGCCAGCCGGTCAACCTCGCCCGCCAGGCGGCGGACAAGAACAACCTCCTCCGCATCACCTACAACTTGGGTGACAGCGGCTCGGCCATTCCCGGCGGCGGTGGCCGGCCGGGTATTCCGGGCGGCAGCGGACGACCGGGAGGCCCGGGTGGTGGCGGTGGACGCCCCGGAGGTCCTGGCGGTCCCGGAGGATTCCCCGGAGGCCCTGGCGGCTTTCCTGGTGGCCCTGGTGGTCCTGGCGGATTCCCCGGAGGTCCTGGCGGTCCCGGAGGATTCCCCGGAGGCCCTGGCGGTTTTCCTGGTGGCCCTGGTGGTCCTGGTGGTCCTGGCGGATTCCCGGGTGGCGGTCAGGGCGGTTTCGGATCGACCGGTGCCGCCGCCAAGGTCCAGAACCTGCGCGTGATCGTAACGACCACGGACGGCCTAAAGAGCGAGGCTTACATCCCCGTCTCCACCAGCAGTGGGGGCACCCGTGGCTGGAAGAACGTCGCCGTGCCGCTCCAGGCGCTGGCGGGCTTCGACCGGACCAACAAGATCGTGAAGGAAGTAGCCTTCAGCGCGGATGCCACGACGACGTTCTACGTGGGAGACATCCGCGTAGTAAACGACGCGACCCCGCTCCGGGCGGAGCCGAACGCCCGCAACCTGAACCTCGCCCTGGGCGACGAGTACGTGTTCAGCGCGTCGGGCCAAGGCGGATCGAGCATCCTGAAGTACACGTGGGACTTCGACGACAAGGACGGGGTGGACGTGGACGCGGAGGGGCAGTCGGTTCGCCGCAAGTTCCGAAAGGCTGGCACCTACACGATCACCCTGACGGTTGCCGACTACTTCGGTCTCAAGCAGCCCTATACGACGACGATCAAAGCCGTCGTGAACCCCTAACCGGGTTACCTGATCGAAAAAGGCGGGGTCCCTTCAGGGACCCCGCCTTTTTCGGCACTAGTACAACTACCTCTTTAGAGGTCCTATAGCTATTTTATTGCCCAACATCACTTACACGCGCAACTTTCTTCTCGTATATCCTTTCCGTAGGCTCGTTTCCACTGGAAGAATCAGGTTGTACCGGAAAAACTAGCAATTAAGTCCTTGCGCCAATGTTAACGTCTCCGTTAACATGGCATAGGCTGTGCCTGACAGCCTATGTTTTAATTTGGGAACCGGAGAACGCTGAGACGGTTAAAGACGCAACGCGTCTGGGAAATAGGAGTCTATGAGAGTCGCACTTTGCTGTAAGGAAGGCTTGTTCTGCGAGGCATTAGCCAGCCTCCTCGACCACCACGGAAGTTTCCAAGTGGTGGCCAACGAGACCAACGCGCGGGCGCTGATCGGCGCTGCGAAGGAGCAGCGGGCCCAGATGCTGGTTGTCGACTCGTTCGAGCTCGACCGCAACGACCTGCAGTTCCTGCTCGGCGCGCGCGCCTTCGGCGACTTCGTGATCGTGCTCATCGTCAATGACGCGGAGCGCGAGGAGTACGCCGAGGTCCCGGTGGATCGCATCGTCTCACGCATGGCCAACGCCGAGAAGCTGTTCGAGGCGCTGGGCGAGCTCGGCGGCAAGGTCCGCCTCTCCGGCCGCCCGATGGTCCGCGAGGGCCGCAAGCCCTACGGCAGCAAGGACGACAACTCCCTCAGCCGCCGCGAGTACGAGGTCGCGCAGCTCGTGGCCAAGGGCATGAGCAACCGCCGCATCTCCCACGTCACCGGCCTGCGCGAGCAGAGCATCAAGAACCTGGTGAGCGTGGTGATGCGCAAGCTGCACTGCGAGAACCGCGTGCAAGTCGCCCTCAAGCTCGTGAACGCCCACGTCGATCCGGGTCCCGAAGAAGCGGGCTCTGGAACGGAGTAGGCGCCGGTCCAGATCGAAGGCCACGGGACCCAAGACGAAGGCCGCCCCTCAAGAGGGGCGGCCTTCCGTGCTCATGGATCAACGGGACCAGGACTCTTCTCAAAGACCAAGCCTGTCAAATTTGACGCTGCTTACCCGTCGTTGGAAAGACAAGCTTGCCTCTCATAGGCGTTGCTTTAGGCAACCCAGCTCCCAGAGCTCTCCCCCTTCCAGCCCCGAAGAGGCGGCATCCCACAGCCCAGGCCGTAAGCCCTGGGAGAGGCCCCCACCAAACCTCCAGCCCCGAAGGGGGGCATCCTAAAGCCCAGGCCCTCAGCTCTGGGAGAGGTCCCCACCCATACCTTCAGCCCTGAAAGGGCGGCATCCTAAAGCCGTGGGCGTAAGCCCTGGGTAAGGCCCCAACCCATGCCTCCAGCCCTGAAAGGGCGGCATCAGCTCCGGGAACGCCCTAAAGCAACGCTTATGAGGTTGCCTCTCCCCCCTTTGTGGTGAAGAATGCTGCGAGAGTCGAGAACAATTTCTGTCCTGTCGGCCGTTCACGTTCATCGCCTGCCCAGAAGACGGCCCTATCGATGCGTCGCCGTAGGCCTTTCTAGCGCCCGAAGAACCGCCGCCGCCGTTTGCTCCAGCTGTCTTTCACGTGTAACGGTCGCCCCGTCGTCACCAAGTTGGTGGCCATAGTAGCCGAACTGGGAGTGGTTCCCGCCCTCGATCTCCACCCATCGCGTGGACGGAGGCAGGAGGGGCGCGTTCGCGCGCACGACCCCTGCCGGGGCCACACCGTCCCGACTCCCGAAAATCTTGGTCACCGCCAAGGATGAGCGGGAAAGATCAGATGAACCGTCTTTAGGATGGGTGGTGCCGATCAGCACCAGTCCTCCGGCCACGACCTTCCCCTCGGCACAAAACTTCGCGGCGAGAGCGGCCCCTCGCGAATGCCCCGCGAGCACCCAGTTGCCGGAGGCCATCGCCGTGCGAACAGAGGCCGCTACCGCCTCCCGCTGGCTCTGGAGAGGAGCCACCCGCCATGGCAGCCGCACGAGGACGGCTGGATGACCGCGTTCCGCGACCTGGCGAAGCAGGGGCGCGTAGGCTTCCGGCTCCACCATCGCGCCCGGCAGGAAAACAAGCCCCGTCTTGCGCGCCGCCGTGCGAGGAAGGAAGCTCAAGGTGCTCCTGTCCGACTTCACTTCTACTCGAACATCGCTGACCAGAACGTTCGGGGGCAGCCCCTGAGCCCGTATGTTCCAGAACAGCCAGCCCGTAAAGAAGAGGCCGACCACCGACCACGCCCGAAGAAACCAGCGCAACGGCCCCGGACGCCGACGCTGCCGTTCAGGCTTTTGCGGAGGCGAGCCAGAATCCAACGCCGGATCTCTTTTCATCATGCCGGGAGCCAATACGGTGAACAATCGGACGAGGTGGCAAGGCCGCAGGAAGGGCCGCGATCTAGTCCAGCGCGAAGGAAACGATAGCGTCGAGGCCGGGGTGGTAGCCGTCCGAGGTGTCGACCGGTAGCGTCGGCACCTCCAAGTGCGGCGGATCGTACTCCCCCACCCCTCGCAACGACCAATCGTGGTGGAAGCGTCCCCGATCTGGATCGGCCAGCGTCCGTTCGGTCCGTCTGGCGAGGGCCAGTTCGGGATCAACCGAGCAAACTACGATCCGGACCTGCGCAAGGTCCTGCAGCGGCGCCAGCTTCGGCGCCCAAAGCTTGTGCTGGAACGCCGCCTCGGCGACCAGAGTGATCCGATGATCGAGCAGCAGCCGCACCGTCGAGAAGAACGCCTCGAAAACCTGCCGCTCGCTTTCACCGCCAGGCTCACCGGCATCACCGGTCGTGTTCACAAGACCTTCCTTGATCTCGTCCCGGCAGATCGCCGGGCAGCGGATCGCCCGCGCCAGCGCATGAGCAAGCGTGGTCTTCCCCGACCCGGGGCGACCGGTCACCACGATCAAGGTGGGCTTGCGGTGAGTCGGATCGCTCATGGGCACTTAGTCAAGGCAATAGGCTTACGGCCCCGAGCATACATGCATCTATCCCGCCCGGTTCCGCCGCAAGCCAAGCCCTTCCGCTAGGGTCTGTCTTAGAACTCCGTCCGGTAGCCGCGCAGCGGCTGTAGCCGGCGGATGTTCGTGCCGACGCGGCCGGTGGTAGTGCTCGGGAGTCCACGCAGGCACCCTTCGTGCCTCAGGGCAGGCTATCCTGCGGCCACAGGCCCTTTGGGCCTACCCCCATGGAGTTCTAAAACTAACCCTAGACACCCTCCTGCTCGAACGCGGAAGCCGCTGCGACTGTCTCCCAACGCTAATCACTAACCCGATTTGCATCAGTCCCAGCACTCCGAAGCCGAACTGCACGACCTCCCCGAGTGCCACCCTACGGCCTCCGGCCGTAGGAAAGCCATCTTGGCAAACGACACTCAACGCTCTACCAAGGTTGCGGAAGTTCGGCTGGCCTTAGACCCACGTACCGTGCCCGGGGCCGGATGAGGCCGCCGTTCGCGTACTGCTCGATCGCGTGGGCCGCCAAGCCCACCGTACGCCCGATGGCGAACAGGGTCAAGGGGGCGTGCGGTGGCAGCCCGCAGGACCGTGTAACCGCGACCAACCCCGCATCCAGGTTCGGCTCGTCCCCCACCACGGAGGCCGCGGCCCGCACCAAGGCCGCCACCTCGGGCTTCGCCCGAGCCAGCAGCGCCCTCCCGCGAGGGTCGCCGGCCGGGTACAGCGGGTGCCCGAACCCGGGAACCTCCTCCCCTCGCCGACGACGGGCCGCGACGGCCGCCGCCCCATTGCCCAAGCGCTCCGCCTCGTCCAGAAACGCCGCCACCCGCGCCGTGCTCCCGCCGTGCCGTGACCCGACCAGGGCCGCCAAGCCGGCACCGACCGCACCGTACAGGGTTCCCCCCGCGGACGCCACGCACCTCGCCGTGAACGAGGACGCGTTCAGCTCATGGTCGGCACAAAGAACGAGGGCCGCCCGAACGTGCTCGGTAGCGGACGGATCGATGTTCCAAGCCTGGGCCAACCGCTCGGCCGCGTCCGCTCCGTCGGCTCCGCCGGAAGCGACCTGCACGAACGTGGCTAGGATACGCGTCGCGGTCCGCACCGCCACCTCGGGGCGCGGGTCGTAGGCGTCCGGGTCTCGCTCCGCGAGCAGAGGAAGGAGCGCGGAGAAGGCGGGAACCGGATCCAGTCCGGCAACGACGTCGCGGGGAATTGGCCCTAGGTCGGTGGCAGACTGGAAGGGAAAGCCAGCTTGCCCAGCCCAGAGCAGAGCAGCGACCCTTTCCAACGTCGCCTCCTGGGAGAGCTCAACCGCATCCTGCCCCCGGTAGTAGAGCCGCCCGTCGTCGATCAGGGTGAGCGCCGACGGCAAGATCGGCACTCCCCAGTTCAGCGCCCCTTCTGTCGCTTCCCGGGGGCGGCGCTTGAGGTCCTGGCGCTGCCGCAGGCTCTCCACGTCTTGCCGGGAGTACCGTCTCGCCCCGTTCGGGCTGTCTCCGGGATTCGACCGCAGGAACCCCCGGCTCACATACGCGTACAGGGTCGGCAACTTGACGCCCAGAATCTCGGCCGCCTCGTGTGCGCTAACAGAATCTCCCCTCATGGTTGATCGATGGATCAAGATTGATCAATGCCAGGGCAGGTGGTCAAGCTCTACCCGTGGACACGATACGGACAGACGATCTTGGGGCTCTCCGAGCGGGACTGGAAGGGGTCGTGGTGGCGGAGACGACGCTCAGCGACGTGGACGGGGAGCGCGGTCGACTGACCATCGGAGGCTATCCCGTCGAGGAACTGGCCCCCAACGCCACCTTCGAGCAGACCGCGTTCCTCCTGTGGAACGGCCGGTTACCCCGCCACCTAGAGGAAACGGACCTCCGGGAAGGGCTTGCCGCGCGGCGGACGCTCGATCCACTGGTCGCGAGCCTCGTCCACGAGGCGGCCAAGACGGGCGGGCCTGTCATCGACTCCGTACGCATGGCCGTCGCCACCCTCCGCACCACAACGGACGACCTCCAGGACGCAGGGGCGGTCGTGGCCGCGATTCCCACCGTGGTCGCCGCGCACCACCGGATCTCTCACGGTTCTGAGCCGGTCCCGCCAAGAGAGGACCTGGGGCACACGGCGAACTACTCGTACATGCTGAGGGGAGTCGAGCCGACGGAGGCCGAGGTGCAGGCCCTGCAGACCTACCTCAACACCGTCGTGGACCACGGCCTGAACGCCTCCACCTTCGTTGCCCGCGCCATCGCCTCCACCGGCTCCGATCTGGTCTCGTGCTTGGCCGGGGCGGTCGGGGCGCTCAAAGGCCCGCTTCACGGGGGCGCACCGGGGCCAGCACTGGACATGGTGATCGAGATCGGCAGCCTCGATCGGGCGGAGTCGCACCTGCGGAACCTACTGGCGCGGGGCGAGCGGCTGATGGGGTTCGGTCACCGGGTGTACCGGGTGCGCGACCCCCGGGCCGACGTTCTCGCCGCCGCGGCCGAGCGGCTGTACGCATCGGGCGTCGACCGGTCGTTGTACGATCTGGCGACGGGGGTCGAGGCAATCGCGTTGCGGCTCCTAGAGGAGCACAAGCCGGGCCGAAGCCTACGCACGAACGTCGAGTTCTACACGGCCCTCCTTCTCCACGGTCTCGGCCTGCCGTCCTCACTGTTCACCCCCACCTTCGCGGTGGCGAGGTCGGTCGGCTGGGCGGCGCACGTCTTGGAGCAACGGCGCCAAAACCGGGTCGTGCGCCCTCAGTCGCGGTACGTGGGGGAACGCGATCTGGTCTGGCCGCGCTAGCGGTAATCGCAGGATGGGCCTACCCTGACGACAAGTTCTCGCGCAGTCGACGCGCGTACTCCGCCCGCTGTTCAGCTGGCATAAGGCTCGAACGGGTGAGGTAGAGATCGTCGCCGTTGTACCGGGGGAAGACGTGGAGGTGGAAGTGCCACACGTCCTGGTTCCCCGCCGGCTCGTTGTGCTGCCGGGTCGAGACGCCGTCACAGCCGTAGGCCGCCTTCATCGCCAGGGCGATCCGCCTTGCCACCGAGTGGATGATCCCACCCAGCTCGTCCGGCAGGTCGTACAGGTTCTCGAAGTGCGCGTTCGGCGTCACGAGCACGTGGCCAGGGTTGTTCGGGTACTGGTGCGAGCTGACAAAGGCGATGACCGCCTCGTCCCGGTACACGATGTCCGCCTGCCGCGAGATCACCCGCCCATCCTCGACCCCGGCGACGAGAAGGCAGAAGGGACAGGCGTAGCCTTCCGGCGCGTGGTTGTGCATCGCGAGGAGATCCTACACGACCGCCGGTCTCTTCTCCCGCCACCGCTCGGGAGTCATTCCAAAGATCATCACTTCCATCTGCTCCCCGTCGGAGTCCGACCGAGCGATCCTCCACGCTAGGGAGAGACGGGGTTCAGCCGAACACCGGCGCAAGGTCCGCCTGCGACTCCCGAACCGCCTCATCGATCACCACCGCGTCCTCGGGTCGGTAGGCACTCAGGACGACGCGCTGGCCGACAATTTCAGAGGGGATCTCAATGAGCAACGGGTCTTTCATGAAACGATGTTGAGCTGACGGAGAAGCCTTCATAGTTCGTTCTCGTGGTCGAAATCTGAGGATCCGGGCGCATTTTCAAACGACTGCCCAGCCCAACTGTTCACGTATAGCAGAGGCCTCCTCTGTCGAGAGTCGAGACCCACCTCCCGACCATGTCATCCTGAGCGCAGCGAAGGACCTCTCCCAGCAGGGTGGCGTGGAACGGGTTCCTTCGCTCTACTGAGTAGAGCGACCGGCTTCACCTGTCGTGCTCGCCTTTCCCACCCGGGACCACGGAACCTCCCCTTGCCGAAGAGTGCCTGCCGTGAGCGGAGCGAAGGGTGCTTCGGGAGGGGGAGGGCAGGGCCATAGGCGTTGCTTTAAGCCCTCCCGTCGTTAAAGGACCGGCCCATCGGTCTTTCTGAACCACAACGACTCAACGATCACAACGGCCTCACAACGTTGTGGGCTCGTTGTGCCCCGGTGAGTCGTTGTGGCTTAAAGGCCGCCTTTGGGGTTGGAAGGCCCTAAAGCAACGCCTATGACCGAACGGGAGGGGGTGCGAGCGGGGCGAGCTTAAGGCCATTACCGCCAACAGTCCCCTTCTCTCCACCCCACCCTCAAAAACTTATCTCACGGTCTTAGGTTCGGTCTCTGTGTCCTCCGTATTCTCCGTGGTGATTCCACCGACGGTCGAACAGACGACTCCCGTAGACCCCACGGAAGCTTAAAGGGTCCCCATACCCAGTAAACTCGCCTGATGAGGCAGCGAATGATCACGGTCCTTCCCCTGGTCCCGGTCGTGCTGGCCGCCCTGTTCCTGGTCTCGCCGTGGCCGATGTTCGCCATCACGGTTTTGGTGGCCGGGCTCGCTGGTTCGGAGATCGGGCGCATGCTGCAGGTCCCCAAGGGATTGGCGCAAGCGGTGGCGGTGGCAACCGTTTTCCTGCTGATCGTCACCGGCCTTCCCACCCGCGAGACCCCACCCCCCTTTGCCGTGGTGATCCTGTTCCTCGCGGGTATCGCGGCGGCTTGGTTCGCGGCCGCGAAAGGGAGCAAGGGGCCCTTGCTGGGTCTCATCGCCTCCGGCTGGGTCGCGGGACCGCTCGCCTGTCTCCTCCTGCTCCATGGCCCGGGACCCTCCGGCGAGGTCTGGCACTTCGCCACTCCCGTTCTGCTCGCCATCCTCCCGCTTTGGGCCGGCGACATCGCCGCCATCTTCGTCGGGCGCGCCTTTGGCAAGCACCCCTTAGCCCCCAAGGTTTCACCGAAAAAGACGTGGGAGGGCGCGATCGCCAACCTTCTGGCTTGCCTCGCCACCGCCGTCCCGCTGGGTCTGTGGATCGGCTTCGATTGGCTCCCCAGCCTACTGTGCGGCCTCTCCGCCGGAATCCTGGGCCAAGCCGGCGACCTCTTCGAAAGCTTCGTCAAGCGTCAAGCCGGCCTCAAAGACAGCGGAACCATCCTCCCCGGCCACGGCGGAATCATGGACCGCATCGATAGCACCCTCTTCACCGCCCCCGCCGTAGCCCTAATCCTCCACCTAACCCATTCCGGCTAATCAAGCAATCGAGCAATCCAGCAATCTAAAATCCCCCGTGCCTGCCGTCGAGACCCACCAGCTCCGCAAGACTTACGTCTCGAACAAGAAAGAGCCCGGCGTCGCGGGCGGAATCAAGGCCCTGTTCAGCCGCGAGAAGACGGAGGTCCAGGCGGTAAAGGGAGTAGACCTGTCCATCGAGCAGGGCGAGCTCGTCGGGTTTCTCGGCCCCAACGGCGCGGGGAAGACCACGACCCTCAAGATGCTCAGCGGCATCCTGTACCCATCGAGCGGCGAGGCGAAGGTCCTCGGCTTCACCCCCAGCGACCGTAAGCCCGAGATGCTCCGCCAGATCAGCCTGGTGATGGGCAACAAGATGCAGCTCTGGTGGGACTTGCCCGCGTGGGACAGCTTCCTCGTGCTGAAGGAGCTGTACGAGGTGGACGACGCCCAATTCAAGCGCCGCACCGACCGCCTGATCGAAGCGCTGGACCTGAAGGACAAGGTCAACACCCAGGTGCGCAAGCTGAGCCTCGGAGAGCGGATGAAGTGCGAGCTCGTCGCCGCGCTCCTGCACAGCCCGCGCGTCGTTTTCCTCGACGAGCCCACCATCGGCCTCGACGTGGTCAGCCAAAAGCGGATTCGCGACTTCCTGAAGGAGCTGCACGCGGAAGACAACTGCACCGTGCTCCTGACCAGCCACTACATGCAGGACGTCCAGGAGCTGTGCGACCGGGTGGTGGTCATCGACCACGGCAGCCTCGTCTTCGAGGGCACCCTCGACCAACTCAGCGAACGCTTCAGCGACACCCGCCGGGTCGTGCTGACATTCTCCGAGTCCGTCTTGGCGGCCGATCTAGAAAGGTACGGAAAGGTGATCGGTGAGGTCGGCGACACCGCCACCATCCAGGTCCCCCGCGCCGAAACTGCCCAAGCCACCTCCGCCATGCTCCAGGCGCTCCCCGTCAGCGACGTCGCCATCGAGGAAGTCGCCATGGACGACATCATCCGCGATCTCTTCACCCGCAAAGAGGGCTCCTGACGGCTCCCGAACCCTTCTCTCCCGTTTTCGCGAAAGTTCTGCGCTAGTCCGATGGATTCTCCCCGCCTCCTGCGAAGCCTCTGTGCTCGAGGAGAAGGATGAGTTTGGTGCTGGAATGGCTTCGCACGCGGCAGGGAGAGGACCCGATGAAGTACCTCGACGACGTCTTCCGATACGCGATGGCTCGACTGGGCCATCGGGAAGAGGCGGAGGACGTGGCTATCGAGGTGGTCCAGGCGCTTCCCACGCCCTGCCACCGTCGTGACCTCCGGGTCTACATGCTGGGCATGGCGCGGCGTAAGGTCGCCGACCGGATGCGCCGGACGCGGCCGGTCGTGACCATTCGGGAACACGAAGCCGCGGAGCGGTTCGACGTACGCGCCGACGAAGCGGCCATGGTCGCATGCACCATGCAGCGCCTCAGCGCCGAGCACCGGGAGGCGCTCGCCCTAAAGTACGTTGCCGGCCTGTCCAGCGCCGAGATGGGACAGGTGCTCGGCAAGCGCGCGGAGGCGGTGAACAGCCTCCTCCAGCGCGCCCGCGACGCCTTTAGCCGCGAATGGAGCCTGCTCACGAGCGAGGAAGGAGACCATGAAAGAAGCTGAACTAGACGAGTTGATGCACCGCTACCGCGATTCGCTGGGTGGGTGCTCGCGACAGCCTTCCGTGACCTCGCGACGCCCCCTCTGGTCCAGACGCGGGTTCGTAACGGCCACCGCGACCACCGTCGTCCTGTGCGCCGGCATCGTTCTGTGGCCCCAACCCGCGAAGGCGGGGACCCTCCGTCGGCTCGCCGCCGCCGTCCACAACGCGACGTCCATGGAGTCGAGCCTATCGATGCAACTGCCCTCGGGTAAGTGGCACGAGTTCGCCCACATCTACTACCGCGACCGGATGTGGCGGACCGACGCTCGGAAAAGCCAGGCCATGGTGATTTCCGTGGTCGAGCGCGATGGAATGCAGCTGACGGACTACGAGCGCCTCAACCACGCCACCTTGCGTCCTGTGAGGGCCCCCGGTGCCGATACGCCGACGGTGGAAGGGAACGCGCTGGACTTCGCAAAGCGCTCCTTGGACGCGGGCGACCTCAGCGTGGAGCGGACGACTACCGTTCGCGAACACGGGCCAGTCGAAGGCGTGCCAACCTACCTCGTCGTCTTGGACCGCCCCACGGACGGCTTTCACGCGGAGATCCTGGTGGACAAGCGCAACGATCTGCCGATCCGATCGTGGGCGAAGGTCCACCATCCTCGCCAGGAACGGTGGTTGGAGTACAGCCAGGAATTCCGGTTCAATCAACCGTTGTCGGACCAGCTGTTCACGCTCGAACCGGGCAAACCGGTCGTCCGCCTGCCGGAGGCACGGGCGGCGCTCCTGAAACGATGGCAGTCGGCGGCGGCGAAGGTGGGCGAGACCGCCGTCTACGATGGATCGGTTGGCCCGGACGGCACCGTCTGGCTGGCGCTGACCGTACCGAGCGGAAGCGATCGGCCCTTGCTTCCGAGCCGGATCGCGAGCGAGGGAGGCGACTACGTCCGGCTCCCCGACTTCGACCCGTCGAACGGTGCAGACTCGGCACCGGTAAGGATCGGCGGGAAAGACCTGGTGCTGACCGCGTTCGCCCCGTTGCGAATCGGCGGGCCGCTGCCGCGACAAGTCAACGTCGACTTCGCCAAGCGCACCCCCGATAGGCCAAGCGGTTCGCCGAGGTCGGCGGAAGGCGAGACGGTGACGGCGCGGACGCGACTCCCGCTACGCCGCCAGGCGGACGACCGCCCCGACTTCTTCCCGGCTTTAAACCTCGACCGGCTCGGGTTCGAGATCCCGCTGATCGCCTGGCGGAGCCGCGGCCGGGCCCTAGAGGCCGCCAAGGACTATCCCGCTGCCGCCCGAGCCTACGAGCGTTGCGCCGACGAGTACCGGAACTTCGTAAAGTACGCCGGTTACCTGGCCCTGGAGGACGCCGCAAGGTGCTACGACAAGGGCGGAATGCCAGACCTAGCCCAAAAGCGCCGACAACAGGCGGCGGCCCTCAAGGCATCGGGCGAGCGATAACTGTTCCACGTGGAACCCGTCTCAGGAAGGGGCGAGGCGTGCCTCGCCCGCAACAAAACGAGTCCCAAACCCGAGTCCCCCTACACGCACGGGACTCGGGACTAGCTTCAAACACATAGCGCCCAAAGAGTCAGCGGTAAAATCGATCCCTCTCCGCGACATGGAGAGAAGGAGCTACAGTAATGGACCTGAGCAACATGCCGACGCGCTACGACGCGTCGCAGACCGAGAAGAAGTGGTACGCCTGCTGGGAAGAAGCAGGGCTCTTCCAGCCGGACCCCGACCCGAGCAAGCCGGTCTACAGCATCACCATCCCCCCGCCGAACATCACGGGCAGCCTCCACATGGGCCATGCCCTCTGCTACCCCCTGCAGGACATGCTGGGCCGGTACCAGCGGATGAAGGGCAAGAGCGTCCTCATCCTCCCCGGCCAGGACCACGCGGGTATCGCCACCCAGAGCGTCGTCGATAAGCAGCTCCGAAAGGAGGGCCTCAGCGCGGGCCAGCTCGGCCGCGACAAGTTCGTCGAGCGGGTCTGGGAATGGCGCAAGGAGTCCGGCGACACCATCCTTCACCAGTTCCGCAGCCTGGGCTGCGCGTTCGACTGGAGCCGCAGCCGGTTCACTCTCGACCCGCAGTACGCCGAGGCGGTCCTCAAGGTCTTTATCGACTGGTTCCAGCGCGGCCTCATCTTCCGCGGCAAGCGCGTGGTCAACTGGGACCCCAAGCTCCAGACCAGCGTCTCCGACATCGAGACCGAGCGCCAGACCGTGCGCGGCAAGCTGTACCACGTCCGCTACCCCTTCACCGACGGCAGCGGCCACGTGACCATCGCGACCACCCGGCCCGAGACGATGCTCGCCGACGTGGCGGTGGCGGTGCACCCCAGCGATGAGCGCTACCACGGCAAGGTCGGCAAGACCCTGACGCTGCCCCTCGTGAACCGCGAGATCCCCCTGATCGCCGACGTCTACCCCGACCCCGCGTTCGGCACCGGCGCGGTGAAGATCACCCCCGCCCACGACGCCAACGACTACCAGGTAGGCGTGCGGCACAGCCTCGAGATGCCCGTCATCTTGGACGAGCGAGCGCACATCTCCCTTGAAGGTCCTTACCACGGCCTCGACCGTAACGAGGCCCGCAAGCGAATCGTGGCGGACTTGGAGGAGCAGGGTTTCCTGGAAAAGGTCGACGACCACGACATCCCGATCGTCATCAGCGACCGCTCCAAAGAGATCATCGAGCCCTTGCTGAGCGAGCAGTGGTTCTGCGACCAGCCCAAACTGGCCCAGCCCGTCATCGAGGCCACCCGGAGGGGCGAGGTCAAGTTCCACCCCGAGCGGTACGAGCGGATCTTCCTGGAGTGGATGGAGAACATCCGCGAGTGGTGCATCAGCCGCCAACTCTGGTGGGGCCACCGCATCCCGGTGTACTACACGGAAAGCGGGGAAGCCTTTGCCGCCCTGAGCTGGGAAGACGCGCAGCGCCAGGCGGGTGACCAGAAGATCGTGCGCCAGGACGACGACGTGCTCGACACCTGGTTCTCCAGCGGCCTCTGGCCCTTCGCCACCCTCGGCTGGCCGGAAAAGACGGACGACCTGCAGCGGTACTACCCGACCAGCGTGCTCGTCACCGACCGCAACATCATCAACCTCTGGGTTGCCCGCATGATGATGATGGGCTACGACCTCGTCGGCGAGCGCCCGTTCGGGGACGTGATGATCTACGCGACCGTCATGCGCGAGGACGGACGCCGCATGAGCAAATCGCTCGGAACGGGCATCGATCCGATGGAGGTCATCGACACTCTCGGCGCCGACGTCCTGCGCTGGACCCTCCAGAGCCAAACGGGCGAGAACCAGGACCTGAAGTACAGCGAGCGCAAGACCGAAGACGCCCGCAACTTCGCGAACAAGATCTGGAACGCGACCCGGTTCGTGCTCATGAACGTAGAGCGCCTACCTGGCAAGCCAACGGACCTCCAGCCGGTGGACCAATGGCTGCTCAGCCGCCTCCACGCGACGGAGCGGACGGTTCGCGAGTCGTACGATGGCTACGACCTCCAGACCGCGTGCCAAGCGCTTTACCGCTTCTTCTGGAGCGAGCTGTGCGACTGGTACATCGAGGTTAGCAAGCCGCGCCTGAACGATCCGGCGCAGCGCGAGACCCCCCAGTGGGTGCTTCTCACGGCGCTGGAAGCGTTCCTGAAGATGCTCCACCCGGTGATGCCGCACCTCACCGAGGAGCTGTACTCCCACCTGCCGCTCCCCGACAAGGCCCCGTTCCTGATGATCGCCCCGTGGCCCGAACTGCCGGCGGAGTACGCGCAGCCGGAGGTCGAGGCGTCCGTGGAGCGAGCCTTCGAGGTCACCCGTTCGCTCCGCGCACTCCGGGCCGGGCTGGACGTGGCGGCGATGAAGCCGATCCCTGCCGCCTACTACGAAGGGGATCTGGCGGGAATCGAGGCCATCGTAGCGTCGCAGGCGTGGGTGACCGAACTGCGAGCCGGGAAGCCGGAAGAGAAGGTCGTCTCCACCACCGCCGTCAGCGTCGACCTGCACGTCCCGGTCGCGGGATTGGTCGATCCGGAGAAGGAGCGGGCTCGCCTGGACAAGGAGGAGACGAAGACCTCCGACGACCTGGCCAAGCTGGAAGCACGCCTTGCGAACCCCCAGTTCGTAGAGCGGGCCAAGCCCGAGGTCATCGAGCGCGATCGCGCAGCCGCCGAGGAACTGCGCGACAAGCTCCAAAAAATTCGAGAGCGCCGCCAACTCTTCGTATAAGAACGGCATTGTTAGTGCCTACCTTCGACCGAGGAGGTAGGCCCGCAGGGCCTAACTCGAGACAGAGGCTACTCCGCAACGGGATAGAAATGCCCGTCGCGGATTTGGAAGGCGATCTCGCCTTGCCGGTCCGTGCGCCACACGCGGCTGCCCGCTGCTTTCAGTCGCTCCACGACCTCCGGGTTTGGATGCCCGTACCGGTTATCTCGTCCGCAGGACACCACCGTGTAGGTGGGTCGCACTTCTTCCAGCCAAGCACTGGAGGTCGAGGTACCACTCCCATGGTGTCCTGCTTTCAGCACATCGGCCCTCCAATCCCCACCCGCGGCCATGGTGCTCTCGGCTGAGGAGGGAGCATCTCCCGTCAGCACCGCGACCGCATTGCCGGAGGAGATGCGCGTGAACATTGACGCATCGTTGTCGGGCGCTCCGGGAAGGAGACGAGGATTCGCCAGATCGAACCGGAAGTCCCCAACCTGGAACGACCTCCGGGACCCGATCCAGAGCACCGACTCCGGCTTCAGACCCCATTCTTTCAAATCCTGGAGAAGGTCCGGATGCTGACGGAACGCCTCCGAGACGACCAATCGCGCACGTGGGTAGACGCGGAGAACGGCTCCCAGCCCGCCGGTGTGGTCGGCGTCCGGGTGCGACACAAGGATCAGGTCCACGCTTTGGACCCCGAGCTCCCTCAGACGGGGCACGATGATCCGCTTGCCCGCGTCATGCCGAAAACCAGCCGGACCAGCGTCGATGAGTATCGTCGTGCCCCCGTGCCGGAACACCGCGCAGTCGCCTTGACCCACCGCCAAGAACCGCAGCTCCGTCGGCTCCGGCCGGGACCAGCCCAATCCAAGCCCGGCGAGCAGGCTTACTCCACCAAGAAGGACCAGGTTACGGATGGACAACCCGCCTCCGCCAGGTGGCCAGCGCCGCCAGGTAGAGCAGCGCGATCCAGTACCCACTGAACGCGGGAACGCTCAGTACCGACCACGACGGGGCGCTGAGGGTGCCCACGACCCAGTAGATCCAACCTACTAAAGGCGCGACGACCATCGACATGATGCCCTGGGCTACGGCGGGCACGGCGAACGAGATCGGATGTGCCACCAGCGCCCCCACGATCACGACCGGCACCACCAACGCTACCAGCAGGTTCGCGGCAACGGACAGCACGGGAAAGGTCCCGAAATGGTAGGCAACGATGGGGGCCGACGCCGCGGTCGCGACCAAGCTCGTCTTCACCATCTGGTTAGTTTCCCGAACGACACTCCACTCGTCCCGGTCGCGGAAGAGGAACAGGCCCATCGCAGCGACGGTGCAGAAGGAGAGCTGAAAGCCGATATCGTAAACCGATGAAGGCTTCCAAACCAGAAGCACCAGAGCCACCAGCGCTAGCGAGGAGGGAAAGTCTCCTTCGCGGCGGAAGAGGTAGGCCGACAGCACCGCCATCGCCATCACGACCGCCCGGATAATCGGGGGCTGCAGGCCCGTCGCCAGGGCGTACAGGCCGAGGACGAAGGCGACCAGCCCCACCTGGACGATCCGCGGGACGGGGAGGCACGCGAGCAGCGCCTGGAGCGCCCAGGCGAACACCATCACGTGCAGTCCCGACGCAGACACGATGTGCACGGTCCCCGTTCGCCGAAGCCCTTCGTGGGTCCTTTCGTCCAGCAGCGTGTCCACATTGAAGCAGAGCGCGTCCGCCACCACCGCCACTGGTTCGTCCACGCTTCGGGCGCAAAAGGCGAGAAACGAGCGCCGCCACTCGTCGGCCAGTCGCAGCGGCCAAGCCCCGTGCGCTTCCACGCGTAAGTCTTGCCCCTCTAAGCGGATCCGCCCCGAGATCCCGTGCATCCGGAGAAATGCCTCAGAGCCCTCCGATAATGGGCGGGCTACTCCAGAGACCCGCACTCGGTCCCCAAGCGCCACAGCGGCCCCCCTAGGGGCCGTAGCGAGCAGCTTGCGTCCGGCCGTCTGCAGTTCGAACGTCGTGACCTCCCGATGAAGGCGTGGCACCGACACCACGCGCCCCTCGCCGTCCACCTTCTCCCGGGTCTGTAGCACCGGAGCCGGGGTGGGCGAGAGGAGAAGGCCGGCTAGGAAGCCGGCGACGACGGTCAGGCGGATCGCCTGGGGACGGACGGCGACGAGCAAGATCGCCAAAAAGAAGAGGTTGAGCGGGTGGCCCAGGGCGGTAAGCCCCACCACCAGCCCGCCCACAAGGACCACGAGCGGTCGGCGCTCAAGCTCCGTTCTCACCCTTCCACTTTTCCAGTCGCCGCTTCGCGATGTCGCGAATGCTCAGCCCGGCTTCTGGCGCCGGTTCGGGATCGGGGGCAACCACTTCGACCACGGTCGACTCCTCACGCGTGTCGGGCAGGGGACGTACCCCGAAACGCACGTCGACGAACAGCGAAGGCTCCCCCGAGATCTCGCGGAGGCGCCCCAGGATGATCTCCTTCATCATGCGGAGCTCCTGGGCCCACGCCGATCCTTGGACGGCAACCCACACAGTGCCCTTGGTGTAGCGATCCGGGCACGAGCGGGAGGCGAGCCCCACGCCCACGATCTCGTCCCAACGCCGCATCGCGGCTTGCGCCCGGGCGGTCCGTAACGCTTCCGTCTGCTCCACCGCGCGGGGCAGTACGTCTTGGACCTTCCTCAAGCCTCCCTCACCGTTCCTGCCTCTACGTGGTACACCCGCGCCTCGCTCAAGATCCTTTCCCCCGCGGCCGAGGCCTCGGTACACGTCAGCACCGCCTGGCCCGCCCGCTCCAGCACGATCTCCACGAGCAGCGCCCGCCGGCGCTCGTCCAGGTCCGACAGGATGTCGTCCAGGAGCAGCAGCGGCGGCGTCCCCAGTTCGTCTCGCGCCACCTCCAGGGTAGCAAGCTTGAGAGAGATCACGGAAGTCCGCTGCTGACCTTGCGATCCGTACAGACGCGCCTCGCGGCCGTCCACGTCGAGCTGGAGGTCGTCCCGGTGGGGGCCGACGCTGGTTCCACCGCGGGCGACGTCCAGCTGGCGCGACCGGGCCAACGCTTCCCGCATCTCGTCCGCCGACTCCGCCGGATCCTTCACCACATAGCCCAGGGTGAGGCACTCCCCGCTCCCCATTCGGCTGTGGACCACGCTCGTCGTCTCCCCCAACCGCTGGACGAACTGTCGGCGAGTAGCCCGCAACGCCGCCCCGTGCTGGGCGAGCTGGTCTTCCCAGGGCTCGAACATCGCCGCCGGCTGGATCCACTCCCGGCTGTCTCGCAGCAGGGCGTTACGCTGCTCAAGCGCCCGCTTGTACAGGGTGAAGTGCCGCAGGTAGGCCGGGTACAGGCCGCTTAGCTCAAGGTCCAGGAACAGCCGGCGGTCCGTCGGCTCCCCTCTGACGATCGCCATGTCGGTGGCGCTGACACAGACGCACGGCAGACGCCCGATCAGGTCCGACGCCCGAGGAAGGTTGAGCCCGTTCAGCGAAGCCCGCTTCCGGATGCCTCGCTCCAGCGTGACCGCTAGCCGGGTGCCGACGTCCAGCAGCTCGCACGCCACCAGCGCCCGGCTGCTCCCATCCCGAACCGCCTCCGCGTCGCGCTGGCCGCGAAGGAGCCGCGTCGTCGACAGCAGGTACAGCGCCTCGAGGAAGTTCGTCTTGCCCTGAGCGTTCTGACCAGCAAGGACGTTGAACCCCGGCGAGAGGGTGAGGGAAAGGCTCTCATAATTCCGAAAGCCGTCGAGCTCTAGGCGGTCCACTCCCGACCTCAGGGCCCCTTCTTCCACATCCTTCTCTTTAAGATTCAACTCTTTCTTTCAGACCTTATTGCTGTTCTTATAGGCAACTGTTTTGGGGAAAACCTCGGAGGGACATGTAGAACCGGACCCGTAATCACCCCAAACCAGGTTCAAACGGCCACAAAACCTGATTTTTACTGGAGTGGAAAACGGTGTGGGAAAACTGCACTCGAGGTCTTGGTGACCGCCGTGTTCTCCACACTCGGGATTCTCCCCACATTCTTCCCCAACCGTTCCACACTGTATCCGAAGACCTTTCTACAGCAGCCCGTGCTGCCGGCCGTACTTCATCACGACCGCTTCCGCCAGGTAGATCGCGTGGACGTTGGTCAGGGCGGGCACTTCCCTTCGCTGCGCGATGGGCGTCCAAACCTCTTCGATCAGCTTGTTCTGCACGTTCGTCGACAGCTCCGGAAATCGGTCGGCAAAGCGGCGGAGCGCGTTGTACTCCTCGATGGTCATCCCCCGCAGTTCGCCCACGTGCGACTCCAGCGGGTGCAGACCCACCGTGTGCGGCGCCGCCGCGAACACTGCGGTCGGCCGCTTCTCGTAGCACACGATCGTTCCCGCGATCAGGTCGCCCACCCGTTGCGAGCGGGGATTGGTGAACATGGCGAGCAGGCCCACGAAGTAGGGCCCGGGCATCATGTCGGCGGGACGCATAAGGTTTCGCGCCAATGCCGCGGCAAAGGTGACCGGCGTGCCGTCGATCATCCGCACCCTCAGGCCGGAGGCTTTCTTGCCGATCGTTTGGCCGTTCCAGAGGCCTTCCAAAAGGATGAAGTAGAGGAAGGGCCAGAGCACGCTCGTGACCAGGATGATCGCCGTCGCGATGCCCTCGTCGAAGCGGGCGACCACGTAGCTCACGCCGATGACGATCCCAATCGTGGTGGCGGTGACGATCAAGAGATCGATCACATGGGCGGTAATCCGGCTGCCCAGCCCCGCAAGGCGGTACGTCAGGATGGTCTTCTCAGGGCTGAGGATCGCGACGTCCTGCTCCATACGGGAATTGTACTTGTGGTTGGCGGGAAGAGACGGTAGATTGAAGTTAGGATGGCCGCCGCTCCCCAGCCGAACCTGAGCCCGGAGGAATACCTCCGGCTCGAGCGTGGCGCCGAGACAAGGAGCGAGTTCCTCGACGGCGAAGTGTTCGCCATGTCCGGAGCATCGGAAGCCCACGGTCTTCTCGTCTCCAACCTCATCTTCGAGATTCGCAGTCGGTTGCGGGGCAAGCCCTGTGTCGTCTTCCCCAGCGATATGCGGGTGCGGGTGAGGGAGCCGGGGCTCTACACCTATCCGGATATAAGCATCGTATGCGGCACACGCCGGTACGCCGATGACCACTCAGACACCCTCCTGAACCCGGTGGTGATCTTCGAGGTGTTGTCCCCCTCGACCGAAGCGTACGACCGAGGGATCAAGTTCAGTCATTACAAGAAGCTCCCTTCGCTGCGCGAGTACGTTCTGGTCTCTCAGTTCCGGCCGCGGACCGAGCGGTTTGTGAACCAGGAAGGGCAGTGGGCGTACATCGACGCTTTCGGGCGCGATGGTCAACTGGAGCTCGCTTGTTTAGGCGAGTCCATCCCCTTGAGCGACGTCTATTACGGGATCGACTTTCCCGACGCGCCTCCCGCCCGGCACTCTTAGGGTCGACGCGACGATGGTAACGCCTCGGAACGCGGTAGATTGAATTTAGGATGGCCGCTGCCCCCCAGCCGAATCTAACTCCAGAGCAGTATCTGGAGATCGAGCGTGCTGCCGAGACGAAGAGCGAGTACTTCGACGGCGAGATGTTCGCCATGTCGGGGGCTTCCGCCGCCCATGTGCTGATCAGCGGCAACCTCGCCTTTCACCTGCGTCTGAAGATCGGCCAAGGCCGATGCACTTCCTTTGGTTCGGACATGAAGGTCAGGACCGGAGCGGCGGGACTCTACACCTACCCTGATCTGTCGGTGGCCCATGGGCAAGCTTTGTTCGGCGACGAAGAGGAAGATGTTCTCCTGAACCCGGTGGTGATCTTCGAGGTGTTGTCTCCTTCGACCGAGGCGTACGACCGGGGATTGAAGTTCGACCAGTACCGCTCCATCGAATCGCTCCGCCACTACGTGCTGGTTTCGCAGCACCGCCCCCTAGTCGAGTGCCACACCCGCCAAGGCGACCTCTGGGTGGCCTCGATTTCAAGGGGACTCGATGCGGTGCTCCGGCTGGAGTCGCTGGAGTGCGAGCTTTCCATGCACGACGTCTACGAGGGAGTGAGGCTGCCGGAAGTGCCTCCGGCAAGGTTCTCCTGATGATCGTCCCGACCAAGCGGTTCTGGCTGCTCGTGGCCCTGGGCATTCCCCTTGCGGCGGTGGGGGCTTCCGTCGGCTCGCCAGCGATCGTTATCGCGTACGACGTCCTGCTCGTCGTGGCCGCCTACGTCACGACGCGTCTCGCCCCGCCTGTCTCGAACCTACGGCTGACCCGGCGGTTCGATCCCGTGCTGAGTGTGCGGGCGGCCAACAAGATCACCGTCGAGCTGGAAAACGACGGGGTCGAGCCCATCGTGGCGACCCTGCGCGACGAGCCGCCGCCGCGGTTCCTCGCCAGCCAGAAAGAGTTTCCCGTCCGGGTCGAGCCGGAGCGTCCGGTCGAGGTCACCTACACGGTCACTCCCTTCGAGCGAGGCTCCGACGCGTTCCGCGGGACCTACCTCCGCATCGAGTGCCCCCTTGGCCTCGCCACCAAGCAGGTTCGGCTCGCCACCGAAGAGCCCGTCCGGGTCTACCCGAACGTCCTTGCTCTCAAAGAGTTCGACCTCCTCAAGCAGCAGGGCCGCCTCCGGGAGATCGGCATTCGGCAGACCCGCAGCCGCGGCCTCGGCACCGAGTTCGAGTCCCTGCGCGACTACGCCGAGGGGGACGACTACCGGAAGATCGACCACAAGGCCTCGGCCCGCCGCGGCAAGCTGGTGGTCCGGCAGTACGAACAGGAGCGGAACCAGTCGATCATCCTCGTCATCGACATCGGCCGCCACATGCTTTCCGAGGTGGACGGGGTCCGAAAGCTCGACCACGTCCTGGACGCCCTGCTGATGCTTACCAACGCCGCTGCTCTCGCCGGCGACATGGTCGGCTTGCTCGTTTACGCGGACACCGTTCGGCGCTACATTCCGCCCCGCAAGGGCCGGGCCCAGGTAGGGGCGATCATCGAGGCGATCCACGACCTTATCGCGGAACCCGTAGAGTCCGATCCGATCGCTGCCTTCGCTTATCTGGCGTCCCACTGGAAGCGTCGGTCGCTTCTCGTCACCTTCACCGACTACGAGGACCCCGACCGCGCGCGCGACCTCCTCACCGCGTTCGGCCCCATGGCCCGCCGCCACTTGACCCTGATCGCCCGGGTCCAGGATCCGCGAGTGGGCGAGGTCTTGGCGACCCGGGTCGAGACGGTAAGGGACATGTACGCCAAGGCGGCGGCGACGATGCTGATGGAGGACCGCCAGAAGGCGACGTCCCTGGTGAACGAGTCCGGCGTGCACAGTCTGGACTCGGAACCCCAGGATCTGGCGGCGAGGCTAGTCACCTACTACTTCATGGTCAAAGAGCGCAGCCTGCTCTAAAAGGACCTTTGGACCGGCCGAAGTGCCCGTAGAATAACCTGGCATGCCCGAGTTGCGCCACGAGGACGAGAACCCGCCGCTGAGCCCGGCCGAGGCGCGGGAGTTCATGGAGGTGTACGCGGAGCGAGAGGCGAAAGCCGCGACTCCCGAAGGCGAGACGCGCCTGCGGGACGTGGCCGAACTCCTCGGGCTCGAGGGGGATGAGGCCAAGCGCATCCTTCACGAGGCTCGGCAACGGCTCGCCGCGCGTCCCCAGACCAAAAGTCGGAACTCGCCGCGTTGGACGGTGTTCGCGGCCTTCACCTCATTCGGCTTCATGATTCTCGCCCTCTTGGTAGCCGGGACCCAGCCCCGAGGCGCGGCTCCGCCCATCATGGCTCCCGCCATCGTTGAGACGCCTGCCGTTTCCGTCCAGCCGCCCGACGGGATGGAGATTCAGGTGGACCTTCACGTGAACAACGCTGGTTTGATCGAGTCGGCGGGGGCTCCGGCAAAGTTCGGTACGGACTTCACCAGCCTTACCGACGCCGAACGGAGCGCCCTCCAAGGCGGGCTTACCCGAGCCATCGTCCATTTGGTCGACCAGAACTCGATGCAGGCTCTTGAGTCCAACGGTAGCCGGTCGATTAGCGTTGGGGTACGAATTCTCGGTGGCGAATGGAAGAGTCTCGAACTTCCTCTCAAGCCGTTCACCCTTCCTCTTCAGAACAATCCAAAGGGGCGGGAGTACCTCGAGCAAAAAGTGCGGTCGCTGGTCAAGGAGCACTGGTCTTCGATCGTTACGACGCCTTCGCGCTGATCGATCAGGGCTTTGGTAGGCACCCAGCAGGACCGTAATGCCTATCGTCAGGGCCATCGCCACCGGTGGCGTGGCAAGATTATGGCTATGCCAAAGAGCCTGAAGGACTACGTCACCGACGCTTTGCAGACCGTTCGAGAAGTCACGCCCGAGGAGGCGCGGGAGCTGCAGCAGCAAGGCGGGTACGTGATCCTGGACGTCCGCGAGCCCGAGGAGTTCGAGGCGGGCCACCTCGAGGGCGCGGTCAGCGTGCCCCGCGGCTTCCTCGAAGTGAAGGCCGACCTGGAGCACCCGAAGCGTGACCCAAGGCTCGCCGATCGGAACCTGAAGATCCTGTGCTACTGCGGCGGCGGGCACCGCAGCGCCCTCGCGGCGAAGACCCTGCAAGAGATGGGCTTCGCAGATCCGCTCACCATGGCCGAAGGCTGGACGGGGTGGACAAAGCGCGGATTGCCAACGGAAAAATAGGGTCGGCTTCGGGGAAGGGCGGGACCGTTCCCCCGGCGAAACCTTCGACCGCCCCCGCCGTATTGGTGCCTGCGATGCAAAAGTTCTTGCTGGCGGTCTGCTTCCTCGCTTCCCTGCTTACCGGGTGCAGCCGGTCCTCCGAGATCGTCGGGACTTGGAGCGGCACGATCGAGGCTCCCAAAGAAAAGGCGGGGCTTGTCGGCGGCCTGAGAAGCTTTGCCGCGACCCTCGTTGGACCCATGACCATCGAGTTCAACGCCGACGGACGCTACAAGGCTTCCTCCGCCGTTTCCGAAGTGCGGGGCTCCTATTCCGTCGCCGGCAACGAGGTGCGCCTGCAGCCCGAGGACAAAAAGGAGGAGCCCCAGGTTCTCCGCCTGAGCGAGGACGGCAAGACACTGAGCACGGCCAAAGAGTTCGCCTCGGACGCTCAAGTGATCTTCACCAAGGCTCCGTAATCGGTCCCGCGTCCTCGCGGGACCGTCTAAAATCTCACCATGCCCTCCTATCGCGTCTGTCGGACGTTCACCGTCGAGAGTGGGCACATGCTGAGCCGTCACCCCGAGCGGTGCCGGTTCCCCCACGGCCACACCCGGAAGATCGAGGTGGTGGTGGCTGGCGACGAGCTGGACGCGAACGGGATGCTGGTGGACTTCAAGGCCCTCAAGCTCGCGGTGCAGGACTACATCGAGCGGTACGACCACGCGATGGCGGTCAACTCGGCGGACCCGCTGCTGCCGACGCTGAAGCAGATGTACCCCGACGACGCCTTGGTGGTCTTTCAGGACGAAGAGCCGTCGACCGAGGTGATCGCCCGGGACGTGCACGACTTTGTGGGGTGCGTCTTAAGGGAAGGTTTCGTGCAGGGACACTACACGATTCCCGCTGGACGGGTGCGATTGGAGCGCGTCCGCGTATGGGAGACCCCCACGAGCTGGGCCGAGTACGGAGAGTAATGGCAGTGGTGGGTTTTGGCGTTGAGGAGTTTGGGGAGGTTTCTGGGTGAGCGTGCCGCGCCGCTCGTTTCCTTGGTGGGTGCTCATCCCCGTAGCGGTGGTTCTGCTCGTCCTATTCCTGCCCGGGGGCCGCTCCCGTAACGTGGCCAGGGTCAATGCCGCGAACCCAGACCTTCAGGCCGCGGCGCAGCGAGCCCAAGCGGAACTTCCCCGCTTTATCCAGGATCTCCGGGCGGCTAAGCCGGGGCAACGCTTTGCGATCAAGGCGGGCTTCGATACTTCGGCCGGGGAGGAGTACCTGTGGGTAAAGGACCCGACGTTCGACGGAAAGCAGTTCAGCGGCACCTTGGACCAGCAACCCATTGCCCTGCCCAAGAAGAGGAAGGGTGACAAGGTGCAAGTGCCGTTGGCGGACGTGTACGACTGGCTAATCCGCGAAAATGGCCAGAATTGGGGCGGCTACACCGAGCGTGTTCTGACCCCGCGGTAGACCTTACGCTCCAAAATGTCGTCCAACTTCGGACGTGGAGTTCAACTACTGGTTCGTTATCGTAGGGGTTTTGTTGATCTTCATGGCGCTATCCAGCACCATTCTGAAGCGGCTGCCCTTGACGACCTCCATGCTCTACTTGGCGTTTGGGCTGGGGTTGGGCCCCATCGGCCTTGGCTTGATCAAGTTGGACCCGCTCGACTTTGCCGGATGGCTGGAGCGGGTCACGGAGATCGCGGTCCTCGTGTCGCTCTTCACCGCCGGTCTCAAAATGCGGCGTCCTCTAAAGGACCAGCGGTGGCGGCCGCCCTTGGTGCTCGCGACGCTGACCATGGTGGTGACGGTCGCTTTGATCGCGGCGACTGGCTCATTCCTGTTGGGGCTTCCCCTTGGTGCCGCCATCCTCCTCGGGGCAATCCTGGCACCTACCGACCCGGTTCTCGCGTCGGACGTACAGGTCGAACACGTAAGCGACCGTGACCGCCTCCGCTTCTCGCTGACGGGGGAAGCCGGCCTCAACGACGGGACGGCGTTCCCGTTCGTGATGCTCGGACTCGGTTTGTTAGGGCTTCACCACCTGGGCCCGTACGGGGCTCGCTGGGTTGCGGTGGACGTTCTCTGGGCCGCCGCCGCCGGGCTGGGGCTTGGATGGATCTTCGGGATGGGCGTCGGATGGCTGACGGTCACCCTCCGCCGCCGCCACGAGCACGCGCTGGGCCTGGAGGACTTTCTTGCCCTGGGCCTGATCGCGGTCACCTACGGGGCGGCTCTTCTGATCGCCGCCTACGGGTTCCTCGCCGTCTTCGCCGCAGGGGTTGCCCTTCGCCACTACGAAATGAGCCAGACGGGGACCGAGCAGGAGCCCGATCAGGTTCTAGACGCCTCGCCCGAAGTCTTGCCCGAAAAGCTGGCCGTCGACGAAGAGGCGGCTCCCGCGTACATGGCGAAAGCCGTACTGAGCTTTTCCGAACAACTGGAACGGATCCTCGAGCTGACCGTGGTGCTCATCATCGGCGGCCTTCTCGTCTACGCAAAGCTCAGCCTGATCAACGTGCTTTTCGTGCTGATTCTGCTGCTCCTAATCCGGCCGGCGGCGGTGTACCTGACCTTCCGTGGGCAGGGCACGTTCAACGTGCACCGGCCCTACATCGCGTGGTTCGGCATCCGCGGCATCGGCTCCCTTTACTACCTCATGTACTCCATCGAGCACGGGCTTCCAAAGGGGCTCGCCGAGCAGATGACGTCGGTGACCCTTCTGGTTATCGCCAGCTCCGCCCTTCTTCACGGTCTCTCCGTGACCCCGCTGATGACTCGCTACCAGGCAAGCCGCGGACCGGCACCGGCGGAGAAGCCCGCGTAGCAGGCCTCAAGGACCGGGGTAGCCTCTTCGCATCCCGCAACGGAGCGAGAACCTACCAACGTGCAACCCACCCGCCAAGAGTTCCTGCACATTTCGAGCGCTGAGAAGGTGCTCTTTTACGTTCTGACCTTCGCCAGCCTTGCCTACATGGCTTGGCAGGTCTGGCAACGGGTCAAGCTCTGGCGGCAGGGCAAGCCTGTCGAGTGGTCGCAGGCCCGGGAGGGCTGGCGCTACTGGGTGCCGACGCGCGAAGCGTTCCGAGGCTGGGCTGGCAACGTCGGCAAGTACATCCTTGGCCAGAAAAAGGTGCGCACATCGCGCAAGAAGAGCGGCGCGCCGATGCACCTGCTCATTTTTTACGGATTCCTGTCGCTTTTCGTGGCGACGACGCTGCTCGCGATCGCGACGTACGGTCCGTACAACTTTCACCGAGGAAACTACTACCTCGTCTACGAGATGACGTTCGACATCCTCGGGCTCCTGTTCGTGGTCGGCATCGGTTGGGCGTTCTTCCGCCGGCTGCGCCTCACGGCGGAAGGAAACCGGATCGTAGCGGCGACGGCGGCAAAGGAAGATCCCATCTACGCGGGTCAGCTTGTCCAGAACCGGCGGGCTCCGCTGAGCAGCGCGCCCAGCGACTTCTGGACCCTTGGCCTTCTGTTCCTCCTCGGCGTCAACGGCTACTGGCTGGAGGCGGCGCGGATCAGCGTCAATCCCCAACCCTTCGACTGGGCCTCCCCGGTCGGCTACGCTTGGGCTCAACTCCAGGGTCCGATCACCCCGGAAATGTACAAATTCGTGTGGTGGTTCCACATCATTGGCGTCCTCGTGTTCTTCGCGGTGCTGCCCAAGATGCGGATCAAGCACGTGCTGATGGCGATCTTCACCGCCGCCGGAAAACCGGAGCAGCCGATGGGCGAGCTCAAGCCGATCAGCATGGAGGAGGTCGAGCAGACGGAGCAGATCGGGGTGAAGCTGCCGAAGGACTACTCCCGCTGGCACCTCATGTCGCTCGACGCGTGCATGGAGTGCGGCCGGTGCACCGAGGTCTGCCCCGCTTGGAACGTGGGCAAGGTCCTGAACCCCAAGCAGGTGGTCCAGGACATTCGGGGCGCCCTCGCCACCGGTGAGGAGGTCGCTCCCCGGGTAACCGAGGAGGCTCTGTGGCAGTGCACCACCTGCAACGCGTGCGTCGAGGCCTGCCCCGTCCTTATCCGCCACGTCGACCTGATCGTGGACGTCCGCCGGAACCTGGTCAGCGAAGGCCAACTGAGCGGCTCCGCCGCCACCATGCTCCGCCAGACTGCCTCCACCTCCAACGCCTGGGGCGCCCCCGCGAGCCAGCGGGAAGACTGGATGAAAGGTCTAGACATCCCGCTCTGCCGCGATGGGGTGGAGTTCGACTATCTATTCTGGGTCGGCTGTGCCGGTGCGACGGACCCCGGAGCGGTGAAGACGACCAAGGCGGTCGCGGATCTGTTAAAGAAGGCGGGCGTCAAGTTTGCCTGTCTGGGCAAAGAAGAGGCCTGTACGGGCGACCCGGCGCGTCGGGTCGGTGAGGAGTTCCTGTACCAAGACAAGGCCGCGCAGAACATCTCCGTCTTCGAGCGGTACGGGGTCAAGAAGGTGGTCACCCACTGCCCCCACTGCTTCAACACCTTCAAGAACGAGTACGGCCAGTTCGGAGGGCAGCTAGAAGTCGTCCACCACACCCAGCTTCTCCAGCAACTGGTCTCCAAGGGCGACCTGGTTGCGGCGAAGCCCAACCGGGGTGAAGTGGTATTCCACGACCCCTGCTACCTGGGCCGAGTGAACGAGGAAAGTGAGGCTCCCCGGACGCTCGTGGAGAACCTCGTCGACCCACCCCACCACGGCCGCAAGACCCTGTGCTGCGGGGCCGGAGGCGGACGCATGTGGATGGAAGAGCCCGCCGATCAGCGCCCGAGCAACCGCCGCGCGGAGGAGCTCGTCGCGACGGGGGCAAAGACGGTGGCCCTGGGCTGTCCGTTCTGCAAGATCATGCTAGACAGCTCGATCAAGCAGGTCACTCAAGACGAGATCCGGCTAGTCGATCTGGCGGAGATGCTCCAGGAAGCGAACGCCAACCCTCCGGTATAGAGTGCGGTGGCCTGCCACCGCTTTACCCAGCGAGCCTGCGAGCGTGTCTCTTGGATGCGTTTGGAATGTCGAGGATGTCTGGGAGGTTGGGAATGTCCCGGACATTCCTTACAACCCATACTCCCTGCACGCTCGCCGGCTCGCTGGGTAAAGCGGTCGCGGGCGACCGCACTCTAAACCGGTGGCGGGCTTTGCGAACGGAGTGGTCGCAAAAGCGATAGAGGAAGACAATGGACACGCCCAAGCCTTCCCATGCAGACGTGCCGGTTCCGCCACCGCTCCTGTTCTTGGTCGTTTGGGGCCTGGGCTTTGGCCTGAACCTGATCGCTCCGCTGACGATGCGCGCCGCGACCTCACGAACCTGGGCAGCATGGGCGCTCCTTCTAATCGGAAGCTTGCTCGTCGCATGGGCTCTAGTGACGCTGTGGCGGGCGAAGACCGCGATCCTGCCCCACGACGAGACAAAGCACTTCGTTACCCACGGCCTCTACCGGCGGACGCGGAACCCCATCTACCTCGGCCTTGCCCTCCTGTACCTCAGCGCGGCCCTGTTCGCCGGGATCATGTGGCCCATCCTGCTCTTGCCGCTCCTCGTCCGGGTTGTGGACCGATGGGTGATTCAGCGCGAGGAAGCGTATCTGGTGGGGCTGTTTCCCGACGTGTACGAGCCCTATTCCGAAAGGACGGCTCGGTGGGTTTTGCGTTAGAGCACCGACGCCTCAACCCTCATTGCTCATTGCTCATTGCTCAATCTGAGCCCCATCACCTGCTCACCCCATCACGCCTCACGCGTCACGCGTCACCCAAACCGCCCTAACCCCCTGCCCCCTATCCCGTTCCAGGGCACGAGCCATGCCGGAACTTAGCGGCCGTCCCACACGGGTGGTCCGGCGAGGACGTCGTTGACGACTTCGGCAGGCGGGATAATGAAGACCGGGAATGGGAGCCGTAGAGCTTCCGCTTCCCTCCTCACCGCCTGCCGGATCTCTTCCGCCTCGTAGCGAGAGGAGAAGTGGTTGAGGATGAGGGCTTCGGGGCTTGCGTCGCGGACCATCCGCAGGACGTCCGGCAGGACGCTGTGCTCCTGCACGTGCTCCTTGGTGCTCTCCATATCCTCGGGGCGCAGGAAGGTCGCCTCATGGATCAACGTCACGCATCCCCGCCACGGGTCGGGATCGGTGACGCCGGTGTCGCCCGCGTAGGCGAGGACGCCCCGCTCGACGGGAGCGGTGACGTTGTCCGAGCCTAAGCGGGCCAGTTCCTCGCCCGACAGGCCCTGGAACTCCGGACGCAGCTTTCGTACCACGCGCACCACGAAGTAGCTCACGCTCTTGATCACTCCCGGAGCCGACGGAACGTGCGTGTTCCGCATCACCTTTAGCTTGAGGTCGCCGTCCAGCGTCACGTCCTCTTCTGGTCGGACGGGTGTCCAGGAGACGTAGGGGCCCGACCAGGGGTCGGCCTGGCGGCAGAACTGCGCGAGGGCGGGGATGTAGGCGCTGTCGGCCGGATAGAACACCTCCATGCCGTTCTGTCGGGCGTTGAGCTGTTGGAGCTGGAGCAGGCCCGTCACGTGGTCTCGGTCACTGTGGGAGATCGCGACCTTGAGGGCCTTGCGGGACTTTCCCAGTAGGTGGGCGGACACACCATCCCCCGCGTCGAAAAGCAGTCTCAGATCCTCGACGAAGATCCAGGTCGAGTACAGCGCGGTGGAGTAGGCGGTGATCCGGAGTCGCACGCTCGTTAGACGGCGCGAAAATTTTTCGATCTCCAATCCAAGCCAGAAATCGGCGTTCGACGATCCGTTCGAACCTGAGAATATTCAGGAGACGCTTCTGAAGAACCTTTTGCGGCAAAAGGTTCGGCACGACCGAAAAATAGGCATTTGGCACTAAGCCAAAACCGTGTTATAAAGAAGTTCCTGTAAGTCAGGCCACTTCCTTACCTTCAAAGGCCCGGTCAAAATTGGCCGGGCTTTTTTATTCGCAGCAGAGCGTCTTTCCCCTCTGTACGCTGCCCCTTCCCAGAAAGGTTCCCGCATGGCACAATGTTAACCTGTGTCTACCGCTGCCGAGCTCATCGAGCTTGCCTTCAAGAACCTCGCGCAGCGGCCCGGCTATGTGGAGAGGCCCGACCAGCGTCAGCTAGCGCTCCTGCTTTCCGACCTGATCGAGAGTGATTCCCGCGGTGCCTTCGAGGCCCCCACCGGCCTCGGCAAGTCTCTCGCTGCCCTGATTCCCGCGATCGCCCACGCCATCGCGGAGAAAAAGCGGACGGTAGTGGCAACTTACACCAACGTCCTGGCGGAGCAGTACTGGCGGCACGACCTTCCCCTCGCCCTTTCCCTGTTCGAGGGAGCCGTCCTACCCCGGACCCAGTTCCTCATCGGCCGTCAGCGCTACGCGTGCTTAGCGGGGATGGACGAGCATGCGGCGGACCAAGTCGACGACTTCCGCCGGCTGGCCGCGCTGGGCATCGAGACGGAGTTCCGGCAGCACATCCGAAAGCCGGGGCGCGAGCTGTCCCAGCTTTGGCAGAAGGTCGCTACCCCGCCCGTCTGCCCCGGGCGCCTCTGCCCCGCCTACGACGATTGCTTCTACTACAACGCCCGCCGAGGAGCGGAGCAGGCGGAAGTCGTCATCACCAACCACAGCGTCGTGGTCCAGGACGCACTGCTGGCGCGGTCGTCGCAGGACGGCGACGGCATGCTAGGCAAGTTCGACTTCCTGATCCTGGACGAAGCGCACGACTTTCCTCAGGCCGCCACGAACGGCCTCGAGTTCGAGCTGAGTGGTTCGAAGCTCGGGGCGCTCGTGGCCATCTCCCTCCGACTGGAGTCGGCCCTCCTTCCCTTGGCCCAGCGCTGTGGTGAAGGGTTCGAGTGGGCCAAGGCGTGCGCGGACTTTAAAGCCGAGATCGAGGGCTGCCAGAAGGGCCTCGTTGGTTACAGCCTGGAGCTTGGCCGGCCGGGCATCCTGACGGCGTCTCCCGACGACGTGCTGGACCACCCCCAAGTCAAGCAGGCGAAGACCGATGAGGGGATGCAGGGGGCAAAGGAGTTGGCGGCGCGAGTCAGCGAGGCGTGCGAGCGCTTTGTAAAGGGCATGGAGCAGCGCATGACGCGCTGGCGCGACGACGAGCCCGAGCGGACCCGTCAGGCGGCCGAGGCGACCCGGAACTACGGCTCTTACCTGCGCGAGTACGGTATCGGCTGCTATTCCCTTTTCGTGCCCCAGGGGGTGGCGGTCAGCTACGTCGGGCGCACGGGTCAGGACGCGATGCTTCGTCAGGACGTCATCGGCTTGGCCGAGCCCCTGCGCGAGCTGATCTGGGAGCGGGTTCCTTACGCCTGTCTCTCGGCGACGCTGGCGCTGGACGGCAACTTCGAGTTTTTCCGCCGCACCACCGGTGTCAAGCCGGACTTCGAGGAAGTCCTTCCCTCTCCCTTCGACTACACGACCCAGGCGGCGCTATACCTGCCAAAGGCCAACGCCATCCCGGACCCCACGCTAGCCCGTCGGGAAGGGGGAGAGGAGTGGTACTGGCGTTGCGTCGCCCGGGAGCTGTCGGAGATCATCCGCACCGTCGGCGGACGCACCCTGGCCCTGTTCCACTCGCGCAAGGAGATGGAGGGGGTGCTCCAGTTCATGGACGTGCCGCCGGAGCTACCGATCTACACCCAGCTCCGCTCTGGAGCGGGCAGCGTGGGCGAGCGGTTCTTGGCGAAGGAGGAAGCTTCCCTCTTCGCGCTCCGGTCGTTCTGGACGGGCTTCGACGCCCCCGGTGAAACCCTCTCCTGCGTCGCCCTCGTCCGGGTCCCTTTCGAGGTTCCGGTCGACCCTCCCCAGATCGCCCGGCTGGCCTACCTGCAGACCCAGGGCATCAATGCCTTCGGCGAGCACACCCTGCCGCTGGCGAAGATGCTGATGCGCCAAGGGGCAGGCCGGCTCATCCGTCGCGCGGGTGACAAAGGGATCATCGCGCTATTGGACCCGCGCCTGCGCAGTAAGCGTTACGGCGAGGAGATCCTAGACAACCTTCCGGCCGGGATGCGGACCTTCGACGACATCGGTGATGCGGCGGGGTGGATCGGCCTTGAGCCCATGTGCTTGTTCTAGGTTGTGGGGTCGGTGTCCCACCGACCCTCGGGCAGAGCCCGAGCTCCCACCTCTGGAGCCCCTTTACTGTGGAGCAGCCAAGACTGCGCTCCACTTGTAGCCAGAGCGTCTCCAGTGACAAGGTCAGGCTCGGGCTGCGCCCGAGGGTCGGTGGGACACCGACCCCACAACCGGTCTTCCTCCCCCAGTAGGGCCGGGACAGATGACAACTGCATGTATAATGCGGATTGGCCGGCTGGCGGCCCACGGTCCGCGTAAAGGGTCGAACCCACCTCCTCCATTTCGACTTCGGTCAGTGACCCTGACTTCCAGCCCGAGAAACGCGGACGCCGGGCGATTAGAGGAAGGAAGGTGTCTATGTCGGATCTCAGTCTCCCCGCCCGCGCGTCGCTCGACTACCTGCGAAAGGTCGCCAAGGAGCGACTTTGCGAAATGCGTCGCGAAATTCCCCAGGCCAAGCTCGCCGATGCCCTGCACGGAGTCGCCCAAAGCTACGGCTTCTCAAGCTGGAGGGCGCTGAAAGCGGAAGTCGACCGTCGTCAGGCGGCGATCGTAAGCCAATTCTTTTCGGCGATTCGGAGCGGCGACGATAGGCTACTTCGATCCCTGTTGGCCCAGGATCCGGGTCTCGTCCACGTTACTGACCCCGAACGAAAACACCCAGGGTGGACGGGCCAGCACGAGGCGGCGGACCGCGGAAACGCGAACGCGTTGGGCCAGCTTCTGGCGGCGGGGGCCGATCCGAACGCTCGGGAGGTCGGTGACAACACCACCGCCCTGTTCTGGGCGGCCGTAAAGGGCCACGTGCCGTGCTGCGAGATCTTGCTTGCGGCCAATGCGGACGTTCATGGATTCGGGGACGTCCACCAAGCCGATGTGATCGGTTGGGCCGCCCTGTGGGCGCCGCATGAGAGCCGGGAGGAGGTCGTTCGGGTGCTGGTACAGCACGGCGCGCGCCACCATGTCTTCTCCGCGCTGGCCCTCGGCAATGCGGATCTGGTTCGGGAGGTCGTCGAAGCCAACCCGGGGGAGTTGGACCGCCGAATGTCGAAGTTCGAACACGGCCAGACCCCGCTCCACTTTGCCCTTAGCAACCGACGGTACGACCTGATGACCCTGCTTCTCGAGTTCGAGCCGGACCTGGAGGCAATGGACGGCCATCGCAACACCGTGCTCCAAACGGCGACGCTGCGGAACGATCGTCAGGCGATCGATCTCTTGCTGCAGGCGGGGGCGCGACCTCTGGCACCGATCTCTGCCGAAGACCTTCCCCAGCGGCTCGACCGGCTCGGCGAGACGGTGGCAAAGTCGGTCACCATGGTCAGCGCACCGGACATTGAACGGACTCTGGACTGGTATCGCTCGATCGGATTCCGAGAGGTGGACCGCTTCGCCGATGACGGCGTTGTGAACTGGGGGATGGCCAGCTATGGTGCCGCGCAGATCATGTTTTCCCTCGGCGAAGCACCGAAAGCCGGAATGGTAAGCCTGTGGTTCTACACGAGCCAAGTAGACGCTCTGTACGACTTGATCAGGGTTCGGCAGGCGAGTCTCCAGGGGGATGAGATGGCCGTCGAGTTCCTGGAAGAGCTGTACGAGCCGTTCTACGGCGGCCGCCAGTTCTCGATCCGAGACCCGAACGGCTATGCTCTGTGCTTCCTCCAATCGGGGGGATAGCAGGCATTCCAACCTACGCCGCAGTCGGTGGACACCGACTGCGGCGACAAGGAAGCAGGAGTTGGCCCTGCGGGGATCGGCGTCTATAGTAGTCGTATGAGCCAGCTTCCCTACACGCCGGAAGAGGCGGGCCGAATCGGTGACACTATCTACCAAGGCTCGCTGAAGGCACTTTTGGAGCCCGCGCAGGATGGTCGCATCGTCGCGATCGATCTCAGGAGCGGTCGGTTCGAGGTGGCGGACTCTTCGCGAGAAGCCTACGAGAGTCTCATCGCGCTGGTCCCGGATGCCCTGGTCTACGAGCGGAGGGTGGGTCCCCACCCCGAAGTCTCCCGAATCGGGTCTGCCAGCCGGACGCGCCGCCGGTGATGCGGGGGCGCGTCAACGAATGGCTCGAACTCGTACTGGATATCAGGATCGAGGGCTTGGCCAGCACTGCCCAAGTCGCGGCCATCGTCGACACAGGTTTTAGCGATTACTTGAAGGTGCCCGAGGACCTGGCGTTGACTTTAGGATTGCCGTTTCTTCGATACCGGTACGTCCTGCTCGGAGACGACGAACCGCTTCAAGTCCCGGTGCATGGAGCCATCGTGGTGTGGGGTGGCGAGCGGTTCGAAGTCGACGTTATCGTTCTTGGAGAGAGCGTTCTGCTCGGACAAGAGATGCTGCGCGGGCATCGACTCGTAGCCGACGTCCTTGAGGGCGGAGCGCTCTTGGTGCAGAGAATCTCGAACGCCAGTGCCGAGGGAAGACTCGACGAGCCTCATTGATGCCAATCGCTTTGGTATCGCGAAAGCAAGGTGGCTACCCTAGTTGCGTAACCGTTCGGAAACCCACAGGGCAAAATGTCCCGGCTGTAGCCGTCGACAAGAGTGCCAGGTATGGACGTCGGTGAACGTCCGCCTGAATCCGGAGCTAAAGGAGGCCGTGCAGAGCGGGAGCCCTATGAGCTACTCGTGCAACGACTGTGGCGAGAAGATCTTTCTGCCCCACGATCTCCTCTACCACGACATGGACCAAGGCCTCATGATCCAATTTTGCGTCTCTGTAGGAAGGCGTCCGAAAGGGTCGGAAAAGATGCCGTCGCTCAGCGCTATCTTCGGTCCAGTCGCTGGCCGCCTCCCGCCCATGCGATTCCGGCTCGTTCGCCAGTACAGCCGTCTGATCGAGAAGATTTCTATCTTCGACAGTGGGCTAGACGATCGCCGCATCCGAGGTGCTCAAGGTGGTTCTCGCCATGACGGGCGGGAATCCTCAGGTGGCGGAACGAATGTACTTCGACGAAATCGTGGAGGAAGACGGCGCAGAGTCTTTGCGGTTCTTCCTCCATCACCAACCCAAAGGCGATTCGATTGGCACCGCCGAGGCACCCTGGGCTCTTTACGAGCATTTCGACGAGGAAATGCTCGGCGAGGAGTCCCAGGATTGGCTCGACGTGAACGTGGTTTACACGTTGGAAAGGATCAACGGAGTCGTCGAAGGCGCGCGTCCACCGGAAATGGCCGCCGCGGCCCCTACACCCAGAACTTCCGCATCAAAAGGATTAAGACGATGGCTCCGATGGTGGCGCCGATAATCGAGCCGATGAGGTTCCCGCTTCCACCGCCAAGGAACGTGTCCATGATGATTCCGACGAGCACGGCCCCCGCGATGCCCAGCGCTATCGTCATGAGGCAGCCTTTAGGCTCCTTGGACGTACCCGGCATGATCGCCTTGGCGAGAACACCCGCGATCAAACCGACAATGATGTAGTACAGGATCGAGCCCATGGTCCTTTGGACCTCGGCGGCAGGCCTCTTGTTGCACTGAGGTTCAAAATGAACCTCTATGACGACCGTGGCCGAGTTCAACGCGCTGGACCAAGACGGCCAAATCGCCTGCCTCCAAACGCTTGGGCAAGCGGCCCTTGAGCAGTACGGGGTGCAACCCACGAAGATCTCACCGTTGGTCCACGCGGAGAACACGACGTTCTTCGTCGAAGCGCCCCAGGGCCGTTTCAACCTGCGGATCAACCGGCCCGGATACCAGAGCACCGCCAATATCCAGAGCGAAATCGTCTGGCTGTCGGCGCTACGGGCAGCGGGGTTTGGGGTTCCGGCTCCCTTTCAAGGCCGGCTCGTAACGGCGCAGGTAGACGAGGTGCCGGAACCGCGCGACTGTGTGCTTTTCCGATGGCTCAACGGCGAGTTCCGCACCGACACCCTATCCTCCGACGAGGCGGCCCTGATCGGGAACACGATGGCCCGCCTGCACGAGTTTTCCCGACGGTGGGTGCCACCTCCCGAATTCGACCGGCAGCAGACGCACGCGTGGGCCTTCCAAGACCAGCCTTCGGTGGGGATTGGGTCGCCCTCGTCGCAGGTGTCAGAGGAGGATCGCGCGGTGCTTTTGAGGGTCGACGCGCAATCCCGGAGGATGCTGCGGAGCTACCCGAAGACGGCGGAGACGTTCGGCCTGATCCACGCCGACCTCCACGTCGGCAACCTCCTCTTCGAAGACGGTCACCTGAACATCATCGACTTCGACGACACTGGGTGGGCGTTCCTGCTCTACGACTTCGCCGCCACCCTTGCCTTCCAAGTGTCACGGCCCAACTACCGAGAGGTACGGGCCGCGCTTTTGGAGGGGTACGCGCAAGTGCGTCCTCTTCCACCGGGCACGGAGGAGCTGCTCGACCCGTTTATCCGCATGCGCCTGACTGGCGTCTGCGGCTGGATGATCGACCGGGCGGACAACCCAGGTCTTCGAGCCATGTGCCGGAACTGGGTCCATGAGCAATGCGGCTGGATCGAGACCCTGCGGCCGTTTTCCAGCCTTCCCGCAGCGGTTTAGCAATCACTTTCCTCCCTTTGCTACGGATGGCTCGTGCCGTGACAGGGTTTGTAAGGCCCGCGCCTGCTCTCTGTGTCCTCTGTGTCCTCTGTGGTGAGTCTGAAGCCGTCGGTAGGCGGAGCGAGCTTGGAGTCCTCATCACCAAGAACCCGTTGGACACTGTGCAACTTCCAGTCTTGCTTTCTCCACCCCCTTCCTTCGGCTTCGCTCAGGACAGGTCCCCTCCTCATTTTCCTCGCGCCTTTGCTTCGGTTGAAGGAAGGGCTCGGCCGCGGGAAAACGAGGAGGGGGTTCTCTTAGTGCCGGTACTGGGCGCGGTGGAGTCGGCTGTAGGCGCCGCCTGCTTCCACGAGCTCCCGGTGGCGGCCCTGCTCGGCGATGCCTGTCTCGTCGACCACCACGATGCGGTCGGCGTTCTGGATCGTCGCCAGCCGGTGGGCGATGACGAGGGTGGTGCGGCCGACGGCGAGCTCGGCGAGGGAGGCTTGGATCGCCTGTTCGGTTTCTGTGTCGAGGGCGGAGGTGGCCTCGTCGAGGATGAGGATCGGCGGGTTCTTGAGGAACATTCGGGCGATCGCCATCCGCTGCTTCTGGCCTCCGGATAGCTTCACGCCGCGCTCTCCGACTACCGTATCGAGGCCGTTGGGAAGGGCGGCGATCATGTCGTCCAGACGGGCGAGGCGTGCCGACTCCCAGATCTCCTCGTCCGTCGCGCCGAGTCGGCCGTAGGCGATGTTCTCCCGGATGGTGCCCCCGAAGAGGAACACGTCCTGCTGGACGATGCCGATGTTCCGCCGGAGCGAAGCGAGGGTCATGGAGCGGATGTCCATGCCGTCGATCGTGATTCGACCGTCCTGGGCCTCGTAGAAGCGCGGCAGGAGCGAGCAGATGGTGGTCTTGCCCGCGCCGCTGGGGCCGACGAAGGCGACCGTCTCCCCCGGTTCGATGGTGAGGGAGATGTCGTTCAGCACCCGCTTGTGGTCCTCGTAGCCAAAGCTGACTCCCTCGTAGCGAATCTTGCCCCTCAGGTGTCCAGCGTCCACGGCGTCGGGCGCATCGGCGATATCTGGATCCGTGTCCAGCAACTCCGTGTACCGCTTGAACCCGGCGATCCCCTTAGGATAAGTTTCAAGGACCGCGTTGATCTTCTCGACGGGGCGGAAGAAGACTCCCACGAGCATGAGGAACCCGACGAAGCCCCCTTGGGTGAGCTCGCCGCGGAGGACGAAGTAGGATCCCGCCACCATCACGAATAGCTGCACGATCCGCATGGTCATGTAGCTCAAGGTGAAGCTCTTCGACATCAGGCGGTAGGCCTTTAGCTTGGTCTCGCGGTACCGCTGGTTGTCTTGGGCGAACAGCGCCTTTTCGTGGTCCTCGTTGGCGAACGACTGCACCACGCGGATGCCACCCACGTTCTCTTCGATCCGCGCGTTGAACTCGCCCACGCGCCCGAACATCTCCCGCATGTTGCGGGTCATCGCACTGCCGAACCGAGTGGAGATCCACGTCATGGGCGGCACGATGAGCCCGGTGATCAGGGCGAGCTTCCAGTTCAGCGTCAGCATCAGCCCGAACGAGCCCAAGAAGGTCATCACCGCGATCAGCAGGTCCTCGGGACCGTGGTGGGCGACCTCTCCCACTTCCTCAAGGTCCTTCGTCACCCGCGCGACGAGGTGGCCCGTCTTCGTGTTGTCGTAGAACCGGAACGACAGTCGCTGGAGGTGATCGAAGATCTTCCGCCGCATCTCCGTCTCGATGCCGATGCCCAGCACGTGGCCCCAGTAGTTGACCACGTACTGCAGGCCGGTGTTGACCATGTACACGGTCAGGAGGCCAAAGGTGGCGAGCAGGATGAGCCCCCAGTCGCGGCTGGGCAGCAACTCGTCGACGAACGCCTTTGTCGCCAGCGGGAACGCGAGCTCGAGCAGCCCGCATACGACCGCGCAACTGACGTCGAGCAAGAACAGCCGCCGGTGTGGACGGTAATAGGCGAAAAAGCGGCGCAGCATTGTGGGGAGGAGAATTGTGGCATCCCCGACCCCTATCGTTGTACTGCCGGGACCTTAGCCGTCCCTAAGCGGTCTGATCCTCGTCCGACTTGACCAATCGCCAAGCCAAAGGAAGGCTCAGCACGACCGCGACCGACTTGGCCACCGCGCCCGAAAGGAACGGCAGCACGCCCTTCTGCACCGCGACCGCCGGACCCACGTAGAGGCCGAGCCATGCCGCGCCCAGACCTAGGATCAGCGCGTTTCCGATCGTGAGCGCGGCGGCGGTCAGCCACAGGCTGCGGGTCCAGCCCCGGTCGGCCAACCACCCGAGCAACCCGGCGGCCAGCACGAAGGCGACCAGGTAGCCGCCCGTCGGACCGAAGAGGTGCGCCGGTCCCGCCGCTGCCTCCGCGAACACGGGAGCCCCCGCCACGCCGGCCGCGATGTAAGCCACCTGGCTCATCGCTCCCAGCCGAGCCCCCATCGCCAGCCCGCACAAGGTGACCGCCAGCGTCTGCAGCGTGAACGGGACGGGCTGCCAGGGCAGGCTGATCTGGGCGCAAACCGCCGTCAGCGCCGCGCCCGCCGTCACCAGCCCGAGGTCACGGGTAAGCGAGCGTGTTGGCAGGAGGGTCAGGGCGAGGGCGTTGCGCGGCATGGCCTTGGTTGTACCTACCTTCTGTGCTTTACTGGAAGCAGTGACCCGTCGCGACCTCCTCAGCCTGACGGCCTGCGCTGTCGGCACCCATTTTCTCCAGCCGTTCCGCCTCCGGGACGACGTTGAGACCTTCACGGGCCGCCGCACGTTCGCCAACCTGCTCGACCGCGCCCAACGCGAGGGTTGGGCCGCCCTGCCCATCGGCGAGCGAACGGGAGCGGTCGCCTTGGCTTTCGTCGGCACTCCTTACGTCGGGTGGACTCTGGAGAAGTACGACGACCGCGAAGTCTGCTCGATCAACCTCGACGGGCTCGACTGCGTGACCCTGTTCGAGAGCTCCCTGAACTTCGCGCGGTTGCTCGCTCAGGAAGAAAAGACGCCGGAGGCGCTGCTCGCGCTGGTGCAGGAAACCCGGTACCGCGACGGCAAGATCGACGATTACCTCTCGCGGCTGCACTACACCTCGGACTGGATGTTCGACAACGAAAAGAAAGGGATCGTCAAGATCGTGACTCCCGACCTGCCCGGGGCGGAGCGGTTCGAGAAGCCCCTCTCGTTTATGAGTGAGCACGCGACGGTGTACCGCCAGCTCAAGGCAAACCCGGCACTTCTTCCGAAGGTCGTGGAGATGGAGAAGGCGGTCAGTGGCCGAAAGCTAGCGTACTTGCCCAAGGGGCGCGTTGCGAAAGCGGAGCCCCTGCTCCAGACCGGCGACATTATCGGCCTGACCACCACCATGCCCGGCATGGACATCTCGCACACCGGCCTGTGCTACCGCGACAAAGACGGCATTCTTCGCTTCCTCCACGCCTCCTCAACTCAGAAGAAGGTAGTGCTGGACCGCCGCCTGAGCGCCTGCCTGAGCGGCGAGAAAACGACCGGCATCATGGTCGCCCGGCCCGTCTAAAGGGCATGTAGCCCGGGATGGTTCTTGCCCGCGTGGACTCGCTACTACCATCGACCGCGCAGGCACAAACCATCCTGCGCCTACCGCAGAGTCCCCTAAGCCGGGCGAAAAAGAAACCTAATCGACGTCCAGTTCATCCGTCAACGGGCACAGCAACGGCTCGAGGCTCTTCGCCAGCGCTTCGCGGTCGATCCGCCGCTCAGCCACCGCGATGCCCGTCTCGTAAGCGTCGTCGTCCGTCAGCTTCAGGTCGTAACCGTTGGTGTAGAGGAACAGCACCGCGCTGCTGAGGCCCACGCGCTTGTTGCCATCCGCAAAGGCGTGGGCGAGGGCAATGTGAACCCAGTAGGCGGCGGCGAGAAGCGCGGTTCCTTCCCGGTCCGGAACGTCGTGCACCTCGTAGTAGTAGAGGTTCCGGGGGGCGTCGAGGGCGCTTTCCAGATAGCCGGGGTTTGGGAGGCCGATGCGGCCACCGTAAGTCAGGAGGGAGTCCTCGTGGATCAGGAGGGCGTCGTCCCAGGTGAGGAAGCGGGGTTCGGCGGTCACTTACTTCGCCAGCTTCTCAAGCGCCTTGCCGTACCGACGGTGCATCCGCTTAATGCTCGCGCGCAACGGGAGCTGGGTTCCCTTCTTCAGCGGCGTCGCGGCGTTCGGTGTCTCCTTCGACTCGTTCTTCTGCATGGCGGTGCTTCCTGACTGATTATGGGTTACTTCGCCACTTGCTGGACGCGCGTCTCGCGAATGACCGTCACCTTAATCTGCCCCGGATACTCCAGCTCTTTCTCGATGCGCTTGGCCACATCGTTTGCCAGCCGCACCGCCCCCAGATCGTCCACCTGGTCGGGCTTCACGATCAGGCGAACCTCACGGCCCGCCTGCACCGCGTAGCTCCGTTCCACCCCGTCGAACGAGTTCGCGAGCGCCTCGAGGCCCGACAGCCGCTTGAGATAGTTCTCCAGGTTCTCGCGCCGTGCTCCCGGGCGAGCGGCGCTGATGCTGTCGGCAATGATCACGAGCACCGCTTCCGGCGTCTCGGGCTCGATCTCGTAGTGGTGGGCGCCCACTGCGTGCAGGACGCTCTCCTTCTCGTTCTGGCCCTTCAGGTACTCCATCCCGGTCAGCGCGTGCGGCCCCTCGTACTCCGGCCCCAGCGCCTTGCCGATGTCGTGCAGGAAGCCGGCCCGTTTGGCGACTTCGGCGTTAAGCCCCAGTTCGTGCGCCAGGTTCTCTGCGAGCCGTGCGACCTCCACGCTGTGGTCGAGGACGTTCTGCGCGTAGCTGGTACGGAACCGAAGTCGCCCCATCGTCTCCACGACCTTAGGTGGCAACCCGAGCACGTTCGCCCGTTCCGCCGCACGCTCCCCCGCCTCCTGGATCATCCGGGTCACTTCGTTCTGCGCCTTTTCGTGCAGCTCTTCGATCCGGCCCGGATGGATGCGCCCGTCGACCATCAGGTTCATCAGGGTCAGGCGCGCTGTTTCACGTCGAACAGGGTCGAAGCAGGAGATGACGACCGCTTCCGGCGTCTCGTCGATGATAAGGTCCACGCCCGTCACCTGCTCGAAGGCGCGGATGTTGCGCCCCTCGCGCCCGATGATGCGCCCCTTCATGTCCTCGCTCGGCAGCTCGACCACCGCCAGGGTCGCCTCCGTGACGTAGTCCACGATCGAGCGCTGCATCGCGTCGATCACGACCTTCTTCGCCCGTCGCTCCGCGTCGACCATCGCCAGCGCCTCGACTTCCTTCGCCTTGCGCAGCCCGACGTCCCGGAACTCTCCCTCGATGCGCCGAAGGTAGAGCTCCCGCGCCTGGGTCTTGGTGAGCCCCGCGACGCGCTGAAGCTCCTCGTCGATCTGCCGGATCCGCCGGTCGATCGACTCCTCTTTCTCCGTAAGCTGCCGCTGCTCGCGCATCAACGCGGCCTCCCGCTGCTCGATCTGCGCCCGCCGTGTCTCCAGGCTCTCGTCGCGCGCGCACAGGCGGTCCTCCGTCTTGCTCAGCGCCGCCTGCTTTTCTCGGATCTCTGCCTCCGCCCGCTCCCGCAGCGTCAGGGCCTCTTGCTTGGCCTCCACCAGCAGCGCGTTCGAGCGTGCGTGCGCGTCCTGCTCAAGGCGTTGCTGCAGCGCCTTCGCTTCTTCCCGCTCCCGGAGGGCAGCCACGCGGGCGGGGCGGACCCAGGCAAAGTAGAGCCCAGATCCGGTCGCCGCGGCGACGCCGAGGCCTAGCAGGATGGCGGTGAGATTGTCGAGCATGTTGCGATGGTCAGTCCGATGATTCTGACGACTCGAAGTACCGGTCGAGGGCACCCTCGATGGCGTCTTCGTCGAAACCCTTCGAGGCGAGGAAGCGGCCGGCCTTGGCTCGCGAGTCCTCCGGCCGGAACTTCGCCGCGAGCGCCTGGTGCATCCGCTCCCGCTCGTCCGTCTCCTGCTCGGCCAGGGCTTCCTCAACGATCTCCGCCGGGGCGCCCCGGTCGAGCATTTCTTGGCGAAGCCGGTCACTTCCCCGCGCTTTTTTGCCCGTGCTCCGTTCGACCAGGTTTCGCGCCGTGCGCGAGTCGTCGATCATTCTACGCTCGCGAAGGAAGGAGATCGCGCTTTCGACCTCCTCGGCGGGAAACGAGGCTAAGAAGCCGCGAAGCTCGGCCTCGAACCAGTCGGCGGCGCGAAGCTTTTTGAGGGCGGCTTGGAGGGCGGCGTTGTTCGCGTCCATAGGAGTCTCGCAAATGGGAAGTGCCGCCCACACGGCGGCACTTCGATACGAAGCCACCGCCCGGAGGCGGTGCTACGTCGGACTACTCTTCGGGCTCGTCCTCGTCGACCGACACGGGCTCGGCGGGCAGCTTGGCTCGCTCCGCCTTGAACGCGTCGCGGACCTTCTGGTCGATCTCGTTAAAGATCTCCGGATTCGCCTCTAGGAAGTTCCGCGCATTGTCGCGGCCCTGGCCCAGGCGGGTCTCGTTGTAGTTGAAGAAGGTGCCCGACTTGGCGATGATGTTGCGTAGCACCGCGTTGTCCAGCACGTCGCCGGCGCGGCTGATGCCCTGGCCGAAGATCATGTCGAACTCCGCGGTGCGGAACGGAGGCGCGACCTTGTTCTTGACGACCTTGACCTTGGTGCGGGCGCCAATCTGCTCGGTGCCGACCTTGATCGCCTCGCCCTTGCGAACCTCGAGTCGGACGCTCGCCCAGAACTTGAGCGCGCGGCCGCCGGGGGTCGTCTCCGGGTTGCCGTACATCACACCGATCTTCTCGCGAAGCTGGTTGATAAAGATCGCAGCGGTGTTGGACTTGTTGAGCGAGCCGCCCAGCTTGCGGAGCGCCTGGCTCATCATGCGGGCCTGGACGCCCACGAAGCTGTCGCCCATCTCGCCTTCGATTTCCGCCTTGGGGACGAGCGCGGCGACCGAGTCGATGACGACGATGTCGACGGCGCCCGACCGGATGATCGCGTCCGCGATCTCCAGCGCCTCTTCGCCGTTGCTCGGCTGGGAGATGTACAGGCGGTCGACGTCGACGCCCAGGGTGCGGGCGTACTCAGGGTCCATCGCGTGCTCGGCGTCGATGTAGAGGGCAAGGCCGCCTGCCTTCTGGGCTTCCGCGACGCAGTGCAGGGCCAGGGTGGTCTTACCGCCAGACTCCGGGCCGTAGATCTCGGTGATCCGCCCCTTGGGCAGACCGCCGATACCAAGCGCCATGTCCAGGCTCAGCGACCCGGTCGAAATCGCTTCAACCGCGTCCTTCGTGCCGTCGCCCATGCGCATGATCGCGCCCTTACCAAAGGCCTTTTCGACCTGTCCAAGGGCCGACTCAAGCGCCCTTTCACGTTCGCTTGTCGCCTTTTGAGTGACGGGTGCTTTCTCGGGAGTGGTTGTCTTTCTCACTGCTCTTTTCCTACGTCTGCAGAGGGTACCACGCCTTCCAGAACATGTAGAAATCTTTACACATTTTTTCGCAATTGCGAACCGCCCGGTGAGGAACGTAAGCGCTGGGCAGCTGGATTCCCGTCGGCGTCGTTGCGGGGCTCCGAAAAGCCGACGTTGATCCCACTCCGAGAATTCCGGGGACGTGCCCGGCCGGACTAACGGGACGAAGCACCGACGGATTCTCCCGGCATCGATTTGGACTCAAAACCTCCTGGCCTTGTCTCCCGATCCCCCGGGAACTCCGGCCAGCGCCAATTGTTCGGCTGCTGCTGGTGCACCTGAACCGGTGCTGTAGCCGGAAGGTCGCCTTCGCTACCGATCACCTCGCTAAGATCTTTACGGGTTCATGGACATCGCCCAGGGTCGAATCCCTGTTCAGCGGCCAATCCTAAACTAAGGCCCACTTCTGAGACCAAGGACATGAGACTACGTCGGCATCGCCTTCTCAGTCGGTGATGATACGATTGGGCAAGCGTTGCCAACCGCTGGTTTCTGGACCGATGGTAAGCATCGACTACAAGCTCGACGAGCGCGCAGACTTCTGCTACTGTCTGTTCAAAGGCGACCTTTCCATCGTTGTCGAGGGGTCAGAGATTGATCAACCAAGTTGCCCATTGTTCGAGCTAAAGTCAGTTTTGAACTCCATAAGGGTAGCCGCTACGCGGCTACCGGACGGAGTTCTAAGACAGACCCTAGGAGGAAGCGGTGGTACGGCTATTGGCAGATCTGCGGACTCGATACCGCGAGTTGGATCAAAACCCCTTCTTTGTCAGTTTTAGTCGTCGCTTCCCGGTTCGGGAGCCCCGCACAGGAGACGAATGCGGTTATATTGCACCAACCAGGGCCCCAAACTTGATGAGCAGCATGTCCGAGCCTACGAGGCCACGACAGGCTTGAAGCTGCCGGAGGATTACGTGTCCTTCCTGTTGGAGGTTAACGGTGGGCATCCGAACGGGATGTACGAGTTTCCGATCACCGGCCTGGCGGACAGCGACTATATGGACGTGCACGGGCTGTACGGCCTGAACCATCCGGACGAGGGTTACGATCTGGAGGCCAATAGACGGCTACGGGCCGAACCGGTGCCGGAATGGCTCCAGTCGGTTTCGGGAACAGTGCCGGATTGGCTCCTGCCCGTAGGGTTTGACAGCCTCAACGACAAAATCTGCCTCGCGGTCAGCGGCCCGCGCTACGGCCAGGTCTTTTTCTGGGACTGGACCGACCAGACGGCAAGCCCGAACAACATCTACTTCATCGCGGACTCGTTCCAGGGTTTTCTGGACTCGCTCCGCCCCGGGTCGTGAATGCTCTCCCTGCCGTCGTTGGAGAGCAGGAATAGGATCCGGCCGCGGCCGATGACTTCAACATCGCCGAACCACCGCCGGATCCCCCGGATTTCTGTTAGTGGTGCATCGTAGAAGTCAAGAGAAGGAAGTGCCAGGGATTGAAGGGCTTGCTTCGTCCATGGGATCCCTAATCGAACCCAAAAGCCTGTTCTGCAGAGTCGTTAAGCATGAGCACCATCGAGTCGCGGGCCGACGTTCGCAGGTATCTCGACGAAAGGTTCCGAGACCTAGGCCTCCGGCCGGTGATGAAGGGTCAGGTGTACAACCTCGACTTGCCGGACGGGTTTTGGGGTCAAGTCCGAGTGAACTACTCGGGAAGGGGCCAAGGAGCCGGGGTTACGCCATCGTACGGGATAAGCCACGAAGTCGTTCAACGCATGGTCCAAAGACTCGTCCCAGGCTGGAACGATCTGGACCCGGCGTACTCCGCTGTGCACCTGGCCATAGATCCCTCCTCAAATGGAGGGGTCCCGCTCTGGGCCGTCGAGTTCGGCGGCTCAGACGCAAGTTTCCGGCTGGAATCTGTCGTGCAGAACTACCAAGATTTGGGTCTGCCGTGGATGAGGGCCTTCGCTAGCTGGCCTCGACTTCTTGAGCTGACGGACGACGCCACTGACCCCGTGACGGTATGGAGCCACCCCTTGGTGCTGTTGGCCCTTGGGCGTGGTGAGGAGGCCGTTCGCTGGGCCAGGGCCACTTCTCGTTATGCAGCGGACGGTGAGTACCGAGTCTTCGCTGAGGCTTTGGCCGAGCCGGGCAGTCCTTTATGAACTAATGTTGAGTGGACGGGCAACGCGAGCAACAACTAGGGTCCGACTCGTAGCACTTCGTCATGCAGCCGGCGGTGGGGTGTGGCCCCTCCGTCATCAGGGATCGAGAATTCTCGATCCCTGATGAAGCGCCGAGCTTATTTGGCCGGCGATTGAAATTCCTGTCGGAAGGAATGGCCCTAGGGTGAAGCGGCGGGCGGAGGCCGAGACCGAGCCTTCTAGGCCGTCCTCAAAGACTCCTCCGGCCGTACCGGAATCGTGTGACACCGAGAAGGGGGACCCTCGCCGAGGTCCTGTGGGCTCAGAATTGTGAGCAAGCGTCGGAGCCAGTTAAATTACTGGATTGTTTCCCGCCGACTCTTCCCAGAACCCTCCATGAACCCCTACCGCAGCCCCCTGACCCTGGCGATGACGTTCCTGCTCGCCGTTGCGGCAAACGCCGGAATGTCCTTTACCGAGGTCACCGTGAATGGTGCCTCCATCGTTCAGCAGGGGATGCTCGGGGTCAACGGCTACACCGTCAAGTTCGACGCCGTTGGCTCGAAGGTGACCGGAAACGGCAAATCTAAGACCATCACGCTGGGCTACATCGTGACCAGTACCGAAGAGTTGACGGGATTCACGTTCAGCCCCTTGGGTAGCACCCTCAAAGGCAATGTGAGCGTCCAGCTCGACCACAGCGGGATCAAGGACACCTTCCAATGGGGCTCCACGACGTCGTCGGTCGCGTCGCTTGCCCAGCGCTCGCCGGAGACGCTCACGTCGCTCTACACCTACAAAGTGCAGGCCAAGATCGACCTGAGCACCCTGAGCACGACGCCTACCAACCGATTCGGCATCGCGTCGCTGTCGCAGTACAACATCTCCTACCAGACCGCCTCCCCGGTCCCCGAGCCGGCCAGCCTCGCTGTCGTCGGGATCGGCATCGCTGGACTCCTCGGTCGTCGACGACGTAACCGAGCCTAATCCCGACCCGTTGTTTAGCCCGATGGATCCCGCCCCATCGGGCTTTTTTGCGCCTCCGGCCGCATCGGCGGGAGTACCGGAATCGTGCGACACCAAGAAAAGGGACCCGCAACTCGGAACGCTCGGCGGCAAACTTTCATCGGGCGGGGCGACCCTTTGTGGCACTTCGCAGTTTGTTGGAAATCACTCCGGACCACCGTACATGAAATCATTCCGAAAGCCACTCACCCTGGCGTTGCCGCTCATCCTGGCGGCGGCGGCTCAGGCCGACATGACGTTCAGCAACGTCACCGTCGACGGAGCCTCGATCGTTGAGCAGGGAATGCTCGGCGACAACGGCTACACGATCAAGTTCGACGCCGTCCAGTCCAAGGTGACGGGCAACGGAAAGTCGAAGACGATCACCCTCGGCTACGTCGTCACCACGACAGAGCTCATCACCGGGTTCACGTTCAGCCCCCTGGGCAGCGTGAGCAGGGGCGACGTCAACGTGGCCCTCGACCACTCGGGCACCGGCGACTCGTTCGCCTGGAGTTCGACCACGTCGTCGGTCTCCTCTCTCGCCCAGAAGCCCAGTGAGTCCCTCGCGGCCAGCCACACCTACAACGTGCTGGCGACGATCAATCTGAGCACCCTGAACACGACGCCCACCAACCGGTTCGGCATCGCTTCGCTGTCCCAGTTCAACATCTCCTACCAGACGACAGCCGCCCCGGTCCCCGAGCCTGCCACCTGCCTCGTTGTGGCGGCCGGACTCGCCGCGATCGCTCGCCGACGGAAGAAGGGGAGCCCGCAACTATGAAGAAACTTGCCCTCATCACACTCGCCTTCGGCATGATCGCCGGCGCCCAAGCGAGCTTTAGCACCCTCTCGCTGAGCACGGACCCTGCCCATGCCTACACTCCGAGCGAGTTTGCGACCAGCAACGACCACACGATCAACCAGAACCTGGTCAATTTCGTGGTCGACAACCGCGAGTCGGAGGAGGACACCATCGCCAGCCTCACCTGGTCGCTGGACTACCTCGCTCCGACGGGCTACGGTTATAGCAACCTGAACCTGAGCCTTCAAGGCACGTACTACGCGCCTGAGATGTACGACGAGGACGGGAATCCGCTCACCGTGAGCGTGATTGGCGGATCGATCAAGCGGTTCGACGACGAGCTCCAGCAAATCACCTTTGCGAGCCTGGACGTCCCGCAGTTCGACCTTCCCTTCACCACGGCCACTCAGCCGCTGCTCTACAGCCTGAACGTCGCGAACGACTACCCGATCCACGATGGCCACATCGAGGTCGAGCTGTTCTTCTACGTTCCGGCCGGATCGGGCCTGTCGCTGGACAAGGGTAAGGTCATCGGCACCCCGACGCCCGTACCTGAGCCCGCCAGCCTTGCCGCCATCGGCATCGGCGCCATCGGCCTTCTCGCCCGACGCCGCAAGCGCGCCTAAGGCAGAGCCCCGACTTCAAAACCAAGCACCCCGCTCACGCGTCGGCCCGAAATCCAAAAGGATTTCGGGCCGCGCGTGCTTTAGGGGTAGCCATCCTTGCGGACATGGCGGGAAAGGTGACAGTCACCGCAATGGGCAACCCCGCTCGCGCGTCTTCTTGTATCATTCGAGCCTGCACGATGCGACGATTCTTGCTTCTCTTCCTTGTACTAATCCTTCCGTTCGTCGCCCGTGCGGAAGAGCCGACCGAGATCCGCATGATGGCGGGCGCGGGCTACGGCATTCCGCCTAAGGAGGCCACCGCCACCACGGCCCAGATTCGGCGGGCGGTGTTCGAGGCGTTCCACAAGGCGAACCCCGACGTGCGCGTGGTCAACGCGGGCGGTCTGAGCCTGGTGGGGCCGCAGGCGGACAACATGTTCCTCATGTCCATGGCGGGCGACCGCTCGCCGGACGTGTTCTACGTGAACTTCCGCCAGTACTACACGTTCCTCGAGCAGGGCTTTGCCCGGCCGATGGACGACCTGATCGCCCAAGACCCCCAGGTCATGGACCGCGTGAACCCGACGGTCAAAAAGGTTCTCACCAGCTACGACGGCAAGATCTACGCGATCCCCTTCTTCCAGGTCGCGGTGGCGCTCTACTACCGAAAAGACTTTTTCCTCGAAGCCGGCCTCGACCCGAGCAAGCCCCCCCGCAACTGGGACGAGTTCTACCAGTACGCCGCCAAGCTGACCAAGAAGGACCGCTTTGGCTTCTCGTTCTCCAACCCGCCCGGCTACCACTGGCAGAATTTCCTCTACCAGGCGGGCGGCGAGGTCGTACAGCCCACGTCCGCTGGCGTCTGGCAGTCCGTTATGGCCTCGGAAGGGGGCGTGAAGGCTCTGGAGTACTACCGGAAGCTGATCCTCCCGCAGAAGGGCTCCGACGGCAAGACCATCGGCCCCGTCGCCCAGAACTCCAGCGACCTCACCACCGACATCAACACCGGCAAGACGGCGATGTGGCTCGGCTACACGAACGACGTGGTCCTGAACCAGAGCGACCTTCCGCCTTCGGTGATCGGCGTCGCCGCCCTTCCGGCCGGTCCGGCCGGCCGGCAGAACGAGATCAATGCGGGAATGTGGGCGATCAGCTCGCGGGTCAAGGACCCCAAGAAGCTGGAGGCTTGCTGGCGGTTCATCAAGTTCTTTTCCGGCGATGACGCGGCGCGGGTCAATACGGAGAAGTGCGTCGAGCTCGGCATCGGCAACCTAGTCAACCCCATCTGGCTGGAGAAGTTCGGCTACGAAGACCTGCTGGCCCAGGTCGATCCGGCCTACGTCCAAGCCAACGCCAACCTGTTCCAGACTGGCCATCCCGAGCCTTACGGCAAGAACTGCCAGCAGGTCTACGAGCTGATGAACGCAGCTTTGGACCGGGCCCGCCTCGAGCCCCAGACCGATGCGATGGCGATCCTGAAGCAGACCCAAAAGGAGATGGACCAGAAGCTTCTGGGCTACACGCCTCCCGAAACGCTGGCCCGGCAACGGGGCTGGGCGCTCGGCATTCTCGGCGTGTTCCTCGTAGTCGCCACGTCCCTCGTCACGTTCTTCACCCTTCGGGCGCGCCGGAATCCGGAGGTGTTCGTGGAGCGACTGCCGGCCGGTATCAGCCGCGCGCGGGTCTGGACCTTCCTCGCCGTCTGTCTGCTCCCCGCCTCGCTCAGCATCTTGACCTGGGCGTACTATCCCCTCGCCAAGGGCCTGCAGATGGCCTTTCAGGACTACCGTCTGATGGGCGGGTCCCGGTGGGTGGGGCTAGACAACTTTATCGGTGTGTTCACCCAGCCGGTGTTCTACCAGTCCCTCTGGAACAGCTTCCTGTACGTGGGGCTCAGCCTGCTGATCGGGTTCTTCCTCCCCATCTTCCTCGCCCTCGCGCTGAACGAGATCCCCCGCTTCCGGGCTTTCTTCCGCACCGTCTTCTACCTGCCCGCCATGACCTCCTCCATCGTCGTGGCCCTCGTCTGGCGGCAGTTCTACGACAAGGCGGACACCGGCCTCCTCAACTCCCTGCTCAAGCCGGTGATCGAGGGGGTGGTCAACCCCGTCTGGACCCGCCTCGGGAACGATCCGGTGCCCGTCGCCAACGACTGGCTCGGCAACCCCACCCTGGCGATGTTCGCAGTGGTCCTGCCCGGCATCTGGGCCGGTGCCGGCGCCGGTTCGATCCTGTACCTGGCGGCGCTGAAAAACATCTCCACCGACCGCTACGAGGCCGCCGACCTCGACGGGGCGAACTGGATGCAGAAGATCCGGCACATCACCCTCCCGGGCCTCAAGCCGCTCATCCTGATCAACCTGCTCGGCGTGTTCATCGCCGGCTTCAAGGCCATGGAGAACATCTTCGTCCTCACCCAGGGCGGCCCGCTCAACGCGACCCGCACGATCGGCCTCGAGGTCTGGCAGAACGCCTTCATGTTCCTCAAGTTCGGCTACGCCACCGCCGCCGCCTGGGTCATGGGCTCCATCCTCGTCGGCTTCACTCTGTTCCAGATCAAGAGCCTGCTGAAGATGCGCTTCTCGACCGCCCGAGTGTGATCTGCCAATGCTGATCGGTCTATTGCTACTCGGGCTTGGGCAGACCGCTCCGGTATTCGCAGACCTGTTGGAACCGGTCGTGGTGTGGACGGGGACGGACTCGAAGTTCCCGAAGTCCGTCCGCCAGATGGTGGACGGACCGGGGGAATGGGCACGCATCTGGGGCTTGCACACCACTGGCAAGGAACCCAAGGTCGATCCATTCGGCTTGCCGTTGAACGGTGGCAAGCTGCCAAAGTTCTTGAACTTCAATGGCTCCGTTAACCCGCGAAGGACGTCTCGTGTGGTGACCCCCGAGCCTGAGGTCGACTTCTATCGCTATCGGATCCTTGTACTGGTTGAAGAAGCCCGGGACGTTGGTGGCTACCGCTTCTTGTCGGGGGGGGGGCGATCGACGAATCCGACCGCCTCATGGTGCGCGTCCTTCCCCGAACCAAACGGAAGATTTCGGGGCGCCCCTTTGCATTCGCCGTAATCCCCCGGCGCGACCGCCCCCTTGTCTTAGTGCGGGAGGTTCGGGCTCCCAACGGATCAACGGAGATCGTCGAATGGCACCGATTCGCACCCCCTCCGACCGGCGGCCCCTAATCTCCCCCTAAGGGACAGCACGGCGAAGGACCTCTCCTAGGGTCTGCCTTAGAACTCCATGGGGGTAGGCCCAAAGGGCCTGTAGCCGCAGGATAGCCTGCCCTGAGGCACGAAGGGTGCCTGCGTGGACTCCCAAGCACTACCACCGACCGCGTCGGCACGAACATCCGCCGGCTTGTATCTTAGAGGTGGCGAGCGGCCGGACCCGTGCACGCCCTTCGGCGAGCAGGCTTTTTGTCCTCGGGCTGTAGACCGTGCCCCG
>Ga0216301_1000006_pt1 | contig 54418 bp, 58 predicted proteins | sample 4hB_Boncat_minus_FD_156203 | JGI IMG/M metagenome (GOLD analysis project Ga0216301, IMG submission 156203) | Terrestrial sediment cell enrichment communities for BONCAT metagenomics from Utah, United States - 4hB_Boncat_minus | ecosystem: Environmental > Terrestrial > Deep subsurface > Rock...
GGCATCGGCCCTGGCGGTGCCGGCGAGGGTGCCTACAACGTCTGCGCGGGCAGCGGGGGCGGAGACCTTCCGTGTCCCGAGTGCGGCTGCGAGATGTACTCGCCCGGTTTCGCCGACTTTGCTCCGTTCAGACCCTATCCCCAGTGCAACACCGTCGTGACCTGACCTGACTTTAGCGCAACGGAATCCATGAAGCCTAACCCACCGTCCACCCCTTCGCCCGAAGCCTTCCGCCACGGCGTCACCCTCGACCCGATACGCTCCCACCCGTTCCGGCCCACCCCGGACCCGGCCACCGGCGACATGGTCGTAGACCCCGAGATCGCTCTCAAGGCGAAAGGCCTGGGACTCCAGATCGAGTTCTACTACGGCACGCGCTCGACGGCCGACGGACCGTACGGTAAAGGCCGCTCCGCCAGCGTCAACGGGTACATCCTCTCCGCCACCGAATCGCCCGACGCGATAATCGTCTACCGGGGAGACGAGACCCGCTATCGGTACGACGTCACCGGCTCGTCCGGGGGCATCCCCACTTACGAGGCGTCGGCCCAGGCCTACAACTCGAGCACTCTCTCGTACGACGGCACCCAGTTCACCGAGTCCTTCGCCGACGGGACGCGGATGCTCTACGCGCCGCAGACGGCGGCCACCGGCCCCACGAAGAACGAGCTAGTGGCGGTGGTGACGCCGCAGGGCCTGCGCGCCACCTACAGCTACGGTTCCGGGGCGGAGGCGGGCCTGCTCAAGACCATCCAGGAACCGGCGGGGCGGCTCGTCACGTTCTCCTACGGCCCCTCGTCGGGGCCTACGTCCCTGCTCTCGGCGGTGCAGGACTGGGCCGGAAGGCTCTGGACGCTCCAGTACGACGCGGCCCGCCAACTCACCACCCTCACCGTGCCCAGCGGCTGTACCACCAAGTACACCTACGTGCCCAGCGGCGACGGCGCGGGCAAGGTCGAGACCATCGAGGACCCGCGGGGCTACCGCACGAGCTACCAGTACGACGCGAGCGGCCGGGTAGCCACCATGGCGGTCGGCAGCGCGGTCTGGCGGTGGGCCTACGCGCAGAACAACCAGTCTGGCTCGGTGATGACGAGCCCCACCGGCGCGCGCACCACCTACGTGCTCGACTCCGACGGTCGAATCTCCTACACGGTGCTGCCCGAGGGGTACACCGTCACCAACGTCTACGACGCCAACGGCATGAAGGTCCAGGAGCTCGCGCCGTACGGCGCGAGAACGAGCGTGGTGTACAACGCGGCAGGCCAGGTCACCGCCTCGGACGACCCTTTGGGCTTCCGCACCACCTACCAGTACGACGCGGTCGGCAACCTCACCACCACCGTCGACGCCCTCGGCCGGGTCTGGACCGCCACCTACGACTCCTCCCGCAACCTCACCGGGCGGGTAGACCCCCTGGGGCGGCGGCAGACGTTTACCTACGACTCCTTCGGTCAGGTGCTGTCGGAGCAGGACGGGCGGGGTCTGCGCACCACCTACGCCTACGACGCCTTCGGCAACCGCACCACCCAGATCAACAGCGATAGCGGGATCGTCACGCGCGCTTACGACGTCCTCGGTCGGCTCACCACCCTGACCGACCCTATGAGCCGCACCAGCACATTCGCCTACGACGTGGGCGACCAGATGGTGGGGCAGTCGAACCCGCTGGGGCAGAGCACCCGCTACGTGTACGACACCTGCCTCCTACAGGCAGTGGTGGACCCGCTGGGAAGGCGCACGAGCTACACCTACGGCAGGTACGGCAATCGGCTGACCGAACAGGACCCGCTCGGCCTCGTGACCACCTACGGCTACGACTCCATGGGCTGGCGCACCTCCGCCACCGACCCCCTGGGCAACACCCGCACCACGGTGTACGACCCGGCGGGCCAGCGGACAGCGGAGGTGGACCCTCTGGGAAACCGCACCACGTTCGGGTACTCCGCCGGAAGGCCGTTGAGCGTGCAGGACGCGCTGGGGTACGTCACCACCAACGTCTACGACGCCCGGGATTTGGTGGCCGGGCAGGACGCATTGGGCTACCGGAGCACCACCCTGTACGACGCGCTGGCAAGGCCGGTGGCGAGCGTCTCCCCCTTAGGATACCGCAGCACCACGAGCTATGACGCGGCGGGGCAGGTCGCGTCCGAGGTGGATGCGCTGGGGGCGGTGACGAGCTACGCCTACGACAACGCGGGCAACCGCACTCTCGTGCAGGACCCGCTGGGGCGGCGTACGACGTACACCTACCTGAGCAACAAGAACGTGCTCTCGACGATGCGGGACCCGCTGAACCAGCGCACGACCTACGTGCACAACCGCAACGGCGAGCTGCGGCGCACCGTCGACCCCCGCGGCGGCATCGTCACCCTCGACTACGACGCCGCCGGGCGGCAGGTGCTCCAGCAGAACGAACTGGGCTACCGCACCACCACCGTCTACGACGCGGCGGGTCAGGTCTCGGCGGTGCGGGACGCCAACGGCCGCATCAGGACCTACAGCTACGACGCGGTGGGGCGGCAGACGGAGGTGCAGTACACCGGCGGGCAGCGCACGACCTTCGCCTACGACCCGACGGGCAGGCTCACCACCATGGTGGATGCGGGCGGCACCACCACCTACGCCTACTCCACCCGTGGAGAACTGGTGGGCAAGACGGACCCGGGGAGCCTCGTGCAAGGCTACGGCTACGACGCGAGGGGCGACCGCACCACGCTGGTGGACCCGGACGGTGGGGTGCACCTCTACGCTTACGACGCGCGGGGACTGCAGGCTTCGTACCAGAAGCCCACCGGCGGGCGCTTCACCGCGCAGTACGACCCGGACGGGCGGGCGACCACCATCCAGCAGGGGCTCGGCTCCAGCCTTACGATGGCGTACAACGCGGTGGGGCGGCTCGTGGGGCAGACGGAGCGGAACGCGGGCGGAACCGTCCTCTCGAGCTTCGCCGACGCCTACGACCTAGCGGGGCGCAAGACGGCGCAGACGCGGGACGGACAGACCACGGCCTATTCTTACGACGCGCTGGACCGGCTCACGGGGCAGCAGTCCAGCGGCGGCTGGGCCACCTTCTCGTACGACGCGGTGGGGAACGTTCTGGTCAAGCAGCACCAGGGAGAGCCGCCGAGGACGATGACGTACGATATCGCCAGCCGCCTGCAGACGCAGCTCTTCGGGCAGGCGACCACCGCCTACACGTACGACAACGCCGGGAATCTAGTGCTGGAAGACGTAGGCGGAGTGCAGATGGGATACGTGTACGACGGGGAGAACCGGCTGACCAAGCAGACCCACAGCGACGGCACGGTGAGCACGTACACCTACTCAGGAGACGGACTGAGGCGGACGAAGCAGGAACCGGGGCAGCCCTTGCGGACGATGGTGTGGGACGGTAGCGACTACCTGGGAGAGGTCTAAGACAATGGCGATGAGCGTGGTGTACGGCAACTTCCTCGGAGGCATTGTCACCGAGACGCGTAGCGGGGTGGAGCGGGACTACGTGCCCGATCCTCTCGGCAGCACGGCTGCCCTAGTGGACTCCGTCGGCACCGTCACCGACTCCTTCGAGTACTGGCCCTATGGGGAACTCAGGAGCCGGACGGGCACCACCCCCACCCCCTTCCAGTACGTGGGCACCCTCGGCTACTACACCGACGTCCTGGGCAGGCTGTACGTGAGGGCTCGGCACTACCTCACCCAAGTGGCGAGGTGGCTCACCGTGGACCCGCTGTGGCCGAGATTCCAGGCTTACGAGTACGCGGAGGGGAATCCTGGGAGATGGGTCGATCCATCTGGTTGGAGCCCGTTTGTTGCGCTTATCGCGCCTCTGCTCACTTGCCAGGGAGAAGGTCGGAAACGTTATCGCGATATCCGTCTTGATGATCCGTGGTCTCACCAGTGGTGTAAAGCGGCCTGTTTCCAAGTAGCTGACCGAGGCACGAAGGATAATAGGCTCGGGCCCATCGAAATGCGAATCTATAACGACTGTGTCGGTGCTTGCGACCGCCTCGCGGCAAAGGGTACCAAACGCATGTGGTGCAAGGGGATCGAGGCTGCCATTGCGCATTTGCAACGGCACCCCAAGGAAGGATACAAAGCAGTCAATAACAAGCGATTGCTGGAGATGCTGTATCTCCTCTATCTTGAAATGGGATGCCCTGGAAAGATACCGGGGATGGACGACTAGTGGACAGTCTATTCGCAAATTGGCAGAATGCTGCTGCGCTGATCGATGCATCCAGAAAGCCGAGTACTTGGTCAATGCTGGAGGTGCTTTTGCTTGATACCGAAATAGCAAACGCAATCGCTAGTTCCCCAAATGGAGAGGAGTTACTCAGGCAAATTGAAATTGACAGCGAAGATAAATATTCTATCCAACTCCTCGGAATGTTGGGGCAGTTCACGCAACTGCCATTTCCTGAGCATGTTCTTCGACTCGTGACGACTCTGACGGATGCCGACCGAGAATTTGCAAAAAACTTGTATATGGATCGAGCCGTGGCTCGCTTGACAGCATCGATGGTGGATGAGGCCTAAACTGAACCGACCGAATAGCTTCCTGAAGGGCATCGGATGCGAAAAATTGCCCCTACGACCACAACTCCTCAATTCTTGAACAAAATGTTTTGTCGTGCGTGCTTCTCCAATCGCTATTTTTGAGGGGCGTATGCCCTTCGGTGGTGCCGATCGACCGCTATCTCGCTGTTATCGGAAGTGCAGGCACGATCTACACTTATGGTACGTACGGTGAAGGTCCAGACACCTTGCTGAAGAGGAACGGAGTCCACTGGACGACCTGGGCGTACGACGCCGATGGTAGTCTGGTGCGGTTCACTGGCAACGGGGCAGCCCTTGCGGACGATGGTGTGGGACGGTAGCGACTACCTGGGAGAGGTCTAAGACAATGGCGATGAGCGTGGTGTACGGCAACTTCCTCGGAGGCATTGTCACCGAGACGCGCGGCGGGGTGGAGCGGGACTACGTGCCGGACCCCCTGGGCAGCACCGCGCACCTCGTCGACGCGACGGGCACCCTCACCGACTCCTTCGAGTACTGGCCCTACGGGGAGGTCAGGACGAGAACCGGCACCACCCCCACGCCGTTCGGGTACGTGGGGACCCTGGGCTACTACACCGACCAGCTAGGAAGGCTGTACGTGAGGGCTAGGCACTACCTGACGCTGGTGGCGAGGTGGCTCACCGTGGACCCGCTCTGGCCGAGATTCCAGGCTTACGAGTACGCAGAGGGGGATCCTGGGAGGTGGGTCGATCCCGACGGCCTCCAGTACCAGAATCCGATGAACTTCTTTGGCTGGCCCCATGGATGTAAATTCCCTGCATTGACGACGCCTACCATGCCTCCCTGCGTAAAGAAGGTAATGGACCGGACTGCCAAGATGTTTGAAAAGATGAACTTCGACGTCAACCGCCCGAATTCGCACAACGCTGTAGCTCACTGCACAGTTTCCTGCGAGATCCAGCGAGCATGCGGCTCGAAGGGGGCCGCGGCTTGGCAGTCGCGGGAGGATCTGAACGAAAGTGGTGTCTGTGCTGTGACACCCCGCTCTTGCAAGATGGATGCGAGAAACAATTCTGTTGGCTTCTCCGTTGCCTCGAAGAAAGGCGGCTGCTTCAATTTGTGCCTCCAGAACTTCAGCAAGCTCGTTCTCGACTAGAATCGATGGAAGTCGAAGGTTGACTAAACGGTATCTCCGGATCGTGATTCCCTGCGGAGTTCTGGCGATGGTCGGCTTTCTTGGAGTCCGGTCTGCTCTCAATCTCTCCATCTTGAGCCGCTTCGAAGAAATCGAGACGGGCACCGATGCTAAGACGTTTGCAAAGGCCTTTTCAGGGACTTTCCTGGCTACCACCGACTTCAGCGACTTACCAGCCGCCGCTGAGTTCTTCAGCGGACCCACGGGGAAGGACCGCGAGCGCGTGTTCAGCGGCTCGATCGACATGAGGCACCGTGGTCCGGCTGGCCCGGGCCTAGGAAGCCTTGGATTCATAGACGGAAGGCTTTCGACCCTACACCTAACCCTGCTAGGTGATCGAGAGCTCACAGGCGTCCTCGACCGACTTCCTGAGCACGCCACGGTCGGGCAGGTCCGTGCGGCCCTTCCCCTATCTGTGTACGGCAAAGTCAACCTGGACGGCGATCGCCATGGCACGTTCTGGGTGGAACTCCCGAGAGACGCGAGCCTCCTTTCGGACTTCAGCGGCGAGCTTACAGCCTCGTATGATCAAGGGCCGTACCAGACACGCTTGACATTCATGTTCGAGAAAGGCCGCCTGACTGAGAAGCGCTCGGCTAGAGAAACGTGGTGAGCACGAGCGTCTTTGTCGTGGACCGCCACCGGCCAAGTGGCGGGCGTGCAGACGGTCTACATGCACGACGGAGAACCGACTGACCAAGCAGATCCACAGCGACGGGAGCGCGACCACCTACACCGACCTGCAGGAGCCGGGGCGGCGGTGCGGACGATGGTGTGGACGGCGACTACTACCTAGGAGAGGTCACACCGCGACTACCCCGAACCCGCTCCAGTGCAGCGCCTCTCCCGTGTCCAGCTTGTCCTCCTCCAGCGCTTCCCAGAACCGCGGCACGTCGTTCAGGTAGATGTCGTCCAGCACCACCACCGCCCCTGGCGATAGAAGCGGCCGGCACAGCTCCCACTCCCGCTCCAGCTGCGCCGCCGTGTGCTCCGTGTCCAGGAACAGCAGGTCCACCTCCCCTAGGCCCAGTTGCTCGTAGGTGGCGGGATCGCGAGAGTCGCCGCTCTCCACCCTCAGCCTCGGGTCCTCCCGCACCGGGTCCAGGTACTCCCTAGGCGGCTGCCCAAATCCAGCGTGGTGAGCGAGGAGCCCTCCGGCAGGGCCAGCAGCATGAAGAGGGCCGAGCCGCCCTGGCAGGTGCCCAGCTCCAGCACCGTGCGGGGGAGCAGGACCCTTACCAGCGAGTGGAGGTAGCGGTAGTACGCTTGCCCGTTCGCCGCCACCGTCCTCTCGAACGCCTCGTCCAACGAGTACGCCCGTAGCCGAGGCTCCCACGCCAGCGGGTTTTCGGCCATGTCCGCCAGCGCCCGCGCGTGCAGCTCCGCCGCCCGGCTCACCGGAAAGCCTCCAGCAATAGCCGTAGGGGTGTCGCTGGGAGAACCGAACCAGGCGCTATTCGCTTTGAAGGGGAACCCACAGCCCGATGTACGTCGAGATCAGCTGGGACAGGCCCATCGCGGAGATTTCCTCGAACTCAAGGCGAAGGGGCTCCTTCGCCCGGACGTGGCACTCGACGGTCCTCGACTTCCCGGACCCTTAAAGGTCTTTCAGCGTGACCGTCGTGATGTTCGCCTTCAGCCACTTGTAGTCCGTGATCCGGATGCTGCCGTCCGCATTGCTCATGTACGTGAAATTTCGGAACTCCTTAATGTAGCCAGCGCTGCCCAATACAGGGATCTTCTTCGCCGCAGTGACGTTATGTTAGTTTTACAAACGAGTCTCACGCGCTTCGAGTGAAACTCAGTGCTCAGAACCGCAAGAAGCCTGCGTCTCGGAGACCCTTTGAGCCTGTGTCGGCCGCCTGAGACGAGTCCGTCGCTGCCTGGACCTAGAGCAAAAACATAAGATAAGGACAAGAAACCTCGTTAACCGCACGCACATCGGAAGTCCGTTGTACAGTGGATCTATGTACGCACAGGTCTCATGCAGTTCGTGGGTCGCGCTTGGAGGAACGACTTGGTAGGGAGCGGCGACGGGCAGTCTTGCACTTTGCGCGAGGCCGCCGCTTTGGGGGAGTCCTCACCTCGGGGTAAACGGCCGCCCCTCGCCGTGTACACGGTCCACGGCATGGGAAAGCAGGTCCGGTTCGAAGAGATCGACAAGATCGTCGGGGTCCTCCGGTCGCAGGCCAAAACGATCGGCGAACTGGTGTCGTGCGAGGCCCGCGTGGTGAAGCTCAACGGGAGGTCCTACCCCCGTGCCGACGTCGTGCTCCGGACGAAGAGCGATGAAAGGGTCGAGGTGCACGTGTACGAGGCGTACTGGGCGCCCGCGACCGAGGGGAAGGTGACGCTGAAAGACGCGATCGACTTCCTCGCCCAAGCGGGTTGGGACGGTTACAAGCACTCGAAGCGTCGCACCCTGCGCCGCTGGGCGTTCGGCGGCTGGCAGGAGTACCCTTTGCGACGGGACCTGCCCGCCTGGTTCTTGTTCATGCTGGCCGTGCTGGCGGCGATGGTGGTGGTGAACGGCGCGATCCTGGCGCTGCTCGCGGGCAGCCGTCTCCTGGGCGCTGAGGGAGCCCGGTTCGGCCCCGAGGTGCTCTTCGGCGTGTCGGCTCTCCTCGCATTGGTCCTCGTGTCCGCTATCCTGATGGGCATCTCGACGTGGGGGGACGGCCGGCGGCGCACGGAGTGGATCGCCGCGGGAGCGGCTCCCGCCAGGACGCAGGCGGACAAGCCGTTCGGGCGGACCCGGTCGAGCCTTCTGTTCGTGGCCACCCTGACCCTGCTGGCGGCGGCCGCGGTAGCGACTTCGGCGATCCTCGCACGGCCCGCTCCCTATGCCGAGTGGTTCCGGCGCACCCTGCCCCCGAACCTTCTGGAGGGTGCCCTCGCAACCCTCCTGCCCTGGGGGGTGCTGCTCGCGTCGGCGGTCGTGGCCCGGCTCGTGCGCAACTGGCTTGTCGGGTACATCGGTGATTTGGCCGTGTACCTTTCCGCCCACCGGTCGAGCAAGTTCGACGAGCTTCGCGAGGAGGTCAAAGAGCGCGCTTGCCGGGTCCTGCGCGATATATACACGGCTCGGGAGGGCGACGGGGCGAAGTACCCGGAAGTAGTCGTGGTCTCCCACTCGCTCGGCTCCGTCGTCGCGTACGACGCGCTCAACAGCACCATCCGGGAGCAGGTGCTGGATCCTGACGCCTTTCCGCCGGCGGGCGACGTCGCGTCGCGGACGCGACTGTTCCTCACCGCCGGATCGCCCCTCAACACCACCGCGTTCCTCTTCCGCACGCAGGTGCCGGGGGACCCCCTCGTACGCGAGATGCTGGCCGCCACCATGCAGCCCCTACTGCTGGACCCCAAGTACCGCCCAAGGAAGTGGGTCAACGTCCACACGACGATGGACCCCATCGGGGGCGCACTCGGCTTCTACGATCCCAAGGATTCGCCCGAATGGAGCGCCCCGAGGATCGAGAACGTCGTGGACCGCTACGGGATCGTGCCGTTCGGCTCCCACAGCCACTACTTCGACAACCCGCCACTTCAGGAGGCCCTCATAGCCGAGATCCTGCAGTGGCACGACGAGGGCCGAGGGCCAGCGACCGCCGCTTCCAAGGTGCTGGGCGGTACTTCGGAAGCAGCGCCGCACTCGAACGCTCATGTGCAGGCCTCGTAACGGTCGCCGTTTTCCCGCTGGCCTAACGGGAGAAGGCTTGGGCCCCGATGAGGGCAATTCCGAGTGCGGCACCGACGAGGGCCGCTGCCTCGGCCTTACCGGTGAGAAGCAGCAAGGGAACCCCCAATACCAGACCGGCCACGAGGAGAGGAACGTAGAGAGTGGCGAGCCCGCTTGCGATCCGCATCAGGGTGCTCGGGTGGTCCTGTTCGTTCCGGTCCGTCGCGGCGTAGCCCTGGGACAGGAAGGCCGCGATGCGCTCGTAGTCCTCGGGGCGGTCGAACGCCGCGCCGTGCCCGCCCACCTGGCGGTACTCCTGCATTTGCGGCTCCAGGTTCTCGAACCCGTGGAAGCCGGCCGAGCCGATCTCGTTGCGGTTGAGCCACCCGAGCCCCCGGCTCAGGATCGCGACTGGAACGTCCTTCGTCGCCATGACGTTGCGCAGGCAGGCGACCTGTCCCTGGCGGTGCCGCTCCGCCCAGTCGTAGCCCGTCGGCAGCACCGTACCGGCGAGCACCACGCGGTCGAACCGGATGTCGGCGTACCGGAGCAGGCCGTTGCCGAGCACGAAGGTGCCGAAGCTGTGCCCCACGAAGTGCAGCGGCTGGCCCGGGTTGCGCGCCATCGCTTGGGTGTACTGGTCGAGGAACCAACTGGCGTAGGCGTGGCGTCTGCCGGGCCGCACGAAGTCTAGGAAGGTGAAGGCCCCGTAGCTGCGGTCGAAGACCTCGAACTGGGGGTGGTGCGCCAGGAGGTGGTCCCGCATCTTGGCCACCCACCCGTAGCGGTTCGCGTGGATGCCGTGGAGCAAGAACACCACGGGCCGTGGATCCGTCGGGGCGGGCGAGTCGGCCGACTCTGGCGGGTCGAGCACCGCGCGGCGGATCGGGCGGTAGTGCGCCGCCCGCTCACCCCGGACGTCCAGCACCGTCTCGTGGTCGGCACCGGGGACGCGGACGATGCCGCACCCGGGGAACTGCGCCAGATCGAGCGCGTCCTCGGGCTCGACGAACTCGTCGTCGGTGCCGAGCACCTGCACGACCACCGGCGGACGGGGAAGGCGGGGGAACTCGTGCATCCACCGCAGGCGCAGGGAGGTCACGAACTCGGAACCCGCGATGGCGTCGGTGATGGTGAGCCGGGGGATACCGAGCCCGGAGAGCGAGTTCGCTGCCGGAAGTACCGCGCGGCAGCCGAAGTCGGCCAGGAGCTTGAGCTTGCGCGCCTTGGGGTCTTCGATGGCCCGGCCACGTAGTCCGACCAGGTAGCCACGGCTGAGGCCTGCGAGCAAGACTACCCTCTCCACGCGGGACGCCCACGGCTCGCCCTTGCGGGCTCCGTCGAGGAACACGCGCCGCACGAGGAGGCCGCCGACGCTGTGCCCCATGAGGACGACCCGCTCGAAGGGGCCGTGGTCGTGGTACTCCTGGTCGAGGATCGCCCGCAGTTCGTTCGCGACCCGCTCAAGGCTCCACCGTGTCCACCGTCCGATCCGGTGGTCAAGCCTCACGACGTGAGGCGGGTTGCCGGCGGCGCTGTTTAGCTCCGCCTCATCGCACAGACGGTCCAGTAGTCCCCGCCACGACTCGGTAGTGCCAGTCCACCCCGGCACTACCGCGATCATTATTCGCCCAGAAACCGAGGATTCGATGGTCGTTGAATCGGCTGCGCTCGCACCAGTGCCCATCAAAAGAGCTCCCTGCAACGTGCGTGAGCGCTTCCGGGCGTGCCAAAGTCGGGATCACCTTTACCCAGATCAACGGCGACTTGCACTGTCGAATTTTGAAGGCTCGGGTGCTCCATCTGTAGTTGGAACATTATAGAGTGGACAAGGCAAAGCCGACGAGGAACTTGGAAGAAATTACACCACGATAATCGAGATGCCGCTAGCGGGCACGACGTCCCCGGTGGCTCCGCCTATCTGTAAGTTTGGTCAGTGGGCGGCTAGCCCCCTGACGCTCTTCTCGAAGCTACTGGCTCGCGGCCCAGAGCCTCCCGGTCTTTTAGAAGCCCCGCCACGTTCGCTTGTTGCTCCGACTCGAACCCGTTCTGGTGCTATTGCCAGTAGGCCCCCACATCCAGGCACTCGGAACGCGAACCCTGACGTCTCGTCGGCCGCCGAGATCGCCCGGTCGGTGGCGGCTCCGACTTCGCCAGAGAGGGCAACGCCAAGGGTTTTGTCGCCGCCCCGCCGGAATCCACGGTAGATGGAGGCCATGGGGTAGAGCGAGGCGGGCAGAGCAAAGTAGCCGAGGTTCACCTGGCACTTGAAGTGCGAGGCGATGCGCTCCATCCCACGGTTGAGGTGCGTGACGCCCCCGAACCAGGAGGAGATGGCGGAGATGTCGACGCTCCCCTCGGTCTCGATGCCGTTGCCGGGATGTTAGCGGTAGCGACCCCGCTCGCGTTCCGGGAAGACCACGACAGGTCGTCCGGTTGCCCGGGAGATACGGTGGTCCGGTCAGCCTTGAGCGAGACACGGATAGAGGTGGCGGTCGCGCCGCGCCCGCCGCAGCCCATGAGGAGTGCGGCGAGTACGGGGTGAGGCCGAACAAGGTACGTGAAGAGGAAGACTTCATCGTCTTTCGTTCGAACGATTCTCCAACCGAATCGATCACCTTCCCATGATCTTGCCGAGGATCCGTGAAGGTTGCGAGGCGGGTCGAGTACGAGGTGATGGGCGGCGCCAACAGGGAGGCGAGGGAAGAGCGGCGGCTTTCCCAGCGCGACCTTCCGGAAAAGCTCAACCGCCCCTAGTCCGCCATCGCGAAGATCGAGACGGGGCTTCAGGGCACGGATGTGGCCGAACTTCTCTGCATCGCCGAGACGTTGGGTGCTGACCCTACGGAGTTGTTCAGCCGCTTTCTCAGTCTCGCCCGGCCGGAGACCACCAGCAGCAAGAGCAGCCTTCAGCTGCCTGCCCCGAGCAATTGGGCGATCAAGGCTGCTCCGGGCGAACAGGTTCTCGGGAACTTGGAAGGTGCGCTCGGAAAGCTGATTTTATGGGTGGAGTTTTCATCCTCTTTCGTAGGGCGATGCCCCAATCTCTTCAACCAGATGGCTCAGTCCCGTCTCGTGAGCCACGTTCGCAAGACTGACTTCTCCTCTTGCTACCGTCTTCATCGGCGAGGCCGTCAAGGGAGCCGATAGGCTAAAGAACGGCGGCGCTCGCGTCGAGTGGCCTGTGACCGGCCAGTTGGTGACTCCTGCGGGCGTTAACGACGGCTCCCAGGCGCTTGCCGCCGCGACTCACACCCAGTTTGCGGAACCGACCACGATGATGAGCGACATCGCACACTACGTGTACTCGATGCCGATTAAGAACTCTGTCATCGCTCGCGTCGAGAGCTGCCAGCAGAAGGCGGGCAGCGTCTACGAGTGGATTTTCGAGGTGCTCATGCAGAGCTACACCGACAAGATCGCGTCATCTGCGGCAGCATGGTCTTGAACAAGGTCCGATCCTTTGTCGAGGGCTACATGCTCGGCAAGGCGAGGATGGCAAGGTGGACTTGTGTGCCGCTCACTTCCGCTACGGCGGCATCAGTTTCGCTCTGCAGAACTACTACCCTACCCATACCCTCGGCCTGCTCGACTCCAGCACCGGGATGGTTAAGCGACGCGCGGCTCAGTTCGCCCGAAGCGGAATCATCCCGCACCCTGGTCTGAAGGCCGCGTCTGTTCTCCCGCCGGAGATGAATATCGGCTTCTTCTGCCACACCCCGAACAAGAACGCGAAGCTCACGGCACCACCTCGTAGTTCTGGTCCTCTGATCCCACGTGTGCTTTTGGGGCTCAGAAGCATCAATCGCTTTGCTCACCACCTCCAGGCGTTGCACTATTGTCTTTGAGGACGCGATTCCTAGCTTTGACATGACGCCCGCCTAGCCGTACAGCAATAAACACTCCCACGACAATCATTAGCGAGACCACTGGAAGTGGGCGCGTAGCAAGGTGAAGCCAAGAAGAGTTCGGATACTTAACCAGCGGTCGGACGTCAGCACGAACGTCTGCCTTTGCTGCGCCGATTACGCTAACGACCGAGAACTTGCCGAAGATGTCGTAAGTTAGGGGCGATTTTGGAGGAAGGGCTGGAATATCAATCAAGTATTCATCTTTGGTGCCCTGCTTCAGCCTTCTGAGCGACTTCAACTCTTCATCGGACAACATGCGCCCATCGACCTCGGCATTCCGGTACTTGATGATTCCTTTGACGCTGAAGCGTAGGTCTTTTATCTCCTTAGATGTTGTGTTCTCAATTACCACTCGAAGTCGCTCTAGATCAGCCACTTCGGAGAGATCTCGAACCCCATCTTTTTCGTAGAGATCGTGAGCTTCGCGCGTCTGGCGTCCTTGGTCATCGTAGTCTAATCGCCATTTAGAGTCCTTCGATGTCTGTATGACCTTGTCCGCGAGTGGCAGGGCTTTCTTGACATCCGAGGGCAATGACGAGGGGATCGTTTCAAAAACCACCGAAAGGTCGCTTTCGATGTAGCCGATCACCGCAGTGTAAGCCGCCCCAATCACAGCTAGCGCTGCTGCCACTTCTCCAACTGCCTTCAACGCCCAGTCGTATTTTCCGTACCACTCCTTCATGTTCATCTGCTTGGTGAAATGTTACTGAATACCGATGTGAGGACAACCACGTTTCAAGTGATTTGGCGGACTTCCTAAGGTGAGCACCCGCCACAAATGACGCACCAAGAAGTCATCGATCTAACTGACCAATTCCTCGCGTACAACCTGGACTCCATGTACGAGACGAGCGCGACCACCGCTCAAGGGGTGAACGCCGTCAGCTGGGCGCTTCGCACCATGGCGAAGAGGGAAAAACTATTCGATCCCAGCACCGTGGTTAATCTGGTCTCTGGGCAATCGTCCCACGAGCTTCGATCTCTGGCGAGCGACGGCCTCATGACCCTCAAGCTGCGAAGCGTAACGGTCAACAGAGTGCCGATTACCGACGCTTCGCGCGACGGATACGGCATTTGGTCCTATGTTGAGCTTGAGAGGGCGCATCCACAGTGGCGAACGGCCAGCAGCAGGACGCCCACCTGGGCCGTCCACGTCTGCACCAAGCTCCTCCACGCTGCCTCCGCGAATTCGGCGCGAAGCTGAGGCTCGATTGAACGCACGTCCTTCTAGCGACACGGGGTTCTCGAGCTCGGTGTAGTCCTTGAGGGGCACGATCCACCCTGGTCGAAGATAAGGCTTCGTTCCCAGGTCGCGGGCGTATGTGCCTCGGGCCGCCCACTCCAACTGACCTGTTCCCCTTAATCTGACCCACTTCGGTTGTGAGATCCGTCTGGAATCACACGCGACATGGCACAAGGCAAGAAACACTCGGAGGACGAGATCCTCAAGCTGCTCAAGGAGATCGAGGCAGGCGCGACCATCGCCTCCGTGGCCAGGGCCCACGGCATCACCGAGTCCTCCGCCGAAGGCTCCGGCCCGCAGGCGGACCAGATCATCTACCGATGGCGGGAAAAGTACGGCCGCATGCAATCCGACGAGCTTAAGCGGCTAAAGGAGCTAGAGGCGGAGAACGCGCGGCTCAAGCGGATCGTGGCCCGCCAGGCTCTGGAGATCGATGCTTACAAGGAAGTGGCGGAGGGAAAACGGTGAGCCCCGCCGCCGAGAGACGGGCGCTGGGGCACCGTCTCTCGAAAGGGATTTCCGGGCGGCTCGGCTGCAAATCGGTCGGGCTCTCCCGAAACGCCAGCCGAAGGGAGCGCGTGGAGCGCCGGCCCGAGCTCAGGGCGGAAGTGCTCAAGCTATCGCGGGAGAACCCCCGCTACGGCTTCAGGAGGGTTCACGCGCTGCTGTGGCCCGGAGTCAACCTGAAGGCGGTCCACCGCATCTGGCGGGAGCAAGGCCTTGCGCTGCCGACAAGGAAGAGGCGGCGCGTCGAGGTCGAGAAGACGCCCGCCGTCTTCGGAGACTGCTGGTCGCTCGAGTTCGCGTCGGAGTGGCTGGAGAACAGGAGACGGGCCAGGATCGCGGGGCTCCTCGACGTCGCCACGAGGGAAACCCTGTTCCTGAAGGCGCAGCCCTCGATTGGGGCTCACCACGTGCTGAAGGAGCTCTCCTGGCTCTTCCTCGTGCACGCCAACCAAAGGAAAGTCCGGTTCGACAACGGTCCCGAGTTCCGGTCGAGGAAGCTGATGAGGTTCTTCGAGGAACAAGGGTTGGAGGCAGGATTCATCGAGCCTGGATCGCCTTGGCAGAACGGGCACATCGAATCGTTCTTCGGCAAGCTCCGGGACGAGCTGCTCAACATGGAGGTGTTCCCCACGGGAGCGGATCTGCAGGCGCGTCTGGACGAGTACCACGACCACTACAACAACCGCCGTCCGCATTCGGCCCTCGGGGGACTCACCCCCGCGACCTCCGAAGAGAAGATCAAGATCGAAATGGAGGCAGAGGCTCTAACACCTCAGGTGGGTCAACTTTCGGGGACCGGCCGACAGCTTCCCATTAGAAGCTATCCCACAAATGGCAAGTTGCGTTTGCCACCACCTGCATACATAGGCTCCGCAGGTTCAACCGACGGGAAACCCACCTCAAGTCGTGGCACGAGCAATTGCAGACATTGATTTGTGGGATGGCTTCTAGTACACCGGGGTCAGTCGAGCGGCCCGACTGAGCGAAGTTTTCTATGACCGCAGTAGCGAGAGAAAAGTCAGGAACCGAACCGGCTTCCTGGGAACCTGGTTGGAGGCGTCTGAACCGAGCAAGGTTCCTCGAAGTCTCCTTGGGCCCTTAGCCGAGTCTTCTCTGCACGCAGCTAAGCGTGCTTCGGGTGCTGCCCTTGCTGCAGCAGGTTGCGGTGGCCGTCCCCCTCAAGCTGCGGGCACCGCCACGGCCACCTCACCGCCGCCTCTGTGCTGAGAGAAGAATCGGGCAGGCCGTTCGGCCTGCCCTTCAGTAGTCTTCCGGAAGCAGGATGGTCCTAAGCGACCGGTTCCACTCGGTGATGATCCAGAAGCGGGTGTCGCCGCTGTCCGTGTACGCGGAGAGCAGCCGGCACCCTTCATTGAGCGCCCGCTCGTTTTCGAGGAGATCTTCTTCGGAGAGCTCGCCCCGGTCGCCGTTCGCGTGCCTTTGAAGCGCCGAAGCGACGGACGCCGGATCGAGGGTGTCGCGAGCGGTGCGAGTGATGACGACTCTTCCTAACGGAAACAATGGGTTCATCTCTATCCCCCTCTCAGCTCCCAAAGCCGTTGGCCTAAGGTGCTGAGAGGAACCCGGGGCGATCGACCTGACTGCTCATAAGTGCACTCTCGTCCGCCCCGGTATAGGCTTTATAGCCGAGCGTGGATTAGGCGGCAATTAAACGCTCACGCCTGAAATCATAGCGCCGAATTTCCATCTGACGCTTCACCGCCGTGCTCTGGCTCGTGCGCTGAAGCGGGCCGTGGTACGACACGGGCAGGGCGAGGTGCTACCGCTGCGGCCGACAACTCGCCTCAACCGAGCGCCGCACCAGTCGGCGTCTTCGGGTCAGCGAGACGACGCTTCTCTCCTACTCGAGGGAGCGACTCTTCAAGGTGAGCACTCGCTTCGGCATGCGGATCGTCTGCCGGGACTGCCAAGCTTAGCTTGCGGCCGAGGACCCCAGGCGCGATCTCCTACACCTCGCTTCGCTGAACATGGGCTGTTGCACGTTTGCGGCGAGAGTTTCGCCTGAGCCTCCCTTTTGCGAACGTGGGCAGGCGGTCAACAGTCGCCAATACACTTCGGACAGGTGAGCCGTAATGAACCAACAACCTTTGCGCGCAGTCGGGCGCGAGAAGGAGGGCAGGCGATGAGCACCGCCCTCTAGGAGACCACTACCAACAGGATAGTCGCTTTTCTGGAGCGGGGTGTCGTACCGTGGCGAAGGCCGTGGCACACCATCGGTGCAATGCCCATGAACGCCATGAGCAGGCGTCCCTACCGGGGCGTCAACATCCTGCTTCTTGGGATGAGCCCGTACGGAGACCACCGCTGGCTCACCTTCAAGCAGGCGCTCCACCACCTGCGTCCTGCGGAAGCGATCCTCAAGGGCATGCAGGATGCTCCTACCATTCGAGAGCACGGCAACTCCACATGGTATCGTCCCCGGGATGATCTCGTGCAGGTACCGCCGCTCAAAGCCTTTCGCACACCTGACGGGTTCTACTCGACGCTCTTTCACGAGTTAGGGCACGCTACCGGCCACGAGCGGCGGCTCGCACGACCTAATGTCACAGGCGAGATCCGCTTTGGCTCTGGCGATTACTGTCGTGAGGAGTTGGTGGCGAAACTGATGCCGGCGTTCCCCTGTGGAACGGCAGGGCCCGACAACTCCCACCTTGCGGACTTCGCAAGCTACATCAAGGGCTGGTTGACGGCTCGTCGAGCGGACAACGAGGCATTGGTCGTTGCCTCCACTCAGGCCCAAAAGGTTCCGGACTTCAAATCGTGTACTCCAGCTGTGGGCCACCCTGACTAGAACCTCACACATAGGCCCAACCCGACCGGGTAGGGCTATTCCTTCAACCTAATCATCAACAATACCAGGGATTCTGCTTCAGTGCTCGTTGGGTGTGACTGAAGGGAAACAAGGTCCGCCTGCTGGTCGCAAATCAATTAGAGCGACGACCGGCCGGATGGCTAAACACTGCGCCCGCCGCCGAAAAAAGAGGAACCGCTTCCATAAAGATACGCGGGAGCGGAACCTAGGTTTTTGATCGGGTCGTTGAAGTCACCCGTGATTCTTACCAGAACTGATGGACGTCCGCCAGGGGCGACAGATATCTAATCTGCACCCTAAGGATTTTCTGGCTCCTTTGGGCCATTCCGAGCGGTCATCGTAGAGGAAGCTGCCTAGACGCTTTGGCTTCGTCTAGTTGTTTGGCTGAAATCCGGTGAGGGCTAAAAGCCCAACAATGATGAGAGCGATAACGAATCCCTGCGTAGATCCTAGAGCGCTGATCAGTTCAATCCGGAAATCCCATCCGTTCCTTGTTTTGTTCGAAGTAACTGCAACCTCTTTGGACGCCTTCTCAAGTTGACCCATTGTATTCTCACCTCCTCGGAGCACCGCGGGCAGCTTCACGTGGCCCCGCCGCGTGACAAGGTTTACTAGTAATACGACAGGCTCCAATCCAGGACATCAGACTTTGCTTGATGGACTATCGACAGGATTGACCGACAGCGGGACCGAGGCGAGCGAGGTGCAAAGCCTTGCTACCAAGATATCCCACTGACTCTGCGACTCGGATTGGCGCTACACCACCGGAACCGACGACCGTAGGTTATCAGGCGTGCAACTGGTGGAGGATGCGCCTCACACTTACTTGTCTTGCGCGTCGCGTCGCTTCTTGAGACCACTAGAAGCTATCCCCAAACGAGTAGTTGCAGTCGTACGAAAATGCATGGAGTTGACGGAGGCCCAGTGGGCGGTCGTGGCGACGCCTCGCTTCCGACTTCTGGCCGAACGTGTAGCCGTTGACGCTGTACTACCTTGCGGATTTGCCCTCCTAGTACTTCATCCTCAACTCGGCGTTCGCCTGCTCCGCTCGGTAGGCCATAGCCCTAGGTTCAACGGCGGCCGCTCGACTCAGTTTCTTAATTTCTCGGTTGCCCGTCTCGGAGGCCTCTTGGTCAGCCCCGTCTGCTTGGCGTTGAGAGTCAACGGCGACCATGGCCACCCGCTCAGGACTCCTCAAGGCAAAGCTCACGCAAACACGCGCCTGCTTTTGTCGCCGCAAAGTTCAAGTTTCATCGGTAAACCTCAAGTAAACCGACGTCCAAGATGTCTATCCAGCCCAAGCTTACCAAATCCAGAGCCAGCCCAAGCCAAGATGAAGCCCTCAGGTCGAACCCCGAAAATGTACGAGAATCGGTAGAACTAGGCTACTCCGAAAAGAACAAGATCAGCCTTGCCTACCTGTACACCTGTAAAACAATCCTAAAAAAACCTATACATAAGCGTAGCGGAACGTCTCGCGCCAGACGTGCGTCACCCTTATCGCGCCGTGGAAGAATCTTGCCTCGCAGGCGAAAGAGCCAGCGGGGCCACTCCAGTAGAATCGAGATCCACCCGAACCATTGCCAACGCCCCTCTCCCCGGAAGGGCACCACTTACCCCGAAGTAACTCCGGAAATGCTCATTTCAGAACACCAGGCCATTCTTGCCTCCGAGGACCAGCCCAGCGGCCCAAGTAGAGGCGAGGTGGATCTAGTCATAGGTTGGGTAGCGCCCGTAGGGACTGAGGTCAGCACGCTCTCAACGTACATCAGCGAGAAGCTGCAGGCGAACCGCAAGGGATACATTGCACAGGAATTCAAGGTAATTGAGGCCATAAAGAGGCAAGTCGAGAAGAATTTGCCCCTGACGAGTGACTTCGACTCTGCCGATTACCGGCGTAGAACCATCGCCCGGCAAAATGCCGGAAACTGGCTGCGACGAAGAACCCACAGCGGGATACTTGCCGGATTTGTAGTCGCAGCAATCAAGAAGTTTAGAGAGAGTAATCCAACCGCCAGGAAAAGACTAACCCTTGTTCAGTCCCTTAAACACCCGCAAGAAGCCATCGTTCTGCGGCAAGTCTACGGTCCAGCTTTCTTTCTGATCGGCGTTCATAACTCATTTACTGAGCGGCACGACTACCTTCGCGGAAGATGCGATGATTCAGGGGACGCAGCCGACGAACTAATCGGAAAGGATGCACACGAAGGGTTGCCCTATGGTCAACAAACCCGCGATCTGTTTGAGCTCTGCGATGCGTACATAGACAAGACAGATGGAGCAAATGAAGAAATAGATCGAATCCTCGACCTCATGTTTGGGAAGATCGACATCGTGCCTCGGCTCGACGAGTACGCCATGGCAGAGGCCTACCGAGCAGCCGAACGATCTGGAGACTTGGCACGTCAGGTCGGGGCTGCCATTGTTTCTGCGACCGGTGAGCTCATAGCAACAGGCAGAAATGATGTGCCAAAGCCCGATGGTGACGTTTACTCTGTGGGCCAAGAGTTCGACGGCTCGGACTATGCCCTAGGCTACGACTCGGGGCAAAAATACCGCGACGATTTGATCGAGGAGCTGGCCACAACCGTTCTTAAAAAAGTTGGACGATACGACCGTCGCAAACTGCATCCTAGGCAAAAGGAGGAAGTCTACAAAGATAGACTACGAAAGCTTACTTCCTTGCTAGGACAGTCGAGGCTGAAGGACATTGTCGAGTTCGGTAGATCAGTGCATGCCGAGATGAATGCATTAACAACCTGCTGCAGGAAAGGACTAGCAACAGCGGGATCTACAATTTATGTCACGACGTTTCCGTGCCATACATGCGCGCGACATATCATTGCAGCCGGCATTAAGAAATGCGTGTATGTGGAGCCGTACCCGAAGAGCCAAGCGCTTAAACTGCACAGTGACTCAATTTGCTGTCCAGCGCTGGGACCAGGCGTGCTCCGCAAAGTAAATGGTGAAGTTTTGCGGGTCGTCTCTGATGGGGCAAAGGTCCAGTTCGTGCCGCTTGTAGGCATATCTCCACGGCGGTTCTCAGACTTCTTTAGTCTGCGGACATATGCGGGTGATCGTATCGAGCGAAAGTCTGAGGGGCTTGCGCAGCGGTACGTCAACGTACCCGAAGGCGAAGAAGAAGGCGGAACCTTGAAGGTAGCGCCATGGAACGAGGGTCTATTTACACGGGAACGACAAGTTGGTCAATGGTTGCTTGATTTGATACCCGGAAAGCATTAAACTGTATTGTAGTAGGGAGGTAGATTAGATGGACGTTTATCGCAAGTATGACACGGATGAGGCTAGGGAATTTTGGGATGACCTTGAGGCTTGGGTAAACGGTTCGAGCCGAAAGTTCAAGGCCGATGCTGATAAGGTTGTCGACGCAGTTGCTCCTCTGGAAGGTAATTCAGAAGCGAAAATAGCAATTGTTGACGCGGAAGCAACGCGTTGATTGCTTCATTTCTTGGGTCCTGCTCCGTATGTGTTGCAGGGCCCTTTTCTTTGGCGGGATATCTTTGACCTGGAGGACGGGTTTCCTTGGCTTGGAAGGGTAGTGATTCTGAAGTCGCTGATTGTCTGCCATCAGGCGAGGATAGCTGAATTTGTGGTGAGTTGAATCCTTCGAAAGTACTTGCATCGTTCATCTCCAGAACCTATCCCATTAACGGTGCTTTACAGTCTTAAGAAACGAGATGGATCTGACGGAGGTTCAGTGGGCGGTCGTAGCGCCGCTCCTTCCCGCTCCCAAGGTGCGCGGGGACGGCAAAGGAAGGCGGTGGAAAGAGCCGAGGGATGTGCTCGACGGCGTTCTCTAGATCCTTCGCACCGGCGCGCCTTGCCAGGACCTTGCCGAGCGGTAGCCGCCCAAGAGCACCTGCCACCGACGCTTCCAGAGCTGGGCCGAGGACGGCACGCTCCTTAGCGTGCTCAAGGCCCTGGGCCAAGACCTCGAGGAACGGGGCGGGATCGACCTGTCGGAGTGCTTCGTGGACAAGGGCCTTCGCCTCCGCGAAAAAGGGGGCGGTGGAGTTGGTAAGACGAAGCGCGGCAAAGGGTCCAAGATCATGGCAATCGCGGACCGCGCGGGTCTTCCTGTCGCCGTCTGGAGTGGAAGCGCTTCGCTTCACGAGATCACCCTCCTAGAGGAAACCCTCGGGCGCCAAGCTCACCGTCGACTACCTCGGGCGGCTCGTCGGGGACAGGGCCTACGACTCCGACAGGCACGACGAGTGGATCAAAGCCCGGTACGGATGCGAGATCATTGCCCCTCACAATCCGAGGAGGAAAACGAAGGCGCAAGACGGCAGGCCCCTCTGGCGCTACAAGAGGAGGCGGAAAGTCGAGCGGCTCTTCGCCTGGCTCCAGAACTTCAGGAGGATCGCCACGAAATGGGAGAGAAGGCTCCCGAACTACAACGCCCTCGTCCACCTCCGGTGCATCGTTATCCTCCTGAGACACTTGCCCGGTCTTCGCAAAAGCACACGACGATCTACGGGAAAGCTTCTAGGGATCAGAGGGTTGCTCGTCGCGATCTACCTGCCTTTGCTCGCTGTAAGAAAGGGCCCGACGGGCCAGCCACCGCGATCAATCGAGCTCCTTGATTAGCAGTGGGCAATGCGCCGCTGAGCAGTTTCTAGAAGGTGCATTTGCTGATAAACTGGTCGGTCGTTCGGGCTCAGAGTGTTTCGGCACCAGCCGATTAGACTGGAAGCATGCAATTCATGCTACTTACGGAGAACTGCATTCACGGCCCGGGAATGTTTGGGAACCCTGTCGGAGAGGCTTTGGGCCTTCGGAGGCAGTGGTCATGCGTTGAAGGTCTTCCGCAATCAATCTTCTCCTGTTCTCCGTGTGACTCGTTATAATGCTGTGCTATAGTACTAGTAGTAACGTGGAGTTCCGGCGCGATCTTCAACACCAGTGGCCTGGCGCATCAGCGATTGTGCTGGCCTGTGTTTTGATCGTGGGGTTTGGAACTTAGGGTGAGGTTCAAAGAATGGCAGAAGGCGGTGCTTATACTCTGAGGCTTGTTGTTAATGGAAAGTGTAACTTCAAGTGTTCTTTCTGCTTCCAGGAGGGCACCGCGTATGCCCAAAAGAGTTTGCTTTCCGCTCAGGACTTTGTCGACTTGGTGACTGCGTTCGCGGAGGTTCGTTCCTTATTAAAGGTGAGGATCACCGGTGGTGAACCTCTGTTGTACGAATCGCTTGGGGACATGGTTGAGTGTCTCCATAGTGGGCTTCCTGAGGTTGATCTTGGACTTACAACTAATGGTAGCCTACCGCAGCGGCTAGAGTCGCTCGTGAAACGCGTTCCGGCACTACACGTAAATATTTCTCTTCCGTCTCTCCGATCGGACCGGTTTCGGGAACTTACCGGTTCGCGTCACTTCGACTGTGTAACAAGGTCTATAGCGCTGGCAACTCGGTATCTGTTGTCTCCTCCGTCGCTAAACTTCGTGTTTGTGCCTGAGCGAAACCGGGATGATCTGGTTCCGATGATTCAGTTCGCTCAATCTGCGGGCTGTCGTCTTAAGCTCATCTGTCTGACGGAGAACGAGTTTAATAGAGAACGTCTTTTAACTGATGGAATCTCGCGAGGCGATACGAGGGTTCTTGAGCGAGAGCTGGACAGGCTCGGATACGAGGAACAGAAAAAATTCGAGTACAGGAGAGGTGATCATCGGATCGCAATTGTGGACTGCGGTGATCAGAGAGCGATCTCGTACTTCGAGCGACACCGATCTCTGAGGATTTACTATGATGGTCATGCGGCGGTAACTGGCGATAATGACGGCTTTGCGAGGTCGTTAGGCACGGAGGATGCGCCTAGGGAATTGATATCGTTGGCTCATGAGGTTGAAACGGCCCTGAGGATATTTGATGGCGACTAACGGTGTAAATGCAGCCATTCTTCCCTGCACCGGCTTAATCGGCGGCCAAGACCTTAAGGGGATGGTGAGACTTCAGCGCCTAGGTGAGCCTTCAGATCCTACGAAAATCGGTGTTCGAATTGATGATCGTTATCTGCGAGCGAGGAGTCAGGAGAGTCTCGACGAGGTTCTTACTGCTTTGCAAAAGGATTTGGATGTCAAGGCCGCCAATCTGAGTAAATTTGTTTCAATCCGGATTCACGCTTCTGACATCGCGATGCGAATGGAGGGTGAGCCCGGCTCTGGGAGTTCCGTGAGCATTGAGAGCGGCCTGGAAGATTTCTGGGACGTTACCGAGGAATTTGATCTACGCATTCGGCCCTTCGAGACGCTTTTGATTCATTCATTGGAGTGGATTGATTTGCCTGCGAACGTGTACGCTGTTTTGCAGGCAAGGACTACGGTGGGAAATAGGGGATTAGATATTACACCCACTAATGTTGTTGTGCCAGGCTTTAAGGGGCCACTGGGCCTTCAGATACGGAATGTTACGGGGAAGCAGATCTGCGTTCCAAAGCACTATGCCTTTGCCGAGTTATTCTTCTTTACTGCGCTTGGAAGCTATACAGGTGCTGGCAATAGTTTCGCTAAAGACAACGTAGGTGTAGCATTAGTGAATTCTGGGAGTGCCAGACCCGAGAAGGCTACTCGTGCAGTCTGGAAGAGCGTTGTCTTCTCTTTGTTGATAATTGGACTTGGGGCGACTACGTACGCTTGTCATAAGTTACAGATCGGCCAACCATACTTAGCATCAGCATTTGGCGTCGCCACCTTGTTGCTGCTCCTGACTGTTGCAGGGAAAATAGTTGGTTTTGATGTTTTAGCAAAAGCCTCGGATGTTTTACGTGGTGTAGTTCAGAAACCTCAGGATTCTTCGAAGTAGATCTTTCGGTAGGCGAGGAATGGTGGGTTCTGGTCCCGCATTCGCCTCGCCTCTAAGTCGAGCGGCATGACGTCGGCGTCCTCCTCAACGACCCGGGCCGTACCGGTAGCCCAAGTGAAGGCGGGGAGGTGGGACGTGCTGAAGGCCCATGTAGCTTTCCGACTTGCTTTGCTGTCGCGGCGCACCTTGAGGCTCATTCGTGCTACGCCTTGCGGAGACGAAGGAAACGGAGCATAGGAGGGCCAACTTACCCGTAGCATCCGGCACATGGACACTGAACCTTCGAGCTGGTCGGCCTTCTATCCCTGGGAAGAGATGAGTGAGGTGCACCGACGGATCTTGATCGACCTCATCATCGATATCTACTTGGAGCAGACGGAGGGACCGTCCCGATCGCCGCAGTAGTCGCCGCCTCAGGCGCGTCGCGGAAGTTGCGCTCAAGCGCGAAAAGCCACTCCAGGAGCTCGTGCCTAGATTCAGGCGTTCGGTCCACCGGCCGAAAATCAAGAGACTGGAGTGACCGCTACACCTGCTCTAGGAGCCGGTAATCCGTCTTTCGAAAGCTGCAGTCCTTCGTGACGACGACCCCGTTCGGGAACAGGAAGGACTGCAGCTTCTCTTGCGTGAGGAGACTCGCGCTCCGCCAAATCTGCGGGAGCGCTGAAAGGAGACGGAGAGACGCCTCGATCAACGCTGTCCCGTTGGCCTGTCCCTGCTCCCACTCGCGCCGCTGAAGCTCTAATGCGGCCTTCTTCCGGTCCAGAGATTCGAACTGACGCCTCTCGGTGTCGTCGGGGACCATCCCGGCGGCGGCTTTTAGGGCGAGGGAATCCCTAAGCTCCTCCGATGAAGCCAGTTCTTTGGCTATCTCCTGGAGGCGGCTCCGGCGTTCTGTGCTCCGCTCCTCCGATCGCTCGTGCAAGTCGCGAAGGAGGGCGTTGCCGAACACCGCGGGCGGGCTGAGTTGGGTCAGGAAGTCGATGAAAGCCTCGTCGGCGTCCGCTCGGGGGTAGTTGACGTTCAGGCACCTGGTGCAACGCTAGTATGCGTAAAGCTTGTTCGATCCGTGCGACCAACAAGCCATCATGAGCGCGCCGTACGTGCAGCGCAACGTTCCCCGAAGGGGGAAGTCCGGATGGAGGCGGTTATAGGTGCGAAAGGGGCGGTTCCGAGGCATCAGGAGCTCCTGAACCGCGAAGAAGACCGCCTCGTCGACGATCGGGACGAACGGTGGTGCGGTTTTGAACGTGCCGCAGAAGGCCTCGATGAGTCCGATGTAGGCCCGGTCGCGCAACAACCTCGACATGGCCGCGTCCAGACGCAGTCCCGTTCTCCTCCCGGTACACGCCGCCTGCGCCCATACGTCGTTCGACTGACTGCCCCGGAAGGTTCTTCGACAGCGTGCACACCGCCTGATTGCTCCGCCGGTTGTCGTGCCCGTGCCCGTTCATGAACGGACGGTAATCATTTGGGCAGGGTCATTAGGAGTCAGGGCGACGCTGTTCAGGGCCCCGAACTGGCTGTATAGTCGCTGGATGACGGAAGGTTCCGTACCTGTTCCCGGCCCCGCGTCCCTCGCATTGCTCATCGACGGCGATAATGCCACTCCACGGATCGTCGTCGGCCTTCTCGCCGAAATCGCCAACTACGGAACGGCCAGCGTCAAGCGCGTCTACGGGGATTGGACCAAGCCGAACCTGTCCGGCTGGAAGGACTGCCTGCTCGAGCACGCCATCCAGCCGGTCCAACAGTTCGCCTACACTTCCGGCAAGAACGCGACCGACGGCGCGATGATCATCGACGCAATGGACCTCCTCTACACCGGCCGCTTCTCCGGGTTTTGCATCGTCTCCAGCGACAGCGACTTCGCGCGCCTCGCCGCCCGCATTAGGGAACAAGGGGTCACCGTCTACGGCTTCGGTGAGCGCACGACGCCGCGTCCGTTCATTACGGCTTGCGATAAGTTCGTCTACTTCGACGTGCTGGGAACCTCGGGAGAGCCTGAGGAGCCTCCCGTTATGAAAACGACGACCAGTGCGGGGTTGGCCGCCAAGCCTGCGGCAACGGTCAGTGGCTTAGATCCCGGGACGCTCGACATGCTCGTGAAGCCCATTGCCGCTTCCGCCGACGAGGACGGACGCGCCAACCTCGCCCAGGTGGGCCACGTTTTGGCGAAGCAGTCGCCGGACTTCGACGCCAGGAACTACGGCTACGCTCGCCTGAGCGAACTCGTCGCCGCGACCGGCATCGTCGCGATCGAGCGCGACGCAGGTAACCAGCAGGTCGTTATGGTGCGCCTCAGCAAATCCGCTGGCAAGCGTTAGACTGACGCCATGAGTTTAGGCAGGCTGGAGCCAGTACCTCTACGGCACGTTTGGAGCCACGAAGCCACCGGATTCTCAAAGTGGCTCTCGGAAGAGGACAACCTCCAGCTCCTGTCCAAGACGATCGGTCTAGACCTGAACCTTGAGGGTGTGGAGCAGAGCGTGGGCCCTTTCTGGGCAGACGTGCTTTGCAAGGCCAACAGCGACTCCGGCCATTGGGTGCTTATCGAAAACCAGATCGAGCGCACCGACCACAGCCACCTTGGCCAGTTGATCGCGTACGCTGCCGGCCTCCATACCGCCACTATCGTATCGATCGCCCAGCGCTTTACCGATGAACACCGGGCAGCCCTGGACTGGCTCAACGAGATCACGACGGAGGCGGTCTCCTTTTACGGGATCGAGATCGAGCTTTGGCGAATCGGAGAGTCGCCGCCCGCCCCTAGGTTCAGCGTCGTCAGCAAGCCGAATCCTTGGGTGAGACAGGGCACTCAAGCAAGGAACCAGGCCGGGTCTACGTCGGCCGACTTCTACCGAGAGTACTGGCGGGAATTCGGAGAACACATTTCCAGCGCCTCACAGACTTTCACGGCAAAGTCGTCTGCCGACGCTTGGATCGCCTTCGGCTCCGGTCGAGCCCACGTCGGTTTCGCCGCAGTCCTCAGCCGCAAGGACAAGCACGTTTAGGTCCGCCTTTCTCTGACTGGGCAACGTGCGAAGGATCGGTTCGCATCGCTTCTGGAGCAGCGGGCATTTTTCGATTCTCGGGCTCCCGGCCTCAACTGGCGCGAGCGTCCCGAAGCCGTGGAGAGCTACATCGAGTGGACCTTGCCAGCAGAGCCGGACGACCGCGAAGACTGGCCTCGTCAGCACGCCTGGTTGCTAGAGAACCTGGAGAGTCTCCACGCGGTGTTCCAGCCGCTGGTCCAGACCATCGTGTGAGGCGCTCCGGAGACCGCTCGAGGAGCCGGCGGACTCGGCCTCTTGGCGCTGCCGCAGGAGCGACGTCCGTAGGGGAGGAAGCCGACTTTACTCGGGCAGGTCCAGTCGCCATAGTCGAAACATGTTCCGCACCTTCTCCCTCATGTCGGCCTTGGCGCTGCTCCCACTGGCGTCGTCGGCACCCGTCGCGTGGAAGTCGTTGAAGATGGCCGACTGAAAAGTGCAGTACCCGGCCGACTTCGCAGTGCGACGAGATCCGAACGGAGGTGCCCGTTTCGCATCGCCTAATGGGAGGGTCGAGTTCTACGTCTGCCCCTTCACCGACGAGGCATCGCCTGCGTACGCCAAGGCAGCCTTGGGTGAGCGCCTCGTGTCGCAGAAGACGTCCCGCCTTCGCGGGCAAACCACGGTCTGGCGCACGTTCCGCGGGCGCGACGGCTTTTACCGGTCCGTCGAGGCCACCTGTTCGGCAGAGAGCCAGTGGCAGCTGTTCGGCCTGCGGTACAAAACCCTGGGCGACCTCAAGAGGCACCGTGGCAGTTACCTGAGGTTCAAGCGCTCTTTGACCTCGCCGGGCTGCTAGCGGGAGCTGGCCCCCGAAGTAGCAGTGGCCGGATCCATGGGTAGCGTGCCCCGGCACCGGGGGAATTCGGGGCAGCCCCAGAACTCGCTTCCCGCGTTCCGTCCGGACCTCGCCACCCTTCGCACCATCTCGCGCTGGCACTTCGGACAGAGGGGCGCTTCAGTCGACTGGGGCGGGGGATTCGGAATCGGAAGTCCGCCTCCGTTCACTTCGAGGATCGTACGCATTAGACTCGGACCGTCCACTAGCTCCAGCGGCTTCCCCTGGGCGAAGCGCCGGGCTTCCGCCGTGAACCCGCCGCACGTGACGAATAGTCCCTCTACTCCGTTTCCGTGGGCGGCCATCGCACCGTAGAACTCCCGGACCTTCGGTTCCCCCACCTTTGCGTTGCGGTACTGCTTGCACTGCACGAGGGTCTCCCGACCGCCGGACCCGACCAGGACCAGATCGACGCCTCCGTCTCTTTGGCCACTCCCTTCCCGGACGGCGTAGCCCTTTCGGCGGTAGGTGTCGGCGACGAGGAACTCGAACTCGCGCCAAGACATCTGGTGCAGGTCCTCGACGCTTCGCTGCGACCCAAGACGCCGGCTCCGTTCGCGGCGCTTGTACTCTCCTATGGCTGCGCCAATGACTAGTGCCATTGCCACCAGCCAAAGCAGCTGCGCCAGCGTCCTCAGCGGCTCAGGAAAGACGAGGACGCCTAACCCTGCCACCCCAGCGCACGCCGCCGACGCCGCTGCCGCAGCCCTGGGGGAGGCCTGCCCTATCTCGACCAGGTCTTCCAGCGCTCCCTGCTTCTTAGGCAACCGGCACCACCTCTGCCACGACTCTGAACGGACTCCGTCTAGCGCTCGGCACTGCAAAGCCAGATCGAGGGCCACTCAATAGGCCACACGATCTCGACCTTCGGATCCCAAAATGGAAACACAGCTGCATCGAAGACTAGTGTCGGAACGTTCGGGTCGATCTTAAGACCTAGATACGGGCTGGCGAATTGAAGGCCCTCCGCCTCGGGCAGGCATTCGCAATCGAACCAACTTCAGCGACGAGCGGCCACGAGGTTCTTCCTCCACTTCTCGTCAAGGTAGTGCATCGCGACCTTGCCCTCCTTAGGGTCCGCCAAGACGAAGTAGCCGTTCCCCAGGTAGACGCCCGTGGTGTCGATGCCGTCTTTACCCAAGATCCAGAAGTACAGGCGGTCACCGGCCCGAAGGTGCTCTAGGCGCAGGACGGGCTGGCCGACCAACGCCTGCTCCGAAGGCTTGCAGGGTAGGTTCGGTGCCCAGTCCTTGAAGACGATCTGCACGAACTCGCCGTTGCCGACTCCATCCTTCACGCTCTGCCCAGACTCCTTGTAAGGCGTCCCTTGCAGCCGGAGCGCCAACTCGGCGACCGCCGTACCCGCGGTGGATTGGATGGTGGGCTCTTTCGCAGTCGTTTTGGCTCGGGGACGATCAGGATCAGCCGTGACCGCCTTAACAAAGAAACGGCCCTTGGTGGAACTCACCTCGTACGGCAATTGGTGGATCTGGTCTTTGCGAACGTACCCGTACACTCCGTTCTGCAGGAGGACCTGCAGCCACTCAGGATCCTCGCTCTGCCTGACCACCAGGTACTCCAGTGGCGCTGCCTGGTAGAAGACTCGGCTGTCGGCGCTGGGCGAGGCGTGGATAGGGGCGGTCTTGGTAGCCTGTCCCAGCTTCCCCAAGACGACAGTCTTGCCCCGTGCGGTCCTCGTTGTCGATCCACTCCGACGCTGGTTCCTGATCCCACTGACAAGGTTTCGGTGCCGCGACAGCACGCTCATGAGGTCCTTGGAGGTCAGGCCGAAGTTGAGACCCTGGCCCTGCTCCAAGTGGAACTGCGCCATGCCGACGACCCGGCCGGAGTCGTCTAGCACCGGGCTTCCGGAACTTCCAGGGGAGATAGGGGTCGAGATCTGCAGAAGGCTGAGGGCTCCAGTGCTCCGCACGCCTTGGACGATCCCCTCCGTGATCGAGTGCTTCAGGAACCCCAGCGGCGTGCCGATGACGTACACCTTGGTGCCCGGATCAGGAGCCTCGGTGTTCAGCCGCAGGGTCGTCCGCAGCTTTCGGCTGAGTCGGAGTACCCCAACGTCCCGGCTCGCATCCTGCAGCTCCAGCGACACGCTGCTCGCACCAGTAGCGTCGACTTTTATCCAAGCGGCATCGTCGACCACGTGGTTGCAGGTCAGCACCGTGCTCCCGTCACCCACGACGAAGCCGGTGCCACTGCCGCGGTCGGTGCGGACCGTGACCACCGCCGATTTCGAGGATCGAAAGACCGACGCGGCATCGGCGAGTGCGCCGACCGGGGTGCCGAAGGCGATGATCGCTGCAACTGCGACGCTCCACATCCGCTTCATGAGTAGGTCCATTCTATAGAACCCTGGCAGGATCCGGGCGGGGAAGCGCAAACTTGCGAGGAGGAACTTGACCGTGGACGACGCTTGGACAGGAGCAGAGTGGTTCGGACTGCGCTGGTCCCCGTGGTGTCGCCTCCTCGAACCGACACTGCCAGGCGTGCCAGCCGCTCCAGGCCTCTACCGGGTTCGCGCCGTCGATGGCGACCGAATGATGTACCTGGGCCAGACCGGTAGCGGCCTTCGCAAGCGGCTCCAACAGCTACGGGCGGGGCTGCTTTAGGATCAGATGCCCTTCGACGATCCTCACACCTGCACCCCAAACCTCTGGTGCTATCGCGTCACCGAGGAACTAGGGTTCGAGGTCTCTGCCGCGGAGTTCGAAGGACCCAAAGCCCACCGCCTGGGCCTGGAGTGCTTCGCGCTCTGGCAGTACCGCTTGGAGCAGGGCGAGTCCACGCTCTGCAACTTCGGCCGCTTCCACTCGGAGCACTCGAAGTCGAAGAACCGGAAGTCGGGAGTCCGGGGCGACCGAATCTCCGGCCAAACCGCCCAAGCTCGTTCTCTGAACTGTTACCAGTTCAGAGGGCCCTTACCCAGTGACGGTTCTCTGCTGCCTCGTTCGACGAAATAAGGCCTGCTTCCCATCGGCGGCAAAAGCACCGAACCTGTGGACCGGCCCGTTCTTCACTCCGCAGCGAGAAGGCGAAGCCCTTCCAACGCAACGTTACCCCATGCGGACACTGGTCCCGCAGGGGGCTCTTTTCTATTTGCGGCCTCGCTTGTTGGCGCGCACCCACCCGGTCGGCGGGCCCTTCGGATCTCCGTAGATCGCGTGCCGCACGATTGCGATCGCCTCGTCCTCGGCCACGCAGAGGTCGCCGTCGCCGTCGCACTCTCCGACCTGAGCGTAGGTGCCAGGCGTCGTGAAGACCTCCACCCTCACGCGGAAGTCGCTGTACTGGATCTCGTCGGTAAGCGGATCGTAGGTGCCTGTCTGAGAGATATGTACTCTGAACATCACTCCCGGTATCGCGTGTAAATGGCCTAATGCTCGTACTTGCAAGGATAAACCATTACAGACGTTTCTGGGACTTGACAGGCGGTGCGCGGTCCACTATCCTGCGTCCGTGAAAAAGTTCCTGTTGCTTCCGGCAGCCGTCTTCGCGCTCGCCGCGAGCTCCCTCGCCCAGACCTTCACCGGCAAGGTCGTCGGCGTCTCCGACGGGGACACCCTCACCGTCCTCACCGAGGGCAACAAACCCGTCATGGTGCGGATCTTCGGGATCGACGCGGCGGAGTCCTCGCAGCCCTTCGGCACCAAGAGCAAGCAGTTCGCCTCGGACATGGCGTTCGGCAAGAGCGTGACCGTCGAGAAGACCGGCGTCGACCGCTACGGCCGCACCCTGGGCGTGGTGAAGGTCGGGGACAAGAGCGTCGGGCTCGAGAGCGTGAGGAGAGGGCTGGCCTGGTGGTACCGCCAGTACGCGCCGAGCTCGATGAAGATCAAGGCGGCCGAGGCTGAGGCCCGGGCGGCCAAGCGGGGGATCTGGACCGAAGGCAACCCCACGGCGCCGTGGGAGTGCCACCGCGGTGGCAAGAGCCCCAAGCGAGGGGCTTCGTCCAGTGGCTACGCCGCTCCACGCCGCCGCCGTTCCGCGTCGGCGGTCGTCTCCGCCTCGTCCCGCACGGTCTACACCACGGCCACCGGTAGCAAGTACCACGCTGACGGGTGCCGCTACCTGAGCCGCAGCCAGTACAAGACGACCCTCAAGCAGGCCCAAGTGGACGGCTACGGCACCTGCAGCGGGTGTGCACGGTGAACGATTGGCAGGTAAAGCACCGAAGGGAAATCAGGCGCTGGCGCCGAACCGGCGCGCTAGTGCTGACGACGGTCATCGCGCCCTGCGTTGCGGTCCTCGTGGTCCTCTGGCTGGCCTTTCAATGGGTCCCGTCCAAGGAGATCCAGGGCAAAGAAGTCGAGGTTGCGAAGTTCGTCCTGCAGGCGCTGGCAACGGCGGTCGGAGGCGTTTGGCTGTTCCGTAAGTTCATCTCGCAGCGAGAGGACCTGCCCCACATCGATCTCGACCTGAAGATCGATTGGCTGGGCACCCGGCGCGACCACTCCTGCTACGTTGCGATGATCTCAGCGACCATCACGAACAATGGGCTTGCCAGCCACACCGTGCACGAGGCGAAGTACCGACTCTTGTTCCTTGATCAAACCGATCCGACCTCCCTTGAGGACGTCGACACGCACTACCCCGAGACAGCGCATAGCGTTCCATCGGTGCACAGGAAGACCCAACTCGACTTTCCCACCAACCCGCACCCGGACCTGGGCGAGAATTGGACCGGCTCGGCTAGGACGTTCGTTGAGAGAGGGACCTCAAGGACCTACAGCGTCCTTGTGCCGGTTCCTACCACGACCGAGGCCGTGTTGCTGACGAGTATGTTCACCTCGACCGACGGAGCGAGGCTCTACCACCAATGCTCCTCCTGGGTTCCTGACCTAAGCCGGGCTCAAGAACAAAACCCGCAGTCTTCGAGCCTACTGTGATTCCAGGCGAGGTCGTCCTTTCCGTTGGTACATTGCCACCTCACTTACGGGGCCCGTTGCTTATCGTGCGCAACAGTGGTCGGTCCCATCGGCAGGGCGGATCGTCGGCCGTATGGATCGCGGCGCCTAGCCCTTTGCCGACCACAATCTGCGGTGACTGCCGAGTTCGTACGGCGGACTACCCGGGACTTCCCTTCAGCATCATCCAGCCAACCAATACCAAAGCCAAGTTCATGAGGCACCACAATAACCAGATCTCAAAGTGACCGATCACCGAGCCCAAGAAGCGGGACACACCTCGGACAAGTTTATGGATCGCTGATTCCTCTTTACTGCCGGTTTCAGGGCTCTTAGAGCAGGCGTCACTTCCAGAACCTCTACCTTCTACGGGAGAATCGGCCGTTACAGGTTTAGCGTCTGGGTCGCGCGCCATCGCATCCCGGGTTCCGCGGACCAGTGATGAAAGGTGGGGCTTTGGGCCAATCGATTGGTAGTTCGTGCCTAGCGGATCAAGGCTGTGCTCCTCTTTCGCTTTTTCGAACAGATCCCAAGTGTCGGAGGTGTAGCCACGCGACCTTAGAACTTCCCTGGCGGCTTCTCTTTGAAAATCCGCCGCTCTCATGAAGAACCTGGACCGTTCGTGGTGCCGCAACGCCACGAGCGATCCAAAGAGTCCGAGGGACATGATGAAGTAGCTCGTGATCACCGGGTCGGCTTGTGCAACGTCAGTGCTGTTCAGCCCGACCAACAGGGTTCCCAAAGTGAGGGTTATCTGAGTCGTCGTGGTCCGAAGCCGCTCTTGCTCCCTCGAGTTCTGGATGTGCTCGTCGTGGAGGGTCCAATGATGGCTGTACACGACCGGCCACAGGTCAGCCGGAAGGTGCGGCATCATGTCTGGTGGGGACGGTTCCTCGTTGCGTTGCTCGGCATTTTCCACAGTTGATCACCTTCCATCATGATGACGGCGAGAAACTACAGGTTCCAGCCGATGGCCCGCTACTCTGACAGCCTGCTCGCTTCCCCTCCCCGCAGGTCAAGGAAGCAAAAGTTGAGCGTCGACGCCGACCAGCTCGTCCCATTGACCGCCCCAAAGTCGTGGCCACCTACTATTAGGCGCATGGACGGGGGCCCCGTCCAGTGGGATGGCGGCCCCAGCGAGGTCCACAGACGAGCCGGAGGGTTTTATTGGAGCCGTTTCTGCAATGGTTCACATAGGCCCTGTCTGCCTTTGTGTCGACGACGTCTGCAAAGTGCCCCCGCAGCGATCTCTCCGCTCGAAGGAACTCTGGATAGAGGTCGCCGCGCTTGAGATCGATTTGCCCACGACGAGCCTGAGGCAACGACTCTAGGAACCGGTCGCTGTTCGGCGGAGAAGCAACTAGTGGGGAGACCTCGCCTTGCTCGAACGGCCCCTCGATGTGAAGTTTATCGCTAATTAATATAATATTCCTTCATCAACCTCGGATGTGAGTGCAGTTGCGCGTTGTAGCTCCACCTTCTTCGGAAAAGTCGAGGTCGTTCGGCTCGGGCCCGTGCAACCGGATCCATCTTCGGAACACGGGCCCTGGCAGAACCAACTGGATCGCTGTGAAGCAGAAAGGCACTACTGACGGGTAGTTATGCAGCTAGCCCGTCCAGTCCTTGTCGACGCCACGTGTGTCCACGTGGACGAAGGTTCCGTAGCGGCCGATACCTCCCCTGAACTGGAAGGGCTGTTTGTCCGCAGGATTGATAAAGGTGTCCCCTCGGTAGGACTTCAACTTGCTCGCCCATTGAGCGGGCGTCCCCTTAGCGCAAACGAAGTCGATCGCCTTGAACTTCTTGTGGAGAGAGTTCGGCTCGCCTCCGACGGCGGCGTTGTAGTCGGGGTCGCGGTAGGTGCTCGTAAGGGTGATCGATGCTTCCATCTCGTCCCGCAGGCGCTGTAGGACTGCCAACGTTTTGGCGATGTTGTTCCAAAGGTTCTGCGGCGGAGCCGAGTTGGAAACGCCGTTCTTCGTGCGGCTCCAGTAGGGAGTGAACTCGCTTCCCTTGAAGTGCTGGAGGTCCCAGCCATCGATGCGCGCCTCCAGCTGAGAGGCGAGGCCACCAAAGGCCTCGATGGTGAGTGCCTCGTCGGGCGCGTCTCCTACCTCCGCAGAGTCTTGCGTCTCTGTCTGGTTGGTGAGGATTTGTGCCACGAGGCTCTCTAGGTCTTCGATGCGCTGGAGCAGATCGTTAGGTTTTTCGTTGTGGTCCATGGTTGTTCATTCCGGGTAGCTAGTCGACGATAAAGCGAAGATCGATGCGTGCCGACGACGGGACGGGAGGGAGGAAGGTCCGTTCCTCCAAGACGTTGGCGAACGTGGTCGTAGGCTGATGGAGGTCGCAGGCCATGCAGATGGCGGAAAGCCGAGAAAGCAGTGCTTGAGATTCGGACGGGCCATCGCCTTCGGCATCCTCGGAATACGGTCGGAGACGGTCGATGGCCATCGAAAGGCCCTCCACAAAGATGGGCACGCCAGCCTTTCCCATCCGGAACAACGCTTTAAGCGCTTCCCCGTGGCTCCCGGTCCTCGCAAGGTATTCCGCCCTTACCGCCCATGCGTCGGGACTCGATGGGAAAGCGCTCGATAGTCGCCGGGTAAGCGCCTCGACGTCCACCTGGTCGTTCTTGCGCAGCAGCGCGTACGCGAGCACCACGCCCGCCACGGCGTCTCCCCCCCTTTCATCGAACAGGTGACCGGCGTCAAAGGACGCGGCTCGCAAAGCCTGCTCGGCAAGGTCGAGCTCGTTCGTCCAGCGGTATCCGAGGACGGCGTTGGCTTGGGGGTGGGCGAGCCGGAAGCGCGCTCGCGGCTGAAGGCCCGGGGCACTGTCGATGCGCAGGACGCAACCGCGGGTGGCCGAAACGGGCACAGCGACGTTAACGTCGGGCTGGCCCTTCCGTTCCATGCGTAGGTAAAGCGGGTCGCGGCGCGGTGGCAGCCCCCATTCTACGAAGGAGCCGTCCCCGTACGGCTGCCCGAAGTCCGCGTGGACGCTTTCCCAGTAACCCCTTTCAGTCAGGAGGTTCCCGGCGTAAAAGGCGACCGCGACACCACCATCTCCGAACGGCTCCACCTCTTGGGCTACAGAGGTGGCCAGGCGGAGCGGAGGTGCCGACACCAGCCCTCGGCCGAGCTTGTCGACCGGATTCCGCCCCACGTGGGTCGGGCCGAACGCTTCGACTGCGAATGCCTCCGGGTTGGTGCGGCGGACGTCCCTGAGCGGCATGAGGTCCACTAAGGACCGGTCGCCCTCAGAAACCTCAACGTGGGCGAGGGTCGTCTCTCCGGAAGGCAGCCGAGCGGAAACGAAGTAGGAACCTGCCTCCAGGTCCACCTCCCGCGCCGTGTGCAGATACCGGCCCACGACCGACATGTCCGGGCGGCAGACTTCGACCGGGACCTCGAGACCACCGAAGCCGAGGGCTTCCGGGTCGAGATTGAAGGAGACTTTTCCAATCGCCATTAGACGGGGATCCTCCATTCGGCTCTGGGTGGGCTAGCTTCGAACACGAGCATCCGCTCCGCTCCGGCGCGCCTTGCGAGCACGACGTAGTAGCCTGCCTCAACAGGCGGCTCGCACGGGTGCGGATCGATGGGCGCCGCCGCCGTCCACACCGCCTGTCCCGTCGCGTCCTTGATGTCCAGCTCGGTATCGACGGCCGCCGTGCCAGGATCGAGCCTCAACTCCACGCGAACCGCTGGAGGATCGGCCCGCGTTACCAGAACCGCGTCCTTGGCAAAGCCGTCCGCCGTGCAGAGCATGTCCGTACCGTACTGCCGGTTCAGTCGGTCGATCTCGTGCTCCAAGCCCCTGGCCAGCGAAGAGTAGGTCACTGTCCAAGGTCCCCCTGGCGTCTCGGGGCGTCTGACGCCCGTGGAATCTAGCGCGCCAAGGAGCGCCTCGCTGAAGAGGCTGTGCTGGCCCGGCAGGCCGTAGGCGAAGGCGTCAGGAACCGAAGCGTAAAAGACCGGTGCCCGGCGGTCGTCCTTACCGCTCAGGAACACGTTGAATAGCGGGGTGGTGCGAGCTTCCTCGAAGAGCCGCAGGTCGGGCGGATGGTTCCGGCACGCGTCGACGAAGTAGATCTGCGTGCGCGCGATCTGGGGAGCGTTCGCCGAAGGGGCCATCCCGAAGTACAGGCTGTTCGTGTCGAATGCGTGCTCGAGGAGCGTGCCGCCCGGATCTCCGAACCCCTCGAGCAGGAGCACTTGGTCTCGGCGCGTGCGCTGGATCCCGTGCCCTGCAAAGTAGAAGAAGGTGGCGTCCTCGTCCCGCTGGCTGGCGTCTTGCCGCCACGCCCTAGCTGAATCGCGGAAGGTCCCAAGATCCGCTCGGAAGTGGTGGTCCGCGAGGGCAGGATCCGCAGCAACCTCTCGGGGCGAAGGCGAGAGCAGCAGTCGCACCGACGCTATCGGGAGGGGGAGGTGTCCGGCCGCGTCAAGCTCGCGCAGTCGGAGGCACACCTTGTGCGCGCCCCGGGCGGCGGAAGAGAGCCGCGCCATCCCCAGTGTAAGGGGGTCTCGGGACGGTTCGCCTTCCGGCAGGCGGGGGTAGTCGCTGACGCCCGCGATCAGGACGTGGACCCCGGGTTGGCCGTCGTCGGCCCGCCGGTAAACGAGGGCGTCAGCCACGGGCCACGTCCTTCGTTCGGAGCCACCCAGCCAGCTCATGGAAGAAGCTCGGCCGGAAGAAGTAGGCTCCGTGCGCGTCGAGGGCTGATGAGCCAGTGGAGTAGACGCGGTCCTCGACAGCTTCGAACAATGGAGACGCCGCTAATCCGAGAACGTCCGCCGGATCGTAGAAGTTAACCCAGTTCGTAACGGGGCTTGGAAGCGGTTTTTCCCGCACGGACACGTCGCTGGACCGGAAGACTTTCATCTCCTCGAACATCGCTACCTGGCCGCCGACCGAGACCCACGCTCGGACCAGATGCCGGAGCGAGGGGTCGAAGTGGGCCAGGATATCGTAGAGGATGTTGCCGCCCATCGAGTGGGTGATCACCAGGAGGGGTTCGTCCCTGGGAGTGCTCCGGAGCGCCGCGAGGACCGCCATCACGATGGCGCCCGGTGCCCCGGCGGTGCCCCGGTTCGCGAGGTAGTGGAGAAGGTCGCCGATAGGGAGTAGGGACCGGCGGGTGATCCCCTCCCGGCAGAGGTCAAACGCGCCGAGAGACACCGCGCGGCCCGGGGCCGACTTTGCCCGCTCGAAGAACTCGCCGATCCGGTCGCCCACCGCACCGACCCAAGAAGGGCCGTACCTCTCGACCGCCTCCGCTCCGGGTGGACTGGCCGGACGGAGCCGGTCCCGTACCAGTCCCTCCAGCGCATCGAGCATCTCCTCGTCCGAGGTGGGGGCCGCGACGATGGCCCGGGCCCCCTCCGAGACACCGGCTAGGTAGACCGCTTCCATCAAGTCCGCACCGGACGTTCCCGATTCCTCGGACACGGGCGTCTCATCTCCGTGAAGGAACGGTGCCATCACCATCTCCAGGAAACGGGCCGGGCCCGCGAGCGCTGCTCTCCGCAATGGGCTGGCGGTCGCGCCGAACGCCTCGATGGATGTGGCGGAAGGACCAGTCGGCGGCGGGGGCGTTGCGATGAACCGCGCGAGGGCGTCGTCCTCCCGCTCAGACCGCTCACTGTTTCCGAAGTGCTCGAGGAAGTGGACGCCGGGAATGCTGCGCCCGCCCCATGCGAGCTCGGGCACCTGGTCGCCCCAGTACGCGTCGATGTTCCTTCCCTCGGGGAGCTTCAGAACAGGGCGTACGAGGCGAGAGAGGAGTGCGTCCATCGCCGCGAGGCGGCGAGAGTACGCAGGCTGGGAACGCCGGTTCCCGATTCCGTGGACGAAGACGATCGGCACAGGTCAGTCTCCTTCCAAAGCGAGGAAGGTCTCCCAAAGTGACTCCGCGACCACGAGGCGGGAGCTTCGCCTCAGGAGCTTCTCGCGGTCGGAAGCACTGTCAATGAAGCCTAGCTCTACGAGGCAGGCGGGGCCGCGGAAGTCGAGCACGGCCAATCGCCGCCGCGCACTCTCCCGCTCGTGTTTGACGCCTCGGTCCCTCGACTCGAGGCCGTCGGTAACCCCACGGTGGACCGCAGTTGCAAGGCGCTTGTCCGCGTCGTCGCGGAAGAACGTTTCTGTGCCGTGGCCGCCCCCGGCGTTGAGGTGGAGCGAGACGAAGTGGGTGCAGCCAGCCGCGCGAGCTTTGTCGTCGCGCTTACCCACCGGCGTGACGTCGGAACTCTCGTCTCGGGTTAAGAACAGGGCCTTGTCCACCGACCTAGCTGAGGCGAGCTTCTGCGCAAAGACGAACTTGATAGCCAGCGCGTACTGGAGCACCACGTCGGCTTCGGTCACCCCTCCACTGACGGCTCCTGGATCGTAAACGTCCGGACGAATGTTGCCTAGGCCGTGGCCGGGGTCGATGCAGAGCTTGATTTGCACGAGCAGACGTCTCCTTTCGTACTAAAGATACACGAAATTCTCCTGCACGAGACCGCTTTGCGTCCACAACCTCGCATTATTACCCCGTGGCGTGATCCGTTGATTTGGCGGCGACGAGTCATAGTCGGCCCTGATCATGCTTCCGTCGGTGGATACCGCGAGCCCTGGCGGATTGATCGGCGCAGGTGCTCTTGACACCTTTCACAGAACTCACCAATAGCGCTCAGCGTTGCGGTTGGGTCCAATGGCTCGGGGCCAGTGGCGCCTGTTCTGGGGGTTCGGCCCTCGCGAAGGGTCCTTCACACAAGATCTTTCAAACGGCTCGACTACTCCTGCCAATTCGCTAAGAGCGTGTCGATGCTGGCTAGCATGGACTCGTCGTTGTCGAAGTCTCCGTGGGCGCGCGTGAGGCAGTTTAGGCCGGCTGCTGCGTCGGCTGCGGTAAGGGACCAGACGTTCCGGTTCTTCATTTCGGTGAAATATTTGCGGACGTTCTTGACCGACTCGATTTGATCGTAAGCCGACAAGGTGTGATAGCGCTGCATGCCGAGAATCGGATGGTCTCGCTCTTTCTCCAAGATGCCGCTTACTAAGTACAGCAGCGAACGGGTGTAGACGGGGGGCGCGACTTTATCGTTGCACTCCACCTCGTCGCTCATGCCGAACATGCGGACGTTGCCGATGCGCTTGCCGTAATCCCTCCGCGTATCATCGAACAGTTCGAAGGTGCACGCGGGGGCGAGAAGGACGAGGTCGAAGGTTGCGCCGGCGGGGAGCTTGGCGTCGGCGTGCTTGAGCAGATGGCAGGCGTAAATGGCTCCGGCGCTGTGGGCCACGATGACGATCCTTCGAGTGGGATCGGCTTTAAGGACGGCGGCCAACTCCTCAACCAGCGCAGTACCGGCATGAGTGGACGCAGGGCCGTTGAAGGCGTCGGCGGTGTCTTCCTTCATTCGCTCCCACTGGAGGAGGCGTCCGGCGGCATCGAGCTTTAGTGCGACGGCCGTTTCTTCCAGGACGGTCGGGTAGAGTCCGTGGTCGCGTCCCTTGTTGAAGCGGTCGATTGTGCGGAAGACGATGCCCGCAATCGTGGCGGCGGCATTGAAGGCGGAAACCGGATCGAATTCCGGAGGGCCTTCGTCAAGTGCGGCAACCTCGGAGTCGGCCTCGAGTTTGGCTTCGAGTTCGGTGAGAAATTCGGGGGAGGCTTCAACGGTGCGGTCGGCGTCTTTAGAGGCGGCTTCGAACGGCGCATCGGCATCCGTGCTGGAATCGGGGCTAAGGCCGAGGGGACGGTTATCGTCGGCACCCCACACGATCTCGTAGACCTTGGCGTCAATTTCGCCTTCAGTTACGGTGGAGTGCGGAGGGGCGAATCCGAGAAGGCCGGAATCGAGGATGCCAAGGGAATCGGCGGCGTAGCGGAGGGCCTTCTTTAGGACCGTTTGAAGGACGCCTTTATCGGCGAGCTCTCGAAAGCCGGCGACGAGCGTTTGTGCGAGGTTGTACTTGATTGCTTCGTCCCATCCGGACTGCCAGACGAAGAAGAGGGGTACGGCACCAGTCTTCGAGTATCGGGGTTCGAGTCGATCGGCGATGCTGGCGCCGGAGGTGCGCGATACGAGCCCGCCGTGGAAGTGAATGACGAGCGGCTTTGAGGGATCTTTCCAGTTGGAGATCTGTGTGGCCATCGCCTGGCGTCCCGGATCGCCCATTTCAAACTGGCCATTTCGGACGTAAACCTTCCAGTTGCTCATCTAAGTGCAGTATAGAGGCAATCACACGGAAGAGGAACGCACGCGTAGCAAGAAGTGCATCATCTTGGTACTAGAATGGCCATTCATTGGGTTTGTTAGGACATGATTGATCGTTGTGCCCGTAATTTCAGACGACATTCGCCGCGACCGGCGGCACTCTGAGGCCGTGCGTCAGGCGCGATCGCTGCGTGGTGAAATAGCAGAGTGGTTCGAGCGGGCCAGGGCTAGTGACTCGAGGCAACAGTACGAGACTCAGCTCTCTTCATTACGAGCCACGCTCGAGGAGGCTACGGGTTATATCTTGGAGTCGGTCCAAGCTCCCGCGACCGGTACGGCGGCGGAACGGTATCGGCGGGGTCGGGCAGAGGATCGGCATCTGCTCTGGATTCGGGCTGTGTGGGAGCCCTATCGCGATGCGTTTGGACTGCGGTCGACGAAGCCGTATGCGGGCACGATTCGGGCGGCGGACGAGGTGGTGTGGGCTTGTTTCGAGCCGTTCGCGCAATCTCAGGCGGGGGTGCGGCGTTCGATGCCGTTGCCTACGTTCGCGAACGTAGGACCTCGGGTTTATACTCGGCAAGACACGATTTTAGTCGCGCCCCGGTCGCTTCCCCCGGAGCTGTTTGCGAAGGCCCGTGAGACGATCGAGGAACTGCCGATTCCATTGATGGAGCTGCCGCCGATCTCATTGTACTCGCCATGGAAGCTCGCGGTTATCGCGCACGAGGTTGGGCACGTGGTGCAGCGGGATTGGGAGCCAGCGCAAAAATACGTGTCGGTGTTTAGCCAGTTTCTGCTGGAGAACGCGGAGACCGCACGACCGGGCACGGGCGCCAAGTGGGCGAATTGGTGTGAAGAGGTGTTTGCGGACACGTTCTCGGTGTTTCTTCTGGGGCCGGCGGCGGTGATGACTCTATTCGGGGTGCTGTACGACGATCCAGAGCAGATGGATAAGGAGCTGAACTCGCAGTACCCTCCGGCGAGCGTGCGGCTGCGGTTGGCGCAGGGGGTTGCTTCGGCGCTGGGAATCGGGGCGTCCAGTGCGGGTTTGTTGGGGGCAGCAACTTCGGTGGGGCTGCATTTGGACGTTGCGGATCGCCAGGCGGCGGAGATCGCGAAGCTTACATCCGGGCCTCTGGCAAAAGTTCGCTATCCGGCGGCTGATTTCTTGCCTGCGGAGGATGCAAGGGCGGCAATGAACGCTTTGTCGAAGCCACCTCCTACGGGACTGAGTCCGGGGACGCGATCAGTTCGGATGGTGCTAGCGGGCGCCTGTGAGGCTTCGGACGGCATGTCCGAAGAGAAGCTGGAGGCTTTTGCTGCGCGGACGGTTGAATCCCTGTTGGACTGCGCGCCTCCCGGCACTCGAGCGGGGGCCGCGGACTTGGCTCCTAATCACTCGATCCTCGATACACTCAGGTCGATGGATAAGGAGCTGTGGGAGGTTTGAGGCGGAGGGTCTCAATGGTTCTCACTCGGGTCGGGAACGATCTCACTGTTTCTTCTTCGGATCGAAGCGACACCTTTGCAATCTCTGACTTTGATGGTTTCGCGGTGCCGGACAGGGTGGGTGCACTAACCGACGCGACACGGGCCCAGCTAGCCCACACCCTCTCGAATGTTGTGAATGGGATGCGGGGAGACGTGGGCCATCGGCAGGCTCTGGCGCAGCATTTGCTGGACGTGCTCGTCGATCCGGCGCAGCAAGAGGCGCTGTTGGGGCCGGAGTCGGCGATTGACTTCGGGTTGGATCTTCGGGCGGCGGATCTTGCGGGGCTTCCGTGGGAGATTGTGCTGCAGGCTCGAGTAGGCGGAAAAAGTCTGGCGCGCAATGGGTGCACGGTAACGCGGATCGTTGCGGTGAGTCCGAGCGTGGTTCCGTTCAACCGGCCCGTACGGATTTTGTTCGTGGCGGGCGCTCCGCTCGGGGATCCGGTGGTGCATCCGGGCACGGAGTTCTATGCGGTGTCTCAGGCTTATGCGAGTTCGGAGATCCCATTTGCCACGAAGGTGCTGCTCCATCCTTCCGTGGAGGAGCTTGGCGCTCTAGTTAACAGCTTTGAGCCCGATGTTTTGCACTTTGCGGGGCACGGGAAATTTGCGGGACGGGGGTTGTTGGAGCTTCGGGACGGGCATCGCCAAGGGCAGAAGGTTTGGCATAACGCGGACGCGATCATTGCGGCGATGAACGGCACGCTGCCTAAGATGCTGATTCTCAGCGCCTGCGAGACCGGGGAAGTTGCTCAGAGGTCTGTCTTGCCGTCGACTGCGGCTCGTTCGTCGTCGATGGCGGCCGAGTTTGTTACGGCGGGAATTCCGGTGGTTGTTGGAATGTCGGGCCGGATCGCGGATGCGGCCGCGCGGCTGTTCACTCGGAGCCTTATGTCGACGATCGCGAAAGGCAAGGACCTCATCAAGAGCGTGGCGGATGCTCGCATAAAGGCGATGACGGATGATGCGGCCCGCGACTCCGACTGGGTCTTTCCGGGGCTATTTGTGGCGAGCAGCGTTCCGGGGGACTACGCGCCTTCGAGGGGGGACTTATCAGAGCCAGCGGCTCATTTGAGGAAGGTGCAGATGGCGTTTCTGTTTCCCCAATCGGAGCCAATGCTTTGTCAACGCGAGCACGTGTGGTCCCGCTATGCGGCCGTGGTAGGCAAGGGTCCGGAACGCACGCTGCTGATGTCGGGCGAGAAGGGGATGGGGAAGGGGCGCATGATCCGGGAGTTGCTTGCTCATACGATACGGGAGGGCAATCTTCCGGTGGTTGTTTCTTCGGTACGGGGCAACGGTACTCCGGAGGGACTGCCCTGGCTGGCAAAGAATATGGGCGTCGCGCTTAGGAAAACCGCAGACACGTATGGAAAGGATGATTTCAGGTCGTCGCTGCTGGTGAAGGTGACAAGAGAGCAGCTAACGCTAGGCGACCTGCCGGTTCCGCTCCAAGGGCTATACGAACTTGATGGAGAGGTGTTAGCCCCTCATATGTTGGCGAGGATCTTCGAACTCGAGATTCGTAAGCTGGAAAGCGACTTGCGCGGCCAAGGACTGATTGGTTCGCAAGCGCAGGCGGTGGTGTTCATCGACGACCTGCAGGAAGTTCCGGCGGAGTTTGTGGAGCAATTGCTCTCCGGGAGCACTCCGGTGTTAACGCAGTGGGGTATTGGCTCTTCGAGCCCGGCCATTCCTTTCATCGCCAGCTATCTTCTGGACGGCGTGGCGAAGGATCGAATCGACGGCTATTCGCGAGCGGGAGAACACGTGGCGGTGGTGGAGTTGGGCCCCTTCAGTACCGTGGGTTCTGCGGATCTCCGCAGTTACGAGCAGATCCTGCTGAATCCTTTTCTGCTGAATCGGCCCGACAAACCGGCGCGCGCCGGCGACGTTTTTGCCTTTGCACCGGGGGTGATCGTAGATGGGCAGCTTTCCCCTGACAAGGTGGGGCTTGATTCTCAAGTCGTTATGCTGAGGAGGCTGCTGGAAGGACCTCTGACGAAGCTTAGTGATGGGATGCTCTACCACTGGGCCAACTCGATGCATGCGGGGCAGTTGATGACCGCGTCCGACGAGTATGCGTACCTGATCGACTTGGGGATGACGCCATGACTGCCCAAATAACGGTCGAAGAGGTCCTTCGCCTTAGCCAAACGCGATTGGATGAAGCGCTCAATAACCAAACCGAGCTTGCGGAGGAGTCGCTACGACTCTTTAGACTGTGCCCCGCCTGGACTTCAGCGATGATTGAGTCTGTCCTTGGGGTAGCGGACGGTTGGAAATTTTCGAGTGCGGCAGCCCAGTACCAGCTCTGTCGGATGGAGATCGGCACGCGGCGGGTGTGGGTGGACAGCCCGCATCGGCTAAAGCTGGCGAAGCGGTTCTACAGGTCGAACGTTGAAGCGGATATCAAGCGCGTCGGGCTCGCCGTTTCGGCCGCAATTGCCTCCGACCAAACCGCAGCCGATGATCCCGACGATTTGTTTGGCCAAGAAGCAGAGGTGCCAAGCGTTGTCGCTAGATGGGCAGAGCTTAGTCAGTTTTCGGATGACTTGCTCGACGAGACACTGCGCTGGAAGGTTCATGATTCTAATCTGACGGAGGCAGAGGAGTGGCTCCGTGCGGGCCAGGCGCTGGCGGATGTTCTTCAGGGCGCGCTTGCGTCGACCGTTCGCGAACTAGACCGATCCATTGTGAACCGCTATGCAATGCGGGCCGAAGAGAAGGCGCTTCAGACCTTTTTGATCCGCCCAGTACAGGATGCCGCGGTGGAGGATTTGCTGAAGGGACCGCACGACCAATGGGCTCTTCACGTTCGTGGGGCCGGTGGTTTGGGGAAGACCATGATGATTCGTCATGTGATAGCCCAACTCGCTCCAGGCCACCGATACGCGGTGGGCAAAGTGGATTTCGACCTGCTGAGCACCGACTTTCCGGTTAAGGAACCCGGGCAGATTCTGAATGCGCTTGCGAGCGATCTGTTCGCAAGGTCCGGGGGTGCTGCTAGCGAAGCTACGTTGGCCGCAATCAGCGAGCAGAACGCAGATACTACTGAAGTCGCTACCCTGCGGGCGTTCTCTGGCCTGGTGGAGGACTATGCGAGGGACGTGGGCGCCTCGAGTCTGGCCGAGTTAGAGACTTCGTCGCCGTTTATGCGACTGCTCTATTCATTTGCGGAGCTACTGAGCCCGTTCAATGGCAGGGTTCTCCTCGTTCTCGATACGTGCGAAGAGCTTGCCCGCCTAAGGCCTGGTTCCACTAAGCTGCCGCAGGTCGAGGCAACCCTTAGGATCTTGGAAAGGGTCCACGAGCTTGTGCCCTCGGTACGCGTTATTTTCTCTGGGAGGCGCTATCTCGCGCAGGGAGGCCATGGATGGAAAGCGCCCGCAGGCGACGCGCACGCCTCTCTGCCAGCATCACGGCCTTACTTGAAGATGCTCAACGTGATTCCCTTTGAGCGGGAGGAGGCGGACCGGTACTTGTTTGAGCTGCGCGGGCTGGATAAGGTGGACCCACCCGTACTAACTCGTGACTCGTCGCTGCACACAGCCGTCCTTGCCAGGTGCCGCTCTCCCAAGGCCGTTTCAGGATCTACAAGAGACTATTACGTGCCGTTCGACCTCAGCCTGTACGCCAACTGGCTTTCGGAACTGACTGAGGATGAGAGGCGCATCCGTTTGGATTCAACCTCGATCGACCCGTATGTGAGCCAGCGACTGTTGGGCCGGATAAGACATCCTTGGATGCGTGACGCGGTGCCTTACGCGGTCGTCTTGGAGCGATTCGATGTGAGTCTACTTTTGGAAGCGCTTCATGCTGAGCCGGATCAGTGGGCGGAATTCACCAAGGAGTTGGTGCAGCTCGAATGGCTTGACGTTACGCACGATCCTCAGAGGACGCTGCTCGCCATATCGCCCACGCTGTTGCCGCGTCTTCTCAAGTACTTCGAGGTGCATGAGGCGGAGAGGTTGCAGACGGTACGCACCCAGCTCCGGGTCTACCTTTCGGCCATGGCTGAGGTGGAAGGATTCGGTAAATGGGATCGAAACACAATTGCCTCAGCGGCGCGATTAATGGATCCGGCGGATTTTGCGCGGCATTGGGACGCCTATTCGCAGGCCGTTCACAGCGCGGCCAGTCGCGATTCGTTGCGGCAAGTTTCGGAGCACTTGTTGGAGGCTGAGAGCGGGGCGATTCCGCCGGGGAACCCGCTTCGAGCCGGCGTGCTCGCTTCGCTTGCCCTGAGTACTGATCAGACCTCTGTTTCCGGCGACCTGCTGGCGTTTTGGCGTGAGGTCGATCTTACTTCAGGCTCATACCCCTCTTCCCGTGCGGAATGGTTGCGGCGGCTGGCGACTGTCTTCGTTCAGGGATCTACTCTCGAAAGCGGAACGCCAGCCCACGAGTTTTTCAACGACCTCACGCGAGTTGTCGATCCGGTGACGCTCGCTTGCCAACTGACGGTAATCGAGCGCTGGCTGGAGGTGAGCACCGAGCGCGGGACGGTGACGAAGGAGCAAGCTCAATCTCTTCGAAACTGGGCGCAAGCACACGCCGACGAACCAGTCATAGGCGATTCGCTTCTGGTTTCCGCGATGCGGGCATCCTGTTTGGCTGGGGATCGAGGGGATGCGGAGGGTTTAGTGCAGGATCTGCTGCAAAGGGCAGATCGAGCGCCGGGCGAGTCCGCAATCAACTTACCGGTTTGGACGCCACCAGCAAACCCACGAGCCCGCATCAGGCTGGAGTGCCTGTTGTACTTCGTGCCGGGGAACCTCTTTACGCGTGATCTGATAAGTCGATGGATCCTCGATGCTGTTCGGGATCGTTTCTCCGCAGACTCGGAGCGTGTTGCCTCCGCGTGCCTGTCACGGCTTTACAATCTACGGTACGGCTTGGGCCTGGAGAAGCTGGCAGACCAGGTGGAGCGATTTCTGGTGGCGTCGGAGTGGGTGCTGCCACAGCCGACATGCCTTAGCCACCGTAGAACGCCGCCGCTCTTCGTGCCGTTGGCCAGAGTTTTTGCGAAGGTAAGGGGAGTGGATGAGGCGATAGCGATCTGCGACCGATACGAGCGTTACTCCAGCGAGTCGTCGACCGAACCCGGAGCCCGAACGTGGGCGGCGGAAACGGTCGCCGATCTCATCACGCTGTACGGCAGACGAGATCTCTCGTATCGGATCGAGAAGCTTGGAAGGTTCGAGGTGTCGTCCTATGCGCGAAAGGCCTGGCGAGCGCGAGCTCTATTGACCGGCACGCCTGCACCGGGCATTTACTCGGATGACGAGGATTTGCACTCGTGCTTCTCTACGCTAGGGAAGGCGTTTGGGGAAGTGACGGCTGCGCTTGAGCGAGCCTTCGAGAGTTCCTCTGGCGATCCTGTGCTCAGGCAAAACCTGTATCTGGATCTGCTTGAGGTCGATCGACTAAAGGGCAGAACCTTGACGAAGCGCCCGCCAGTTGATTGGGAGACGGAAAAGGTGCTGACCCAGCGCCCCCTGCAAGCTGAGGAGATTGTGCGCGTTGAACTCAGAAGGCATGCGCTGAATCTTGAGACGGTGCCAGTTTCGTTGCTGATCGACATCGTCGGCCGGATCGGCCTGGCAGAGATTGCGGCGCAGGAGGCGGCACTGCTTGTGAATCGTCTTCCCAAGCGGGCCGAACGACTCGCTCGACTGGCGCTCCACGTCATTGGCAGGGCGGGGCGGGCTCACGTCCTTCGCGCATTAGGTCCGACGCTGGCCGCAGAGTTTTCACGCCCCAGTTTAGACGCCAGTGCTGAGTCGCTTCCTCCGTCGGTCGAGACCGTAACCCACGCCGCAAGTTCGATCGGACCGATTTCGCGGAATACAATTCGGGTTCAGGGCGGTGCCGGGGGACCTTTCACCGGAAAATCCATTCCTTGCACCATTTCGCTTCCGGACACCAATACCCCGCTGAACGTGCTCAGCCCCGGTGTCGATGCACCCTCGCAGTGGCGGCAAGAGAACTCGAGCATTCTTGATCGGTTCGGGAAGTGGATCGACGAAAGTGGCGACGATCCAGAAGGTGTGGAAATCGTTTCCGAGCTGCCGCTTGCGGCTGAGCCGTGGGAACTCGCACTGTGGCTGCCGTCTGCTTCTCGTGATCGAAAAAGAACGGTTCGATCGCCAGTGTCGGCGCCTCGATCGAACAATCCTGGTCAGAAGGGTGTGGAGGCCACTTTTGTCTCGCCACAATGGGTGCGGGCGGTGCAGGGAGCATCGAACGGAAAAGCGACAGTGCTTGACCAAGTTGCCCCGGTGTTTAAGCCTCCGTATCGGGTGCTACACCTGGTGGCCCGGCCCCACCAGACCTTTGGCGACTATCGGCTTGTGTTCGGTGATGCCTCACAGATGGAGAAGCAAAGGCAAGCGCAACGAAAGGGACCGGAGAAAAGCACCCGCCTGGGCGTGCACGTCGCGCCGTACGATGTCCCGAGCCGGGATTGCGCCCTTATCGTGCTACAACAGGAACCGACCCTTGGCACGAAGCGGAGTCGATCAGATCGCCTCGACATGGCTGCGTTACGCGCGTTTGGCAGCGAACTGAGCTCGGCAGGCGCCACCTACGTGCTCGTGCTGCCGTCGTTTTCGCAGTTGACGGCGTTGCGCTGCATAGAGTTGCTGGCCAAGGAATTGGCCTCGATAAGACCGATTCGTCGGGGTCGTCTTTTGGATCTGGTGCAGATGTTGCGTGACATAGTCCTTGACCAAGACCCGGCGACGGCGGAACTCGGTCTGGAGATCACACTGTTTGCAAGCCCAAACACTGTGGGTTAGTTGCAGTTGCTCGGCGATTATGCCGGCTTGTGTCCGAACCGAGTCGGCACCAGGTTTCGCCCACGGAAACCTCCTGCGTTCACGAGCCAAAGCTCGGTCGCCAGAGCCAGGTGTCTAAAGGATTCTAAGCGAAGGAGGCTGTTGTTTTGCCTAAACTTTGGGCAGGCATCGACACTTTCCTTGGCACGTGACAGCATGTGCTAGGTTCAAAATCCCTACCTGTGGCTCGTTAGAAAGTCCGTCCTAAGGAGGGCGTCGGGGGTTCGAGTCCCTCCGAGGCCGCCAGCTTCAAATTCGCTCCCTCTCTACCGCAAAACGATAGATTCGTTCCGCGTTGGAGAAGGATAGAGTATACCTGTGTCTACCGGACGCAGGCGCTCTATCCCCTGAGCTACGAGGCCCCTTTGGGTTCTTAAACTTGGATCTTCCCTCCGCCAAACCCCTGGTTATCCAAGCGTCAAAGCGGTTGGTGTCCTGACGCTCTCCACAAGTCAATGGGTGAAACTGGTCGCCGAGGGTGGGGCCAGGGCGAGCCTGGCTCACACGAAGAACCCCACCTACCGGGCCGCGTTCCTCTGGCAGATGAGGCTGGGCCTGCGGCTTGGCGAGGCGCTGGGTATCTGGCACAGGGACATCGAGAGCGACGTCGTGCACATCCGGCGGCAAGTGCAGCGGAACCGGCTGACCGAAAAGCTAGAACCGTCCCCGCTGAGTACGGACAGGGACGCTCGCACCCTCCCGCTGTCGGGCGACCTCATGGAGGCGCTGGCCGCTGTGCCGAGGAACGGCGACTTCGCGTTCCCGTCTGAGGCTGGCGGGGCGATCGACCCCTGAAACTACCAAAGGAACTTGGACGTGGCCGCTAAGGCTGCTGGGCTGGGACACGTGGCGACCCACCGTCTCCGGCATAGCTATGCCTTGTGGCTCATAGGCTCTGGGTTGGACATTGCGGTGATTTCCAAAGCGATGGGACATCCGCAAATTTCAGTCACGATGACGTATGCGCAGGCGGCTGTAGAAACTATCCGGACGGCAAACGACAGCATTCCTCGGTTGACTTAGCCAATTATCCTGCGCAATGCAGTGTGTCGGTTATAGTCAAGAGAATGGCACGCTGGGCGACACAAACACGGGCTAATCCAGTTGCTTGACTTTCCCTACCTACACGCCCGAGCCGCTTGACTAGTCCAAGCGGCTGTAGGTTGTAAAGCTCAGATCGTCAAACTCATCGGAAAGAATATCGCACGCGGCCTTCGCAGCGGCCTCGGCCTCTCCTACTAGACCAGTACGAGTCGCACCAGCGGTAGCGCTATCTAGTAGATACCCCCCAAACGCCGTCGGCGACGCCTGACCGTAGATCACGAAGGCCTGAAGAAGCTCGTTTATGTTGCCCGACAGAGCAACATCCGAGAATCCGAAGACTCCAGATCTGCCGTCGTCGAGTTCCCGCCAAGCCGCAGCGGCAGCGGCAGCGGCAGCTCGAGCATTTGAAAGTGCAGCAACTACTGCCGCCTGAACTGCTGGTGTAACAACTGGCATGACCACTGGCAGAACCTGACCCACAGGAATGTCCTCAACTCGTAGATTCGGGTTAGCGGCCAGTAGCTGAGAAATTCCTTCTAGCGACACGACTCTGACGTCGTCAATCGCTTCAACGTCGTACCGGAAGTCGTACTCAGTGCCTCCAGATTCTCGGCGATTTTTCAGCCACGAGAGTAGGCGTGTTTGCTCTTCGTTCGTTGGGACAATGATAATGATCCGGCTGAAATACCTTTCTTCAGACTCCAACCACAGCGGTAGACCGGGACATTCATGCACGTGGTCGAGATCAGCCCACCGCCACTCACGCTCATGTGTCCAGTCGATCGGACGTCCTTTCCCAAGACTCGTCGCAACATAGCGGTATTGTTCACGCATTCCAATCCCACAGTCTTCGCCAAGGACTCTGGGCCATCGATCATCGCCAACTTCTCTATGGTCAGAGCTCAGACCGTAGATGACCGGCCGCGCACCGGCCGCAAACAGTTCGTCGCGGAGAAAGGCAAATCCATACGCTTTGACAAGATCTCCTGCATCCCGCTTGCTCGCGTAGTCAATAAGTGCGCTCAGGGGCATTTCGGTAAAGCAAACTGCTGACTGGTGTCCGTAGATAGTTGCCTTGCCACCGCGAAAAGACCACCCAGATTTTATGTGGCCTTCATAAACGATACGTTTAACTACAGAGAAGGCGTCGGCGTCAGGCTCTAGGGTGGAGTTATTCGACTCCATGCACCAAAACCCGTTAATTCTTTCGTCATCTGGAAAATTACTCGGCAACTGCATTTCTGGGTCGCCCTCGTAAAAGATCCAAGATGGGTCGTTAGAGGGATTGCGGTCATGCACGAAGTGCGTAATCCACTGCGTGAGGTCCAAACGATCACGTGTAATGAAGCGCATAATTAATCGATGATCTTTAGATGTATTCGGCAAAGGGATGCCGAAGCTTGTCTATATAGCGGCTTAGGATTCGACCCCTAGCATGCTGATGTCGCCCCGGTCACTCTCATTCCCGGGAGTCAACGGACTGACACGATAGGTAGTGCCCTTCGACCTGCCCTTCGTCAGAATCCGGCCGTCGGAAATTAGTTGGTTTAAGGCAGCGGTTACCTGCGAGCGCTCCTGAGTCACTTGCTCTTGAATCTGGGAACGCTTCCAGTCTCGGTAAGGCTCTTTTAGCATAATTTCGAGGACGGCAGACCGCAGGTCCGACTCATCTTCCTCAACACGGACAAAGTCAGTCAACCCGGTCGTGAAGATCTTCAATCTTCCGTGTCCCACGGTCCTGCCCCGGTAAGACAGCGTCATCGTCCGCCCCTTTTTGAAATCTCCCGACCCGTTGATGGTCCAAGTCGCGGAAGCTGTCGCGGAGAGTTGATGGCTTCCGGCGAGCCGTCCCTGCCCGAGCCCTTGCTTGTAGTCCTTGTTCAGGTGGTGGATTACGAGAATGTTGGTCCGCTCCTCTTCGCATAGCTGCTTCAGCCTGCTCAGCTTCTGCCTGCCCGCGCCCGTGCCGTCGAAGTCCGTGTACATGCAAGCAGCTACGAGGGGATCGATCACCACCAACTTCGGCTTCAGCCGACGGATCACCTCGACCAGCTTGATTTCTTCCTGCCCATCAGGAGGGCAATCGATGTATGTACCGTGAGCGAACCACGTGAAGATGGGCAGACTGGCATGGTCCTCGTATGCGGCGATAACTTTGGCACGCTCAAATTCGCTCTCCTCATACGCGCACCACAGGACGGCCCCCTGGGACACGTTCATGCCGAGCCACGGACGCCCGGATGCGACGCACGCCGCAAGATTGGTGACCAGAACAGACTTTCCCTCCTTCGCCTCTCCACCGAAGAGAACAAGGCTCCCGTCCGGCACGAGGCTCTCGATAAGAAAGTCCTGGCTCCCGCGTTCCTCCAACCGTCTCACCAACTCGCCCGTGGTGATGGCCGGCGCATGGGCATCGGTGCTGACGCCAAACTTCACGAATGAATTCTACCGATTCGCATACTATTCTCAAACCAGCCGGTAGTAATGCGGCGCTTCGGGCGCGCCGCTAATCCAGCACCACCCTGGAATTGTCCCGGGGGGCTCCCGTTCAGGGAATTGGGGAGTTCGCTCCCTGAAGCAACTTGGAGGTCCCTGTGATAAACACCCACGCGCCGACGCCCGTTAGCCTGCCTGAGCTTTTCGCTCCGGTCGTCCCGAAGACGTTCTTCGATCCTGCGACCATGAGGCCCCACGAGGACGGCGTATTCGTTTCCGTCTCCTTGCGGGCCGACCGGGCAAATCGTGCCACCGCCCGCGCAGTGGACCGGCACGTCGAGAGGGAGGCTGGGAAGTTCCCTGGAGAGATCGCGGTTGCTGCCTGGTGGCGTCGGGACCTTGGCGTGTGGATGGTGGACGCCTGCGCCCGATTCGACGAACTGGAGGTCGCCGTCGAGCTAGGACGTGGCCTAGGCTGGTTCGAGATCGACGTGGTCGTGGCCGGAGAGCACCATTGCCTACCGCTCTAGGTGCCTCAACAGGTATCCGCATATAGGAAGGGGGGGTACATGGTTTTTACTACCCCGGCCTCTTCCTGGGATTCGCGCCGGCCACGTCAGCCCCTCCGGTCCATTCCCGCCGATGGCGGTTCTGGCCTAAACAGGAACGCCAGGAGGTATCCCATGCTCACGTTGACCATCATGCTCGGCGTCGCCTCGGCGCTGCTGGAGCTCTACGTCGTCTTTCGGTCCCGGACTCTGCTCGCCATGATCGAGCGCTGGTCCGTCTCCGGACTGGTTCTTTCGCTTGGCGTCTCGGTCGCCCTAGGTTCGCTCTTTGGGGCGGCGGGGCTGGTTGCACTGGGGGCG
>Ga0216301_1000007_pt1 | contig 50531 bp, 53 predicted proteins | sample 4hB_Boncat_minus_FD_156203 | JGI IMG/M metagenome (GOLD analysis project Ga0216301, IMG submission 156203) | Terrestrial sediment cell enrichment communities for BONCAT metagenomics from Utah, United States - 4hB_Boncat_minus | ecosystem: Environmental > Terrestrial > Deep subsurface > Rock...
CTTCGGCACTATCGTGGAGGGCTCGGGAGTTGCAGCCGAGTTGTTTACCCACGGCTTCCGATGGAAAAATCGAAACCGCAGGGCCCAGAGTATTGACCCGTATGAGCCGGAACCGCCGGCTTCTACTTACGGTGAGTAGTAGGGTGCAGGCATTGGAAAACTCGGATGGCAAGTTGCAATCACAGGAGATGGCGCCAGGGCTCGCAGCCAGTCGCAGTCTTCCGACACGTAACTCTGGGTAGCTTGCATTAGATCGTCGCCAACTTACCTGGAGTTCCAGGGTGAAACCAGGTAAGTTGGTATCTTCCGCGCTTCCCGAGCAAACAAGTTAATTTCAAGTGCAGTGCCTAATCGATACTGCACCTGATAGGCGTAAGCGTCCGCTTACGCCTATCAGGCAACAATGCTATTGTGCTGCCCGAGATTGAGAATCCTTACACCGCCAGATCAGATCACCCAAGATGATGGATATTACATTTGCCACATGCATCTGCGGGTTGTTACTCGCTGGGTTCTACGCAATTTATCTTTGGATCCCAGGAGACGCCGGAGCTGTAGCGGGGTCGATAGCCCTTACACTTGCAATCATGTTATGGGGAATGTACGCGATTGCCGTGAAAGCGGACTTTCCTGATGACCGAGCGGAAATGGCAGTATATTTAGAGCGATGGCTCTACCGGCCGCGGCTAGCAGCTGGCATCCTAACGGGATTCTGGTATGGCTGTGTATCCGACCATCCATTATTTACGATACCAGCCTACTTCTTAGTAAACCTCGCCGTGTATGTCTTCAAGTTCCCTCACATTCTTTTCCCGAGATGGATACCCGCCCCTGGGCCGTCCCGTCCAGACATATGGTTTAATCTTGCGAAGCGGCTTATTGTTAGCGGCGCTGCAGGATACGCCTTGAAGTGGGTAGCCGTTTATCAGTAGTCGGGTAACCGTTCAGCAGGATGCCTGGGGTAGCGGCGAGGGAGGGGTGCGATTCTCTAAAGGGGCATCAGGTTGTGCCCGCACAGGGCCCCAGGTCCAAATCCGGATGCGTGAACAAGGTGGCCTGCAGTTGGAGGAGCGGCTCGGCCGTCCGGCTCTTCCGGCGCATCCCCGTTCCACGGAAGCGATCATTCGCCACGTGTTTGCAGGCCCCTTCGACGGCCCCGCCTCCCGATGGGAGACCCTTGCCCAGATAGGCGGGGTAGTTCATCCGCTGCCGCTGATTCCCAAAGTAGCGCAGTTGATCCTCTCGTACCTTTGGGCCGCAGCCGTCTGCGCCCCCCACCCTTCCAGTTCTTCCAGCGCCCGGCGCGGTCTCCACTCCAAGAGCTCCTTCTCCTGGCTTTCCCGCCATTGTTTGGCCGCGATCCGGTCGGCCGCTCCATTCCCAAACATGGCCGTGGCGACCTCGGCCAGCCGCTCGCGGACGTGGTAGAAGTCCAAGATCTCGACTCGGTGGGGCAGATGCTGGGCATATCCCGCCCAGATCCAATCGGCGCCGTCTCCGAGGGCCGCCACCGGAGTAGTCGGAGTGGGCCACCGGCTTCGACCCGAGCACAGACCGTCGGCGGCGTCTGGCTTTTGGTGCTTGTTGCCAAAGGCCAGCGCACGCTACCGGGCCATACATGGCAGAGCCAACGGCGAGTGCGCAGGTATCTGGTCAATTGGTCAATAACAGGAGCAGTGGGCAGGCGAGGACGGAACGGCTAGTGCAGGTTCAGCGAGTACTATCCGATGAATTAAATATGGATGTCCCTCGATTGGCGAGGGAGCTGGACAAATAACTTCTCGAACAGGAAAGGAGAAAGATGCAATGTCGATTGAAAGTAGGGGGCATCAGTTTCGCTGGACAGGTGAGATGGCGCATCCGGAACGCACAGACTCGATGGAGATGGCGATCACCATCGCCCGAGACCTTCGCATCAAAGCATCCAATATACTCGATAGTTCAAAACATGCGCGTGGTGTAGGCCTGGAAGAAGCCGCCTCTTCCATCTTCGAAACGGCACTGAATCTGCTGTACAGAAACTCCGCTGATGCCATAGATGTTGCAGGTGCTTTGTCCGGCGTTGCACTGGCTTACGAACAGGCGGGAGATAATGAGTCAGGCTACAAGAGCGCTGCGCTAGCGCACTCTACCTACAGTCTTTTGCCGGAGAGTTATGTAACGCAACAACTGATTCACCAATTGGAACTCTTGATGTCCCGCACTGCACCTAAAGATAGAGCCGTATAATACGATTGAGGCACACGACATAACCAACAGTGTATCAGGAAGACAGGCTCGGCCGGTTCTCCAATGAACGCCGAGCCTGTCTTCGCATATAGTGATGCCTCTGGTTAACGGGCCTCTCACCAGAGGTAGCCCGGCTACCTCCCGAGCTTTCGCAGCACTTCAAGCACAGCCGCCGCCTGCTCTTCCGACAGTGAGTAGCTCATCTTCACACCGTCCTAGTGCTCCTCGAACACCTTCAGGTGGGTAGAGCAGTCGCCGTTCCAGTCAAACGGTTCTGCGACCGCTTCATAACGGATCGGTGACCAGCAATGGACCGCGGCTCCAGATAGTTGAGCATCTCAGTCGGCTCGGCGGCCGTCACAGCGCGCCCTTGGTTTCCAGCTAAAGCATACCAAGAGCGTCCAGTTACTCCCGCGCACCCCCTGGGCCTTTAGAGCGGATGAAGGGCATCTGTCTCAACATATCCGGTGACCGTCTCATCTTCCGTCTGCACCTGGGTATAGCTGCCGCTATCTTGCAATATAGCTACCCGAGTTCCCTTCAGGAGGGTGCCATTCGGCGGTTCTGCCTGGGCTGGATGCTTGTACCAGGATGTGTCTCGAGCAATTTCATGCGTCGCGCGAATAGACATCTGCAAACTCCTTTCGATTGGCATCCCCAGTGGGAGCCACAATGACGAAGAAACGCAGGCCGACAGTTGACTGTGTCGGTGTTGTTATATCTGCATTGTCCAGTACGTTATTAGTCGCACTGCAGCATCCTCTTGAAGGATAAGACCAAGTTGTCCTAAAGTGCTCCCCTTCATCAAAAACGGTGCCCGCCTGGTTCGCCGGGTGCAGCAGGGGCGTCCGATCGGCAAACCCTAAGCCGGCTCCCGACGCCACGGACGGTGACCTGGTGGCTCTGGCGCCCCGCAGACCGGCTTACTAGGACGCAGGGCGCCTTCCTGGCAGAGCTACGGGGACGGTGTCGGGTGCTTCAGCAGGCTGTCAACTTCGGAATTATATGGCATATAATCTTCGAGATTATTTGGCATATGCCTGCCTGCCACACGGAAGCGCATGGACGAGCTGTCCAAACTCACCGAGGAAGACCGGAGCCGCGCTGCGGAAAGAGCTTGGTTCCGCGGCCCGGCTGATCGTGGTAGACGAGGCCGACCGGCTCAAGATGCCGAGTCTGGAGCAAATCCGGGACCTCTTCGACCGCACACAGGTCGGTTGGGTGTTGGTCGGGATGCCCGGGCTGGAGAAGCGGTTGGCACGCTATGCTCAGTTCTACTCCCGGATCGGTTTCGTTCACAAGTTCCGTCCGTTAAGCACGACGCAAGTGCGCCAGTTATTGGAGCAGCATTGGACACCATCCGGCGTCACCCTGCCAGCGACCGAGCCGCTGGAGGACGAGACTATCGCCACCATTGTACGGGTGACGGGTGGGAACTTCCGCTTGCTTAGAAGATTGAATCTGCGCAGATGCGCAGAAGTAGAGGGGCCTCAATGGCATCCGAGACGCTCCAGGAGACGTGCAGCGGCGGCAACTCGCTTACTTCGAGCGACAGGAGGAGCGCTTGCGCTATTCCGACTTTCTGCGCCGCGGCTATCCGATCTGGAGCGGGGCGGTAGAAGGCGCATGCAAGCACCTGATTACGGATCGGTTTGATGGGAGCGGCATGCGCTGGAAGCCAGCCACCGCGGAACCGCTCATGCGCGTGCGGGCCGCCCTCCTGACCCAGCCCCGTCTGGATCTATGCCCCTACGCCAGCCTGGGTGCGACACGGGGAATGGTAGCCATCCCCGTCTCCTAAATCTGCCTGATGTGAGAATCACACCCTAGGCTAGGTCACTCCTATTACAGCGGTGTGGTGCCATCCACGGCCACGCCCGCCCGGGTGACTTCGCCTTGCTGTAGGAACAGCGGTCCGCAGTCGTCCCACCTAGATTGGAAGCGCATGATGGAGTGCTCCTGCAAACATGGCATCAAGGTTAAATCGAAGCACGGTGTTCGATGGCTTATGAGCCGGAGTTCGACGAAGCCTCCAAGGTGATCGGAAGGCGGATCTCGAACTGGATCCTCAGTTCAGGCAGGGTGCAGACATCGTGTAACGCCAGTAGCTTTAATTATAAGCGTTAGAGCACCAGGTCAATTGCTTGGTTAGCAGCTTCATGTGCCTGGTGGGTGTGATTACGGGGTACGGTAGCCGCAGCCGACGACTGGGGGTAACCCCAGGCTTGGCACACCGGCTGCCGGGTCCCGGAGGGACGGCTGAAAGGCGATCCGTGGTCCCCGGTATGCTTAACGGCACTGCGTGTAAGGCAAGGGCTGGGGTCCAGTCATAGGCTACTATTCTGCGCTCTCACCAAATGCGACCTTCAGGCACTACTGCCTTATCCAGCACCTGCATCCTGTCAGCATGGGCGCAGTACACCCATCGCTGTTCTCAGGGGTGCGGCTCTAGGAGAGCTGTCGAAATTATCTTGGTGAGCAGTATGCTGCAAGTTAGTGTTAGGTGATTCAATTACCTGAAGGGATGCAAATTTCGCATACTGTAACAGGCGATACAATATCGAGGCTCCGCTGATGTCTTCCACACTGCCCTTACGAGAAATCAATGTCCGGGACACGCTTCCGCCCGACGCACAAATGAAGATTATGGAAGACGAGCGGAAACATGAACTGCTGAAGGCGGACCAAGCGCATCGGAGGGGGATCGAAACTGGAGCGATGCTCCTTATCGCGGTGGCGCTGATAGCTACTTTTTGGGCTATGGTAAACACCCAACTCGACGACAGCACCCGGAAGTTTGCTCAGACGTCCTTCCAAAGCATCCTCGGATTTTTGCTAGGATTATTCATTGGCCGTTCGACTGCTCCCCGCTCCCCATAGTGCTACCGAGAGTTGGGCTTTAAAACTCTCCGTAGGCAGGGTTAGCCGAATGAGGGTGGTTGCCTCTGGCGCTTGCATGACCGTGCGGAACTATCCAGATCAGTAAGTCTTCTCTCGCAGAGAGCTTCACCATGCAGCTGGAGAATCCTCAGCAAACCACCACCCGGACCTTGAGATCCATCCTCTTAACTTGACTTGTAAAGCCTGGATTTCTGGCCTGGCTGCTGATTTACGCCAAAAGCAACATGCAGCGTCCTGGATTAAACCCAGGACGCTGCATGTTGCTTGAAAGAGTAGCAAGCGGTCTGTATCTTGCACAGACCTAGAGCTTGCTGATAGGGCGACTAGGCTAGCTAATGCCAATTAGACGAGCGACAACGTTGCCCTGCCTGTCAATCAGCGCCGGCGACTCCCCGCGAGCCTCGGCGTCTTTCACTACTCGCAGCAGAGCTATCGCTTGGCGGAGGATGTCAGCCTTGGGCACTCCACCTTGATCAGCAAGGGTATCAATGACAGCCTTCATCTGAGGCGTGAGATCCAAACTCATCCTAGTCGTCGCCGAACTCGTACTAGGCATACGTCCAGCGGCGGCTGGCTCTCGAACAAGAGTTCCAGCCCATTCGGATGCAGAAAGGCCGCTGGGCACACTTTCAGCACGTGAGTGCCGCCGCTTCCTCGATAATTGATCAAGTGCCATATAACGCCTTCTGATTGATCTGTGCAGGTCTTTCCCGGAGAGAAGACTGCGGGTCTTTTACGTAACTCTTACTCATTCATTAAGTAATGGTCACTGCGTGCGGACTTGTGACACTTTTTTTTCGAGGACGCTGATACGGGGTAGGACAACCCAATGAAGAGTACGAGCATCATGCACTTTGTTGCTACCCCCTCATTTCTCTCATCAGCAGGGCGTCAGAAGTCGCCTTAGAGCATGTATGGAAGGACAGCCCACAGCTGGTGCGTCACTGATAGCAGTTTCAGTGTCCGTACGGACGCAAGTGGACGTTTCTAGGGGCTAACCCAGCCCAGACTGTTGGATTCCTCTTGGATAGGACCTATGCCAGCTAATAGAACAATGCTGTTTCAATAAACAAAGTAACATACTTCTGCATGCGCCCTTAGTCCTCGTCGGCCACTGTTGACCCAATGGAGAAGCAGCAATCTTAGTTGTAGCGCCGCTACTCCACGTTACTATGGCCTAACCGATGACAGGGTTTCGCAGCCACTACTGGGGTTGGCGCCATCTGTAGTTTATCTAACTGGATCCGAAGGGGCATCCGAGTCAGGCATCCTGATGGCGATGACGCAACTGGAGCACAAAAATACCGAACGGCGCATTCGTGGAGTGGTGCTATCAGGAAGCTGATTCTAGCTGATTCTACTGGACGGGATCTGACTACCATCTGGCATGTCGTGCCTGGATGCACTCTTTGCAAACAGTCACGCACGTTCTTTGCTTGCTTCACAGGCGAGAGATAACTTGTAATGCCACCTGGCGTAGGCCTAGATGAGGTTCCACACCTTCTCCGTGAGGGGTCGCCAGCAGCTGTTGACACCGCTCTCCAGAAATTAAGGGACGCGATTCTAGAAAGTGTCAAGTCTCTAGTTAGGAACAATGAAGCCGCAGAAGATATCGCTCAGGAAGTGCTGTTGAGGGTTTGGGCAAAGCTGGACAGATGGCAACCAGCTGGGCCGGGCTCGTTTTCGGCCTGGGTGTTTGGCGTCACATATCGCGTAGTTCAGGAGGAGCGTCGTCGCTCTCGGGGAACTATGCCCCTGTTCACCGAAGAACCCGAAGACGAAATGGCAGTGGCGGATCGCGCGCGACACCTAGAGCAACAGGCGTTAGACACCATTCTGAAGACACGCATAATAAAGTTGCTTGAAGGTGTGCATCCCGAATCAAGCCAAGTGATTCAACTCCGACTTTTCGAGGACCTCTCCTTCAACGAAATTAGCAGTAAGCTAGGAATAACCTCTGCCAATGCACGTAAGAAGTATGAGCGCGGGATCCGGTTACTGCGCGAACGCCTGAAGGAATAAGAACAACCAGTAAAAGCTTCAGGGGCAAGTTAGCTCGTACGGCTAAGGGATACGGCGGAATGATGTGGCAAGCAAATTCGTAATCTGAGTGCGGAGGATGGTTGCCATGCCCTGGTTACAGTTGACCGAAGCGGAGCGTGCCGAGTTACACCGGCGCACCCGTACCCCGGGGCTCAAGCCCCGTACCCGCGATCGCTTGGAGATGGTGCGGTTGGCGGATGCGGGCTGGACCCCGCCCGCCGTTGCCCGCCATCTCCGGCTCACCGCCGCCCCGGTACGGGGGTGGCTCAAGAAGTATCTCGCGGGCGGTTTTGACGCTTTGGAAGACCCACCCCACCAGGGCCGGCCTAGCCGCCTCACTCCCGCGTGTCTTGCCGCCGTGCGTACGCTCTTGGACCCAGGAGATCGGACCTGGACCACCCGGCAACTGACCGCGTGGTTGGCCGAAGAACAGGGCGTGGTGTTGAGCCCCGACCACCTGGGCCGCTTACTGCGACAGGCGCACCTTTCGTGCCGCCCGACGGAACGCACCTTACACCACAAGCAAGATGCGGAAGTGGTGGCGACCTTTCGGGCGGACTTGGAGACGCTGGAAAAAGGGGCGCAGGCGGGTGCTTGGACCTGTGTCACGTAGACGAACCGGTATCCGGTCTTATCCTTTATTGTTACGTTACGTAACAATAGCATAGATGGGTATGGGGTTAACAGTCTCCTCAAGCACCAAACTGCCCCTTCTTGCCGCCCGCAATAGGTTAACATAACGTCCTTTATGTTAACCTATTGTGGGTGGCAGGGGACCCGTGCTACGGTGCTCCTCGGAGGGAGCATGGATGATAATAGCAAGCAAGCAATAGTCAATGAACTGGTAGCAAGAGGAGTCAATCGGGAGACCGCCGAGAAGCTCGCACGCGAGAAGCCGCAGGAGTGCCGCCGGCAACTGGCCGCACTCGAATTCCGAGCGCTGGTGCCAAGGAGCCAGGCGGCTTCCCTTGTGGTTGCCATCAAGCAAGCCTGGGAAGTTCCGGCAGGGATGGACGCCACAACAGCAAGTCGTCAAGACAGAATGACAGCAAGCTGTCCTGAAGGTGAGCTGGGCGGCGAGGCAGAGTGCTTCGAGGAACTGGGTTTAGAGTTTCCTTCACTCCGGGACGCCGAAGGCTTGCGTCCCTGGAACCCTCGCGTGCTGGACTGGTGGGCTTCGAGGCCAGGCCGGGACGCAGCGGCCGTCCATGCTGCACGGTTCGTACTGGGGTGCTACTGTTCGGCGCGCACGTGGAGCTGCGGCCGGTTTGACCTCTTTGAGGCTGAGCGGGCTTGGGACCGTGAAGCTAGGCTGGTCTTCCTGGAGTGGATCCGGGAGTACTTGTGATGGTGGGCGAGCGCAAGCCCCAGTGGCTGGACACCTGCGTCTCCCTCGCGCAGTTGAAGACTCACTTGAGCCATTACCTTTCACACATGGCGGTTAGTTGTCGCTTCATCGTCACCGACCGAGGGCAGCCGGTCGCCATGTTAGAGCCGCTCGGGACGGACGAGCGCTTTCGGGCGACAGTGATGGAGCTTGGGCGCACGGGACAGGTGCGCTCATCAGAACTCAGGCGGGACTTGGAGTTCACCCTCTTAAAGAGGAGAGCCTCGTGATGGAGCCTGGTCCCGCCGGCGACCGGGCGAACTCCGCAACCAATGAATCCAGTGCCGATCAAGAGCTAGTTGCCGGGCAACCCCTTGACCCTGCGGCGGAGTGGACCTCGGCAGAATTCGCCGCGTGGCCGCCACCCGCGGACCCGCTCGTCAGCCCAGCCTTCCAGGACGCGCTGCGCCGGCTCCAACTTTTCCAGGAAGGACAGAACCTGCGCCGACGCGGCGAGGCGGACGTCCAGCTTGCCCTAGCCGCGGGCGCCGCCGGCGATACCGAGCGCGCGATGTCCTACCTGCGGCGCGGCTTCCGCATGATGCTGGCCGCCGGCCGCAGCCTCGATAACGCAAGCGCCGGTCTGGTGGACCCAGAGGGACAGCCGCTGGTGGATGCAGCGCCGGAGCAGGTGGCCGATCTTCTTTATTACTACCGCTGCGGCCTGCTCCAGGCGCTGGCCTGCTGCCGGGTCCGGATCTGGGAGCGCTACGGCGAACCGCCCGTGGTGGTGGCCACCGAGCTTCCCGACAACCCCGGCATGAGCATCACCAACGCCGCCGCCCAGCTCGCCGCGGATGTGTGGGACCTCCTGGGCTGTCCGGAGCGCGGGCTGACCTGGATCGAGCACTATCCGCAGCAAGGTCCGGAGCCTCACGAGCGCGAGAGCTTTGCGGCCGTTTCTTTCACCTGGACCGGAGGCAGCTTTAGCGAACCCCAGTGGCGCCACCTCACCCAGGAAGCGGTCGAGGCCCTGATCGGCGGGCCGCTGGAAGAAGGAAGAGCAGAATGAAGGACAACACCCGGCTGGCCCTTCCTCCCGAGTATGGGCCCTTCCTGGAAGAGCTGAAGGAGCGCATCCGGGCGGCACAGGTGCGGGCGGCCCTCTCCGTCAACCGGGAGCTGGTGCTTCTCTACTGGCAGATCGGCCGGCGCATCCTGGCGGCGCAAAAGGCGCAGGGCTGGGGAGCCAAGGTCATCGAGCGTCTCGCCGGCGATCTCCGGCGGGAGTTCCCCGCGATGAAGGGCTTCTCCCGCACGAACCTCCTCTACATGCGCGCCTTCGCGGAGGCTTGGCCCGACGAGGCATTTGTCCAGCAGGCTGCTGGACAAATGCCCTGGTTTCACAACTGCCTCATCCTGGACCGGCTCAAGACCCCTGAACACCGGATGTGGTACATCGAGCAGACGCTGGCCAATGGCTGGAGCCGGAATGTCCTGGCGCTCCAGATCGACTCCCGGCTCCACGAGCGACTCGGGAAGGCGCCGACCAACTTTGCCGCCACCCTGCCCGCCCCCCAGTCGGACCTGGCCCGCCAGCTTATCAAAGACCCCTATAACTTCGACTTCCTGAGTCTCGGGAAAGAGGCCCAGGAGCGCGAGATCGAGACGGCGCTCGTGGAGCACATCCGCGGGTTCCTGCTGGAGTTGGGAGTCGGCTTCGCCTTCTTGGGCAGCCAGTACCGGCTCGAAGTGGCCGGCGAGGAGTTCTTCCTCGACCTCCTCTTCTACCACGTCCGCCTCCACTGCTACGTGGTTATCGAGCTGAAGGCCCGAGGCTTCAAGCCGGAAGATGCGGGGAAGCTGAACTTCTACCTTTCCGCGGTGGACGACCTGCTGCGCACTGACGGCGACGCGCCCAGCATCGGTCTCCTCCTCTGTAAAACGAAGAACGAGGTGCTCGCGGAGTACGCGTTGCGCGACATGAGCAAGCCTATCGGAGTTTCCAGCTATCAGCTCACCGACAGCATCCCCGAGGAGATCCGCACGGCCCTACCGAGCATCGAAGAGTTGCAGCAGGAACTGAGTGAGGTGGAAGAATGACGGACGACCCCAAGGATCTGGAACGGCTGCCCCCCGCTTCGACGGCGATCACGCGGGCCGCGCCGGCGGAGTTGCCCGTGCCGGCGCTCATCGGCGCCGCGGGCCCACACGCCAGCCGCCGGTTCCTGGAGTTCTTCACGGTGAACATCCGGAACCCCAACACGCGCGAGGCCTACGCGCGCGCCTGCGCGCAGTTCCTGACCTGGTGCGAAGAGCGCCGCTTCCAGCTCGACACCATCGAGCCGATGGTGGTGGCCGCCTACATCGAGCAGCTCACCAAAGAGCGGGCGCCGCAGACCGTCAAGCAGCACCTGGCTGGAATCCGCATGCTGTTCGACTGGCTGGTCATCGGCCAGGTCCTGCCGCACAACCCAGCGCACGCGGTCCGCGGTCCCAAGTATTCGATGAAGACCGGCAAGACGCCGGTGATCGATGCGAAGGAAGCGCGCCAACTCCTGGATAGCATCGACACCAGCCACGTCGTGGGCCTGCGGGACCGGGCGCTGATCGGCACCCTGGTCTTCAGCTTTGCCCGAGTGAGCGCCGTAGTGGGGATGAAAGTCGAGGACTACTATCCCCAGGGGAAGCGCTGGAAGCTGCGGCTCCACGAGAAGGGCGGCAAGTTCCACGAGGTGCCAGCGCACCATCTGGCCGAGGAGTACCTCGACGCCTACCTGGACGCCGCCGGCATCCGCGAAGACCGCAAGAGCGCCCTCTTCCGCTCCGCGCAGGGGCGCCGTCGCCTGCTGACGAACCATGCCATCGAGCGCGAGGAAGTGTTCAAGATGATCCGGCGCCGGGCCAAGGACGCCGGCCTGTCCCCGAATCTCTGCTGCCACACCTTTCGAGCGACGGGAATCACCACCTACCTGCAAAACGGCGGCGGCTTGGAGCACGCCCAGAAGATTGCCGCCCACGAGTCGGCCCGAACCACCAAGCTCTACGACCGCCGCGGTGACCAGGTGAGCTTGGATGAAATCGAGCGCATTCTCATCTAGAGCAAAAACCGTGCAACCTCCCGCTCGCTTACGGTGTCTTCACCACTGCGACCAACGAGGAGCGCGTATACCCATGCATCCCACTCCCTTCCCAATACGGACAATCTGACTTTCTTTGACTGTCACTATGGCTATCTCAGCCGTACTGCGTCCGGAAAGTCGGGTCCAATGGGAAGGAGGTGATAAGGAGTGGGTATCTACGAGTTCGCGCTGGTGCTCGTCGTCTTCGGGATCACGATGATCACGAAGCCGCGCGGTCGCTAAAGCCGTGAGGGGGGAGCCTGTTGGCTCCCCCCTCTTTCATGCGCTTGCCGCATCACGGTTCCCCGCCGCGATTCCCTCTGGTAGTCCTGGAGCATTTGCAGTAGACGCCGGTCTCTCCCCCACCCTGTGCTGCCACACCTTCCGCGCCACCGGCATCACCGCCTACCTGCAGAACGGCCGCTCGCTGGAGCACGCGCAGAAGATTGCTGCCTATGAATCCGCGCGAACCACCAAACTGTATGACCGTCGCGGCGACCAGGTGAGCCTGGATGAGATTGAGCGGATCATCATCTGATCGCTTCTACCGCAATGGTGGAAGCGAAGTGGTGGTTATGGAATCCACGAACTTTACCAGGGATCACCATTCATACAGCTATGTATAGATCTTCACTACCGATGGTGTTTAGCCTCTAGATGAGCACACCGCCCTCACCTGCTAGGCTATCAAAAAATTTGACTGGCGAGAAACAGCTTTGAAGTGTTCAACTACTTCCAGATAAACTTGACGAGCAGGCTCTTCAAGCAACCTACTAGTCCCTCGCAGCCCTTCATGTGTAACTACCAACTCCCGCTCCACATGGGCGGGCACTCCTCCCAATATAACTATTCTATCAGACAAGCTGACTGCTTCCTCGATATCGTGTGTGATTAACAGACAGCTACTTCCTTCACTTAGCTCGGAGACCACAAACTCTCTGCAGGTGATCCGCAGAGCAGGGTCCAGACTACTGAAGGGCTCGTCCAAAAGCAGAAGTTTCGGATGTGCAGAGATAGCACGAGCAAGCGCCACTCTCCGGCGTTCACCGCCAGAGAGTTCGTGCGGATATCGTTCAAGCAATCGGCAGGGAATTCCTAAGCGCTCAGCAAGTCGTAAAATACGGCCTTTCCGATCCTGCCGCCTCTCACGTTGTAAGGAGTACTCGATATTGCGATATGCAGTAGCCCAAGGAAACAAGTGGTCGTCTTGTGGCATATATCCAATTGTTGGTGTGTCAGATTCAAGTAGATCCTGGCGGAAAACAACTTGATCTGCATATGACCCTGGCTCCAGTCGACCGCCCACGATGGTCCGCAACAACGTTGTTTTCCCTACACCTGAAGGACCCATCATCGACACTATCTCACCGCTTCGAATATGAAAATCTACATTCGAAATCACCAAGTTCTGGGAACGTTGAACCGTGAGCCCTCGGAACTGCACTAAGAGTGGTTGCACGTTATTCAACTCCCAGGTTAAAACGAAGAGCAAGACCTATCCTGCGCACAATATCTGAAAATATATTGTCGCTAGCAATCCCGAGCAATCCGAAATACAGTAGAATTGCCATACATTCTGCAATGGAGTTATTCTCTTGTGACCGCCATAACCATACTCCCAAACCATAGCCAAGCCAACCGTCCTCGACTACTCCGAGCCACTCTGCCGCTACCACCGTAATCCACCCAACCGCAAGTGCGATACGAAGACCTGAATAGACAGACTGGGCTACAGCTGGAATAACAATCTGTGCTATCCATTCAACCCGCGAAAGACGGAAAGTCCGAGCCAAATATGAATACTCTGGGTCAAGCGCCTGGAGACCACGATGCGTACTCAACCAAACCGGAAACACACACCCCCAACTAATGATCAGGATTTTCCCCCACTCCGCAACGCCTGCAACGAAAATTACTACCGTAGGCAGGCCGATGATCGGAATAGCTCGCAGGAACTGCAAGCTGTCTTCAATGACTTGACGCCCTATTTTTTTTTGGATACTGCGGTTCAGATCAGAGCTTACTACTCCTGTGATTACGCCAAGTAAAACTCCGATACTACTGCCGCTCAGGAATCCGAGCAACCACCGAAATGCACTGGCCCGGGCATGAAGGAACACTTCCCCGCGGACAAATCCAGAATACATTGCAACCAGCACTTCGCTAGGTCCTGGAAGCTGCGATGTTCGGGAAAGTATGTGAAGCGCAATGGACAGAATCACTAGCCCAGCTAGTATTCGCCCAAGTAGAATCATCACCCGCAACACGAGGAAACTCACTTGGCTGTTGCAGCTCTGATTATGGAGTCGTCGATATAATCGGCCATGTTGTCTGGCACTTCCGGCTTTGGGCTCGGTGTCTTGTTACTCACCCAAGCAGCTTCGTCCAGCAGCTGTTTCTCTGACCACTTCCGCCATGCGGCAATCTTCTGATCTGCGGTTACCCCGTCAAAAGGAAGTAGGTCAAATCGAATGTCATTCCAGACTGTGGAAAGTTCTCCTTCTTTATGATGCAGAAGCTTTTCGGTTCGGCTCCGATAAGTCTCTGGGTTGGACTTCATGTTCTCGCAGACTTCTCCCAGCGTCCTCAAGAATTCGATGAGCGCAGGGCTCTTACTGGCTACGACATCTGGACGTGTAACGAGACTCAGGCTCATCTCGTAGTAAGACCCACTCTTCATGGTAGCAAGAACCTTTCTGCTGGGCTCAAACCCTGAGGAGTTCGGTATCCGCAAGATAAATGGCTCCCAGATGAGGATGTAGTCTACATCACCGTTTATAAGTGCTGTCCCCATCAGGTTCGGTTTGAGAGCCACTGCACGAAGCTGGCTACGCGTCACTCCAGTTGCTTGGAGTAGGCGATCAAACAGCATCTCCGAGACTGTACCCGTTACATAGCCCACTCGGCTCCGTCTCTTTGGCCACTCGGATTTCAAATCCGCCAGCGTGATTGTTCTGGATGATCCAGGACTACGGAGTGTGGCGACTTTCAGGATCGCACGCGAGCGTACGTAGGTGGAGATTAGTCGGCCCTTCTCATTTCGAAGTGTACCAGCCGCTACTGGGGTTATGGCCACGACTCCTAGATCAGCTGATCGGGAGAGCACTGCGTTCTTCGCGGCGAGCCCGGTTGGATAATCAATTACCTTCAGTTGCACCCCCCTCGTGCTAAGGAGATTCTGGTCTCGCAAGAGGATGGTCGGGGCTGTAAAGAAATTTTGCCCTGTATCTGCGAGTACCAGAGTGGTCAACGGAGCATTGGCCGTCTTCCTGCCATTAGCAGGTTGAGGAGGATTGCAACCGGCAAGTACTACAGCCAGTGCAATCCATAAGAAAGCAAAAGCCTGACGGGGAATATACATGAGTGTCCCTTTAGTGGTGTGCCTGATGGAGCGTGCGTGTTCGAGTGTATGTTATGTAGACACCAATAAGTAGTGGGTATTTCAGTAATGCCCGTGTGCCATTCAAGACATTCTGAAACCAGTTATGAAATCATCGATGATGCGGTGATCTCCTGGCCCTAGCGAATCGTGTTGGTCAGAGGAGCCAATCGTTCCAGGACGGATTTCGTCGCACCAGCCGCGGTTATCGGAAGCGCAGTTCTCTCAAGGTCCGAAACTTGTCGCCGGTCGCGATCTTTTCCATCTACGCGGTTCTGCAGACAGGTCTGTCACAACAAGCAGACGGATCCGCACTACTGCTTCTAAACAGGGAATGACTTACTGTGAATGTAATGAGATGACTTCTACCGCAAGAGAGTGCGGGGGAAAACGGCTTTCCTGCTTTGCACATGCCTTCATAAGATACGAGAGGTTTTCCGAACTCTAATTCCATTTTGGATCAGAGTTCCCACATTCAGCATTCCAAAATTGCAGAATGGTCTCAACGCTGACTTGGATCTTGTGAAATTCCGAGTACTTCAATCCTTCCGCGGCAATGTCCTGGTTGATGCCGAAGTCAGCTTCAATTTCTCCATGAAATAATGCTTGATCCCGACGTGGCTCTATTTGATCCCGTATAACGCGATTTAAAGCTGCAAGGAATGCTCGGACATGAGAGGGCTCTATTGAACGTAAGTTGACGGCAACCTCAGTTTGGAGTTTCGCGAGCGTGCTGGACGAGAGGATGCGGTGCGTAGGATATCGGTTAGACGGATTTGGTTCGTCCTGATTACGCAGCATCATTGCCAGACTTATAACCGATGTGTCCCACCCTACAAATGCGTCGATCTGTTTCTTGTCTGATGTAATGAAGCGCTGGGCTGCATCCTCTATCGACCTGACCGGAACTAGTTTGGCCGGAGGCCAACCGTGATGGTTGATCACTAGTTGGAGGCGTTCTCCAACTGCTGTCCCGGCCATGTATCCAACCCGTGTTACTGCTTTACTGTAACGAAGATCCGCGCCGATAGCCAACAGAGGAGTTTCAGCAATGGAACAAAGAGATGTACAGCTTGTTACTGTTTCCGTTTCTCTCGACTCGTTAATGATGTCCTGAGCAGCAAACGCGATATGAACTTTTCCTTCAATAAGCTGCCTAACTGCTTCTCCACCGTCTTTGACTATGCGGCACTCAGTTGGAATACCAAAATGCTGCTCCAGAAATGAAATGTTCTTCCACTCTTCGCGTCGGCGGGGAGCGGCAACCATGATGAGGGGTATGGCCAAGATCGAGTCTGGCACGGCTATCAGCAGGCGCTTGCCCGTCCCCTGCGACATTGTTGCGGTGCCAGCAAGTAGCCGTAAGGCGACGAGCGTCCGGTCCGTAGGATGAAGCAACCAGCGAGAGATGGTAGATTTATTTACCTTTTCAAACCCTGGAAACGCTTGGAGATGCTCGGCCATCCGATCAAGCGTACGAAACTGTTGTTTCACAACAGCGAGTCTTGTCTTTATATCCGCCTTGAGTTCTTCGCTCAGCTCCGACACACATACCCCTCTCTGTACGTCTGGTCATTCTAGGACAGGTGAAATGTCGATTACAGGGGCACCACTTCACAGGGTATCGTCGCTGTTAGCCGCGGTCCCTCAGTCACATTAGAACCATTACTTAAAACCTACCCCAATAGGGCGGTTACTCGGTTAGTAATCAAGCGCACAGACAAGATGGAGCAGGGCCAGATAGTTCTGGGGCTTCTTGCACCGGCGGATCAGCAGACCCCAAAACCGGTTCAGCCAACTACGCGTGCGTTCTACCACCCAACGGCGCGCCTCGATCCCCACTTCTCGCCTCGCCGCGGGGGTCAACTCCCGCACGCCCCTTTCACTGCCGCGCGGCCGGATATGCGCCGTGTAGCCCCAGCGATCTAGGATTTCGCAGACCTCTTCATAGAAGTAGCGGCATCCAATCACATGCCTGCAGGGCGGTTCAGTTTTCCAAGTGGCGGTGGTGGAGGGTTCCGTATCCTGAGGTTGGCGGCGTGAACACCAAAGCTTGCATGGCTCTCAACGCCGATAAGCGGCTATGCTAGAGCAATCAACCGAGCGCCCACATCCATGTTGCTTAACGAACACTGAACTGCCCCGCTGTCTTGGATCTGCCGCGCCGCCAGCGCTTCCGGCGTGGAAGGCACCGGCGGATCCGGTCGGGAGACGGGGATACTCTCCAGCGTTTCTTCCGTCATCTGGTAGTCCGGCACGTTCGGGCCCGGTATCGCATTCCCCAGCGGCGTCCTGCATCCATCGGTCAACAGGCTGCGTTTCACCCCCTGATTTAGCGCGATCCGGTGGTTCTTCCTGGTTTTTTCACCCAACGGCGCTTTGGTCATCACACCGTCTATCGCTTGCCACCGCGACTCAATCCCGTGGAGTTCGGCGTGTTGATGTAAAGCGGCGGCCCTGTGTTGGAAGCGGCGGTAGGCAGGGCTCTTCTTACAGATGCCGGTGTAGTTCAACGCTTCCCATCGGTAACCGACCCGCGGCACGAAGCGGATACCGTTCAACGCGGTGCCATCGGGTGGTCAACCCGTGTCGGACGTTCTTTACTGGGGAAGCTGGCCTTCTAATACTTAGGGCGTGCGGAATACGGTGGTTGCAGGGCCTAGCCAAGATTAAGAGCGCGTCTCTCCGTTCCCTAGTCACCTAGGCCCATTATGTCTCAGAGGATGTTCTTTCTGCAACTAAATTTCGTCTCGAACGTGACGCCAGCCACTTGGTGTGGTATAGAGTCGAACCAGAGCTTGTTGCATGGAGTACCGATACTTGTTGCGTGCGCACATAGCCGACGGTGATTGCGACGTATTCTCTCTGTTATATAAGTGAAGGTTATCTCAGATTGAAAGAGGTTCTGACATGTAACATTATATTGTGTAGTAAGGAATACTATATATGATTGGAGGGATCGGCACATTAAGGGAAAAGCAATATATGCTCAAGGGGGACACCCGTGAACTTGCTCGCTTTCTTGGCGAAAGGCGAGGGAACAACCATCGTCAAATTACGGTCAAAGAATTGACCGTAATTACTGCAGGCTGCTTACAGGTCGTAAAGGAGTGTTCCAGATGCTATGTTGTGGCTTCGAACATGGTGAAGGATGCCGAACGGAAGTTGCGCCTCGAAGCGAGCGTCCTATCGAGATCCCCGAGGGATTTCCGGAGACGGATGAGACCTTCACGGTCTATCCCGGCGGCAGGAAGCACGAGGCGGTTCACATCGAAGACAACGAGAACTGGATCGTCCATGACCAGTTCTTCAAGCCCACGGCACTTATCGGGTAGACTGCCAACGATGCGATCAAATCTGTTAAGGTTCGAATTAAGCGAAGTAGATGCATAGGAAAGGGGCAGCGGTATATCACCGCTGCCCCTTTCTTGTGGCATGCCAAGTATGTGTCAGGGCGTTTCAGTTGTCGGCCGGAGCGAAACGGACGGTGATTCCGGGCAAGGTAGAGAGTCAAAACTGGAGATCGAGCTAGAGACCGAGCGCCAGCTTTCCCGGTTGCGGGTGCGCTTGGTCGCGGATGTGGCGCAACACAGCGCCGCCGCCTTTTTCTCGGCCCAGCCGCCGGAAGAGCGTCCGCCGTGCCCGGACTGTGCGGCGCCGGTCTAACCCTGGGGTGCCAAGACCCGCGGGCTGCGGGTCCATGGCAACGGCGAAGTCCGGTTGGCGCGGGAGCATGCCACCTGCCCGCGTTGCGGGCTGGCTTTTCCCCCCTCTGGATACTGAGTTGGGATTGCTGCCGGGTGACTACTCCCCGTTGCTGCATCAGCGGGTGGTGCAAACCGGCCGCCCTGGTCCCCTCGTTCCAGCATGGTAGCGGAGCCGCTGGCACTGCCCCCGCCCCGCGGCTTTATGCCCGTGTCGATGGAGCCAATGTACCGCTCGTCGGGGGTCGCTGGGCCGAGGTGCGCACGTTGGTCATCGGGGAGGTATCCGCCGGGCCGGAGCCGGAGCCTTGGTGTGTCAACCTGACCTACTTTTCCCGGCTGGCGACGGCCGAAGAGTTTATGGAGCGGGTGGAGCCCGAGGTGCAGCGGCGGGGTATGGGCATTCAGTTGTCGGTTCTTGCTTGCAGTGGAGCGCTTGGTTGTCTAGAGAGCAACCTGGTACCCGAAGGCGCGAAGAGTTGCGGCGGGCCCGTCTGGGGGCACTGTCGGACTACGTCAGTCGGTGATTTACACTTTGTGCGTCGACAACTGAATGGCCATGAGGGGCGGGGGCTGGATCGGGCCCCGGAGGTGTGCTTCGGTTCCGACGGTGCGCCCTGGTGTCAGCGCTTCCCGGAGCGGTATTGCCCCGCGGCCATCCGCGGCCTCGACTTCTGGCACACCGCCGGCTACATCCATGACTTCAGCAAAGTCCTGTGGCCCGCGACCATCGGCAACCAACCGTGGTGGGCCGGGGAGATGCTGCACGACCTCAAGCACCAGGGTCCCTGGCGCTTACTGCACTCCCTGGTGGGGTGGCAGGCCATGGGCGGCCGCGGGAAGGTCGGGAAGGCGGCGGCGACGGCAGCGGGCTACTTTGAGGCACGCGCCGCCCTCCTGGATTATCCCGGCCTGCCTGCGGCCGGGTGGCCGATTGGCACGGGCGCGGTGGAGAGCGCGAACAAACTGGTCGTGGAGGAGCGGCTGAAGGGGCCGGGCATGCATTGGGGAGAAAGCCACGTCAACGCGTTGCTGGCGTTGGGAGCAGGAATGGGCGACGACGGCGGCCCGACTGGCGTGGGAAAGGACGCCCGCCCTGTCCGTCCACGCGAACCCCTGACGGACACCCCAGTGACGCGCCGGGCTGCAGCTGAACATACAGCTTCCCCAGCGGAGTTACGGCGCTGGTAGCCGACACATAGTCCCGTGTCACCGTTTCGACCAGCACCGGCGTCTCACCCGTTGGCGTGTAGGTCGCCAAGGCTAACGGCAGTAGCCAGCCTCGTCGTCGACAACGAAGGTGCGGCCTTCCTGGGGCCCTTTTCCCAAGGGCGGGATAGGTGGTTTCCTGCCACTCGGCCACGGCGGTCGCGTCTTACCCAATACCCGGTGCGTTTATATCTCTAAAGAGCGTGTACGGGAGGCTGGATTACGTTTACGCCGGGCCGATCACTGCTTTCCGACCGAGCATACGCCTCAACCAAGAGAAATCCAACAGTCTAGTCCGACTTAGCCCCCGGAAACGCCGACTGGCACCCGAACGGACGCTGAAACTGGTATCAGTGACGCACCAAACGTAGCCTGCCCTTCCGTACACGCTCTAAGCAGGCATCAGTAGATCTGGAGCGAACAGCCCACTACAGGCTCTTATTCTAGGCAGTGAAGGGAACCTGGCCCAGACACGGCTCCCTATCCCTTACTTATGTCATATTACTGATCGCAACTATACGGGTATTGGTGGTGGCATCTCCGCCGTCCACTGCGTGCCGTCAAGTTCCGGAAGGGGCGTTCCGACCTGTGATCGAGACGGAGGCACTTGGTCAGGAGCTATAGCAAGAAGCAGTTTGGGATTTGTTGTCTCTATAACCGCCGATGCTGCATCCTGAAGGAAGGAGTGAAGTGCTAGATTGATGATTCTCTGCCTGGAGATGCCCGTAATATCCGAAACGGCATCTAGTTTGTCCGCAACGTCTCGCGGTATATTTATATGAGCTGAACAATCTGGAATTCCATCAGTTATGGGACTGGCAATCTTGAGCAGGTTTTCGCGAAGATCTTTGGCCGTCTTTTGCTTACTATACCCTTTTCTCCTTCTTCCTTTGATCCCCTGGCCCGCGATCTCCATCGGTTCCTGGGGCTGGACCGCGCCCTCTCCAGAACTCTCCGCACTCAACATTGACGCAGCTAGTGCAGCAGATACAAGGCGGCAGCCTAGCCTCTCGCGCTTTGTATCGAGCGGCTGCACTCCATCCTCTGCACTATGCACGAACCCATTTACTTGATCTGCATGACCGTTCATCGCCCTAATTACGCCTGGAATTGCATTTTCGCTGGCACAGGTGCACTCGTCAAAAAGGGAAGCGAGCTTTCCATCCAGCCACTCATCCAGCTTCTCATCCAGCTTCTCGTCCAGCTTCTGCGCTAGCCTGGCATGTATCCACTGTCGAACGCACTCCGCCATTCGCGCCCGCTCCGCCTCAATAGTAATTTCCATTTCTTTTCCTGGATTGAGCTGGCTGTGACGGGAAGTGGTGGATGGCATCTGTGCTGTGCTCCGATAAGACCCTCTTCGGCAGGTCACGTGCCCAGGTCCAGGGAAATTATCCTGTATTTCTACCACAAAATAGCATGGGTGTCAACTTTTCTTGCAGGACGTGAACTGCTGACATCAACGTGATCACATGAGTGATATAGTTTTTCGGCAATAAACGAGCAAACACCCTCTAGCCTAGCTGGGAAGAGATCGTATCCTTATGCGCCCCCCAAGTAACCATGAGTTCCTGCATCAGCCTGAGTTCGGTCGATGCCTAAAGGCTGTCCGAGCCTTCAAAGATCTTACCCAAAAGGAAACAGCTGCTCTCCTGAGTATAAGTGCCACTGAGGTCGGTCGTTGGGAGCGTGGCGACGCCTACCCGGACACTTCCGAGATGCAGGTGCGGATTCTCGCGGTCTTGCCAGAACTTAATGAGTTTAGGCGTTGGGGGCATCGTGAGGCACATTCTGACACCTCGGAGATGGAAGCCCCAATCCCCCCGGATGCACCCAAGCTGCCTGGTATTGAGTTCGATATCAGGATGGAACAGGAGCGCGAGAGCAAGAAGCGAGTTGCTCGGGCTGCTGTAATCAATGTCTTGAACCTCTGTCCAACTGAGATATTCATTGGTGATGGCACTGAGGCAGTCTACTTTTCAATAGAGTTGTTCCGCGAATGGCGATCCAGAAAAGAGCAGGATGATCTCACCGTTCATACCAATAACATCGGGGTGGTGGACGCTTATATGCAATGGGCTCGCTCTCATCCAGTCGGGCACGAACCTATTAAGCTCAAGGTGGTCTCCGGGGAGTTGATCGTAAGGATAGCTGCGCTTCGGGGAACAGAGACAGAAGACTGGATCCGTGCGAATGCACCGCGGTGTATTTCCGTGATCTGCACAAGCTGGCTGGACGCTCTGAAATCAGGCCCGCAGAGCGGAAGTGACGCTGCGGCGAAGATCAAGTTGAGTGCATTAGAGCACTCGAGAATTCTTCTAGTCTTACTTTCCCGTTCAAAGCTTGGAGTTCGCCGCCAAAACTCCGATTCTTCTCAAGACGCATTAACGCTAGTCCGTAGTGTCAGAACGGAATGGCAGAATCGGCTACAAGGAGATCACGACAAGAAACTCCTAGTCATTGCAGATCTTTGTCCGAGTGTTCGAGAGCGGATGGAGCAGGACGCCACCGCAACAGCCAACCTCAATGAGCAGGAGATAGAGGAGCTCCGCCATGCAAAGTGGTTGCATCAGAAGCTGGGACCAGAGGGCTTCATTATTGTCGAGAGCGAGTGACGGGGCGGTCCTAGAGTCCAGATGAGCGGGTCGGGCTGCAGAGATGACAACCGTACCCTACGGGGTCGCTCGCGGGCTCACCTGGTTGTTCTGCGCTCAATGGGCAAGCACCCTCCTCTGTTTACTTCGTCGGGGGTGCTTAGATGGTACAGCTGTAGCCACGAATAGTGCGGCGTATCCTTCCCTGGCTGTGGGTGCTCTCGACCCTCTCTCGTTGTCTCTTCCGGATGTTCATCGACACGAGCCACGTCGTCGTGGGCCTGCGGAACCGCGCGCTGATCAGCGCGCTAGTCTTCAGCTTTGCGCGGGTGAGCGCCGTGGTGGGGATGAAGGCAGGGCATTTCGATTCTCGAGCGGAGGGGGGGTGAGCCGTAGAAAGGGTGGCTTTGGCCGAATCTTTTGCGCAACGACCGCCGACGATTCTTTCTGTGGGGTGCAGGTACCGTGTAAGGCAACTGGCTGGCTCCAGCCACAGGCGGCCACTCTGCGTTCCCGCCAAGTGCGATCTTCAGGCACTACTGCCTTACTTGGTACCTGCTCCCCTTTCTGTGTGTATGCAGAAAGGAAGAATCGTCGATAGCCGTCGCACTTAAAGATTGTTCGCCCTGCACCCCACCCTCTGCTGCCACACCTTCCGGGCCACCGGGATCACCACCTACCTACAAAACGGCGACGGCCTGGAGCACACCCAGAAGATTGCCGCCCACGAGTCGATCCGAACTACCAAGCTCTATGATCGGCGAGGCGACCAGGTGAGCCTGGGCGGGGCCTTGCCGATCATCCCTTAACAGGTTCCCCCGGGGCAGATGAGGTTGAACCGGCAGTAAGGACACTCTCGGTCCGAAGGGTTCGGTGGGAACTCACCAGCCTGGATCGCGCTGAGGTGCTTCTCCACCTTCTCGCGCCAGTTCTTCTTTTTCAGGACGCTCATGGTCTTGGCGCTCGCGGACACTTCATCGTCCACTCCCTCCATGGCGTAGTGCACGTAGACCCTCACGGGACCAACCGCGATGTCGCCCAACGATACTTCATCGAGTACCCGAAGCACGGGATGGTCATCGAACGTCTTCGGGCGGCGGCCGAACCGGTGACGGCGGACGGCCCGCCCTTCAGGCCCATCCTCTACTTCATCCGGGGTCACCAAGACGGTGTGAACACCGATCTGCACTGTTGCTCGCTGGCGAAAACGGAACCGTACTCCGGGGCGGAATCGGCTCGTGATCTGCTCGACCACCCGCTCGGCGCGACGGCGATAGAGCGACTCCAACCGATGCTCCTTCGGACCCCCTTCCGCCCAGCGCGCATCGAGAACCGCGCGGAGACCCTCAGCGGTGAGGGTTTGCCCTTGAGCTACCTGCTCTTCCGCCCACGTCAGCACAGCGTAGACCACGCTATGGAAGTCGCGGTACCCGCGATCCGGATCCGTGAGCCGGTATTTCCACTCATAAAGGAAGCGGCGCGGGCAGTCTTCATACGTCTTGAGCGCCGCATGGGGTATGCCGTCGGGGAAAGTCCGGCCCTCGTGGCCGGACCGGGTCTCCGGGTCTGCTAGGCCTCCAGGAAGGGCGACGTGCTGGAGATAGCCCGCCGCGGTCAGTTCGGTGACCAACCCTTCCAGGAACGGGCTCGCCGCTGCCCGGTTTCGCCCGTACTTCTTCGCGCGGGTTAGAACCAGCCGATCCCGAGCGCGCGTTACCGCCACGTAAAACAGGCAGGCTTCTTCTGTGAAGTGATCGTTCATCTCCTCACCATGCCGAAGACCGGGAGGAAGTGGCAGCTTGTCCGGTCGCTCACGCAGGGGAAACCGCCCGTCCGCTAGGTAAGGCACCAGCACCGCTGACCATTCAAGACCCTTGCTCTGATGTACCGTCATGACCTGTACCGCGCCCGAGATCGCTACGGTACTTCCGGCCTCTCCCATCACCCCTGACTCAAGCCCCGCCTCCAAAAACTCCACGAAGACCTTGAGATCGCCGCTTCCGACCAGGTGCGGGCGCTGGTTGAATTCCCGAACCAGGTCGGCCACTTGGCCAAGAGTTGCCAGCGACCGCTGTGCGGCCGGACCATCCGTTCGCACCAGCTCCTTCACCCAGAGCGCGTGCTCGAACAGATAGACGGCGAGCGTGTGCCAGGGTGTTGGTTGGTTAGCCAGGATCCCAACGAGCCGTTTCAACTGCTCTGCCTGCTGCCGAGCCGCCTCTGAGAAGCCTTCGATCTCGCCATCAACAGCCCGATAGAGGGCGGCCTGCGGGGAGTTCCCGTGGCGCTTAGCCGCTTCCAGAAGCCGCTGGAGATCCCCTTCCGCAAAGCGATGCTCCTCGATATCAGCAACCGCGACCAGACCGCGGAGATCATCCCCCGCGAGGAGCATCATCCCCACGGCATGCTTGAAGACGCGGCGCTCTGCCAGGGCGCCGCCCCAATTTGTGGGGATCTCGCGCCGCTCCAGTGCATCCGCGACGGCCTGGGCATGACTTCGCTTACGGCAGAGAACAGCGATCTGCTCGGAGGACGTCATCTCCAGGAGACTAGCGACCCGCTCGGCCACTGCCCTGAGCTCATCCGGCTCTTCCGGAACTTCGATCAACTCCACTACCCGGGCGGAGTCCCCGGACCGACCACGGTCCGACTGCAACTGCGGGATGGGGAGCGTGACGAGAGCCCCTGTCATCGGTATCGGAACAGCCTGACCGGCACGGACGACCTCCTCCACTGAGCGGTAATTCCATTCGAGCGGAATCACCTGCGCGCCCGGGTGGTCGGCGGTGAACTGAACCAGGTTGACCGGGGAAGCCCCGCGAAACCCGTAGATGCTCTGCCGAGGATCACCCACGGCCCACACAATGCCGCGCCCACCATCGAGTGCCTTCACCAACCGCCCGCTGGCGTAGTTGATGTCCTGAAACTCATCGACGAGGATGTGGTCATACTCGCCCCGGATCTTCTCGGCGACCTCCGGATCTTTGAACAGCCGAACCGCCTCCGCGATGAGGTCACCGTAGTCGACGTAGCCTTCCTCGCGAAGCCACTGCTGGTACGTGGCGTAGATTTCGGCCGCGTCCACGCAGCGCTGGGCCTCCTGCTGCTCGCCCTCCGATTCAGCGACGGCCTGCCAGGCGGAGGCAAGTCCCTGGAACTCTTCAGGACCTACCAGCTCATCTTTGGCGCGGGAGAACGCCTTCAGGAGAAGTTCCAGAGGACGCGAGGGGTAGTGGAGCTCCTCGAAGCTCCCCATTTCCAGAGAGGCAAGCCGGTTCCGCAGCAGGATAAAGGCATCCACTGGCGTGCGGAGCTGGAGCGGCAGCCGCAGGCCGATACGATCCCCATAGGCTTGCAGCAGGTTCAGTCCAAAGGAATGGTAGGTCTCGACCTGGATGGCTGTGCCGTGATCGGGCAACTGCGCCACCAGGCGGTTGCGCATCTCTCCGGCGGCCTTGTTGCCGAAGGTCAGCGCAAGGATACGTCGAGGCTCCACTCCGCGCGAGACCAGGTATTCGAACCGTCCCACGAGGACCCGCGTCTTTCCGGCGCCGGGCCCAGCCAGCACCAGGGCCGGCGCTTCCGCTTCCGCAGCTTCCCGCTGGCCTCGTTTGTCTAGTGGCGGAGGCTGACGAGGCGCTTCCTGCTGCTCCGGGTTGCAGAAGAGCGCAGCGGTAAGCTGGTTGAGCATCGCAGCCCGCGAGATCCCGAAGTACACCGCGAGCCCGCTCACGGTCCAGGACGGATCAGCGAGCACCTTCTTTCGGACCAATGAGACCGGTGCCAGGAGTTCTGCGGCGAAGACGTTCGCTTCGAGCTCCAGCCGATCCCGCTCGTTGTAAGCCCGGTAGACGCTATCCCGAACGGTCAGACCCCCGAAGTGGGGGGCCTCAACGATGTCCTTGGCCTGGTCCGGGCCGATTTCGCGGGGTGGGTGCTTGAGCGCTTTGTGGCCGATCTCATGGGCAATCACTAGGCGGCGGCGGGTGTCCGTCAGCTCCCGTCGAACCAGAATGCTACCTTCTTCGTCGTTGAGTTCTCCCTCCACATTCGGGGCGAGAGCGTCTTCGGTGATCGTGAGTTTGAAGCACCGCTCCGCCAGGTCCTTAAGGGCGGCATAGCTTCCTTGGTGTTCGGTAAAGGCGACTCGGCCGGGCTGACGCTCGTACTGCTCGACAGCTTGAGCTGCCACTTGGCGGATGATGCTCCATCGGTCCATCTCACTCTCCCTCGTCTTCCAGCCAGTAACGGCGCTCGGCGTCCGTCATCTCCCCGCGCCGAACGCATTCGTCCAGCACCTCGGCAAAGGTGCGGATGGTCTGCGGGTTGGTGCCCGGCGCTCCTTTTGCACTGTAGTGGCCCGACGCGGCCGCGGGTGCCGAGCCCTGCAGCAGCTGTGCGATTTCCGCCAGGGTACGGCCGAGCGCCCACGCAAATGCCTTGGCCACCCTCGAAGTCCAATCTTGCACCATCCCTCGTTCAAACTGGAGCACCGCCCAGTTCGACAGCCTGGCCTCGCGGCTCACCTCCTGAGCGAGCCGGCCCGGGGACCATCCCAGCGCGGTGCGGGCCTCACGCAGGCTCCCGGCTGGTGCCATAGCGCCGGCCCGCACCCGCTCCAGAGCCTGCTTCCCGACCCCTTCGACCTCGGCCTCTGTGACGGCTGCCGCCGCCGACTCCACCTCAATGAACAGAAGCACGAAGTCGGTGAGCTCCCGCGCCCATTCGGGGTGGCGGGTGACGTAATCCTGGAGGGTCGGGGTCTCGCCTGCCTCCCACTGCTCCATGAACTGGAGCTGGATGGCTTCGAGCTGATCCACGGTCTTGTTCGTTTGGTTCATGGCGACTCTCTCCTCTGCTCTCCCTCAGGCTCGGTCATCAGCTTGCGGATAACGTAAAACGCCTGTTTGATATATCTAGTCGCCGTCTTCCCACAGATTCCGGCACGCGCAGCGATCTCCTTCAGGCGAAGGCCCTGCAAGTAGTCGCTCACTAGCTGGGCATGAAGAGGGGTAGGTAGCTTCTCAAGGAGCTGCGGCAGCGCTACCTGGTGAATCACCCCTGCCAGCTCGACCGGAGACTGGAGGTCTTCGGTACGGCTTGCCAGCGAGAGCCGTACCGTTCCCTCCTCACTTTCCGCGCCCCCCTCCCAATCGACGCGTTTCTGCCCGTCCTTCAGAAGGCCGTTTTCATCCGTTCCGTTCTCCCGGCGGACCTTCTTGATCGCATCGAGGATGGCGAACTTGGCCGCGTAGTTGAACTTTCGCTCGAAGATGTCACCCTGCTTCGGGTCCCTCAGCCGCCGAAGGATGCCCAGGGCCATCTCCTGGACCGCTACCTCCAGGATCTCCTGATCCGGGTAGTTCGGGCGGTTCCGGAAAGGACCCTCAGCGTATCTTGCCAGCCGAGGACGCAGCCGCTGGAGGAGCTTATCCAGGACCTCGTTTGCGGCGGCCTCTTCCCGGCGCTGCGTCGCATCCGCGCCGCGCGCCCCCGCTTCCTCCGCAGCCCGGAGGTGCCGGCGCGCCTCCTTCGCCATTGCCTCCGCTTCCCCTGGGTCGAATAGCTGGTCTTCTACTGTCCGCTGCTGCATGCATCCTCCCTCTCGGCTTCCGAGAGTGCCCCGTAGGATCCACGGCCCGCTTGGCCTCTACCTTATCTAGTCGTCGGGACCTCCAACGGTGCGGAACCACTTTTTCACCCACCGCGTGCCTGGGACCAAGGAAAGCGCCGTTCGGCCTATGGGTCAATAAGACAGCGGAAAGAATGTTCCCATCCCGGTGAACCGGCGGCGACTGGAGTAAGTAGCAGCCCACCAGGAAGAACGCGGCCTTCACCGCTTCAGCAGCCGGGTGCGGGCTTGCAACTACCCTCTCCTAGAGGAAGGAAGTGAAGATGTCTGTTTCCACGCAAAAGCATCCGAACGCCGACCAGCACGACAAGCCGGAGAAGAAGATCAACGTCACGGTCAACGGGCACACGGTGGTCTTCATCGAGAAGAAGGCCACCGGCGCCCAGATCAAGGCGACGGCCATCGCCCAGGGCACGCCCAACATCCAGGCGGACTTCCTGCTCTTCGAGAAGAAGGGGCCGGACCACCAGAAGCAGATCGGCGACGACGAGACGGTCAACTTCCACGACGGTCAGGAGTTCCAGGCCATCGCCGACGACGACAACGCCTAGGAGCCGGACCTGATGAATGCCGAAGTCGAAGCTGCCATCCAGGAGATCCGCGAGGCCTTCCCGGAGCACCAGGTGGAAGTGGAGCCAGAGGCGCAGGGCGGGGCATACGTGGTCATTCGCGATCTCCAGATCGGCGACCAGTATGCCCCTTCCCGCTCCTGGATGGGCTTCCTCATCACCTTCCAGTACCCCTACTCGGACTGCTACCCCCACTATGTGGACGCTGCAGTCAAGCGGGTTGATGGTCAGGCTCTCGGGCTGGCCTTCTCGGGGGAGATGACCTGGCAAACGCCTTCACAAGGCCGAGCCGCGATTCAGATCTCTCGCAGCTCGAAGAGGCGCCAGGCGGCGACCGACACGGCGCTGCTCAAGCTCTTGAAGGTGCTGGAATGGGTGAGGTCCCGATGAACACGCCGATCAACCTGGCCATCGACGCGCCGCTCTTTTCGAAGCTGTACGGGCACCTGTTCCCGGGAGACGAGGATGAGCACGGCGCCGTCATCGCCGTGGGGGTCGCCAAGACCCCCACGGGCACCCGCCTTCTCGCTCGGGAAGTATTCCTGGCGCAAGACGGCATCAACTACGTGCCGAGTAAGCGCGGCTACCGCAAGCTCACGGCCGCCTTCATCGCGAAGGCGGCGAACTACTGCGCAGGGCAACGCCTGGGCTACCTGGCGGTGCATCCGCACGGCGGAAGAGACTGGGTGGGCTTCTCCCAGCCGGACCTGGAAAGCCACGAGCGAGGGTATCCGGCGCTCATGGCTATCGTGAAGGACGGGCCGGTGGGGGCGCTGGTGTTCGCGGAGAACGCGGTGGCCGGAGACCTTTGGACGCCCGGCGGTCGGTTCGAGTTGGACCACCTCACGGTGGTCGGCCCGAGCATCCGCCGGCTCTACCCCGCTCCGCCGAGCTGGCCGCCGCACGCGGATCCGGTCTATGACCGGCACGCGCGGCTGTTCGGCGACGTGGGCCAGCACATCCTCGGCAACCTGAAGGTGGGCATCATCGGCCTGGGCGGGGGCGGCTCGCTCATAAACGAGGCACTCTCCCGCCTGGGAGTCGGCCATATCGTTGCCGTGGACTTCGACCGCGTTGAATCGACGAATCTCCCCCGGATCGTGGGCGCTACCCATGACGACGCGGAGCAGCGCCGCTTTAAGGTCCACGTGGCCGAGCGGGTGGCCCGCGAAGCCAACCCGAAGATCCGCTACGAGGCCGTGGTGGGCACGGTGGTGGACCAGACCACCGCCCTACTCCTGGCGGATACGGACTTCTTGTTCCTGGCGGGCGACTCCATGCAGGCGCGGCTCGTCTTCAACGCGCTGGTCCACCAATACCTCATCCCCGGCATCCAGGTCGGCGCGAAGGTGCCGGTGGACCGGAAGACCGGCGAGATCGGGAACATCTTCACGACGACCCGGCCGGTCCTCCCCCACCCCGACGGCGGCTGCATGCACTGCCACATGCTGATAAACGCCGCCAAGCTTCAGGAAGAGGCGCTGCCCGAGGGCCAGCGCCGCGCACAACGCTACGTCGAGCACGACGACGTGCCGGAGCCGAGCGTCATCACGCTCAACATGCTCTCGGTGGCACCCGCCGTGAACGAGTTCATGATGATGTTCACGGGTCTCTACCGGGAGAACGTGTCGCTCCTGCACCTTACGGACTACGTCCGAGAGCGGCGGCTGGTGACCACGGCACCGCGGCACGAGCCGCTCTGCCTGGATTGCAGCGACACCCCGCGCAGCCGGCGAGGTCGCGGAGACCGCGCCCGGCTGCCGTGCCGAGAAAGCGTCAAGTAGGAATCCGGTTCCGAACCCCAGAGAAAGGAGGTGAGAGAGATGGCAAACGAGCAGACCAGCAAGAAAGCCGGCACTGCCGCTTCGAAAGTCCTGCGGGACCCCAAGAGCACCAAGGCGGCCAAGACGGCAGCAGGCAGTGCCTTGACCCAGCGACCTAACAAGCGCAAGTAAGCAATGATGCAGTAGATGAGGGGCCTCTCCGGTGAGAGGCCCCCTCTTCGCTCCGCCCAGGGACGCCAGCCTCTCCCCCCGCCCTCCGCCTGCATCCCGAACGGTGGGACGCCCGACCGGCCATAGGGCCGTGCTGCGGACGCCTGGTGTTTAACGAGAATGCCTGTAGTCTCGAACCCTGCACGCCCGACAATCCGAGTCGCTGGGCGTTCGGCTTGAACGACCACCAGCTCAGGGCCGGGAGTGCAAGGGAGCGAGGCGTGACGGCGATACAAAGCAGCCAGGCACCCCAGGACCCGGAACTGGACGAGGTTATCAAGGCACTGTTGCAGTTGGACCCCGACGGGAGCCGCATCGCCCGGGTGCTCCGTGAGACGCTCGACCAGCTATACGATGGTCAACGTACGGGACGATATCGACTGGATCAACTCCACAAGACGGAGAAGACCCACTGCGGCACCCTTGTCGAGATCAACGTTCATCGGGAGTTCGACTTCGGAGACGGGAATGTACTCGACTACCGTATCGCCGATGTTGAGGTGGACTGTAAGTATTCGCAATCACTCGGAGGCTGGATGATCCCGCCGGAGGCGGATGGCCATCTGTGCATCCTCTGCTGGGCCGACGATGCCCAATCGAGGTGGTCCCTCGGACTGCTGCGGATCAGAGACTCGCTCCTCAATAAACCAAATCGCGACCTGAAGAGAACGCTCAATGTCGCAGGCCGCAACTCCATCCGATGGATCTTCGATAAGAACGAGTTGCCGCCGAACGCGTTGCTCCATTTACCGCCGGAGGTCGTGGAGCGCATCTTCGCCATGAGCAGCGGCCAGGGCCGCGTTAATGAGCTGTTCCGGTCGGCTCAAAAGATGCGCATCGGGCGCGGTGTTGTGGCTACGGTAGCGCAGCAGCACGACTACATGAAAAGACTTCGTGAGAATGGCGGAGCCAGGACTGCCCTCCGGCCAGAGGGAATAGTTCTCCTCGGAGATTATCAAGCCCATGTGCGAATAGCCCAGGGTCTGGGACTACCATTACCGTTACAAGGCGAAACAGTGAGTGCGCGTCTCTCACCGGCCCCCGGACCTGGACCAGATATAGTGCCTATTGCGGGAGCATACTGGCGCCTCGCACGCCCCCAAGACCCCGTCACGGCTGCGCCTAAACTCCCGCGAGTAGCGGAGTAAACACGCGTCGGTTGGAGCAGGCCTCACCCCTGCGGAGACGGCTACCGTACCTCAAGGCGCTTCGTTGATGCCGGGTGAGTGCTCGGCGGGACACACGCGGTGATGCGTGCGCCCCGCAATGTGGTCCGAATGTCGCAACGGGAGGCCGCACAAGACGCAGACGCGCCGAGCTTGCCGCTCAGCGCCTACCGCCGTTTCCAACACGGCACGGACGTTCTCCGCACGCGCCTCCAGTGTCCGCCAGCAGCACGAATGGTAGTATCGACGGGTCGCTGCTCGTCGAACTTGACGTGATGGGCCTCCCACCGTTCCTCACAGACGGTGACGGGCTGCTGTAGAGTTTCACGACACACGCTACACGTTGTGCAGGCGGTGCAGCCCCAGGCATCCCACTCCTTCGGCGCTTCGCCTGATCGATAGCTGCGGCGGAAGCTCGACGCCAGGAGCCGGACCGCATAGTGGGGCGCACCGCGGGCTTCCGGCGGGACCACCGAGCAGGTGCCGCATGGACACCGGACTCCCGTGAACGGCTCCCTAAGCGTACAGGAGGGGCACTCCCAAAGAACCTCGGCGCCGGACGCCGCCAGCCATTGGTCACCGCCACAGCGCCCACACGACCGCCCCCTCACTTCGAGCTCAAAGACGGTCCTTACATAGGCGGATTTAGGTTTTCGCTGAGGCATCAGCGAGTTCCTGGGTGTGGGGAGCTTCCGTGGGAAGCGGAACTTCCGCGGACAAGAATTGCGTCAGCCGCTCCGCCAGTGCTTCAGGATCACGGATCTGACACTGCCAAATCGTGAGCTGACGCCACCCCAGTGCGGCTAGAGCCGCTTGAGCTTGTGCATCGCGGGCAACGTTGCTATCGATCTTCCGATCCCAGAACTCCGTATTGCTGGCGGGTCGGGTTGCACGGCGGCATCCGGGATGTCCGTGCCAGAAGCAACCATGAACAAAGATGACGGCCCGGTACTTGGGCAGGACGATATCGGGCTTACCCGGTAGATCCTTGCGGTGAAGGCGGAATCGGTAACCGAGCCGGTGAAGCTGGCGGCGTACCACAAGTTCCGGTTGGGTGTCCCGGCCCTTTACGCGGGACATGATGCGGCTACGCTCTTCGGCACTAAACCTGTCGGGCATTGATCCGCCTCCCGCACCGTAAGTCCAGAGCAAGACTCTCGGTGGGAGGTATTATACGCCTGCCAAAGCCGGGGTTCTATCGTGTTCTCGCCGCACTTCCGGTTCCCGCGCCAGCAGCAGCTCATAGACCACATCGGCGACACGAGCGGCCAAGAGCGGTGGGACGGCGTTGCCGATCTGCTTGGCTACCTCTGTTTTGGAGCCGGTGAAGCGGAACCAGTCCGGGAAGGCCTGAAGGCGAGCCGCTTCGCGGTGCGTGATCGGCCGATGTTCGGCCGGGTGAAGGTAGCGCCCCTTCTCGGGCTTGTAGAACTCGGTGCGGATGGTGAACGCGGGTTTGTCCCACCACAAGCGGCCGAACAGGTCGGTTCCCCCCGTCTTCTTACGAACCCAGCAAGCGGGAGTAAGCTCGGGTGCCCGCTGTTGAAGGTCAAAGCGGTTCATGCCCTCGTCCGGAACAGCGTGATAGCGGCGAAGGCTCATATCCGTTGGGTTTCGACCGAAGTGAAGATCCAACGGCGGACCGACTTCCGGCCGGATTTCCCTCCCGACCGGCTTCGCTGGAAGGTCCCCTATCCAATCATGCACCGAGCGCCATCGAGGCAACTCGTGAACGGCACCGTTGCCGTTCACCTGCCGGACAGCGTCGCGGCTGGAATGGGTCTTCCGGGGCGGGAACATTTGGTCGGGAGTGCCGTAGCGTGACCCGATGATGAAAGCACGCCACCTTAACTGTGGGACCCCATAATCCGCTGCCAGGAGCTTGGCACTCACCACCTTAAAGCCGAGGGAGCGGGCCAGTTCACTGATCTCGGCACACTCGTCGGACGTGAGAAGCTGCTGGACATTCTCCATCACGAAAATGTCAGCCCCGGAACGGATGACGACGTCCATGAAAGGCCGCCAAAGCACTCGTCGCTCGTCTCCGGCCCTGTTCTTGTTGAGAAGACTGAAACCCTGGCAAGGCGGGCCCCCAATGACTACATCGGCTTGGGGTATAGGTACTCCCGGGTCGGCGAGCGCTTCCTCGATGGGTCCCTGGTGACAGTGAGCGCCGAAGTTCAGGTTGTAAGTGGCGACGGCATCAGGGTCGAAGTCGTTCGCCCAGACGGGTTGGAAGCGATAGGGAGTCCGGCAGCCCTCTTGGGTGTAGGGGGTATGCTCTGCGGGGTGAAAGCGAGGGCCGAGGTACTCGGTAAAGCCCACCGTCAACCCACCGGCTCCTGAGAACAGGTCGATAAGCCTAAAACGACGGTGACCTGGGGACAGCAACCCATCGAGCATCTGCATTGCCGGTCTTCCTTTGCGGGACTAGCGAATTATAGTCTGACGGCCGGCCCAGGCGGCGAAGGACCGCACCTGCGGGATACCGAGCCATGAGGCCCGATTTCGCCCTGCTGGCTGCTCTGGCTCCCGGCTGGCTTTGTCGATGCGCCGATTGACCACATGGGTGTCGACCTTGTAAGCCAGCGGGCCGGGTTGCCCGTAGCGGCTGTTGTGGGAAACCTGCCACGTATACGCCACTACCGTACCCTTGGCGTAGCGGACGGGGTCGACGGTCGACAACCACCCCCTCCCCTTCATCGTCGGTTGGTTGGCCGACAGAACAGGAAGGACCATCGACCCCAGCCCACAGGCGGACCCTACTACAACTTCGGTCCCGAGGCCAGAGCTCCACTCTGAAAGAAAGCCTGAGGTGTCGCCAGTATACTGTCAACCTGTCTTACTGTCTAGACGGCTTTCTGCTTTCCCGGCAGACCCGTGGAGCTGGCCAACTGCAGCAGGGTCTTAACGAGCCGCCCGTAACCGCCGGGCAATAAGTTCCAGAGACTCATCGCTGATGCGCCACAGGCGCCCCTCGCCCTGGCGCTCTACTGCAAGATCATGGATCCTAAACGGCGGCGCACCAGAAGCTCTACCTCCCGGATGGCGGAGTAGTAGAACTTCCCTACCCGCCAGTGAATGGCCCTGCCGATTGCCAGCCGAGGCGTATCCTGGAGATCCGGATGGCTGCGGAGGTACTCGTGGAGCCGAGTCAGCCACACACCTTTCTTGGTCTTTGTTACCCAGGTGGTGAACTCCGTCCAGGTAGGCAGCTTGCCGTTCTCCTCGATGTACCAGTGGAACAGGTGCTGCATCGCAAACGGCACCAGGGCGTCCTCCACTTGGTCAATGGCCTCTTCCATCTCCACGTCGCCCAGCGCATGCTCTGCCCTATCCTTCAGGGGCTTGCGTTGAACCGTTTTCACTTCTTCCAGAGCGATCTCGAAGAGCCGCGTGTGGGCAAACCCCTCCACAAAGGCAATGACTGCTTCGTACCCGGGCCTGCGCCTCCAGCGTTCGTATGCTTCCCGGCCGACTGCATTCGACCTATCCAGAAGCTCCCGGCGGCAGTCTTCGAAGGTCACTTTCATATGCTCGTGTTACCTTACGGGCTAGCGGCACATCAGGCCTGATGTGATCAACATCCGGCCTGATGTGATCAACATCCGGAGCTGGCTCGAACAGCAAGCCTCCAAGACAGCACACCGTCTTGACGCCAACCGACCGTTGCCCCTGTGTCTGGACGACCCCCAGGGATTCTGCTAAAGATCCGGCTTCGCCGCCGGAAGGGGGAACAGGGGTTTGGGGTTGCGGCGGCGAAGCAGTCCGCGCACCGCGCGAAGAGCCGCTCCTCATCAGCCACGCAGCCTCCCAGGTGGCCGGGTGCCGGAAAGAAATCGAGCGGATAGTAGGCGAGGCCGTCCAGACCGGCGTGCTGCCGACAGAAACGCTTTACGCCTGGAGCTTCCCGGTCGCGGATGACGGGACCGCCTTGGTCGCCCTCTCTATCCCCGGCGTGCCGGGGCTCGTCATCCTGCATCGGCAGGAGTTGTGGACCCTGATCCGCATCGAACACATGGGACCCCTCTGGGAAACCGGGTAATCGGTGGGGTGGTCGCAAGACGGCAAGACGCTTTGCCGTCTTGCTGGCGGAGATGAGGCCGTCCGAGGCTCGCCCTTCAGTATTCCGACGGCAGCAGAAGCGTCGTCACAGACCGGTCCCACTCGGTGATGATCCAGAGCTTCTCGCCGGTCGAAAGCCGGTATTCGGAGAGGATGCGCTGCCCCAAGCGGAGCGCCCGCTCGTTCACCTCCCGGTCTTCGGCGCAGAGGTCGCCCCAGTCGCCGCACTCGTGGCGAAACAGGTAGCGCTCTCCGGTCTCACCGGCGGCGATGAGCGCTTCCAGCGCCCCTGGAGTAGCGACCACGCGGCCCAGCTCCAGGATGGGGTTCGTGCGCCGCACAGTATCGCCGTCGCTCGGTGGTTTCTTGGGGTCCTCAAACATGGGGACCGAGCCTAGCACGGTCCGGCAGTTGAAGAAATAGCAGGCTGGCCTCACAGTCACCCGCCCGGCGTTCAAGTTAGACAACTCCGCGCCGGTGGCCCGGAGCGGACCGTCATCGGTGCGCCGCCGCCCAGCGAGCGGCATATGCTTCGGCCGTCTGACGGGCGGTAGACACGCTTTTCAGACCGTCGCCTTCGTTCGGGCTCTGGGCAGCTTCCCCAGGACGTTCCCGGCAAGCTTGCGCCAGCGGCAAGAGGAGATGATCCGACAGCCAGCGCACGACGGGAACGGCTACCGCGTCCCCCATCGCACGGTAGGCGTCGTGGTAGCCGCCGGGCAGGCGGAAGGAGTCCGGCACCCCCATCAGCCGCGCCGCCTCGCGTGGTGAAAGAAGCCGGGAGCGGACCCGGTCCGGCTCGACCACCAACACCGTCTGGCGGCTGGAGCCGCCGCTCGGGGTCCGCAGACACCCCGCCACGCCATCGAAGCGCACCTCCGCCTGCTGCGACCCGCCGCGAGTTCGCTGGTAGAGAAAGCCTACCTGTTTGCCGCCCGCGGCCTGCGCGGCTTTAACCTTCTCCCGGTGCACCCCGGTCATGAGGCTCAGGAGACGCTGGGTGTCTGCTTCCGAGCGCCAGGTCACGCCGGTCGGTTCGTCTTCGATGAGGTCGCTCACGGACTTCGTCGGGAGCGGCGGGGCCGGCAAGCGCCACCACCGCCAGGCTTCTTGCAGGCGCGGGGGAAGCTTTCCGTGCGCCGCCCGCACCGCTTGAGGACGCCACGGACTCTCGTCGCGCCCCTCTTCGGTGAAGGAGCTGCAGTCCAGGCGCGCGTCGGCCGCTACGACAAAGACGCGGGGCCGAGACTGCGGCAGGAAGCGTCGCGCGTCGATGACCAGGGCCCCAAACTGAAGGCCTACGGCCGCCAGCGCCTCGCACATCCCGACGAAGTCGGCACCGTGCAGCAAGCCGACGACGTTCTCCAGGACGACCAGCGGCGGGCGCGCGCCCTGGTCGTAGAGGTCGCGCATGAGGCGCCAGAAGGCCCAGAAGGCGCCGCTGCGCGCGGCGGACATCCCCCGTCGCCCCCCGGCGAGGGATAGGTCCTGACAGGGAAAGGACGCCCAGGCCAGGTCGGCACCGCGCGGCAGAGACCGGGCGGAGACGGCGGCCACGTCGCCGAGGGCGAAGTTGTCGTGTCCGAAATTGGCGGTGTAAACCGCGCCCTTGCGGGAGTCCAGGTCGTTGGCCCAGAGGCAGGTCCACTGGGGCTCCAGCGCCAGGCGGACCAGTCCGGCTCCGGCAAAGAACTCGTAGAAAGAGCAGGGTGAACCCCCGCTCATCCACTTGACTCCGGATGGGCGGAGCGAGCGCCGCCGGGCGCATCGACGGCAGGAAACGCTTCCAGCGTGCGCGGCAGGGTCGTCGCCGGGCCCCACACCGGCACGGGCCTGCGGCCCGGGGCGAGGATTTCAGGAAAGGGTCCCGTCTTTCTGTCTGCCACCATAGGCCGCACAGCCTAGCATGGCCGGGTAGGCGAAGAAACAGGCGCCCTCGACAGTCCTGCCAGGATGCCAGCAAACTAACTTGCTGTTAAGCTGGCATCCTGGTTTCCCGGTTTCCCGGCAGGCTGGGGAAACAGCTCGGCCCGAGGAGACCCGCCTCCTCCTCTTCCCTTCTTCTCCTGATGGGCGCAGCTTCTCCAGGGGCAGGGGCCGCCGTGGACAACGCCGGCGTCTTCCATTCCACGCTTTCCCACCGCCACGCTCTGCATTCCACCCCTGCTCTCCTGTCCCAGGGGCCTTCGTCGCCGGGAACTTCGGATGCTGGTTTCCTCATGACCGGCTCGCAGGCGACGGACGCTCTTTCCCTCCGGCACGGCGCGCGCCAGGCCGGCGCCTGTCACTTCCGCGCTCACGTCGGGGTTACCCGTCGGGGTTACACAGCGTCCATCTCCCTTCCCCTCCCCTTTCACCCCCAAACAGGTCGCTTGTTCACCAGACAGGAGTGTATGAACAAACAACCTTTTATTTGGAGGGTGAAATGAGTAACAAACCAGCACACGAAATCCGCTTCGGCTCGATGAAGGCCACCATCTGGGCCAACGAGACGGGGTATGGAAAACGCTACAGCGTCACGCCCGGCCGTCTCTACAAAGACGGGAAGCAGTGGAAGACGACCGATTCGTTCGACCGCGACGACCTGCTCCTTCTGGCGAAAGTCGTCGACGCCGCCCACTCCTGGATTCTTCAGAACGGGGAGTAAGGCAGCCCGGTCGGCCTGCGGGCCGACCTCTTACCAGCTTGCCAGGACGCCGCCTTGCCAGCATCCTGGTCTTGGCCAGCACCAGGCAGCGGGCACAGTTCGGCGCGAGGATCTGCGGCTTCCGTCTCCGGGGCACCGGGCCCGTTTTGCTGGCTTTCCGCTTTGCTGGCTTGTCAGTGCGCCGGCTCCAGCGAGGGTCCGTATCCACCCCTTCCCCAGCCGTGCGCGCCAGCGCACCCGACGCTCCCAGAGCAGCGCCGCTTCCGGTCTTTCTCGCCGGCGCTTGGGGCCCATGCCACTGCGCCGCCGGTCGGGCCTGGGCCTGACCGGCGGCGCGCGGTACTCCGCTGTCACACTGTTTTGCTGTTTTGCTGTCAAAACACCAGGCTGTCGCGCCGGCATCCCGGCTAGGCGGCATCCCGGTTAGGCGGCCGGACCTTCGTAGCGGGCGATGAGGAGCCCGATGGCCTCTTGAATCAGGTCGGACTTGTCGCGGCGCTTACCCAGCCGCTGGCGTTCGGCAAGCTGGATCCGCTCCAGGGCAATGACGTGTTCGGGCCGGATGTAGTAGGTGGCCTTGACCAGCTTCTCCTTGGGCTCCTCGTCACGCGGCGCCGGGGCGGTCGGCTCAAAAATGGCATCGACTCCCTTCTGGTCGTCGGTGCGGCGTTGAGACAGGGGTATTCGCTTATTCACTGGCTTCAACCTCACTGGCGAGCTTGCGGTAGGCGTCAGCAGCCACCGATGCTGTGTTGAACTTGAGAATCGACTGTCCGGCCACCGTGCTGTCCGGCAGCTTTACGGTCCTGGGGACTACGGACTTCAGGAGCATCTCGGGGTAGGTGCGCTGCAGCTCCTCCAGCACTTCCCGCGCGTGCAGCGTCCGGCTGTCGTATTTGGTCGGCAAGATGCCCATAATCCGCAGCCCAGGGTTGATGCGCGCCTGGACCTTCTTGATGGTGCCGAAGAGCAGCTCCATCCCGCGCAGCGCGAAGTATTCGGTCTCCACCGGTAGGATGGCGCCGTCGGCGGCGGAAAGGGCGTTCAGCGTCAGGAGTCCCAAGCTGGGCTGGCAGTCGATGAGGACGTAGTCGTAGTCTCCTTGCAGCGGTCGAAGCTTCTCCTTGAGCAAGTACTCCCGGCCTGGCTCGCTGACGAGCTCGATCTCGGCGGCGGCTAGATCGATGTTCGCCGGCGCCACATGGAAGCCGTCGTCGGTGATCTGGATAACCTCCGCAAGCCCGAGCGAGTTCTGCCGGAGCACGTTGTAGATGGTCCGCTCCAGCGCCATCGGATTCAGGCCGAGACCCGCCGAGAGCGCCCCTTGGGGGTCCAGGTCTACGAGAAGCACGCGGCGCCCAAGCTCCATCAGCGCCGCGGCGAGGTTGATGGTCGAGGTGGTCTTTCCCACCCCTCCTTTTTGCTGCGCGAACGCAATCACTTTAGCCATAGCCGCTCCATGTTTCTGGCATGCTGTCTTGCCAGCATGCGGGGTTTCCGGTTGGACAGCACGCCGCCTGACTGGCGCCCACACAGCGCGCCCGGGCCTCCATGGGGCCCGGATACGCGACCGACCGTTTGGCCCAGCTTGCCACAGGTCTGGCTGGCTGGCAAGCCGTTTTGCTGGTAAGTCGTCTTGCAGGCTCAGGGCGTATTGTCGGCGCGGCGTGCCTGCGGAGCCACCCCCAGAGCAAGCTCAACACCGGATTCAAACTGCAAGACAGAATCCTGTTAAACCAGCACCCTGGCAAGCTGTCTTAATGGTAGCGTGGCGCCGGATTCCGTTAGGAGCCCATTTCCCTGATTTTGGAATCCTACCAGGCACGGAACAGGACGGCGACAGGGCCGGGGGCAGGCTGCGAATATGGCTGCCGGAAGGCAGCAGGGCAGGGGAGAGAGGCGCCCTCACTTTGAGGAGCAGGCTCCCTCACCTAGGGGAGCGCCTCCCTCACTTTGGGGAGCGAGACTCCTCACTTTAGGGGTCGGCGCCCCTCACCTTCGGGAGCGAGACTCCTCACTTTGGGGAGCGGTATCCCTCACCTTCGGGAGCGGTAGAATCGACTCAATCCGGACTAACCCTGCGAGAATCCAGAAGTTTTCCGACCCTCCCAGGCCCCTAGAGTCTTAGAGTTGTTAGAGTAGATTAGACAGCAGCAGACAGAGAAGCCATTGCTGTTGCTGCCGGTTTTCGGTATGAGTGGGGCCCTATGATGCTTGACCCGCAAACAGGAGCCACCCAGAGCCAGCTCTTCCCGCTCGACGCCATCCGGGTCGAGACGGTGCTCTCGCGGAACCCCATCCACAATCTGTCCAAGCGGGGGGGCGTAGAGATCGCCATCAACTTCGCCGGAGAGGGGGGACGGGGGGCGATCCAGTGGCAGGTCTCCCACAACAGCCGTTACGGACAACCCGGCCCGCTGGCTTACAAAGTTGACACCCATGTGGTCAATCGGCGCATCGACGAAGCCGGCCGGCCCGTGCCCAAGATCATTCGCCTGGGAAGCTTAAGCGAGATTTGCGCCGAGTTGGGGCTTGCCGACGGAAAGTCTACCCAGGACGTGAAGAAAGCGCTGCTCCAGAATGCGGGCGCCTTCGTCACGGCCAAGCTGGCCTACACCGGCACGGACGGGACCGAACACAGCTTCGAGTTCAACGACACCCGCTACGGCGTCGTGCTCACCGGGCAAAAATTTCCTGACGGCCGCAAAGCCAACGCCGTCTACCTGGTGCTCCACGACATCTTCCGCGGGCTCCTGGACCGGGCCCCGTATCGACCGCTGGACTACGACTACCTGAAGTCCCTTACCCCGGGAGCCCAGCGCTTCTACGAGTTGGTCAGCTATCAGATTTTTGCCGCAATCAAGCACACCCGGCCGCAGGCTCGCTACCGCTACTCCGAATACTGCACCTTCGCCCCGCAGACCCGCTACTACGACTGGGAGCACGCGCGCAAGCAGATGTATAAGCTCCACGCGCCCCACATCCAGTCGGAATACCTGGCCAAGGTCGAGTATGAGGCGACCGACGATGGCCAGGGGAACCCGGACTGGTGGTTCTGGTATACGCCCGGGCGCAAAGCTTACGCGGAATACAGCGCCTTCCTCTGCCGCAAGCAGCCCAAGCCCAAGCCGGCCACTGAGACCTCCCGCGGGCGGCGCACGCTAGCGCCAGCCGGGCCGGCGCCGGAGCAACTCCCCCTGGGCGGGGTCGCCGAACCGGCCGCAGCCGACCCCCAATACGAGGAGCTGGTTCAGCACCTGGCGGAGAAAGGCCTCAACCACAGCGACGCCGAGCGTTTGGCTCGGGAGAAGCCCGAGGAGTGTCGCCGCCAGCTCGACCACCTGCCGTTTGTCGCCGAGTTCAAGTCCAGCCGCGGAGCCTACCTGCGAGCCGCTATCGAAGGGGGATACGGCCCTCCCAAAGGTTACGCCGAGCATGCGACCAAAGAGCGAGCCCAGCAGCGGAAAGCGGAAGAGACGAGCCGCAAGCAGGCCCGCCAGAGCCACGAGGCGGCCCACAGAGCGACTTACCTGGCCTGGATAGGGGAAAGGGTAGGGGAGCTGGAAACGTCGCATCCAGAGGTCGCTACGGGCTTCAGCGAAGCCGAAGCGAAGATGCTGGCCAAGTACCGGCGGACGCTTCCGGCCAACTCCTCGGCCCTGCGGGCTGTTCTCGCGGACTACGAGCGTCCCGAGAGTCGGGCCGAGCGCCTTCAGGAATTCCTGGAGAAGCACCATCCGGCCTTAAAGCTCCCCGACTTCTGGCAGTGGGACGCCGCCTACAACCCCCAGCGCTTCGAAGCCGAGGGGTTGGAAAAGGCATAGCGATGCCAATCCATTTTGCGGAAGCCTGGGAAGCCGCAAACCCGTAAATACGACTTCGCATATTTACGGACATCGGATAGGGCAGGGCCCAACTGGGGTCCTACTCGGTCCTCACTTCGGCCTTGATTTCGTTTCGTGCCTGGGCTATCCTCGGGAGTGAGGAGAGTTCCGCTTATGCCATCACACACCATCAAAGTCACCGGGGTCAGTCCTGAGCTGCTCCAGTTGCTCGACGAGCGCATCCGCGCGCAGCATGCCGCCGGACGCTCGGACTATATCCGCGAGCTCATCCGCAAAGACATCCTAGAAGCGCCCGCTAACGGCGGCGCCCCACCGGCGCGGTCGTTCCGCGAGATTCTGGCGCCGGTCCATGCAGAGACCGAGCGGCAGGGTTATTCCGACGAAGAAATTGACCAGGACATCGAGGACGCCGTCCGCGAGACGCGGGCCGAGCGCCGGGCGGGGGCCGCGTCGTAGGTGGGCTGCGAAGAGGTGCCGCCCCCGCGGGTGGTCTATGATTGCTCGCTTTTCCTCCAAGCAGCCTTGAAACGCCAGGGCCCGGACGCCGCTTGCTTTGACCTCGTGGAAGCAGGCCGGGTCCAACTGGTGACCAGCGACGCGGTAGTGGCCGAGGTGCGGGAAGTGCACTCCCGACCCAAGCTTCTGCGCAAGTATCCCCAGCTCGCCTCTCCCTGGGTGGCCGAGTTCCTGGACGCCGTGTTCGCTAGAGCCCTCCACTTGGAAGGGGTTCGGAAGGGTTCGCCTATGCGCGAGACCCCCAAGACGAGCCGTATCTGAACCTCGCCATCGCCGCCGGCGCCGTCTATCTGGTCGCCCGTGACAAAGACCTCCTCGACCTTCAAGACCCCGCCTCCGAGCCCGGCCAGGACCTCCGACGCCACGCCCCCAAGCTCACCATCCTGGACCCCGTCAACCTCCTCCGGCTCTTCCCAGCAGTAGCCGAAGAGGCTCCGTAGCCACCCGAAGAATCGCTGTAACCGGCGCCCAGAACAGCCATCTCAAAAGAGAACCAAAATTATCACACCTAAGCACCTTTGCGGTGCTGTCATGGTGTCATGTCCGAAAACCGGGTTACCGAGTCCTATGAGGGAGACCGACGCGGCAATCTACCTGGGCGTCAGTGTGCGCTCCTTGCACCGGTACCGGAAGGCCGGAAAATTGGCCTTCCGGCAGGTGCAGAACGGACCGGGTCGCCCCTATATCGACTACGACGAGCGGGAACTGGCGCGCTTTAAAACGCAGTTGGCCGGCGCCGCCAGCACCCCGGGCGGGCAGGGAAGGACCGGCTCTCCCAAGCCCCGGGTCTCCTTTACGCTGTCTCGGTCCGAGTACGCCGAGCTGCAGGAAGAGGCGACTCGCTACGGGACGCAGCCGAGTGACTACGCGCGCCGTCTCCTGCGGGAGGGACTGGAAAGCCGGCTCCGGCAGGAAGCCGAGGTCGTACGGCGAGAAGGGCAGGCGCTGCGCACCGAGGTCAAGCGGTTGCGGGCCGAGATGGTGGGAGCCTTTGAAGTGGTCCTGGAACTGGTCGGCGTTCCTCCGGAAGACGCCAAGCAGTGGTTGGCACAGAACCTTCGCTAGCGTGCGGCGGGAGGCAGCATGCTCTCTATTGGCGCTATGGGACGCGGCCAGGGGGCCTATTACACAGGGTTAGCCCGGGAAGACTACTACCTGGAAGGGGGCGAGCCTCCCGGCCAGTGGCATGGGCGCGGGGCGGCCCAGCTAGGGCTGGTCGGGCAGGTGCAGGGAGAAACTCTGGCTAGGCTCATGGAAGGGTTCCACCCCTGGACGGAGCAGCCCCTCATCCAGAATGCCGGCAGCGAAGACAGGCGCCCCGGCTGGGATCTCACCTTCAGTACGCCCAAATCGGTCTCAGTGCTCTGGAGCCAGGGCGACCCGGAGACCCGCCGCGAGGTCCAGGAAGCCCACCAGCGGGCCGTGCACGCGGCGCTCACCTACCTGGAAGAGACCGCCGCCCTCACGCGGCGGGGTAAAGGGGGCAGTGAGAAGGAGCCAGCCCAGCTGGTCATCGCGACCTTTGAGCACGGGACCAGCCGTACCCAGGATCCTCAGTGCCACACCCACGCGCTGGTCCTGAACGTCTGCACGCGCGCTGACGGGACCACCGGGACCGTCGACAGCACGCCCATCTACTGGGCCAAGATGACTGCGGGAGCCCTTTATCGTACGGAGCTGGCCTTTCAGCTCGAAGCCCGTCTGGGTCTGGTAACCGAACGAAGCGGCCGCGCCTTTGAGGTGGCTGGGGTAGACCGGGAGCTCATGCGCGAGTTTTCCAAGCGTCGGCAAGAGATTGAGGCGGTCCTGGATGCCCGCGGTCAGAACAGCGCACGGGCCTCAGCCGTGGCCACCCTGGATACCCGCCAGGCCAAGGAGCATCTGCCCCGCGAGCAGCTTTTTGAGCATTGGCTCGCTACGGGTGAGCAGTTTGGATGGAGCCGGTCCCAGGCCGAGGCCCTTCTGAACCGCGAGGTGCGCCACCAGCCGGAAGTGGAGCTGCCAGCCACATTTCGTCTCGCGGTCGAGCGGGCTACAGAGCAGCAGAGCTGGTTTACCCAGGACCAGTTCCTGCGCTTCGCGGCAGAGGAGAGCCAGTGTCGGGGACTGCCGGCGTCCCGCGTGCGGGCCGGCTCCCTGGAATACCTCGCCACGGACGGCGAAATCGTCGGCTTGGGTTGCCACAAAGGGGCGCCCGTCTACACCACGCGCGCGATGCTCCGGCAGGAGGCAGAACTCCTGGACGCCGTGGAGCGCAGTCGAGGGCAGCGCACGCCGGGAGTCTCGCCGGCGCTGGTGGAGAAGGTGGTCGCGGCCCGCCCAAACCTGTCCGAGGAACAGACCGCCGCGCTCCGGCACCTGGTGGGGGAGGGAGGCCGGATCCGGGTGGTCTCCGGCATGGCAGGGACCGGAAAGACGACCCTTCTTACCTCCGCGCGCCACGCCTGGGAGCTGGACGGCTACACAGTTTACGGGGCCGCGCTCCAGGGAAAAGCCGCCCAGGGCCTGGCGCTGGAGTCCGGCATCCGCAGTGACACCCTCCACCGCACCCTTCTGGACCTGGAACGCGGCCGCCTCCAACTGAACGAGCGCAGTGTCCTAGTCCTGGATGAAGCCGGGATGGTCGGAACGCGGCTCATGCGCCAGCTGGTCCACCAAACGGAGCGCGCGGGAGCCCTCCTAGCGCTGGTAGGGGATGCCCGTCAGATCCAGCCCATCGAGGCCGGGGGGCCCTTGCTGGAAATCCAGCGCCGTCTGGGAGCTGCGGAACTCAAGGAGATCCGTCGGCAGCGCGAAGAATGGGCGCGCGAGGCCGTCCACCAATTTGCCCAGGGTGAGGCGGGCCCAGCGCTGAAAGCCTATGCCGAGCGCGGGCTGCTAACCGTCACGGAAGACCGCCGCGGCGCCATGGACGCGCTGGTCGAAGCCTGGAAGGTGCGCGGGCTGCGCGCGCCGCAGGAGCAGCTCATCCTTACGGGCACCCGGGAAGAAGCGGCTATCCTCAACTCCAAGGTGCAGGCGGAGCGGGCCAAAGCCGGCGTACTGGGGCCGGAGACTCTCGCGGCCCCAGGAAGCGGCGTCTTCCATCCGGGCGACCGGGTGCTGTTTACCCGCAAGGACCGGACCCTGGGGGTGGAGAACGGCAGCACGGGCGAGGTGCTCTGGGTGCAGCCGGAAACCGGCAAGATGGGTGTGCAACTCGACCGGGGCAGCTGGCTCCACGTCCCCTTGGAAGAGTACCCCCACGTGCAGTTGGGCTATGCGGTGACCACTCACAAAGCTCAGGGGGCAACAGTGGAGCGCGCTTTTATATTGGCTGGTGGATCTCTGGGCAGCCGCGAGCTGGCCTATGTGCAGGGGTCACGTTCCCGGGGAGACACACGCATCTTTGTGGACCGGGCCGAGGCCGGAGAGCAGCTCACGCAGCTGGTGAAGACCATGAGCCAGTCGCGGCAAAAAGAGATGGCACACGCTATCCTCGGCCGCCACCGTCCGGCGGCGCCGGAGAGCGCACCGCACCTGAATCATCGCCATCCGCAACCAGAGCAGGACCGTCGCCCGCGGCTGGAGCTGTGAGGCTCTTGCTCATCCTTGAGGGTGGCTCAAGAGCTGATGACGCTGCCATGGAACCTGCGGGAGTGAGCACCGGAAACGACTTGCGAAGCCTCTAGCAGGTCCCACCGCACCACAGGCAGAAACGAGGCTCACTTCCTCTGCGTTCTACGGAAGGGGCCGACGCAAACTGTCCCGCTGCTCGAAACGGAACTGACGATGACGGATTCACCCAGGAAGCTTGCCTCTTTTAATTTTGAGCCGTACGACCGCCAAGCGCTGCAGAACTGTATCCTGTTCAACGGCCGTCCGAAGGCGACTCCGCCGGTCGGAGAGCGGCTACATCAGGGTGTGATCGATGCTTTATACCAGAAATCAGTACCGCACACCTATGAACCCGGGGAGCCGATCATCGTCCAGGGTCGTATGGCCGACGTGGTTGGCATCCTCGTCTACGGCTACGCCACCGTGGCGCAAGGGGGGGATGTTGAGGATGCGTATCGTCATCACTCGATGCTGCTCTATAACGTCGGCCCGAGCGAAGCGTTTGGAATTACCAAGCTAGCTGACAGGCAACCGCACTACGCCAGCGTTAAGGCAACAATGCCAACACGCGTCCTGATTCTGAAGTCCGAAGACATCTTCCGAGTCTTCAAAACCACTGAGGTAAAGCTTGACTTCTACACCAATCTTTCCGTCTATCTCGCTTTGAAGTTCAAGCAGCGTGGCGACCGCCTCTCTGTATTCTATCGCACTAAAGCCAAGCGCCGACTGCTGTATGCGCTCGCAGAGATAGAAGCCAATCATCGAAAGCATCAAGAGATGGTCGAGAAGGGACTCTCCTGTCTTGATTTGCCGGAAATTCCTTTCTTCGATGTCTCTCTCCTGGCGTCATGGGTCGGTGGGACGCCGGACAACCTGGTGAAGAATCAGCTGCCTGCACTAGCTAAGCAGCCTGCCTACATCGATTACGAAGTGAAAGGCGACCTTGTTATCTTCAAACTCCTGCGTCCCGTGAGCCTCCCTTTCGGCTAGTGGTGCAGAGTGAAGAACTCGAGCTATGCGGTTGCAGGCCTGTAAGGAGCTTCTCGATCACCTTCGGCGCACTCTCTAAAAACCTTCCTGAGAGTTCTTCGTCCCAGATGTATAGGTTCTGGAACATCTCTTCAAAAGCGTCTCTGGCTTGCGCCACCGCCCCTTCGATCTGTGGTGTTCTGGCCTCCGGGATGAGGTAGTTCAAGCCAATGCGGAGTGGCTCCACCAGCGTATAACAGACACCAGACCGGAAGGCGTCCTGCGTTTCGGCTTCCAAAGCCCAAGGCGTCTCCGCATCTACGCCTTCCGGCACGCGGAGCTTGCCTCCGGCGGTCATAAAGCTGAGGGTGCGCTGTGTCTGCTCCGCAAGACGGACCAGTTCCTCCAGCGTCAGCGTCGGCGCTGTCTCTGGAGCTAGGCGTGGCAGCGTGCTTTGTTCCAGCGCGGGTGAGACGGGCAGAGAATGGTGTGTGACGGGTCGATGCATATCGTTTTCCTCCGAAAATAGGGTTAGTTTAGCGTAAGCCTCCTTGCCTGGCCGTAGCGGCGCAAAGAGGCCTCCCACGCGTTATGGGGCCCGTCGCACAGGACGTGCTCTAGGAAAGTTGCGCCGGCGAGAGGCGGGGGAACCATGCGGAAGAGGGGCAGACCCGGAACAGCCGGTGGATGCCAGCGCATTCCACCGGCTGTCGGCCCCGGTCTACTCCGTCTCGGGCCCGAGACCCTGGAGACGGCGGGGATCGTTGTCCACCCAGGCCAGGAAGAGTTGCCGCCACGCGGCTTTGATCTGCTCGCTGACCCTGTTGTCGATGGCCTGGGGAGGCATGTAGTGGACGCGGATGAGGTGGGGACCCACTCCGGGCTTCGGGAAACGCGCCGCCACCCACTCCGGCCGATTAATCAGGTCGCGCAGCAGGAGGTAGTCGCCCGCCCGGAGGCGGTGGTCATTCTTCCCATGCGGGTAGGTGAACTGGCGCAGATCGGAGATCACCACCAGCTCTACCGGCACGTCGCCGTAATCCCGCTGCATCAGCTTGTAACAGTCCTCGGCGATGCAGGAGTAGGAGCCGGGTGCGTGACTTTGCAGGCTGCTCTCCAGGGACTGCTGCAGTGCTTCGGCCTTCATCCGGGACAGTCGTCCGGCCGGCGGCTCCAGGGGCGAGAACGGCGCTAGTTCCTCCGGCTCTCCCGGGATCACCCCGGTGCCGAAGAACTCGGCGGTGCTTCCCGGCGGCGTACTCCGGAGGAACTGTTCAGCTTCCTTCCAGGCGATGCTCAGGCGGTCCGCCCGGAGTGATTTCGACGCCGAATCGGTTGTGTCTATGTAAACGACCAGGTGCCGGACTGGCCGGGTCGTCAGCCAGGTGCTCCACGTCCGCAGCGGCTCCCTCCCGAACCAGACGGCAGCGGCGCCCGCCCCGAGCAGGAGGTGACGACGATTGAGGTGCTGTTTCCGCTTCATGGCTGACCTCCATTGCTTCCGGCGCTTGGCTTCCGGCCGTTCACGCCACTCGGGCCACTTCCTCCCGGTAGCGCCAGGATACGGCGCGGCGGCGACGGCGGGCAGTTTGGCGAGGCCCCCGGGGGAGCCGCAGCGTTTGCAGCCGTTGGGGGAACTCTCGGTGTAGCCACGCCTGCACCATTTGCGGTTCCTGCCCCGGGCGGCGGCTGGTTCCGTTCGGCTTCCTTCAACCGGTCGAGTTCCGCGGCCAGGACGAGGAGGGTCGGCTGGATCCGGGCTGCGAGTTCCCCGATGGCCCTTTGTTCGCGTTGCTTCAGGGACTGGATGATCTCGATCTGGTCCTGCTCAACCTCTGCCTGAACGTTGCGGATCCGCTCGCGCTCCTGCTCAGCCCGGGCGTCCCGGTCTTCCAGCATCCCTTCATACTCGGCCTGCAGCCGGTCACGCTGCTCGGCGCAGCGCTCACTGGACCGGGCCAGCGCCTCGTTGCGGATGATTTCCTCCTTCTGCTGGGCGGCCACGACCGCTTCAGCCAGAAGGGTCTGCTGCCGGACCACGTCCACTTCCGGGTCGAGCTCGGTGATCTGGTGCAGGACCATCTGCTGGCGGCGGGCCGCATTAGCAGCAGCAAGGCCCGCGCCCATTGTCATCACGATTTGCGCCACCCCCAGCAGCACGTTTGCCGAGGCGCTGTCCCCTGCGAACATGGCGCCGCGAATGAGAGCCAGTGCAGGAGCCGACACCACAAACGCGGCCAACGCGATCCACTGGCCGGTAGAAGCTCTCGGAGCGGGGGACGCGCTTCCCGGACCGAGTGCCGGCGCACCGCCGGGGGAGGCGGTAGGTGGGGCCGAGCTGCAGGTTCCTGCCTCCAGCAGCGGCACGACGCCCCGTTTGGCCATTTCCGCGAGCCACCAGCCCCCCGCAAGCCCCGCGGCCAGCACCCCGCACTCTTCGAGCGGGGACAGAGCATGTCCGGCAGTGGCGCGGGTTCCGAGCGCTAGCAGGCACCCCTCCAGACCCAGAATGCCGTAGTACCAGCGCCCCTCTACCGCGGCACGCTCATCCAGCTCCTCCCGCCGGGCTTCCAGTTGCCCCGTCCGCTTTCGGAGGGCGTCCAGAAAGGCTTCCTGCTGGGACGCCGTCTGCGGGTCGATCTGGAAGCTGCCGCTCCCAATAGCCTTCAGTTCCTGGGCGCCGAGGATCAGGAAGCGCTCGGCCGCGTAACGCAGCCCTAGTTCCCGCGCCACGTTGCGAGGCGACGTTGCATAGCCAGCCTGCCTCCACTCGTCCTGCAGGGCGTCAAGTTGCTCCTGGTCGGTCCGCGTCTGGAGCACGTCCCCAAGGAGCGGACCCTGGACCGCCCGCTGGATGGCCCGAATCGTTTTGATGAAGGTGGGCAGGACGGACGGAGAGCTATAGAGCGGGTACTCCTCCGCCAACTCATCCGGCGGGGGCATCTTCTCCCCATGCAGGAACAGGTACGCTACGACTTCCAGGATCTGGAGCAGGACCACCAGTGCCGCGGGCGGTGGAGGGG
>Ga0216301_1000008_pt1 | contig 48456 bp, 42 predicted proteins | sample 4hB_Boncat_minus_FD_156203 | JGI IMG/M metagenome (GOLD analysis project Ga0216301, IMG submission 156203) | Terrestrial sediment cell enrichment communities for BONCAT metagenomics from Utah, United States - 4hB_Boncat_minus | ecosystem: Environmental > Terrestrial > Deep subsurface > Rock...
GGCGGAGTTGGCCCCGGCGCTCACCGCCACCGAGGCGGGCACGGTGAGGGCGGGGTCGGAGCTGGCGAGCGCCACGGTGACGCCGCTAGGGCCGGCGTTGCCCTTGAGGAAGACGGTGCCGGTGAGGGCGGTGCCGCCGGCCACGGAGGAGCGGGAGAACACGAGGTAGCTCGCAAGAGCCGGGTCGATCCGCAGAGAGGCGCTGGCGCTCTTAGTGTTCAGGGTGGCCTTGATCGTCGCCGACTGGACCGCGTCCACGCCCACCGTGGCGACCGGGAAGGTGGTGGAGGTTTGACCGGAGAGGACGGTCACCGTTGCGGGGACCGTGGCCGAGGTCGAGTTGCTGGAGAGTGACACCACCACGTTGCCGGTGGCGGCGGACTCTAGGGTCACGGTGCCGTTCACGGTCGTGCCGCCAGCCGTCGAGGTCGGAGAAAGACTGAGGGTGGCGAGACTGGCCGTAACTTCGGTGGCACCCGTCATGACCACGGAAAAGGCTTGGACTCCGCTGGGAGCCAACGCCGTCCCCTTGTGCGTCACCCGCAGAGTGTAGTTCCCCGGGTTGGGAACATCGATCACGATCTGCTCGACGTTGTCCACCAAGTTGTCACCCTTCGCCGCAGGGGCATTGGGAACGGCGGGGTCAAGGGTCCATGGCAAGTAGGTCGTACCGTCGGGCCCCACGACGCGCACGTCGAGGTCGTTGACGAGTCGGGGTGTGCGGTCGTTGAGGGCGAAGGTCCGTGGGGTAGCGGCCGGATCAGTCCAGGCGATCGTGACCCTGAGTGGCTGCGTACCGTCGGCCTGGAGAGGCTTTGTGAAGGTCGCGCCTTGCTGAAGCACGTTCTCAGAGATCGACTCCGGCTGAGTTTTGTCGGTGGTGATCACCTGCGCGGCTCGCTCGGTGTTCATCAGTCCCCAGCCGAATGCGTAGTCGGGACCAGGGTTGCTGCCCGCCTCGTCGGCGGTGTGGATCGTCAGCGCCTTGAGCGTTGCGCTGAGCATGTCGGCACCGCTGTTCAAGCTTCGATGGTGCTCGACCAGAAGACCTAGGCTGCCCGTTACGTTGGGAGTGGACATCGAGGTGCCGCTCGCGGATCCGTAACTCGAGGTGCTTCCCGAAGTGCTGGAAGTGACGCTGACCCCGTTGCCCACGATGTCCGGCTTGATTCTGCCGTCGTCGGTCGGTCCCCAGCCGCTAAAGGAGCTCATTGCCACCGAGGAGGCTCCTGTGTAGTTGAGCACGTCGTCCACCGCCCCCACCGTAAGGATGTTCTTAGCGACCGAATAGTAAGGCAGCGTGTCGTAGCCGGTGGCGTTGCCATCCTTGTTGCGAGTTGCCGTGCTATAGGTGTAATTTCCGGTCGCTGGGTTCCAGTAGTAGTGACCGGTTCCCGGCGCGGGCCCTTCGCCCCGGTCATTGCCGGCCGACTTCACGATTAGGTAGTTCGGGGCGTTATAAGCGATGTTGTCCCACTCTTGGGCAGTCGACTCGTAGTGGCCGAAGCCAGCATCCTCGGTGGTGCTAACCGTGACATCGCCTTCCCAGTACCACGTAGAGTTTTGGTAGGACCAGCCGGTGAGATACCCGTAGGAGTGGTTGGAAAGACGTAAGCCGCTTGACGCAGCCGCAGCCATTTCGCTGGCGTCCGACACCCAGTCGTACGAAGAGATCGTGCCCTTGGGGGACATCCCCTTGGCCGATGCGAAAACGCCCGAGGCCGCAATAGTGCCACCCACATGGGTGCCGTGATTGGCGTAGTTGCTAGCATCTTTGACCGTGACGCGTCCCCCGAACTCCTGGTGGTCGGGCCGAACCGCGCCTCCGTCCCAAACGCCGAACACGACGCCCAGTCCCGTTAGCTGCAAGCCCGCAGTGCCACCAGGGGCCACGCGGTTGGCGCGGGTCGTGATGGCGGCGTTGGCGTTGTCGGTCTTAAGGTAGACAGGGCGACCCCGTCGGAACGCAACCAGTTCCCGCACCGTGTCGTCGGCGAGTATCTCGCGGATAGGTAAACCCAAGAGCCGAGCCAGGTCCTCCGCCTGCCGCTTCTCAGCCGCTTGGTTAGTACGGTTGCGGGCCGCAAGGGACTGCAGCTCCAAAACATTCGTTCGCGTTTGAGCAGAAGCAGATGTGGCCAAGGCTGTCAAACCAAAGGCAGCGGCCAGCATCGACTTGCCAAGAGACAAATCCATAGATTAGATCGTACTACGCTATCGCTCCCAAGCCCTGTTAAGCGTCGCGATTGCGGTAATTGCCTCAACTTTTACTAGTAATTTTGCTGGCTGCGCGTACACGGGGTTTCGTGCTTGTCACAACGCGGCGGCTAAGCTCACTCAGCTTGTAAATATTGGACGGCACGAGGGTCGTACGGCGATGACGGGTCGATCACCAGCGCCGTTAGGGGGCCGCCGTAGGCGGCACCGGTGTCGATGCCGACTTTGTTCGGCTGCACCTTAGGCTTCTCATTGTTGATCGGCGTGTGGCCGTAGACTACGACCGCTCCGAATTCGGCAGTCGAGCGGATGAACTCGTCGCGGACCCACAGGCGGGGGTCGTCGCGTTCTTTCCAGCGCAGTCCTGGCGGGAGGAGCCCTGCGTGGACGAAGGCGTACCCCGCCTCGCGGTGCTCGAGCACGGTGTCCTCCAAGAACTTCCAGTGGTCGGGCGGGACCTGCTCGTACCAGGGAAGGGCATCGCCGTAGGAGGCGATGGTATTGCGGCCGCCGTGGGCGAACCACCACATGACGTCTTCGTAGCTCAGGTCTGACTTCCGGTTGCGGTCGAATACGTCGCGGGCGTCGAGCATGACCTGGTCGTGGTTGCCGCGGAGGAAGACGGTGTTCGGGCGCACTTGTTTCAGGCGGATCAGGCGGTCGATGACCGCCTTGCTGCCCGGCCCGCGGTCGATGTAGTCGCCGACGAAGATCAGCCGGTCTTCGTCGCGAAGCGGCATCTGGTCGATCAGCTCCAGCAAGCCCCGCAGCTTGCGGATCTCCCCGTGGATGTCACCGATGGCGTAGAGCATGGGTTGAGGGTTAAGCCTTAAGGGTTAAGCCTTAAGGGTTGAGCATCGAGTTATTCTCGGCGCTCAACGCTTAAGGCTCAAAGCTTTGGGGTTCAGTCCTTCGGCAGCATGTGGCCGAGCTTGTCGCGCTTGGTGTCGAGGTAGCGCTCGCGCTCGCTCACCGGGGTTGCCAGCAGCGGGACGTGGCCGGCGACTTCGAGACCGTAGCCTTGGAGGCCGCTGACCTTCTTGGGGTTGTTGGTCATGAGGAGCAAGCGGCGCAGGCCGAGGTCGGCGAGGACTTGGGCGCCGAGGCCGTAGTCGCGGAGGTCGGGCTTGAAGCCGAGGGCGACGTTCGCTTCAACGGTGTCCATCCCCTGGTCTTGGAGCTCGTAGGCGCGTAGCTTGTTAACGAGGCCAATGCCCCGACCTTCCTGGGCGATGTAGAGCACCACGCCCCGGCCCGCTTCTTCAATATTCCTCAGGGCCATCTCCAACTGATCGCCGCAGTCGCACCGGAGCGAGCCGAGCAGGTCGCCGGTGAGGCAGCTCGAGTGGACGCGTACGAGGACGGGCTCGTCCGTGCAGACATCACCCTTTACGATGGCCACGTAGGGATGGGGCTCGACGCTGGTCTCGTAGACGTGCAGCTTGAAGTGGCCGAACTTGGTGGGGAAGTCGATGGGCCCGGCGGCCTTCGTGATCAGGTGCTCTTTCTTGCGCCGGTAGGCGATGAGGTCGGCGATGGTAACGAGCTTGAGGTCGTGCTGCTGGCAGAACGGGACGAGGCCGTCCAGGCGCATCATCGTGCCGTCCTCGTTCAGGATCTCGCAGCCGACGCCGACCGGCTTGAAGCCCGCGAGCACGCACAGGTCTACGATGGCCTCGGTGTGGCCCGTGCGCTTGAGGACACCGCCCTTCTCCGCCCGGAGCGGAATGATGTGGCCGGGCCGGCCGAGGTCGTCCGCCGTCGCGTTGTCGTCCACGAACACCTGCACCGTCCGCGCCCGGTCGTGGGCGGAGACGCCCGTCGTCGCGCCGTGCAGGGCGTCCACCGTCTCCGCCATGGCGGTGCCGTGGCGGGCGGTGTTCTGCTTCGTCATCATCGGGATCTGCAGCTCGGCCAGGCGCTCGGCGATGGTGGGGATAAACGGCACGCCGCGACCGAACCGGATCATGAAGTTCATGATCTCGGGGGTGCAGCACTCGGCGGCGCACACGAGGTCGCCCTCGTTCTCGCGGTCGGGGTCGTCCACGACCACGATCATCTTGCCCGCGCGCAGGTCCTCCAGCGCCTCTTCGATGGTTGCGAAGTCCATGTGTATCGAATTCTACGGTTTTTGAGGTGAGACCCGCTCAGGAACCCCGTAGCGCTACCGGGCTTCAAACGTCTTTAGAAATAGAACCATGAAGAACGTTAACCCAATTCTCGCCCGCTGCGTCGCGCTCGGCGCGATCGGCTCCGCCGTCATGGCTCCCATGACCGCCCATGCGCAAAGCCTCGGTGACCTCGACCGGCTGATCAACCGCCGCCAGTCGAAAAAGAACGAGTGGCGCAACATCGGCTACGGCTCCGCCGCCCTTGGCATCTACGGCCTGCTGAAGAAGGACAACACCCTGTTCTTCGCCGGTACCGCCGGTGCCCTGTACTCGGCTCACCGCTACGAGCAGGACCGCAAGAGCCAGAGCAAGCTCGCCCGGGCTCGCGCCTCCTACTTCAGCCGCGGCTACATCAACCGCGACGGCCAGCGCTACGTGCGCAAGACGACGTACAAGAACGGGAAGAAGTACTACTACTTCGCCCGCGCCTAAGCAAAGACGGCAACTTGACGAGACGGCACCGGATCGAGGATCCGGTGCCGTCTTTGCTTTGGGCCCCGTCGAATTCAACATGAGCTCTGCAACCCAGCCCAGCTGCCGCCTGCGGGGCTTCTTCGCCCGCGAAGCGCCGGTGTGCGTGCTCATTCGCCGAGGCCCGTCCAGGTGGTGGCAGATGATTCGGTGGGATGTCGAGCGGGACGAGTTCCTCGAAGGCCAGTGGATGGAAGGGAAGGTCTTCCTGGACAACGTGGACGTCTCGCCGGATGGACGGTACATCGTATACGAGGCGACGAACTACCGATGGACGGAGACGCGCCAGGGAGTGAAGCGGCCTCCAACGGTCAACAATTGGACGGCCGTCAGCAAGCCGCCCTATTGGACGGCCCTCATCTTCAATCCCGAAAGCTATTGTGGGTACGGGGGCGGGCAGTTCGGCCGCCACCGCCAACTGTTCTTGAACCGGTTAGGTGAAGATCTGGAGTACCGAGCCGACAAAGCTCGCTGCCCCTTCATCGTTCTTCCCGCGAGCGAGTTAGCCACGGCCATTGACCCCGGTTTGGAGAAGGTCGCCTCTCTTATTAAGCGAGCCGAGACGGAGCGACCGGAATGGGTTTTGGAGAAGGTCGATGAGGTAGGCGGCTCGTCCGAGGAAGACCCGCTGACCCAAATCGATTGGTCCGCTGTGGATTCGAGAGGGCGCAACGTCTTCACGTCAAGAGGCAAGTTGTTCGTTCTCGAGGACGGCCGCCCCCGAGAGCTGGCCGACTTTTCGTCGAACGTCTTCCAACTGGTTGCGCCGCCGGAATGGGCTAAGGAATGGTGACGCCGGCCTTTTCCGCTAACGTCAACTGACTCCACGCTCGCGGGCTCGCTGGGTAAAGCGGTGGCGGGCCACCGCACTCTATAGGCCGCGCTCCGCTGCTAGCCGCTCCAACTCTTCCCGATGGGTCGGGTGGGCGATGGCGGTGAGGGCGCGGGCTCGCTCACGGAGATTCTTGCCGTAGAGGTTGGCGATGCCGTACTCCGTGACCACGTATTGCACGTGGCCGCGCGTGGTGACGACGCCCGCGCCCGGCTTGAGCATCGAGACGATCCTCGATTCGCCCTTATTGGTGGTCGAGGGGAGCGCGATGATGGGCTTGCCTCCCTCGCTGAGGGAGGCGCCGCGCATAAAGTCCATCTGGCCGCCGATGCCGCTGTAGTGGCGGGTGCCGATGCTGTCGGCGGCGATCTGGCCCGTCAGGTCGACCTCCAGGCAACTGTTGATGGCGGTTACCTTCGGCAGCCGCCGGATCACGGCGGTGTCGTTCACGTAGGCGATGTCGCGCAGCGCGACGCTCGGGTTGTCATCGATAAAGTCGAACAGGCGGCGGGTGCCGTTCACGAACCCGCTCACGATTTTGAACCGGCCGATCGTCTTCTCCTCGCCCGTGATCACCCCGCGCTCCACCAACTCGACCACACCGTCGGAAAACATCTCCGTGTGGATCCCCAGCCTTCGGTGGTCGCGGAGCGACGCCAGGACCGCATTGGGGATGGCTCCGATCCCCATCTGCAGGGTCGCTCCGTCTTCCACCAGCGAGGCGACGTGCCGGCCGATCGCCAACTCCGTCTCCGACGGCGGCTTCGACGAGTGCTCCGGCAGGGGAACGTCCCCCTCCACGAGAAAGGCGAACTTCGAGTAATGGATGTGACCGTCGCCGTGGGTGCGCGGCATCTGGGGGTTCACCTGCGCGATCACCGTGCGCGCCGTCTGCACCGCCGCCAGCGAGGCGTCCACCGAGGTGCCCAGCGAACAAAACCCGTGCCGGTCCGGCGGCGACACCTGCACCAGCGCCACGTCGATCGGCAGCACCCCCTTTCGGAACAGGGCCGGCACCTCGCTGAGGAACACCGGAATGTAGTCCGCCCGCCCCTCGTTCACCGCCGAGCGGACGTTCGATCCCACGAACAGCGCGTCGTGGTGGAAGCTTTCCCGGTACTCCGCCCGCACGTACGGCGCTTCTCCCTCCGTGTGCAGGTGGACGATCTCCACCCCCCGCAGCTCCTCGGCTCGGTCCACCAGCGCCTGGATAAGCAACTGCGGTGCGGCGGCGACGCTGTGGATGAACACGCGATCGCGCGACTGCACGATCTGAAGGGCATCGGAGGGGGAGGCAAAGCGGATCATGGGAATGTAGACGATGACTGAGCGATGGCCAGACAATAGCTTAGCCATTGCCAAACCACCGTGCAGCCATCGTCCTCCTCGCCTAGCAATCGGCCGCGCCACCTGTCATAATCTCCCCTCGGAGAGGTCGCATAGTGGTCTAGTGCGCCGCACTCGAAATGCGGTGTGGGGCAACTCACCGTGGGTTCGAATCCCACCCTCTCCGCCAGACCCTCTTCGATTTTGACGAAGGCCCGTCGGTCCATTTGGACCGAGGGGCCTTCGTTTCTTTTTCTCTTAAGCAGCGCCTCGGGTGTGCTCAACGCCTCGGCACGAGGTGGATCCATGCCCTCGGAGCCGGTAAAGCTACATAGGAAGAGCACCTTTCCCCGCAATTAAACGAATAACGAGGGTTCAGGAGCCTCCTATCATATATCACAGCCCAATGGAGAGCTGCACTGTGCCTGCTGATCCTAAACCACCCTGTCGGCAACGTCGAGCCAAGGAAGGCTCGGAGCCGTCCTCTGCCGACGGCCCGCAGCAGTTGTCGGATGACTTTGATCGCTTTCGAGGCCTAAGCCGGGCTACGGGATCGATCGTTTGGAGGGCGGACGCTAAAGGGGAAGTCCACGAGGCCACTGAGTGGACGACGGTGACCGGACAGTCGGCTGCCGAGATGCAGGGTTGGGGATGGACGGAGGCGGTCCATCCGAACGACCGGGATCGAATCGCTCAGGCTTGGGCTTCCGCGTTGGCCGGGGCGAAGCCGTACGAGGCCCAATTTCGGCTGAGGTCGGCGGCCGGCGAGTACCGGTGGCATCGCGACCGGGGGGTTCCGCTGTTCGACCTCAACGGCGATGTCCGGGAGTGGGTGGGCATGTGCGAGGACGTCCACGAGAGGACCGTGGCCGAGCGGGAGCGGGACTGCTTCTTTAGCGCCGGGATGGACATGATGGTGGTAGCGGGCCTCGACGGCTACTTCCGCCGGTGTAGCCCTAAGTGGAGCGAGGTCCTGGGCTGGAGCGATGAAGAGCTCACCTCGCGTCCCTGGCTGGACTTCGTGCATCCGGACGACCTAGAGCGCACGAGCACAGAAGGAGCCAGACTTGGCGAAGGGCTGGAAACGGTGGAGTTCGAAAACCGCTACCGCGCTAAGGACGGTTCCTACCGGTGGATTTCGTGGCGGGTCAAGCCGTTCCCCGAAGAGGGCCTGATCTACGGCTCGGCATCGGACATCACCGAGAAGAAGCAAGCCGAGGAAGCCCTGCGCCAAAGCGAGGAGCAGTTCCGCGCGACCTTTGAGAACGCGGCGGTGGGCATTGCTCATTTAGGGCTCGATGGGCGGTGGTTGCGCCTGAACGACGCGCTCTGCCGCATCGTTGGCTACTCTCGCGAGGAGTTGCTCACCCAAATGTTCGGGGACGTCACCCACCCCGACGATCTAGAAGCGGGCTGGAATCAGGCCAGAGACCTGATCGCCGGCAAGATCGACTCGTACTCCATGCAGAAGAGGTACATCCGCAAGGATGGGGGGACGGTCTGGGTCACCGCAACCGTCTCGCTCATTCGGAACTCGGATGGACAGCCCCAGCACTTTCTCTCCATCGTTCAGGACATCAGCGCCCAAAAGGCGGCGGAGGCCGCCCTGCACGAAAGCGAAGACCACTTCCGGTTCATGGTCGACAGCAACCCGCAGGTCCCGTGGACAGCGGATCCCGGGGGAAACGTCACCGACCTGGCCGATCGCTGGCTAAACCAGACCGGCCGCGGAAAAGACCAGTTCTTGGGCGGGGGATGGTCCGAGATCATTCATCCGGACGATCTCGACCGCACCGGCAAAGCCTGGGAGCGGGCCCTCCGCACGGGAGAGGTGTACGACGTCGAGCACCGGATGCGAATGTCCGACGGGACCTACCGCTGGCTGCGCAGCCGGGCCGTCCCGAGGAGGGACGACGAGGGCCGGATCATTCGTTGGTACGGCAACACCGAAGACATCAACACCCGAAAGATGGTCGAGCAGGAGCTGGAGCGGCTGGTCGAAGAGCGAACCGCCGAGCTGGAGCTTCAGCTTGCAACCACTCGTGCTATCGCCGATAACGCGGACTCCGCCCTCCTCCTGCTCGACGCGAACGGGCAGATCACCCGCACGAACTTGGCCTTCCACCGCCTCTCGGGATTTTCCGAAGGAGAAGCGCACGGGGCGACTTCCCACGAGCTCCTCCACTGGCAGCGCTCCAACGGAACGTCCTACCCCGAAAACGAGTGCCCCATCCACCGGGCGTTCCTACACGGGATCCCCCTCCTCGCCCACCAAGACGTCTTTATCCGCAAGAGCGGCGAGACGTTCCCGGTCGTGCTGTCCTTCACTCCCATTCGAGACGACGAGGGCACGGTTACCGGCGGCGTGATGGAGTTTCGGGACGTCACAAACGAGCAGGAAGCCGAGCGCGAGTTGCGAAGGCGGGAGGAGCGCTACCGGTCCCTGGCCGAGTCGATCCCGATGCCCCTTTGGACGTGCGGCCCGACGGGAACGATCACCTTCGTCAACGACCTCTGGCGCGAGCGGTACGGACTGGACCTCGACCTTCCCAGCGCGGTTCGGTGGCGGAAGCACTTTCATCCTGAGGACCGGGAGGGTGCGCAGTCCGAGTGGGCGCGGTGTCTCAAAACAAGCACCCCTTACTCCTATCGCTGCCGACTCCATGTCGTGGGTCAGGGCTACCGGTGGCATCTTTGTATCGCCACTCCCCAGTTCGCGGCGGGCGAAGTCTCCGAATGGATCGGCACGAACGTGGATGTCCACGACCTCACCGAGCGCCAGCGGGCGCTCGAGTTGACGAGCCAAGTGGGGCGTACGCTGGCCGAGGACCTGGACCTTGAGCGAATCGTCCAAGCCCTGACGGATGCCTCGGTCGAAGCCTCAGGGGCCCAGTTCGGCGCCTTCTTCTACACCACGGAGAACGAGGCAGGCGAGGGGTTGCTGCTCTACACGCTCTCCGGGGCTCCCAAGGAAGCGTTCGAAAGGTTCGGCTTGCCCCGAGCGACCGATTTGTTCGGCCTAACCCTTCGCGGAGAGGGGACCGTACGCTCCGGCGACATCATGAAGGACACCCGGTACGGACGGGTCGGTCCCCACTACGGGATGCCCGAGGGCCACTTGCCCGTCCGTACCTACCTTTCGGTTCCCGTCGTTTCCCGCTCCGGGCAATGCATCGGCGCCCTTTTCCTCGGCCACCCGGAGGTGGACCGGTTTACGGAGGAGCACGCGCGCCTGGTTTCGACCTTTGCCGCGCAGGCGGCGGTCGCCACCGACAACGCCCGGCTATACGAGCGCCAGGCGAAGCTTAACGAGGAGTTGGTGACCGCTCGCGACAACGCCTTGGCCGCCTCCCAAGCCAAGTCCCGGTTCCTGGCCAACATGAGCCACGAGATTCGGACCCCGATGAACGGGGTGATCGGCCTGACGTCGCTCCTGGAGGAGCGGAGCTTGGACGAGCAGACGCGGGAGCTTATCCGTACCATTGCCGCGAGCGGGCAAACGATGCTGCGGGTGATCGACGACATTCTGGACTTCTCCAAGCTGGACGCGGGGAGAGTCGAAATCGAGCCGGCTCCGGTGGACTTGGCCGAGATCGCCAGCGACGTGGTGGCGCTGTACCAGGGCCACGCGAACTCGAAGCGCGTCGAACTCCGGTACCAGCCGCCCACGACCCCGGCACCGCGGCTGATGGCCGACTCCGCTCGTGTGCGGCAGGTGCTGTCGAACCTCGTCGCGAACGCTCTGAAGTTCACGGAGCGGGGGCACGTCGAGCTTGGCTATGAGTGGCGGGCCACCGAGGATCGGGTTGAGGTTCGGCTGACGGTGACCGACTCTGGAGTGGGTATCCCCCCGGAGCGCTTGGGTTCGATCTTCGAGAGCTTTACCCAAGCGGACGGCTCGATCCAGCGCAAGTACGGGGGGACCGGGCTCGGGCTTACCATTTCGAAGGCTTTGGTGGAGCTCATGGGCGGCACGATCTCCGTGCAGAGCGGGATGGGTCGGGGGACCACCTTTGCCGTCGATTTGAGGCTGGCCGCCGTGCTAGAGCCCCGGAAGGATCAGGTGCAGGACGATGCGTCGGTTCGCCCGGGCCTCCGGGTCTTGGTGGCGGAGGACAATCCTGTCAACGTGCTCGTCGCGACCTGCTTGCTGGAACAGTGCGGGTGCCAGGTGGAGGTGGCGGAGGACGGCCTGCGGGCGATCGCCATGGTGGGCGAGGGCGACTACGATGTCGTGCTCATGGACGTCCAGATGCCTTACTGCGACGGACTGGAGGCCACCCGGACGATTCGGGAGGTCGAGAGCCGGGAAGGTCGCCGAAGGCTGCCCATCGTCGCGCTCACCGCGAACGCGATGGAATCAGACCGGGAAGAGTGTTCAGGGGCGGGAATGGACGGATTCCTTGCCAAGCCGGTGACCCTCGACGCGCTCCGAACCATCCTCGTCCCCCTAGGGTGTCTCCGGGCCGCCAGTTAGCCTCGGGCCACAGATTCATCACGACTTCCCGAATACAGGGGCAAAGCAGGAAACAGGAACCCGTTGGTTAAGTCATACAGGCTTGAGTGGAATCAGCCGTGGTGACTAGACGAGTTTTAATGCTTGAGGACACGGAGGACGATGTGATCATCGTGCTCCGGGCGTTCGAACGGCTCCCCATCCCGGTGGAAACGACCCACATCGCCGACGGGCACGAGGCGCTGACGCTTATCAACGAGCTGAACCCCCTGAACGAGTTTTTCGACCTCGTCCTCTTGGACTCGCACCTTCCAAAGGTTTCGGGGCTGGACCTTCTGAAGGCGCTGCGGAACGCCGATCCAGAAGGGCTGGTGCCGATCGTTCTGCTCATCGGTGCCCTCGGCGACGACTTTTCCGAGCACGCGCTGGAGTTTGGTGCGGACGCCTGCATGGTCAAGCCTTTGCTCCCGGAGGCTTTTATGGCAAAGGTGCATCGGATTGCGGAGACATGGCTCGGGGCGGACTGACCTCCAAAGCGGACATGGACGAACGGGCCCAAGCCCTGATCGACGATTTGCGCGAGGAGTTGCCGCGGGTTCTCGGGGACCGGTTGTCCGGCCTCTACCTTTACGGCTCATTGGTCTTGGGCGATTTCGACCCCGACATCAGCGACGTTGACTTCTTAGCGGTCCTGTCGTCTCCCCCCGAGGAGGCCGACCTGCCACGACTCGAGCAGATGCATCGGGAGCTGGAGGAGCGGCAGCCGTTCTGGAACGGGCGGGTGGAAGTTGCCTACGTCTCCTCGTCGGCACTGAAAAGCTTCCGTTCCGAATCGAGCAAGATCGCCAAGATCAGCCCCGGAGAGCCGCTCCACCTGATCGACGCCGGTAGGGAGTGGCTGGTGAACTGGTACGTGATCCGCGAGCAGGGCGTCGCGCTCCTTGGTCCGGCACCGGATGCCTTCATCGATCCGATCTCCTTTGAGGAGTTTCGCCTGACGGTGAAGGCCCACGCGCAGTCTTGGCGCGATGGGGTGCACGAGGCGACTGAGCGTCCAGCACAAGCCTACGCGATCCTCACGATGTGCCGGGCGCTGTACGCGTGGCAGATGGGGGAGCAGGTCTCCAAGGCTCAGGCCGCGGCGTGGGCGGAAAGGCAACTTCCGGAATGGGCTCCCGTCATCCGGGATGCCGTCCAGTGGCGGCAGAACTATCGGGACAAGGACGTGGACCACGATGCCACCCTGCCAGCGGCGGTGGGTTTCGTCAACGCGGTCGCCGACCGTATTGCTGCTGGCTGATCCAGAGCGTTCGCGGGAGTGAGGTGCGCGCTGTCCAGGCAAGAGGACATCCGACCCCGCGATCACGGCTTGAGAGTCGGTTGGAACACCGTCTCTATACCAGGCATTAAGCTAAACTAGCGGCTTGCGGCGCGGGGAAGCCCGGCTGCGGAGGCTTGCCCTGAGCTTCGCCCGGAACCAGAACCCCGACGCCCCCAACCGGCACGAACCACCGTCGAACCTCCTTTGGGAGAACCCGGAGGCGCGCCTCGTGCTGGACAGCATGTCGGAGATGTTCCTGGTCCTGGACCGGGCGTTCCAGATCGTGTTCGTCAACCGCGCGCTCGCCGCTTCAGGCGATAAAGGGTACGAGGGCCTCGTCGGCCGCAACCACTGGGAGCTGTTCCCGGACATGCGGGGGACGGTCGTCGAAGAGTCCTACGAGCGGGCCTTCGCTACCGGGGTGCCGGTCCGGTTCGAGTATTTCTATCCTCCGGTGGGGGTGTGGGTAGATGTGAACGCCTACCCGTACGGGCAATACCTGCACGTCTACTTCAAAGACACCACGGAGATTAAGCGGGCCGAGTCGGAGCGAGCCCGTTGGGCGGCCGCGCTTCAGGCGATGGTGGACGGCTTTCCGCAGATCGCGTGGGCGGCGGGCCCGGACCTCGCTCCGACCTACCTGAACCGGCGGTGGTACGAGTACACCGGGTTCTCTCCCGACGACCCGTACGATCTCACTCACGTCATCCCTCCCGAGGACTTGGATGCCATTGGGGCAAAGACCGTCGCCGCGGCGGGTGGCCCGGTGGAGCACGAGATTCGGTTGCGCCGCTACGACGGAGCGCTTCGGTGGCATCTCGTGCGGATGGAACCGCATCGGGACGCGGACGGGAGCCTGCTCGGCTATTTCGGCACCAGCACCGACGTGCACGACCTCAAGGCGGCGGAGGAGACGTTGGTCGCGACCACGGACGCGGTGCCGGTGATGATCGCCTACATCGACGCCGACCTGGTCTACCGGTTCTGCAACCGGTTGTACGAAGAGTGGTTCGAGCGCCCGCGCAGCGAGATCGTCGGGCGGCACGTCCGCGAAGTCGTAGGCGAGAGTGCTTTCCAGACGGTCTTACCCTTCCTGCACCGGGTACTCGCGGGGGAACGCATTGCCTTTGCCGAATGGCTCGTGTACCCGCATCGAGGTCGCCGGTTCACGCAAGTCTCTTACGTTCCCCGCACCGCCGAAGACGGGCGGGTCGAGGGGCTGTACGCTCTGGTAGTAGACGCAACGCCGGCGCGGCTAGCCCAAGAAGCGCTTCAGGCGAGCGAGGAGGGCTTCCGTACCCTGTTCGAGGGCGCGGGCGTGGGTATGGCGGAGGTAGATCCCGATACGACTACCTTTGTTGTGGTCAACCGAGCCCTGGCCGACATGCTCGGTTATTCAAAGGAGGAACTCGTTGGACGGTCGCCCCGCGACTTTTCCCATCCGGAGGACATTAATGTGGGCAGGGAGGAGGCGGAAGCGATTCGCCTTGGGCTCCGCTCGTCTGGGACCTGGGAAAGGCGCTACCAGCGCAAGAACGGCGAGACCATCTGGCTGCTCGTCCGCGCAACCCGGGTAAGCCGCGGAGCCCAGGGCAAGCCCACGAACCTCGGGGTGTACGTCGACATTACCGAACGCAAAACGGCGGAGGGGGCTCTACGCTTCCTGGTCGATTTAGAGGAGGCGACGCGCGCGCAGGACGATCCCGCCACCATCATGGCCATCGTGGCCCGGATGCTGGGCGAGCATCTGAAGGCAGATCGATGTGCCTACGCCGAAGTAGAAAGCGACGAGGATCACTTCACGATCCAAGGGGATTACACTGTCGGCGACGCCGTCTCTATCGTCGGCCGTTACGCAATGGCTGCGTTCGGTGCCCGGGCGCTTGCCGACCATCGGCAGGGAAAGACTTTCGTGGTGAACGATGTCGACCGCGATGTGCCCCATCCCGAAGAGCGGGAAGCGTACCGGCTGACTCAGATCCAAGCCGTCGTGTCCGTGCCGTTGATGAAGCGGGGACGTTTTGTGGCCGGGATGGCCGTCCACCAGAGGGTGCCCCGGCAATGGACGGCAGGGGAAATCGAGCTGGTGGAGATGGTCGTGGACCGATGCTGGTCGAGCATCGAGCAGATCCGCTCGGCCCGGGCCGTGCGGGAGAGCGAAGAGCGGTACCGGTTCCTTGCGGAGTCCTCCCCCGACATCGTGTTCACGGCAGGTCCGGAGGGGACGGTGGATTACGTCAACTCCCGTTGGGTGAGCTATTTCGGCTACGGCTTCGAGGAGGCACGCGAGAGGGGGTGGGCGGGCGTCGTACACCCAGACGACCATGAGGCGTCGATGGCGGTGTACCGACGCCAGATCGCGCAAGGGCAGCCGATCGAAGTCGAGTACCGGCTCCGGAGCAACGACGGCCAGTTCCGCTGGCACATCTGCCGCATGGAACCCATGCGCGACGAGGCGGGAAGGGTCCAGCGGTGGTTTGGGACGATTACCGACATCCACGACCAGAAGAGCCGGGAGCGGGCTCTGGAAATTATCAATCAGGTGGGCCGGTCCCTGGCGGAGGACCTCGACCTCGACCGCATTGTGCAGGCGCTGACCGACGCGTCCACGGAAGTGACCGGCGCCGAGTTTGGGGCGTTCTTCTACAACGTCGAGAACGCCGCCGGCGAGATCTTGTTCTTGTACACCCTCTCGGGAGCCCCCCGGGAAGCCTTCGCCGGCTTCGAAATGCCGCGAGCGACCGCCGTCTTCGGGCCCACGTTCCGGGGGGAGGGGGTGGTGAGGTCGGACGATATCACGAAAGATCCCCGGTACGGTCAGATGGGCGATCCGCACCACGGCATGCCGAAGGGGCACCTTCCCGTGATCAGCTACCTGGCGATTCCGGTCTTTTCCCGGTCGGGCGAAGTCCTTGGGGGCCTCTTCTTCGGCCACTCCGAACCGGGCCGGTTTACTCCAGAGCACGAGCGCCTGGTGGCGTCGTTCGCCTCCCAAGCGGCCGTGGCCCTGGATAACGCCCGCCTTTACGAGCGAGTGAGCTCGATGAACGAGGAACTGGAGCGGCGGGTGACGGAGCGGACGGCCGAGCTAGAGGCGGCCAACCGGGAGATGGAGGGCTTCACCTACTCGATTTCTCACGACCTGCGCGCCCCGCTCCGGGCGATCGTGTCGAGCTCGCGGATGCTGGAGGAGGACTTCGGGCCCCAGCTCACGCCAGAGGCGAACGCCTTGCTCGAGCGCCAGCGATCCGCGGCGCTGAAGATGGCCACCCTGATCGAGGATCTCCTCAACTTCTCGCGCATCGGCCGCCAAGAAATCCGCAAGCGAGCCATCGACCTCAGCGCGCTGGCGGCGGACGTGGTGGAGGAGTACGGGGAGGGATGCTCGGTAGAGGTTCAGCCGGGAATGGAGTTCCAGGGCGACCCCGCCCTGATCCGGCTCGTCCTCCAGAACCTGATCGAGAACGCCTGCAAGTACTCACCGGGAGGCGGAAGGGTCCGGGTAGGCACGGTGCAGACCGATGAGGGGCTCGCGTACTTCGTGGCCGACCAAGGGATCGGGTTCGACATGCAGTACGCCGAGCGTATCTTCCGACCGTTCGAGCGGCTGCACCGGGACGGTGAGTTCGAGGGTACCGGTATCGGATTGGCGAACGTGCGCCGGATCGTCGAGCGCCACGGCGGCAAGGTGTGGGCTGAATCGACGCCGGGGCAAGGCTCAACCTTCTACTTCACTGGCGGCTAGCCCGTGTTATCCTGGTCGCGATGCTGATTGGAGCCCAACTTTACGCTTTCGGAGTGGGAGCCGACGTCGACCCCCGACTTGACGAGATCCTGCCTGCCCTTGCGGAGGCCGGTTACGACGGCGTCGAAGGGGCTCCCGGCCACACCACCGTCTACGCCGACCGCCTTGCGGCCCACGGCCTCCGCTTCGCGGCTCCCCACGGCGTGACGGCCGGACTTCGGGATGGGGCGAGTCTAATCGAGTACGTGAAGGCGATGGGCGCGGCCGACGTGTGCAGCTCGGGGTTGCTGAGCTGGCACGAGCGGTCAGCGGTCGACTACCGCCAGACCGCCGAGTTCTTGGAAGGGGCGGCAAAGGAGTTCGAGCGGGCGGGCGTCACCGTGAACTACCACAACCACGACTTTGAGTTCGAGAAGGTCGAGGGGGAGCGGACGGGGATGGACCTCTTGCTCGAAAGGGTCGGCACCCTCTGCGTGGACGTCGGCTGGATTTGGCGCATGGGGATCGATCCGGCAGAGTTCTTGCGGGCGAACCACGACCGGGTGGGCTTCGTCCACCTCCGGGACTTCCGCGGGGAGGAGTCGCTTCCGCTAGGTGATGGAGACATCGACCTCTCGGCGGTCGTGGCGGAGCTTCCGAACCTGCCCCGCTTGCGGTGGGTGATCGTAGAGCAGGATCCGGGGAGGCCCGATCCCGTGGACGACTTGCGCCGTAGCCGATCCGTGTTGCGCTCCCGGTATGGCATCTGACTTTGCCGTCTGGGCTAGACTGCCGGAATGGACCGCGTGCGACTCGGGATTATCGGCCTCGGCAACATGGGCAGCGCCCACATCAAGGACAACGTGCCCAAGGTGGACCGCCTCGAGCTGACCGCCGTTTGCGACAACGTGCCCGCCCGTCTCAAGCCCTATTCCCACCTCGACCAGTTTGAGGACAGTGGCGAGCTGATCCGTTCGGGGCTGGTGGACGCCGTGCTCATCGCCACCCCGCACTACGATCACACGACCATCGGCATCGACGCGTTCGAGAACGGCCTCCACGTGTTGGTAGAAAAGCCGATCTCGGTCCATAAGGCGGACGCGCAGCGGTTGATCGACGCGTACGAGGCCGCGCTCAAGCGCAACTTCAAGCCCCAGAACGCACCGGTGTTCGGCGCGATGTTCAACCAGCGGACGGACACCCGCTACCAGGCGATAAAGAACCTGATCGACTCCGGTGAGCTCGGTGAGATCCGGCGGATCAACTGGATCGTAACCGACTGGTTCCGTACCGCCGCCTACTACGCTTCGGGCGGGTGGCGTGCGACCTGGGCCGGTGAGGGCGGTGGCGTTCTGCTGAACCAATGCCCCCACAACCTGGATCTCTACCAGTGGCTGTTCGGAATGCCGACGCGGGTCAACGCGTTCTGTGGATTTGGCAAGTTCCACGATGTAGAGGTCGAGGACTCCGTGACCGCCTTCCTCGAGCACCCAAACGGCGCGACCGGCGTCTTTATCACCACGACGGGCGAGGCTCCGGGAACGAACCGTCTGGAGATCGCGGCGGATCGGGGCCGTGTGGTCTTCCAGGACGGCAACATCGTCTTCAACCGCACGGTGAAGCCGGTCCAGGAGTTCAGCGACACGACGCCCGACCTGTTCCCGTCCTTGCCCACCTGGAAGTGCGAGATCCCAACCCACGGGTACGGTGGCCAGCACCTAGAGATCCTCCGCAACTTTATCGACGCCATCCTCGACCGCAAGCCGTTGATCGCACCGGCTCCCGAGGGGATCAACTCGGTAGAGCTGGCGAACGCCATGATCTACTCGGGGCTGACGGGTCAGCGCGTCGACCTTCCGATGGACGCGGCGGTGTACGAGGCAAAGCTCAAAGAACTGATCGCGGGCTCGACGCGGCAGAAGAAGGTGGTCGAGGCCCAGGCGGGCGACATGGCGTCGTCGTTCCGGTAACTCTCCGGCTAGACGATAATGAGAAGCATGGAACTGGACGCACGGATTTCAGCGAGGGCTGACGTATGCCACGGAAAGCCGTGCGTCCAAGGAACACGAATCATGGTCTCCCAAGTGCTCGCCCTGGTCGCGGCTGGTAAATCGGCGGAGGTGATCGTTTCGGATTACTTCACCGACCTGACGCCTGAAGACGTTAGCGCCTGTGTACGCTTCGCTCAGCGGCTTGTCGACAATGAGGACGTTAGGTTTCACGAGGAACGCCTGGCTTCGTGATCCTTGCGGACCAGTGCGTGTACGGCACCACGATCCGAGTCTTGGACGAGGCGGGTTATGCAGTTACCCGCCTCAGTGGTTTGGCATCGCCAACATCAACCGACGATGAGGTACTTAGGCTTTCCCAGGAACGGGACCTGATCCTGCTTACCAACGACAAAGACTTCAGCAACGTCCTGATCTATCCACCCTCCGCCCACTGCGGAATCATCGTGCTCCGTATGTCACCCGACACCGAAGCCGCGACTCACGAAATGCTCCTCCAGTTGCTTCGTGACAACCACCGCGATTCTCTGCGCCGCACCCTGGCGATCGTGGACGCGCACAAGTACCGGTTGCGATCCTAGGACCTGGGAACACCCCGCGCGGCTTCGGTCATCACACGTTCAGGAGTCCTTATGAAGAACGCCCTACTCTTCGCCATTGCCCTTGCCGCGCTCGGCTGTAACTCGCGGGACGCTGGAGAGCTGACCCGGGATGTGGGCCAGCTTGCCAAGACGACCGGTCGCGCCGCGGGGAACGCACAACTCGCGGGGCGCGTGAACGCGGCGCTCGCGCAGCGGAAAGGGGTGGACATGAGCGGGCTCCGAGTGGAGGCCGAGAAGGGGGTGGTGACCCTGGGTGGGCATGTGCGCAATGCGGCGGAAAAGCGCCGCATCCAGGAAACCGTCGAGGGCATCCGCGGGGTGGAGAAGGTCGTCAACAAGCTTCGCATCCAGCCGAAGTAGGGCCAGATTCGAGCTTGCCGCAAGCTCGCTCAGGGACCTCTCGTCGCGAAACGCAGTCAAACCTAGGACCGGAGCGTGGGCGAGATGGAGATCCGATTCCTTGACAGATCCGATGCGGGGCGGCAGCTTGCGACGGCCCTGATGCGTCTGGAGGGTGAGAAACCGGTGGTGCTCGGTTTGGCGCGGGGCGGCGTGGTCGTCGCGGCCGAGGTCGCCCGAGGGCTGGGGGCTTCGCTGGACGTGATGGTCGCCCGAAAGGTAGGTGCTCCCTCGCATCCCGAGTACGGGATCGGCGCGGTCGCGCCCGGAGGCGGCGAGGTGTTCGACCGGAACGCCGTCGCCCGGCTCGGGATCTCGGAAGAGCAGCTACGCGCGCTGGCCGCGCGGGAGACGGTGGAACTCGAGCGCCGGCTCGAGGCGTACCGGCCCGAACGGGAGCCGCTCGACGTCGCGGACCGGACCGTAATCCTCGTGGACGATGGGCTGGCCACCGGCATTACCGCCATCGCGGCGGCCCGTTACTTGCGCAGCCTATACCCGCGCCGTCTCGTTCTCGCCGTACCCGTGTGCGCTCCGCAATCGGCGTCAAACCTCGCCGACGAAGTGGACGAGATCGTGTGCCTGGCTCAGCCCGAGCGGTTCTACGCGGTCGGCCAGTGGTACGAGGACTTTTCCCAAACGGAAGATTCGGAGGTGTTGGAGCTGTTGGCGAGGGCTCCGAACGGAGGCTATCTGGCGTGACCCGCCGCGGCGTTAGCATCCCGGCCGATGGGGTGTCCCTTTTGGGAGACCTGACCCTCCCGGAGGTGCCCTCGGGGGTGGTGCTGTTCGCGCACGGCAGCGGAAGCGGGCGGCTCAGCCCGCGCAATGGGTTCGTAGCGAGCCGCCTGAACGAGCAGGGGCTGGCGACCCTGCTGATCGACCTATTGACGGAGGAAGAGGAGCGGGCAGAGGCGGTAAGCCGCCACCTCCGCTTCGACATCGGGATGCTGGCCGAGAGACTGGGCGGGGCGACGCAGTGGCTGCGTCAGGATCCCAAACTCCAAAGCCTGCCTATCGGCTACTTCGGCGCGAGTACGGGGGCCGGAGCGGCATTGGTGGCCGCGGTGCGCCACCCAGACGATGTGGCGGCGGTGGTGTCGCGGGGCGGCCGTCCCGACTTGGCGGGCGATGCCCTGCCCCGCGTGGGAGCGGCCACCCAACTGATCGTGGGGAGCCGGGACGAGACGGTGCTCGCGCTCAACCAGCAGGCGTTAGCGGCGCTGACCGTGGAGCCCAAAGCCTTAGAGGTCGTGCCCGGAGCGACCCACCTTTTTGAGGAGCCGGGCACGTTTGAGCGGGTCGCCGACCTAGCCGCGGCCTGGTTCCGCCTGCACCTGGGGAAGAGTGAGAACGTGGAGGTTCAACGATGATCGATGCCATTTTCAACCGCGACCGGGAGGTGTCGGAGGCGGTACGCGAGCGGGCGGTGAGGCTCGACGCGAACGAGTCGCTCGACCGGCTGATGGACCGGATCGGCGACGCCCGGTACGTCCTGCTCGGGGAGGCCTCACACGGGACTTCGGAGTACTACACCTGGCGCGCGCGGATCAGCCAGCGCCTGATTCAGGAGAAGGGGTTCCGCTTTATCGCTGTCGAGGGCGACTGGCCCGACTGCTACGAGGTGAACCGGTACGTGAAGGGATGGCCGGACTCGGGCGACAACGCCCGGACGGTGCTCCGCAAGTACGACCGGTGGCCGACCTGGATGTGGGCGAACTGGGAAGTGGCGGCGCTGGCCGAGTGGATGCGGCAGCACAACCAAGCTCAGCCGGACGAAAAGAAGGTCGGCTTCTACGGCCTCGACGTGTACTCCCTGTGGGAGTCGCTGGAGGCGGTCCTGGGGCACCTTCGGGAGTACCACCCGGAAGCCCTCGAGCAAGCGCACGAGGCGATGGCGTGCTTCGAGCCGTTCAACCGCGATGCCCAGACCTACGCGTGGTCCACCAGGCTGACCCCCGACGACTGCGCCGACGAGGTCCTGAACGTCCTGCACGAGCTGCGCAACCGGCCCTCGCGCTACCCCGACGATCCCGAGGAGCACTTCAACGCGGAGCAGAACGCCCTGGTGGCGGTGGGGGCGGAGCGATACTACCGGGCCATGGTCGGCTCCGACAACGAGTCGTGGAACGTGCGCGACATCCACATGGCGGACACCCTCGACCGCCTGATGACGCACCACGGGCCGGACGCCAAGGCGATCGTGTGGGAGCACAACACCCACATTGGGGACGCCCGGGCGACGGACATGGCGGACGCAGGGATGGTGAACATCGGCCAGCTCGCCCGCGAGCGGCACGCCCAAGAGGGGGTGGTCCTGGTCGGTTTCGGCAGCTACGAAGGCTCCGTGATCGCGGGCCGAAGATGGGGCGCGCCCATGGAGCGGATGACGGTGCCGCCCGCGCGCGAAGGAAGCTGGGAACAGATCTTGCACGAGACCGATCCAGGCGACAAGATGCTACTTCTCGACGACTTTCGCAACGTGCGCGGAATGGACGCCGTCCGCGGCCACCGCGCTATCGGCGTCGTGTACAACCCTGAGCAGGAGCGGTACGGCAACTACGTGCCTACCGTGCTGCCCCTGCGCTACGACGCATTCCTCTACCTCGAGCGCACCCAGGCGCTGCACCCAATGCACCTGATGCCCCACACGAGCCACGAGCCACCGGAGACGTATCCGTGGGGTATGTAGGCGGCGACCTGAAGCTCGCTAGCGAGCCGCATATGAACCTCAGCAGCCTGATCCTCGAGCACGAGTGGTCGGTCTACCGGGACGTGATCGAGGCGGCCTCGTGGCAGAACCTGCGCTTCTGCCTGGGCGGCGGCCTTGCGTTCTCCGCCTATTCCGAGCGGAAGCGGGGCACCAAGGACATCGACCTCTTCATCCTCAAAGAGGATCGCGCCGCGTTCGTGGAGTTGTTGTCCAATATCGGCTACGTCGACTACCACGACCGCGAGCCGTACGACCAGAGCTGGATCTACCGGGGCTACCTGGAGAAGGTCGTGCTGGACCTGATCTGGTGCTTGCCCAACCACCGGGTGTGCGTTGAGCCGGATTGGTTCGAGCGGGGTGCCCAAGCGTCCATCCACGGGCAGACGGTGCACCTGATCCCGCCGGAGGACGTGATCCGGTCGAAGGTGTACGTTCTCCAGCGCGACGCCTGCCATTGGTCGGACCTGCTCAACCTGTTGGAGTTCCACGGCGACAAGCTGGACTGGCACTACCTCCTCAGCAAAGACATCTCGGATATGAGGCTGCTCGGAGGGCTGCTGAACGTGTTCGCCTGGATTAGCCCCGCGAAGGCGCAACTGTTTCCAGAGTTCGTTTGGGGGCACGTGGGACTCTTGCCGCCCACGGAGAAGTCCACGAAAGAGGATCGGGCGTTCCTGCTCGACTCCCGCGACTGGTTCGGGCCCGGACAGAACGAGGCGAACGAACTAAAGAAGCACTAGAGACCCGGAGAAACACCCTATGCTGATCGGCGCGATGAACCACCCGCAAAAGGACGTTTTGGACGAGATCCGCTGGATGGCGGACTTCGGCCTGGACTTCATCGACCTTACGCTGGAGCCCCCGGCGTCCGCGTCGTGGCGGGTGGACCCCCGCGCGATCTGTCGGGAGTTGGAACGGACGGGGCTGAAGGTGGTGGGTCACACCGCGTACTACCTGCCGCTCGAGAGTCCCTTCGAGGAGGTCCGGCAGGGAGCGATCGCCGAGTTCAAGCGGTGCCTGGAGATCTTCGGCGAGGTAGGCGCCAAGTGGATGAACGTCCACCCCGGCCGGTACACCCCCATGCACCCCCGCTCGTTCTTTATCGAGCGTAACCTCCAGAGCCTTCGCGAGTTGATGCCCACCTGCGAGCGCACCGGGGTCGGGATCATGATCGAGAACATCCCGGGAGACTTCAACGACGTCCAGCAGATGTCGGAGCTGCTCGACCCAATGCCCGAACTGGGCCTGCACCTGGACATCGGCCACTCGAACCTGATGGTCCCCCACAACACCGGCTGCGAGCTTATCGAGCGCTACGGCAACCGCCTGGCCCACGTCCACATCCACGACAACAAGGGTGGCCACGCGGACCTGCACCTACCGCTAGGGACGGGGAGCGTCGATACGGCGGCGCATGTGGCGGCCCTCAAGCGAGCCGGCTACGACGGCACGATCACCCTCGAAGTGTTCAGCCCCGACCTGCACTTCCTCGACTACTCGCGGAACGTGCTGCGGAAGATTTGGGACGAACAAGAACCCTAATCTCAAGTTGTGGGGTCGGTGTTCCACCGACCGTCCGGCAAAGCCGGACCAAGACCTTGGAAGCAAGGGCCGCTACTAGGTCATGGTCGAGCCTTGCTCGACGGTCGGTGGAACACCGGCCCCACATCTGGCTCTAGGGATTGCACTAGACTTGGGTAGGTCTGCCATGGCATCTCTGAACACTCCCTTTGCTCGAACACTGACGTTCGCCACCTTCGGACTCACCCTGGGTGCTGGATCGGCGAATGCCTCCGATGTCGTGGAGGTCCTGCCTCTGACGGACCGGATCTTGATGGTCCACCTCGACGATGGCTATGTGATCCACCACAAGCGCGGGCAGAAGCGGTCCGACGAGCGGGTGGTCGCGGTGCCGCTGGACGTGGCGGCGGCCTCGCGGGCGGCGACCTACGCCATCTCCAGTCCCGATGATCCGGCGTACCGGAAGTCGGTGCGGCCGAGCGACGTTGGACGGAAGACCAAGGGCACCGACTTTGCCTGGTTCGCGGACCGGTGGGTGGATGGACGAGCGGTCAACGACCGGCCGGACCACGCGGCAGAGCACTGGATTTACCTCCACCTGCCAAAGCCCCTGCAACGCGGCAAGACGTATCAAGTCGGCACGGGAGAGTTGGCGAAGAACGGGCGCACGTGGAAGCTGAAGTTCGACGAGCGGACGGCGCGGTCGGAGGCGGTGCACGTGAACCTGCTGGGCTACGTACCGGGCGCTCCCCAGAAGTACGCCTACGTGTACCACTGGATGGGCGATCGGGGAGGCCTAGACCTTAAGGGATACGCGGGCCGCTCCTTCGAAGTGCGCGAAGCGGGCACGGGCCGGGTGGCCCACCGGGGCAAGGTCGCCTTTCGTCGGAGAGCCACCGACCCTGAGACCTTTCAGGCGACGGACACTCCGAACGCCAACTTCCTGGGGGCCGACGTCTACGAGTGTGACTTCTCCTCGGTGACGAAGCCGGGGCGGTACTTCGTCACGGTGGACGGCATCGGGCGCTCCTTCCCATTCCGCATCGACGCCGACGTGTACCGGGAGGCGTACACCACGGTAGCCCGTGCCCTGTACCACAACCGCAGCGGCATCCCCCTCAAGCGGCCGTACACCACGTTCGAGCGTCCGGCGCCGCACAACCCGAACCTCACACCGGGGTTCAAGGGCAAGCTGCAGTACTCGACGCTCCGGTTCCTCGATTACGGGAGCGAGAGCGGCACGAAAGAGATGATTGAGCCGACGCTCAAGGGTCCGCTGGAGTCGTGGGGGTGGTACCAAGACGCGGGCGACTGGGACTCCTACGAATCGCACCTGCGGGTCGCTCAGGAGCTGCTGCTCGCGTACGAGCTCGCTCCGCGGAACTTCGCTGATGGCGACCTGAACATTCCCGAGAGTGGCAACGGGGTGCCGGACATCTTGGACGAGGCCGCGTGGCTGCCTCGCTTCTGCCACCGGCTTCGGCACGAACTTCTCGCGAAAAAGTACGGGACCGGGGGCATCGGCCTGCGCGTCGCGGGAGACGCGTTCGGCTCCGACACCGGGCCGAAGGACGTGGGAATCGGCTCGTGGGAAGACGTCGATCGCATCTACGTCGCCTCGGGCGAGGATCCCGTTTCGACCTTCCGCTACGCCGGGGCCGCCGCCCACTTGGCCCACTGCCTGCGGCTGGCGAACCGCAAAGACCCCGAGGGGGTGGACTGGGAGCGGGAGGCGCGCGAAGCGTACGCGTGGGCGGAGAAGAATTTGCGCCCGGGCGACGACCTGAAGGTGCGGCAGTCCCGAACCTACGCCACCGCCGCGCTGTTCCGGCTGACGGGGGAGAAACCGTTCGAAGAGGCGTTCTCCAACCAGGCCGGCACCATCGTGGCCACCTCGGAGCTGTGGTTCGAGGACCTGTACGGTCCGGCGGTCTACGCCTTGGGCGGAGCCAAGGCGAAGGAGCGTAACCCCGAGCTGCTGACCCGGGTGCGGGCGGCGATCCTCCACACAGCGGAGGCGGCCCGGGCGACGGCCGAGCGGCGCGCCCTGCGGTGGGGCGGGAACTGGAGCTTCCCGATGCTGATCGGTCACCAGACGACGCCGTGGCTGATGGAGATCGCGGTGGGAAGGGCGCTCGTGCAGGCCACCGACCCGGCCAAGGCCCGCCAGTTCACCGGCACCCTCTACACCACGTGCGACTATTTCCTGGGCACGAATTCGCTCAACCAGACGTGGGTGACCGGCCTCGGCCCACGGCACCCGAAGCACGTCTTCCACATGGACGCTTGGTACAACGGCAAGGACCGCCTGCACCCCGGGATGATCCCGTACAGCCCGTGGCGAAAGGTGAAGGACCAAGGCCAAGGTCCGTGGGACCACGACTGGCCCAACAAGACCCTGCACCCGGGGATCGATCGCTGGCCGGGTAACGAGCGCTGGTTCGAGAACCGCAATTCCCCTTTGGGCAGCGAGTTCACGATCCACCAGAACATCGCGCCCGCCGCCGCGATCTTTGGCATTCTTTCCGCGCCCCGGAAGTGATTTGGACTTTCGTCCGCGTAGGGCCTAGAATAGGCAAAGCATGAGCACGGTCGCCGAACAGATCGACGCGGCTTTGGCCGAAAGGCAGCGGCGTCATGAGGCGTACGTTGCCGTCGTGCGAAAGCTTGAGGCGCAGGCCGTCCACGATCCCAAGGGATACCGGTGGCGGGTCTGGACGATGGCGATGATGGGCTACGGCTACATCTTCGCGATCTTGGCGCTGTGCATCGCGGGGGCCGGCTGGATCGGGTGGTCGCTCTTGCAGACGGGGCAGGCAAACTCCAACAAGGAGAAGATGCTCCTGGTCTGCGGGTTCCTGATCGTGATGATCCTTCGATCCCTGTGGGTGAAGGTCGAGCCGCCCACGGAGCCACTGATCACTCGCGATGAGGCTCCCGAGCTGTACCGCGAAGTGGACGCGATCGCGGACCGGCTCAACGCTCCCCGCCCGGACGAGATCCGAATCGGATTCGACGTCAACGCGGCGGCGGTCCAAATGCCCCGGTACGGGATCTTCGGGGGCTATCGGAACGTGCTCGTCCTGGGGCTCCCCCTCCTGATGGGGTTGTCGTCCGACGAGGCGCGGGCAGTGGTAGCCCACGAGTTCGGTCACTTCTCCGGCCAGCACGGCCGTTTCGCGGTATGGATCTACCGGCTCGAGCAGACCTGGCGGCAACTCGCGGTGGACAAAACGGGGAAGGACCGTAAAGGGTTGCTCTTCGAGCCTTTCCTGCGGTGGTTCTACCCGCGGTTCTCGGCCACTACCTTCGCCCTGCGGCGGGCCAACGAGTACGAAGCCGATGCCGCGGCCGCCTCGGTTGCCGGAGCGCAGAACCTCGCGTCGGCTCTGATCCGGCTCCGGTACCTCCCGCTCCACCTCAAGTCGACGTTCTGGGACCGCCTCACCGTCGAGGCTCGGGAAACCCCGAAGATGCCCGACGATCTTGTCGAGCGGATGGCCGTCGCGGCCGAAAGCCCGGCGGACCCCGAGGTGGCCCGTACAAGCGTCGAAGCCGCCTTCGTCGCCTCCACGGGTTACGACGACACCCATCCCTCGCTTAGCGACCGGCTCCGGGCCTTAGGCCGCCCGTTGCCGAAGATGGGCGACGACCTTGGACCGTGGCTGCCAGAAGCCCCGTCGGCCTCGGGACTCGAAAGCTTCCTCGGTCCCTCGAAACCGGGGGTGCTCGCCCGGTTGGAGACCCACCTGGGGGAGGTGATGAGCCCGCAGTGGGCGGAGAACCACTCGTACCAGAGCGATCTCGCCACAACGCTGACCCGGCTAGAGGCGCTTATGGCGGAAAAGCCGCTGACGGAGCAGGAGTCTATCGATCTCGCCCGCGCCACGGCAGAGCTCCACGGCGAGGCGGCCGCCGAGAGGCGATGGCGCGAGCTGCTCGCGAACTACCCCGAGAGCGCCATCGGTTCGTTCGTGCTCGGGCAGACCCTCCTCGGGCGGGGAGACGAGGAGGGCGTGGCCCTGGTGCAAAAGGCCGCCGCTACCGATCCGGATCTCGCCATGCCCGCCCGGGAGGTTCTTGCGGGCTTCTACCAAAGGCGGGGCGACCGCGACCGCGTCGCCCAATTGCAGCGAGAAGCCCTGGAAGAGACGGTTCGCCGACGCCAGGCCGAGCGGGTAGCGCATCTGCTCCCCTTCGACGAAGTCGATCCTCACGATCTCACCGCATCGGACCGGCAGCAGCTGGGCGAAGACCTCGCCAAGGTCGATCTGCTGGAGGCCGCGTACGTCGTCAACAAGACCCTCCCGGGCACGGAGGAAGTGCGGACCTACCTGATCGTTTTCTTCAAGCGGAAGCTCATCGAGGCTGAGGACAGCTCGGAGCGGCTGGTGGCTTCCGTGGCGGCCAAGCTGACTCTCGCCCGCCCCCTTCAGATCGAGATCGACCAGCCGCGCAGCATGTGGGCCCGCAAGCTGCGAGACACGCCGGAGGCCTTGGTCTTCGACCGCAAGTCGCCGCCGTTAAAGACTCCTTAAAAGCAAACGATCCAAAGACCTGAAGACCTCCCAGGGCGTATGCTTCAGAGCCGTGGAGAGGCTGTTGGAAGGAAAGGTCGTCATCGTGACCGGAGGCGGGCGCGGCATTGGCCGGGACACCTCACGGGTGCTGGCTCGGCACGGGGCGAAGGTCGTCGTGGTGTACGCGGCGGGCAAGGAACGCGCAGAGGAGACGGTCGCCGAGATCGAGGCCGAAGGCGGTACGGCGACGGCACTGCCCGCCGACGTGCGTGACGCTCAATCGGTGCAGAGCCTGATCGACAAGACGGTGGCCGCCTACGGGCGGGTCGATGGCATCGTGAACAACGCTATTGCGGGTCTGCAGGACGGCCGGTTCGAGGAAGTGACGGACGCCGACTACCTGAACTCGTTCCAGTACGGCTGCCAAGCGGTGGTCAACACCGTTCGCTCTGTCCGTCCCGTCATGGCCGCCCAGGGCGGGGGACGCATCGTGAACATCGTCACCGAGCTGTGGAACATGGCCCCGGCAGGGTGGAGCGTCTACCTGGCGGGCAAGGGGGCGATGGTGGGACTTTCACGGTCCTTGGCGGTCGAGTTGGGGCCGGAGAACATCACGGTCAACATGGTGGCCCCGGGCTGGATGGCGACGGACAAGGTCGACACCTCCTCCGAAGGGTCGCAGAACTTCGCCAAGTCCCTCCCCCTGAAGCGGCACGGCAGTGGCGAGGAGATCGGCAAGGCGTGCGTCTTCTTCCTCAGCGACCTCTCCAGTTACGTCACCGGCGTGTACATGCCGGTCACCGGCGGCCGGGTCACCCAGATGGGTGCCTAAGACAACCTACTCGAACCCAAAGAACCCAATGAGCAACCAAACCCTAGGCATGGGCGTCGTCGGCGCCGGCAGCATCGGCATCCGCGGTGCCCTGGAGCACCTCCACCTTCCCGACGTTCAGAACCGCGTCACTCTCGCCGCCGTCTGTGACCCCGTCCCGGGACGTGCGACCGCCGCCGCCGAGAAGTACGGCGTCCAGAAAGGCTACGAGACCCTGGAAGAGCTCCTGGCCGACCCGAACGTGGACGCGGTCACCCTCTGCTCGCCCATCGGACTGCACTACGACCAGGGATTGGCCGCGATCCGCGCAGGGAAGCACGTCCACTTCAACAAGACGATGACCGTCACGTCCGCTGAAGCCCTGCACCTTATCGAGGAGGCTCGGCAGAAGGACGTGCGGTTGGTCGCCTCGCCCGGCCAGATGATCCGCCCTGTTAACCAGCACATCCGCCGCATGATCCAGGACGGCCAACTGGGCAAGCTCGCGTGGGCGGTGACCGGTGCCGCCTTCGGCAGCTACCACGAGAAGGAAGGGGTGCGCCAGGGGAACGACGTGCTCAGCAACGTGAACCCATCGTGGTACTGGCGCAAGCCCGGCGGCGGGCCCCTGTACGACATGTCCGTTTACGGCCTTCACACTCTCACCGGCATTCTCGGCCCGGCGAAGCGGGTGACGGCGATGTCGGGCATCGGCATCAAGGAGCGAGAGTTCCAGGGTCAGAGCTACGCCTGCGACGCGGACGACAACACGCTGATGGTGCTGGACTTCGGTAGCGCCCTTTTCGCTTTCGTCCACGGCACCTTCGCGGGGTCGGTCAGCGATTTTGGACAGCCGAGCTTTTTCGGCGAGCGGGGCTCGATCACCGGCACCAAACTGAACGGTGAGCCCATCGTGTGGGAAGGTAAGGACGACCCGGAGGTCCACCCCTTCGGCCCGCACATCAAGGGGCAGCACCGCGAGATGGAGGAGTCGCACGTGTTCGAGGACGTCATGCAGCTTGTGGACTGGGCGGTCGATGGCAAGCCCTCGATCGCGACGGCGGAGCACGCGGCGCACGTGATCGAGATCATCGAAGCGGCCTACGCCTCGGCGGAGTCCGGCACCGCCCAAGACCTCAAGACCACCTTCGCCACCCCCTCCTGATGACCTTCACCGTCCCCTGTCCGGCGAAGGTCAACCTCTTTCTCACGGTCGGCCCGCCGGACCGCCGGGGCTACCACCCCCTGCGGACGGTGTTCCAGGCGATCGACCTTTGCGACACGCTCACCCTGAGCGTATCGGAAGGGGAGCCCAGCGTCGTCTTCGAGGGGGCCGAGGTGCCCGCGGAGAACACGGTGACGAAGGCCTTGCGTCTGCTCGCCGAGATCGCGCCTTTGCCGCCGCTCCGGATCGAGGTGACCAAGCGGATTCCGATGGAGAGCGGCCTCGGGGGTGGCAGTTCCGACGCCGCTGGCCTGATGCGGGCCGCCCAGCACCTTCTCGGCGCCAAGCTCCCCAAGGCCGAGTTGGAGGGCGTGGCCCTGGCGGTGGGAGCGGACGTTCCGTTCTTCCTCGTCGGGGGGCGGGCGAAGGCCGAGGGGTACGGCGAGCGCCTGAGCCCGTTGCCGGACACCCCCCGCGAGTGGCTGGTGGTCCTGCGGCCCGAGGTCGGCTGTCCAACGGGCGACATGTACCGAAAGCTGGACGAGAAGGAGCGCGAGTGGCGCGACTTCGACGACCGGGGTTTCCTCTACAACGACTTCGAGCGCGTCGCACCCTGCGAGTGCCTCGACTGGATCGAGCGGCTGCGGATCCATGGAGCCCAGGACGCGGCCCTCAGCGGCTCCGGCTCCGCCGTCTTTGGCCGCTTTCCCGACCGGACCACCGCCCAAATCGCCTTGGATAGCCTTAGGGGCGAAGGGGCACCCCACGCATGGATCGCCCGAACGCTGACGCGGGCGGAGAGCCTCGCAGTGGTAAAGGAAGTCTGAACCCCCTCCTCGTTTTCCCGCGGCGGAAGCAGTGCAAGGCGCAAAGCTATCTCGCGAGGAAAATGAGGAGGGGGCAGGGGGTGGAGAAACCCAAGCCCATTGAAAGCCACGAAGAAGGGTGTCTTCGACACCCTTGCCGTCGGGACGACGGCGGTCCCAGTTACAGGCGGGTGAAGACGTGGCGGCCGATAAGGTTGGCGATGGAGGTTTGCGGGCCGGAGAGGGACCGCTTGTCCTCGGAGAGCTTGAGCACCATGGGGCGGGAGTAGGCTTCGCGCACCTTTTCCGGGTCGATGAACATCTTGTTCGGATCGCGCTTTTCCTCGCCGCCGAAGTCGTTGATCTTGACCTCCGTCGCCTTCAGCTCGATCTGCGATCCCTTCCGCTGCCAAGTCCCCTTCACGTCGATAATCTCCTGCTCGCCCTCCATGTGCAGCAGGTAGCTCTCCTTCGTGCGGTAGAGCTGGAGGTAACCGTGCAGGTTGTTACGAACCCGTTCCTGCGCCGTTCCGCCTCCCGTCATCTCCTCCACGACGAACTTGCCCGTCCACTTGCCCACGTACGGCAGCAGGTCCTTGTTGGAACCGGTCGCGCGCAGGGTCAGCCCCAGACCGAGGACCAGCAGAAAGAAGAAGAAGATGGCAGCGGTTCGCAAGAGTTTAGGTTCCTTTGGTGTTTCCGAACAGATCGATGTGCAGGCGTTGGGTGAGCCGCCAGTTACGCTCCATGCAGAGCGGCACGAGAAGACGGGCGCGGCGGTGGAGGGTTTCGGCGTCGGTGCCCTCGGGCATCAGCAGGACCCGCGACGGCTCCACGTTCCGAAGCTCACGAACGAGGCCCTCGATCTCCGTCAGATCCTCGCCCGACTCAGGATTCACCACGAATTTCAGTTGATAGTTGTACCGATCGATCAGTCGTTGGAGCACCTCGGGGTTCATCCGCGTGCTCTCGTGGCGGTCGTGCCATGCCGGGTCGTCGGGGGTCGAGCTCCCCAGCTTCGGACTAATGCTCATCAGGTCGCAGGGGAGGTCGCGGTAGATCGTCCCGGCGGTCTCAATGGTAATGGTGTGGCCGTTCCTCTTGCACAGATCTGCGAGGGTCTCGATGGGGTCGAAGAGCATCGGCTCGCCCCCGGTGAGTACCACGTGGTCGATCCGGTAATGGGCAACTTTCGACGCGATTTCCTGTACCGGCATCACCGGCCCCTCGGGGCGCCAGCTCGCGTAGGGGGTGTCGCACCACACGCACCGTAGGTTGCACCCGCTGGTACGCACAAAGGTAGAAGGGATGCCTACCCAGCTCCCCTCGCCTTGGACGCTGGCGAAGATTTCGGAAATGCGGAGGCGTTGGTCGGTAGCGACCATACGGATATTGTGGACCGTCGCCTTCGTTCCCCGCTGAGTGCGCCCTGGTCGGTCCCGTCACGGGTACTTTCAACCGATGGCCGCCGCTGCCGACGCTCCCGTCTCTCCCGAAGAAGAAGCCTCCCTTGCCCGTGATTGGCGCAAGTTCACCGCGCTGACCTTCCTCTTTGGCTTTGGGTTTGCGGTCTACAACGGGGTCTTCCAGAACTTCCTGCGGGACGTGGTCAACGCGAGAGAACTGGACCTGGGGATTCTGGAGTCGCTTCGGGAGGTGCCGGGCCTTTGCACGGCGTTGATGGCGGGGACCCTGGTCGCCTTGGCCGAATCGAGGGTCGCCGCTATCGGATTGGCCATCACGGCGATCGGTATCGGCGCTACGGGCTTCATGGGCTCGTTCCCGCCCATCGTCGCGATCTCGGTGTTCTGGTCCATCGGCTTCCACCTGTACGCGACGATGCAGAGCCCGATCACCCTGACGCTCGCGAAGGGCAAGGAAGGCGGCCGCCACCTGGGCCGGATGGCGGGGATCGGAGCGATGTCGACCATCTTTGGCCTCGGCACCGCCTTCGTTCTGTCCAGGATCCTGCCCCCGCACACGTACATGCCCTACTTCGCGATCGCGGCGGTCGCGATCTTCATCTCGGCCATCCTCTGCGGACAGCTTTCCCACCACGCGGCGGGTGGCAAGCGGCAGCGGATCGTGTTCCGACGCGAGTACGGGCTGTTCTACTTGCTGACCTTCCTCGAGGGGTGTCGGCGGCAGATCTTCGCCATCTTCGCTTCGTTCACCCTTATCCTCGTCTATAAGGTCCCGGTCTCGCATATGCTGGCGCTGCAGTTCGTGAACGCGATCCTGATCTCGATCACCGCCCCACGAATCGGGAAGATCGTGGACCAAAAGGGTGAACGCGGACCGCTGACCTTCTACACCATCGGCCTGATCGTCGTGTTCCTGGGCTATGCGGCCATCCGCCGGGTCGAGGCCCTTTACGCGCTGTACCTGCTGGACAACGTCCTGTTCTCCTTCGGCGTTGGCTTCACGACCTACCTGCACCGCATCGTCCGCCCGGGCGAGCTGACGCCGTGCGTCTCGATGGGGATCACCATGAACCACATCGCCGCCGTGACCGTGCCGGTTGGCGGCGCTCTCCTTTGGAAAGCGTCGGGCAACTACCAACTGCCGTTCTGGGTCGGAGTCGGAATCGCGGTCTTCTCCCTATTCTCCACCCAGAAACTGCCGCGCGGACCGGTCCCGAAGGCCGCGAGCTAAGTCTCAGGATAGGTGGCGAGCTTTCGGCAACTTCACGCGTGGGACGTGACTCCCGAGCAGGCGGTGGAGCTTCAGAAGGAGCTTCGCAGCCAGGTACGGATCCAGCCCCTGGACCGGCCTGTGGAGACAGTCGCGGGGGCGGACATTTCATTCGACCGGTTCTCCGACATCGTGTACGCGGGGATCGTCGTCTTGCGGCTTCCCACCCTCGAGGTGATCGAGGAGGCCGGGGTGAAAAGTGAGGCCCCTTTCCCCTACGTGCCCGGGCTGCTCAGCTTCCGGGAAGTACCCTCCCTGCTGGAGGCGTGGTCGAAGCTGCGGTGCGAGCCCGACGTGGTGGTGCTGGACGGACAAGGCACGGCCCACCCGCGGCGGATGGGCTTCGCGTGCCACATGGGCCTGCTGCTCGACCGCCCCACCATCGGCTGCGCCAAGACGATCCTCGCCGGAAAGCACGAGGATCCCGGTCCCGGCCGGGGAGACTGGTGCCCCCTTGTGCACCGGGGGGAGACGGTTGGGGCGGCTCTCCGAACGAAGCCGAAGACCAACCCGATGATCGTTTCGCCAGGGCACTTGATCGACCTCGATGGGGCGGTCGAGCTTGCCTTAAGGTGCGGCGGGGGCTACCGGATCCCGGAGCCGACGCGGCGCGCGCACCTGTTCGTGAACGAATTAAGGCGGGGGGAGCGGGTTCCCCGATCAAGAGAGCTGGTTACTGAGGAACGTACTTCACTTGGTCCGCCATCTCGTCGCTTGACGAGCAGTAGACCAGTAGCACGAGATCGTCCAATATCCGAGCGAACGGGGCCTTGCCCCCCACAATGATCACTCCTGGCATCGGCTCCCCCCGCGCCACCCTCGCAAAGGCCAATGGAGGAATCGTGCGTCCGTCGTGACTCAGGAGGACCCTTCCGTTCCGCGCCGCCCACTCCAGTACTTCCTCATCAGGCTCCTCCATCAAGCCCTCGTCCTGCACCCGGGTGATGTCGAAGCTCTGTCGGCGGGCCAGAGCACGAAGTAAGCGGTTGTCGAAATTCTCGTCGGCGAGAAGCTTCAACTGGCTTTCATCTCGCGAGCCCGCCTAAGCAGCTCTTCTCGAAGGCCCACCTGGTTCCGACGTCCAGCCTCGAAGGCCTCCTCGCTGAGACGGATGCACTCGTCTACGTACGCGTCCACCTCGTCGCGGTAATGGAGGTAGTAGCCAAGCGCAACGTACACATCTGCAAGTGGAAGGGAGGGGTAGCGGGAAAGGATCTCTTCCGGCGTTGCCCCCTCTCGAAAAGCGCTAACCACCGCGTCGACCGGAACTCGGTGCCTCCGAAAACGTACAGTGCCGTCCTGAATCTGAAACGGCGACGGCACCTCTCGGATCTCAAATGGTTCTGGATTCATGGCAAAGCGTCTCCGCTTCCATTGTACGCGAGGCCTTATCGGTTCAATACACGCGCCAAAAACTCACGCGTCCGATCCATCTTCGGTGCGACCAACACCTCGCTTGGCGGCCCTTCCTCAAGGATCGTCCCGTTGTCTAGGAAGATCACCCGGCTGGCGACGTCGCGAGCAAAGCCCATTTCGTGGGTGGCGACGATCATCGTCATGCCGCTTTGGGCGAGATCGCGCATGACTTCCAGCACCTCGCCCACGAGCTCGGGGTCGAGGGCCGAAGTCGGCTCGTCGAAGAGCATGACCGCCGGCTTGAGGGATAGGGCGCGGGCAATGGCGACGCGCTGCTGCTGACCGCCCGACAACTCTCCGGGGAAGGCGTCGGCCTTTCCGCCCAGCTTCACTTGCTCCAACAGCTTTAGCGCGTCCCGTTCCGCCTCGCCGTCCGAAGTGCGGAGGACCTTACGCGGGGCGAGCGCCACGTTCTGCAGCGCCGTCAGGTGGGGGAAGAGGTTGAAGCGCTGGAAGACCATGCCGATGTCCCGCCGCATCGCGTTCACATTGGCCGCCGTAACCTCGGCGTCTCGAAACCGCACGGTGCCGCCCGTAGGTGCTTCGAGCCGGTTGATGCAGCGGAGCAGGGTGGACTTGCCGCTGCCCGACGCCCCGATGAGCGCGACCACTTCTCGCTCCTGGACCTCCAGGTCGATCCCTTTCAGAACCTCGTTGCGGCCGAAGCTCTTAGTCAGGCCCTTGATCGAGAGGATGGCGCTCATGCCGCCACCTTTCGCAGGCGGCGCGCGCCCTGCCGGGGACGACTGATCGGCTGCCAGGCACTCTCCAAGCGCCTCACAAGCCAGGTAAGGGGCAGGGTGAGCGCGAGGTAGCAGGCGGCAATGGTCAGGTAGACGGTGGTGGGGGAGCCGGAGTTGGTGGCGATCTCCTTACCCACGCGCATCAGCTCGCTGAGGGCCACGACCGACACCAGCGAACTGTCCTTGAGCAGGGCCACCGCTTCGTTGGTCAGGGGTGGCAGGACGCGCCTTAGCGTTTGCGGCAAAATCACCCACTGCATCGAGCCCTTGTAGTCCAAACCGAGCGAACGTGCGGCCTCCATCTGGCCCGAGTCGATGCTCTCGATGCCGGCCCGGAAGATCTCGGCGATGTACGCGGCGGCGTTGAGGCTGAGGGCGATCACGCCGCTGACGAACGGGCCCAACTCGATGCCGATAGCCGGGAGCACGAAGTAGATCACGTAGATCTGCATCAGGAGCGGCGTGCCCCGGACGATCTCGACGTACACCTTGGCGATGGGCCGGAGGAACACGATCGGTGACAGCCGGATCAGGGCGAGCAGAAGCCCCACCGGAATCCCGATCGCGAGGCCTAGGCCGGTCAGGACCAGGGTCAGCTTCGCGCCCTGCAACAAGAGGGGCCAAGAGTCGCGCAGGATGTCCCACCGGAAGGCGAAGGCCGAAGTGGGCTTGGCCGCCGCCTGAGGATTTGCCGAAATCGGGGCCAACTTGGCTGGCAGGTCGGCCACCTTCGAACCTTCGTTGCGAACGGCCTCCAACTCCGCCACGGTCGCAGCGGTGTAGGGGTCTCCCGTCCACTGCTGGTACGCCTTAGCGTACGTCCCATCGACGAAGGCCTTCTCCAGGGCACGATTTACGAGAGAGATTAATTCTGGCTTGGTGCGCCAGGCGACGATGCCCAGGTTCTCCTTGACGAACGGACCGCCGACAATCTCCAATTCGGAGTAGCTCTCGCGGAGGATCGCTTTCAGGGTCGGCAGGTCGCCCACCGTGGCGTCCGATCTGCCGTTCCGGACGTCGAGCAGACCGTCCATCACCTGGTCGAAGCGCAGCATCCGCTCCTTAGGCACCCCCAACCGCTCGACCGCGAACTGACCGGTGGTTTCGGCCTGCACGGAGATCTTCTTGTCCAGCAGGTCCTGTGGCTTCTCAATGCGGGAGTCGCCCTTGCGCCGGACGATCACCTGGCCCGAAAGGAAGTAGGGCCGGGAAAAGACGTACCCCTTATCCTTCCTCTCCTTGGTGATCGTCACCCCCGCCATCACGAGGTCGCACTTGCCGCTCTCCAACGAGCCAAGGACGCCCGCCCATTCGGAGTCCACCCACCGGACTTTTACGCCCAGCTCGCGGCCGATAGCTTCCGCCACGTCCACGTCGAAGCCGACGATCTTTCCGTCTTTCTTCACCTCGAACGGCGGGTAGGTCGCGTCCGTACAGATCACGATCTCCCCCCGTTGCCGAATCGCGTCCAGCGCCCCTTGGGCGTGGACGACGGCGCTGGCAAAAGTAAGGATCAGGGCGAGCAGGACGCGTTTCACCGGTGCGTCTAGGTTAGCGCGTTGAAGGCAACCCGGGAAGCGCAAAACTGAGGGTGTGCTTGCCTTTGCACATCTATGGCCTGATCTGTCGGATTCGTCGCGCGTCGACGATCGTTAGAGCCATCCGGAGTCCATCAAACTCGAAGGCCGAGAACAGTCGGTCAAGAGCAGCCAGCGTTTCCGATTCGGTCGATGGTTCGACCCTCAACCTCACGACCCCTGCGTGTGATCCAAGCGGGAAGAGGCGCTGGTCAGCTAGATCCTCATCGAAGGTTACGGTGACTGCACCGCGTTGCCGAGCCCATTCGACTATCTCTGTGTCAGGGCTCGTACCAAGACCAAGATCGGAAGCGTGCCAGATGTCCCACGACGGGTAACTCATCCTTAACCGCGCCGCTACCTGGTAAGGCACGTTCTGGTCGAGCAACAGCTTGGCCTCAGCTGGCACGCTGGATTAGCACAACGTCGTCGACCAGTTCACGTGCGTAGTCGATTGCTGCGCGGATGTCATCGTCGTTAATTGCAGGATACGACTCGCGGATTTGGCCGAACGTGTAGCCGGCCTTGAGCAAGCCCAACACGTTCCTCACCATGATCCGCGTGCCCTTGATAACAGGTTTGCCGGAGCAAACCGCAGGGTCGGTGACGATCCTGTCCATGCCGCTATTCTACGATCCTACGCTGCGTTGCTGACGCGCGGGTAGTCGCCCGCCATAATGCGGTCGAACGCGCCGCTCAGGTGCCAGCGCTCCAACTCCTGGGCGCGGTGGACCGGCATTGGGTGGGTGAAGGTCTTACCCCAGAGCGCGAACAAGATGGCCTTGCCGACTTGGTCGAGGGTGTCTGCGTCCTGATAGGCGCGGGCTTGGTCCATGAAGGCTTCGCGGTTCTCTTCGTGCGAGAATCGGTTCGGACCGGCGGTCAGCGCGACCTCGGCGTCTAGACTTACGCCCAACGACTGGGTCACGAGCAACCCTGCGCGGTCGGCGGAGAACTCCGCTTGGCGGGACCACTCGTAGAACGCGAGGACGAGCGCGTAGCTGGCGACGTCGCTTGCGCCGAGGGTACGGCGGCCTAGCATTTCCAGGAGCGCGCCGAGCACAGCGCCGACGCTGAAGTACAGCACGTGGTTGGCCTTGATGTGCCCCAACTCGTGCCCCATGATGTGGTAGAGCTGCTCGTCGGTCAGGTTGTTGATGATCGCGGAGCGGAGGGTGATGTACGGCCGCTCAACGCCGCCCGCGAAGGCGTTCGGGTACGGGTTGGAGCTGATGTAGAGCTCGGGCTCGGGCATGTCCAGCACGCGGCAGGACTCCTGCATGATCCCGTACAGCGTGGGGTACTGGTTGGGGCCGCACCGCACGGACATCGACATGTTCATGCAGTAGAACCAGCGGTCGAAGCCGACTTCGTAAAACTTCCGGATCACCAGCGGGAGGAGGGGAAGCTTTTTCAGCTTGTCCAGTGCCCACTTGTCCGCGTCGGAGACGAAGGCATCCGCGGTGATGCCGGTGAGGATCTTGCGCTCGGCCATGTGAGACTGCATACGCGATTGTGCGGGCAGGGTTGCATCCGCCGCCAACCCGGGCCTGCCTAAACGGGCCGTAAGTCCCCATCGGGTTGGGGACCCGTGCGTTTGCCCGTACCCTTACGGTGCGCCGGGCGCAGGAGACGATCGATGTTGGTTCTTGGAGACGTGCTAGCCATTGCCGCAGGGTTCTTGGGCCTTGCCCTGACCTCATGGGCCACCGTGCTGGCGATCGGCCTGCTGTTCACCGACAAGGCGGGACGCGCTCGGGAAAGCCTGGAGCAGGGTCCGTGGCGCATCGGGGGCATCGGCGTGATCGTCGTGTTGACCCTTGGCCTCCTGGCGATCGTGCTGCTGGGCCAGCCGCTGCCCCTCGTGAAGCTACTCGGATGGGTGCTGCTGGGGTGGCTTCTAGCGATCGCCTTTGTCGGCGTGGCCGGGGTGGCAACCCTGGTTTCGGAGAGGATTACTCGCTTGGCTCCCGAGACCGCGCCCTTTACCGCCTTGTCACGCGGTGCGGCCGTTCTCGTCGGGGGCTCGCTGCTTCCGCTCGCGGGGTGGTTCGTGTTTGCGCCGGCTCTGCTGATCATCGGACTGGGGGCAGGCTGGAAGGCCGTGGTGGGACGCGCGAGCGCCGAGGTTCGTGCGTGAAGCCTTCCCGCCGCGACTGTCTGAGGGCAGGTCTGGTGGCGGGAGCCGGGGCCGCCCTGACCGGGTGCGGTCCGCTCGGCCGGCGGCTCACGGAACGGCCCGACCAGTTCGAGCCGCTTCCTCCGGGCAACGTCCAGCCCGACCGGCGGTTGCTGGACCGAGTTACCTTCGGTCCCCGGCCGGGGGACCTGGAGGAGCTCCGAGAGATCGGCCACGAGGCGTTCGTGAAGCGGGAGCTCCTAGCGGACCGGCCCGATACGCTAGCCCTTAAGCTGCAACTCAGCCGGCTCGATGCGCTCCAGATGGAAGCCTACGACCTGCGCGACCTCCCCGAGGACACGGTGCTCGGACAGCTCCAGCAAGCGGCGATCCTCCGCGCCGTGCACGGCGAGAACGGGCTGCAAGAGCGGATGGTCGAGTTCTGGACGGACCACTTCAGCATCTACGGCCGCAAAGGGCTTTCCGGCTATCGCAAGGGTGCCGACGAGCGGGACGTGATCCGCAAGCACGCCCTCGGGCGCTTCGGGGACATGCTCCGGGCTTCCGCCCACAGCCCGGCAATGCTGATGTTCCTGGACAACCCGTTCAACCAGAAGGGCGGTCCGAACGAGAACTATGCCCGCGAGATCATGGAGCTGCACAGCCTGGGCGTGGACGGCGGCTACACCCAACAGGACGTGGAGGAAGTGGCGCGGTGCTTTACCGGATGGCGCCTCGAGCGCCGCTTCCTCCGCCACCGAGGGGCCTTCCGCTTCGATCCCGACCTGCACGACGACGGGGAAAAGACGGTCCTCGGCGTGCGTATTCCGGCCGGGGGAGGCCAGCAGGACGGAGAGCGGGTGCTGGATATCCTCGCCGAGCACCCGTCGACGGCCCGGTTCATTTCCCGAAAGCTCTGCCGCTACTTCCTGGGCGAGGCAGGGTCCAAGTGGGAGGCCCGAACGGAGAAGACCTTCCGGGAGACCGGAGGGGACATCCGGAGCATGTTGGAACCGCTGCTCCTATCCAAGGAGTTGCTGGACGCTCCCCCGATCTTCAAGCGCCCGTTCGACTACGTGGCCAGTGCCCTAAGGGCGGTCGGCGGCGTCACGGACGGCGGAAAGCCCCTGCAAGACCACCTTGCCAGCATGGGGCAGCCTCTCTACCAGTGGCCCATGCCGGACGGATTCCCCACTAAGACGTCCGCTTGGACGGGCACCATGCTCGGCCGGTGGAACTTCGCGTTCGCCCTCGCCGAAGGCCGCATTGGAGGCACTTCGGCGGAGTGGGCGGCGCTCGCGGGGGAACGTCCTCCGGTCGATGCAACCGTCGAGGGGATCCTCGCCCGAAAGCGATCCGCGAAGGACGAGGTTCTCGAGAAGTGGGCGGATCGCCCGGAGATGGTGGCGGCCCTGTGTTTGGCAACGCCGGAGTTCCAATGGCGATGAAGCGAGACTGGATGAGCTGCGATGGACAGGGAGCGCTGGAGAACCGGCCAAGCGCGCCAAAGACGGCCGTGCCAACCCCGACGGTCCCCATGACCACCCGCCGGAACCTGTTGGTCGGATTGGGCCTCGGCACCCTCGCTTGGGCCAGCCCCCGCTCCGCCCTGGCCGGGGTCAGCCTGACGCCGAGCACCCAGGGGCGAAGCGGCAACGTTCTGGTCACGATCTTTCTCCGGGGCGGGGCCGATGGCCTCAGTCTGGTCGTGCCTTACCGCGAAGACAACTACCACCGGAAGCGTCCGAACGTCGGCCTCCCCTCGCCAACCGACCGCCGCTTCGCGGCGGACAAGCGCAGCCTCAACCTCGATGGGTTCTTCGGGCTGAACCCGGCGTTGGCTCCGCTGCTGCCCCTTTACCGGGACGGCAATATGGCGGTCGTCCACGCCTGCGGCTCGAACGACGAGACCCGCAGCCACTTCGAGGCGATGTCGGCGATGGAGCGGGGGCTGGCGACCGATGGATCAGGGCCCGCGAGCGGCTGGATCGCGCGTCACCTTGCGGCCACGGAACACCCGGACGATACGCCACTGCGGGCGGTCGCGATCGGCAGCACGATGCCGGACTCGCTGCGGGGCGCGACCCAGGCGGTGGCGATGAACAGTCTGAAGGAATACCGCCTACGGACCGACACGAAGGTTCAAGAAGACCTCATGCGGGACCTCGCGAAGCTTTGCGAGATGAACCGGGACGAGGCGGGCCTTGCCGGTTCAGAGACGCTGAAGGTGCTCCACGAGCTGAACGGCTTGAATCCGGCGGAACAGAAGGCAAGGCACGGGGCGCAGTACCCGGAGAGCGACCTCGGGCGGGGGCTCCGCGAGGTCGCCACGCTTATCCGGGCCGATGTGGGTTTGGAGGTCGCGAGTCTGGACAAAGGCGGCTGGGACTCCCACGTCGCCCAAGGGGGCACCGTCGGCTGGCTTCCGAACCTTCTCCAGGACCTGGCCGCCTCCATCGCCGCCTTCACCACGGACATGGGACCGGAGATGAAGCGCGTCACGGTGGTGGTGATGTCGGAGTTCGGCCGGCGGCTGGCGGAGAACAATGGGCTCGGTACGGACCACGGACACGGCGGGGCGTTGTTCCTGCTGGGGGGCGGCGTCCGGGGTGGCAGGGTCGTCTCTCGCTGGCCGGGTCTGGACGACGACCAGCTCACCGGACCGGGAGACCTCCAGGCGACGACGGACTACCGGGATGTCCTGGGCGAGGTCCTGGCGCGAAGGCACGGCAATGCGCGGCTGGGCGAGGTGTTCGTGGGGCACCGGGCGAAGTTCGAAAACCTGATTGCGGCCTAGGAAAGGGTCAAGCAGCGCCCGACGGGTTGGTCCACCTCCACCCCCGCCATGTCATCCTGAGGAGCCTGCGACGAAGGACCTCTCCCAGAAGGGTGGTGTGGAAGAGGCTCTCTACGGCCAAAGGCCGTGTGGCTGCGGCTCCGCGCGGCGAGAGACCCTGCGACTACGCCTGCTCCCCAAGTGAAAGGTGCGCGCAGGGCGGACCTGCGGCTACACGGCCTTTGGCCGTTTCACCGGGCCGAGAAGAAAAGTTTGGAATAGGGTGGGACGTCGCCTTTGACGGCCCACCAAGAGGTTGCACACCTCTCCAAAGAATAGTAGAGCGAAGGATCGCCCGTACAAGTAACGGGGAAATGATGGCTTCGGCCATGGGTCGATTGCAAGGGATTCTGCACTGCTCATCCTTTTCCACGACGCATCTTCTTCCTCTTGATCAGAGACTTGTGTCTATTCATATCACGTCCAGTCCCCTCAATCTTGGCGAAGCGGATGCTGCTCAAGATGCGCCGTGATGGATTGTATAGGCACACGGTTGCCTCACAATCTTCCTGCTTTTTAGCGTAAGTCCGAAACATTACCGTTGGCCTATGCTCCAGTCTTTGTTATGATGGTGTTTGTATAGACACATCGGCATGAGCATTTTGGGCAAGCAGATCGATAAGGCCGCCTCGGTTCCCGCGCACGTTCAGGTGCGCGACCGGCTGCTGGACCTGATTCAGAACGGGGACCTCGTTCCGGGTCAGAAGCTGCCCCCGGAGCCGGACATCGCCACCATGCTCGGCGTCAGCCGCATGACCGCCAACAAGTCCATCCTCGCCCTCGTCGCCGATGGCTACCTGGTCCGCGAGAAAGGGCGCGGCACCTTTGTTTCCCAGCGGTTGGCACCTGGCCTCACGCGATGCGCGGTCGCTATTCGCGAAGACCCGTCTGGCGCCCTCGAGGACTACTACTTCGGCGCCCTGTACTGGGGGGTCCACTCGACGCTGGCCGCGCAAGGGGTCGGGGTCGAGGTCGTCCGCCTCAACAGCGGCTTGGGCGATTCCCCCACGAAAGACACGGGGCTGATCGCCATCAACCCGTCGGAAGAGAGCCTGGACGAACTGCTAGCCTACGCGCGGGGCGGGGCGCCCGTGGTGATCCTCGGCGCGTCGTGGAGCGACTACGGTCTGAGCACGGTCGACAGCGACAATCTTCTGGGTGCCGCCTTGGCCGTCAACCATCTGGCGGATCTTGGCCACCGCCGCATCCTGTTCTTGGGAGCCTGTCCCCAAGACTCCAACACCGTCGATCGTGTGCGCGGCTTCCAGACCGCGATGAAGGCGCGCCTGCTACCCGTGGGCGAGGAGTCGCTGCTGGTCGTGGACGAGGCGCTGGGATTCGACGCGGCGATCGAGGAGGATCTGTTCCGCCGCATCGCGCAGCCGGACGGCCCAACGGCCGTTTTCGCGGCGGGATCCCGGCTGGCCATGCAGCTACTGGCAGGGGCGCAGAAACGCGGCCTGTCGGTGCCCCAGGACCTCTCGATCGTCGGTTACGACGATCCCGACTTCCTGTCCCTCGCGTACCCGCCCATCACCACCGTCCGCCAACCCTTGTCGGACATGGCCGCGGCCGCCTGCGCCGTCCTGCTCGGACGCTTGGAGACCCGCGACCCGCGGCCGGCAAAACGACTTTTGGATCCAGAACTCATCGTCCGGGGCACTGCATCGGCACCCCAAGACCCTTCATCCCATCTCTCGGAGGAACTATGAACCGCAAGGCCTTCACGCTCATCGAGCTTCTCGTCGTCATCGCCATTATCGCGATCCTCGCCGCCATCCTCTTCCCGGTGTTCGCGCAAGCCAAGCAGGCCGCCAAAAAGACCAACGACCTGAGCCAGATCAAGCAACTGGCGACGGCGAACATCATGTACCTGAACGACAGCGACGACATGTTCATGGCCATTCCGTGGGCTCCTGGTAGCGCGGACCTCGGCCCCCACTGGGCTGACCGCCTCCAACCCTACACGAAGAACAAGAACATCTTCAGCGATTCGTCGAACTCGAAGAGCTTGTACAACGCGGGCGGCTACTGGTGGCCGGGTTCCAGCGAGAAGAACGACCCCGACAAGCAGAAGAAGGCGTACCGCGTCACCTACACCTTCAACCACCTTATCTCCCAGTCCGACGACGACTACACCAAGCCTCTCAGCGCGACCTCTCAGTCCGCCATCGACACCGTCGCGGACACGGTCCTCATGGGGCCGTCGCAGAACTGGTTCTCGTGGAGCACCTGTCGCCTCAACGGCAGCACCGCCGACCTCTTCTGGAACGTCAGCGCGCCGGCGACTGGCTCATGGGAGTGGGGCTACGAGTTCTGGGGAGGCATCGAGGGCGGTGGCTACACCGGTGGCGCGAACTTTAGCTTCGCGGACGGACACGCCGCGTACTCCAAACTCATCAAGAGTAACGACGCGAAGGACGGCGTAGGCCCGAACAACCTCTACATGGCTACCTTCGCCAAGGCGAAGACGAAGCCCTCGGCTCGTACCGACGGCGCGTGCCCGTCCGGCTACGACAGCGCTTCCAGCGGCTTCTAATCCTTCTCCGGTCCCGGACGAGCGTGCTCGTCCGGGACCCTTGCTCACGCCAACACCAATGCAGACCAAGATCCGAAACCTCGTTCTCCTCTGTCTCGCCCTTGCCGCCGTCGGTTGCTCCTCCAGCCCCTCCGGGCCAGAGCCGATCAAGGAAGGCGACTACGCCAGCGAACCAGGCAAAGCTGGCGAGACGAAGTAGGCGTCGCGTAAGCCCAGGGCAAGGGAAGGGCTCGGTTGCCGTCGCGGTGACCGGGCCTTCCTTTGCGTCTGTAATGCATTCAAAGTCAAGAGGCACGATTGTGACTACTTGAACCGCGATGCGCTATACCATGAGTGTCTAGGTGAACGCAAGGGGTGTCCAGAAAATTTCTAAAATTCTCGGAACGCTTCTCAGACCCTCAGCGTTGGAAAGGACAAGACAGAGTCGCACAAGGGCTAAGCGACCAGCGTGTTAAAAGCACATCTCTCCTCTCCGGAGCGACCCACCTCTCAGACCCGGGCGCTCCGGTCTTTTTTGCCCGACTAGCCCTTTAGAGTGCGGTGGCCTGCCACCGCTTTACCCAGCGAGCCCGCGAGCGTGGAGCGGGAAGCGTTTGAGATGTCTGGGATGTCTGGGAGGTTGGGGATGTCCCGGAGCATTCTCCACAAGCCACATCCAACACACCACAGCCCACACACCCTTGACGCTCGCGGGCTCGCTGGGTAAAGCGGTGGCGGGCCAGCGCACTCTACAAGAGCTGGCTTGAGTTCGGAGCGGTACACTGCAGAGCCATGGCGGGCCTGGATATTGAACTCGTGCGGCACGCGCTCGGCGTCGCTCGTCGGCACGGATTCGCGGAAGTGGAGCTTTCGGTGGGTGAGGACGTCTTCTCTGCGAAGCTCGATCCCCAGGCGCCGAAAGTGACCGCCGCCTCTGCGCCTTCTGACACTGGTTCAACGGAGCCGGAGTTCGTGGCGATCAAGTCCACCCTGGTCGGCTTCTACCGCGAGGCGAAGACCCCGCTTGCGGTCGGTTCGACCGTCAAGAAGGGGGATGTGGTCGCGGTGATCGCCGCCCTTGGAATCGCCAACGACGTGGAGTCGAAGGTTACGGGCGAGGTGGTCGAGGTGCTCGTCGAAGTGGACCAACCGGTCGAATTCAACCAGGTGCTCGCCCGCGTCCGCCCTGCGGAGGTAGGAGCCTAAATGAAAACGCAACGCGGCCAGACGTTAGTCGCCACCCTTGCGGTCCTCGCCATCATGTGCCTTCTCGCGGTCGCCCTCTTCAAGGGGAGCGGCGCGTTCTCGTCGGGCAAGCCAGCCAGCTCTCGTCCCGACGGCAAGGGTACGACCGTCCTCGGCGCGGCCCAGTGGAAGGCGAAGGACGAGGTGTGCCGCAGCAATATGAACCAGGTGCGTTCCGCCCTCAAGGTCCTTTCGATCAACGAGGACGACAGCGCTCCCCAGGACATCCGCGAGACGAAACTGCCGAGCGAGTTCTACTCCTGCCCCGTCGGCAAGGAAGCCTACACCTACGACCCCGCTGCCGGAACGGTGAGCTGCCCGCACCCCGGCCACGAGAAGTTCTGATGATCAAAAAGGTCCTGATCGCCAACCGGGGCGAGATCGCGTGCCGCGTGATCCGCGCCTGCCGTGAGCTCGGCATCCAGAGCGTCGCCGTCTTTTCCGAAGCCGACCGCGAGAGCTTGCACGTCAAGATCGCGGACCAGGCGGTGTGCGTGGGCGCGGGGTCCAACACCGACAGCTATCTGAATCTGGCCAACATCCTGATGGCCTGTCAGATTTCCGGCGCGGAAGCGGTCCACCCCGGTTACGGTTACTTCAGCGAGCGCGCCAACTTCGCGGTGGCGTTAGAGTCGCTCGGGATCAAGTTCATCGGTCCGCCCACCGACGCCATCGAGGCGATGGGCGACAAGGCGAGCGCGAAGAAGGCGGCCATCGCCTCTGGCTGCCCCGTGGTCCCCGGAAGCGACGGTTCTGTGCCCAACGAGACCGACGCCCTGGGCGTTGCCGAGGAGATCGGCTACCCGGTGCTGCTCAAGGCGGTCGCGGGCGGTGGCGGTCGCGGCATCCGCCGGGTTAACGGTCCCGACGAGTTGGCGGGCCTCTGGAAGACGGCCCAGGCGGAGGCCCAAGCGAGCTTCGGCTCCGGCGAGATCCTTCTTGAGAAGTGCGTCGTCGAGCCCCGCCACGTGGAGATCCAGGTCATCGGCGACTCTTACGGCAACATGGTCCACCTGGGGGAGCGCGAGTGCTCCATTCAGAACCTGCGCCACCAGAAGATCGTGGAAGAGGCTCCCTACGCCGCTCTTCCGGAAGACGTGCGGCAGCGGATGGGCGAGGCGGCGGTGCGGGTCGCGCTGAGCGTCGGCTACCACAACGCGGGCACCGTCGAGTTCCTGGTCGACTCGAACAACGATTTCTACTTCCTGGAGATGAATACCCGCCTCCAGGTCGAGCACCCGGTTACCGAGGAGGTCACCGGCATCGACCTCGTGCACCTGATGCTGCGGATCGCCAGCGGCGAGCGCCTACCCCTCACCCAGAGCGACGTGAAGCTCAGCGGCCACGCCATCGAGGCGCGTATTACTGCCCAGGACCCTGACAAGGACTTCGCTCCCAGCACCGGCTGCATCACCGGTTGGCGGGCACCGGGAGGGCGGGGGGTCCGAATGGAGACCCACTGCTACGCCGGCTACAGCGTCAGCCCCTTCTACGACCCCATGTTGGCCAAGCTGATCGTGCGCGGCCGGGACCGGGCGGAGGCGGTGAGCAAGCTGCAAACTGCGCTGCACGAGTTCGAGGTGAGCGGCGTCGCCACCAACATCCCGTTCCTGCGGCGCTTGGTGGCCAGCAACGGTTACGTGGCGGGCGAGTTCAACACCGCGTTCGTGCCGAAGTTCCTGGAGGGCACGCTGGACTGAGGCCGCGTCCCACCTGCTTAATCGAGTTTTCTCGGGAATCGGGAGCGCTTTTGCCGAACAAAGAGGCAGCAAGCTGCCTCACTCCAAAACACCATGGCCGCTAAGTCGAAACGTAGAGCCCGAGAAGCCGCCCTGCGCGCCCTGTACGAAATCGAGCTCGGGCACGCCCGGCTGCAGGAAGCGCTGGACCAGTCGCTGGCGTTCGCCGACCTCACCCCTGAGCTCGCCCAGTACACCGAGCGGGTGGTGCGGGGAATCCGGGAGAAGCTTCCCATCATCGACCAGCGCATCGCGCCGCTGATCCACGACTACGACTACAGCCGCATCGCGGTGGTCGATCGCAACGTGCTGCGCATCGCCACCTATGAGCTGCTCGAGGAGCCCGCGATCCCGCCCGCAGTCACCATCAACGAGGCGATCGAGATCGCCAAGCGGTTCTCGACCGCCGAGAGCGGCCGCTTTGTGAACGGCGTCCTCGGCAGTCTGCTCCAAGAAACTCCCAAGGCCAACTGGGATCCCCGTACCGCCCCGCCCGAGTATCAGG
>Ga0216301_1000009_pt1 | contig 45839 bp, 44 predicted proteins | sample 4hB_Boncat_minus_FD_156203 | JGI IMG/M metagenome (GOLD analysis project Ga0216301, IMG submission 156203) | Terrestrial sediment cell enrichment communities for BONCAT metagenomics from Utah, United States - 4hB_Boncat_minus | ecosystem: Environmental > Terrestrial > Deep subsurface > Rock...
ATCCCGCCCTGCCCCCTCGGCCCGCGCCAGGGCGGTCCTCTCCCGCTTCCCCTCTTCGAAGACGGCAGCTTGGCCGCCGTCGATCTGGGAGATCACCGCCGCTGGCTCCGGCGCACTCGGGCTTTGGCCCGGCTCGGAGCTCTGGCCACGGCTCAACTGGAAGACCATCGCCCCCAAGATCAGCACGCTGATCGCGGTGAGGTCGGAGATCGACGGCTCGAAAGGCCACCTCTTCTGCCTTTCAGGCACCTTGCCGGCAGCCTGCCGCGCACCCGGCCGACCACTGCCTACCGGACGCGTTCCGGGAGCACGGGGGCTGCGGGTGTTCCCGGTGACCGGTCTCTCTTTGCCTGCACCGGAAGCCTTACCACGCTGCATCCCTAACAGTATCGGACAAAGTTCTGCTTCACCAGAGGCTATTTTCACGCTAGCGACTGGCAAATGTGTCGGCCTTTCAGCCGTCCCGCTCAACCGCAAGATTACGGCGACATCTGCCGCTGATAACGGCTATGGGGAGTGGTCGTCTAAGTCCCATGAAGGCACCCGACGACCGGGGCCAATGGAGCGATAAACCGATGGCGATGAATCTACGTCTCTTCCTTCCCCTGCTGGCGCTGGCCTGTGCGGTAGGCGCGCAGGGACAGACGATCCAGTACCGTAACCGGACCCTGGACTACTCCTCTTCCGAGCGCCCCTTCTTCCAGGGCAACACCGCGATGGTCCCCGTCTTGGCCACCGCCCGCAAAATCGATGCCGACTACCGACAGCGCGGCTCTACGATCTATATCGAGTACCGCGGCAACGAGCTTGAGCTTCGTCGGGGCGAGGAAACCTACCGGATCAACGGTCAGCGTCGAAACCTCGAGCGCCCGCTGACCGACAACCGTGGCGTTCTCTTCGTCCCCGTCCGCGTCTTCGAGAACCTGGTGGGCCGAGACCTGCGGGTGAGCGACCGACGTGACCGCTACGAAGACGACCGCCATAATGACGATCGGTGGGACCGCGATGATCGACGGGACCGCGACGACCGTCGCCGGGACGACCGGTGGGATCGGAATGACGACCGGCGAGGCAACGGCCGGTACGACGGAAGAAGCGGGCTTTACTACGAGAACCGACGTCTGGACTTCGACTACCGCGAGGAGCCGTTCCGCAGCGGCGACACCCTGATGGTTCCTTTCCGAGCGATGGGCGAGCGGATCGGCGCCCGCACCGAGCGCACGTCCGACGGTCTCCGCGTATGGATCTACCTCAACGGCGACCGCGTCGAGTACAACAAGGGCCACCGCTGGTATCGGCTGAACAACCAGCGACGCGACCTTCCGACCATCTCGCAGGAGCGCAACGGCATCCTGTTCGTGCCGGTGGAGCTCTTCACCAGCATCACCCGCGGCCGGGTCTACTACAACCGGTAAGCGCGGAGTGAGTCGCAGCCCAGGGTCCTGCTTGGCCCAGGGCTGCGGTGCTTTTCCTAGACGGTGGAGCCGACATTCGCCCTAGGCACGGTCCGTTCTGCCTCGTCGGCCCGAAAGATGGGGGCGGGCTGACAGCCGACCATCGCCGCGACATAGCGCCCCGGAAAGCCATCTTGAGCTTCGTTGTAGTCCGTGGCCGCTTGGTTGTAGCTCTCCCGACAGTCCGCGATCTCCTCCTCGATCTCCACCAGCGAACGCTGGAGATGGAGAAAGTTGGCGCTCGAGCGAAGCTCCGGGTACGCCTCCAAGCGTCTGACGAGTGGAACCATGGCCGCACCGAGCCTTGTCTCAGCGGTCACCCTCGTTTCGGTCTGAGGTGTCTGGGTTTCGCCCCTTATCTTCACAACGTTTTCGAGCAGTTCCTGCTCCTGACGTGCCACTGCTTTTACGGTGGCCACCAGGTTTGGAACCAGGTCAGCCCGTGTCTTGAGTGGGATGTCGATTCCGCTCCACGCCGACTCGACTTCCTGGCGCAGCGCCAGCAGTTGGTTGAGCGCGCGGATCATCCAAATCACCAGCCCCAACGCAAGCCCCGCCATCGCCAGGGCAACATCGCCAGCCATGCCTCCTACCCCAATCGGCGGAACGTGCCAGCCTTCCAGGGCCAAGTAGCCGGATCCGCCGAGCAGCGCGACGCCGAGCACGAAGAACCCGATTCCCTTCCACCCACGCCCCCGATAGACCCGCTGGTCGTCCCCGTCGATGACCAAAAAGCACTTCCGGTACGGGTCGAACCCTAGCGAGTCCCGACGCAGCCGGGCCACCACGGTGACCTTCGCGTGGGCCGGGATGTAGTGGACGGTGGTCCGCGTCTCGCCGACGTTGGCGGACAGCACCCGGCCGCCGACGGCCACCCCGTTCCGGAAGTGGGCCTCCAAGACGGGGTGGTACTCCGCCCGGACCTCTTCTACCGGCAGCGACCCGGTTTCGTCCTGGAGGGTAAAGGGCCGCGACCCGCTCTCCGAGTGGATGGTCGTCCACCGGTACTCGGTGCGGGTCTTCGTGGTCTTGGTCGCCGAGTCGTACTCTCGAACCGTGTGCTGTTCATAGCGTTCGGTCGACTCGCTGTAGTGGAGACAGGGTATGCCGCCGGTGTGGCTGTGGGTTAGGCCGGACGTCGGCAAGGCAGTCCCCCGCACCTTGACGAACCCGTGGGCGGCGTGGGCGACGGGCGAAACGGGCAGATCGCGGAGGATGGTGCTTTGGGTCCACGCCCCGACGGCGAAGCCAAGAAGCGCTAAGCCGAGCGGCAACCCGATGAGGAGCACCAGGCCACTGTGGGAGAAAGGCTGGCCCAAGATCAGGAGCGCCAGCGCCGGAGTCACCAGCCCACTGACGATCCCGGTCGTCAACCCCGACAGCAGCCAAGCGTTCGACCGTCGGGCAAGCGTCCGGTACAAGAGACCGCTTACGGCCGTGACCCCGGCGGCGACGGCCCCCGCTACCAGGAGGAGCGAGGGCAGATCAGGTCGGATTGGGCCCATTCCGGAAAGGAAACGCGGCGGAAGCCGCGCAGGTTACAGCCGGACTATGGAGTCCGGATCCTTCTCTCTGGCTTGGGATTCAGCGGCGAGTTCGCCTTGATGTAATCCACGAGCGCGTCCACGTCGATCAGGCCGGTGTCTACTCGACGGCCCGGCGCCGCCTTCAGCACTTCATGGGCGTCGCCCCCCGAAGCCGTAAAGCCGAGCAACGCGATGGGGTACGTCTTCGCCGGGTCCAAGGGCTGGCCGCCAATGACGACTTCGGAAACGCGGCTTCCGGCCGGTTTAGCCGGGTCGAACCGATAGCTGGTCCCCCGCGACGGGTGCAGGAAAGCTCCCATCTTGTCCGGGAAGCCCGCCACTCCGTGCTCTAGGGCTCGCCGCAGCTCATCGCCGGTCAGGTCGAGCACGACCAGCGTGTTGCCGAACGGCTGCACCGTGATCGCCTCACCATAGGTGATGGAGCCTTCATCAATGCTGGAACGGACGCCACCGGCGTTGATAAACGCGGCCACCGCTCCCGCCTTCTGGGTTGCCGCCATCATGGCGTCCGCGATGACGTTGGCCATCGGACTCTCGCCCCGGTACTTCCCTTCGCTGGAGATGCCGGTCGTTGTGGTGCCGATCGGCTGGCTCTGAAGCGCGGTGATCGGCCGGTTCAGCGCGGTAATTAGCGAGGCAATCGCCGGATCCTCGGGCACTGTTTCGTCCACGACCACCGGAGCCGCTTCCCTGACCCGCGTGATGCGCCCCTTGCCGTCAAAGTCGAGTTTGATCCGACCCAGCACCTTGCCCCACTCCCACGCCTGGACCAGGAGCACGTCTTGCCCATCCGCTCCCTTCACCCTTGTTGGGTAAGGACCGGCGGGCCGGGGAAAGCCTTCGATCCCGGTCAGACCGAGCGGGCTGTGGCTGTGACCGCCGATGAGGAGGTCCACCCCGCGCAGACGAGCCGCGAGCGCCTTTTCCTCTTCGTAGCCCACATGGGAAAGGAGGACGATTTTGTCGATGCCTTGGCGAGTGAGGTCGTCGATGGAACGCTGGACGCTCGTGGTGATATCGGGGAACGCTACGTTCGGACCCGGGCTGGTGATCGTCGGAGCGTCGGGGGTGATGGCGCCAACGATACCGACGCGGGCGCCTCCCACGTTGATGACGGTCGAGGGCTTGATCAGGCCACGCAGTAGAGGCTCGCGGCTGACGTCGAGATTCGCCGAGAGCAGGGGGAAGGTCGCCGACTTGGCAAAGGTGGCCAGAGGTCCGGGCCCTCGGTCGAACTCGTGGTTGCCCACCGCCATCGCCTGATAGCCGATCGCGTTCATGTAGGCAAGGTCGGCAAGGCCCTCGTACACGTTGAAGTATAGGGTGCCCTGGAAGGTGTCGCCTGCGTTCAGCAGGATTACGTTCGGGTCCGTTTGGCGGAACCGCTTGATCAGGGTGGCTTGCCGCGCGTACCCGCCGAATGGACGCTTCCGGATCATGGTCGGCTCGAGGTGAGCGTGCATGTCGTTCGTGTGCAGGAAGGTGATCGTGACCGGCCGGTCGGCCAAAGCAGAGGGCGCGACGGCGAAGAGGCCGAGAGCGAGGGTGGGCCACCAGCGTGTCATGCCTGTATGATGCACGACCTACCGAGCTTCCCACCCTCGCCCCTGCGGCCTTAGTTCTTCTGCTGGAGGTCGAACTTCTTCCCCAGCATCGACTGCCACTTTTCCTGTTGCTCGTTGGTGAGGATCGCGGAGATCTTTTTCCGGGCTGACTCCCGTGCCGCCATGCCAGCAGATCGTGCGGTGGTCCCGTCGGTAGGCACCAACCCATTTTTGATCTCTTCCGTCATTTCGAAAAAGATGCGGTCGAGTTGGCGATTTTGATCTGCAGTGACGTTCAGTTGCTTCGCCACGCTCTCGGTGAGGATCGCCAGCGTCCCCACGCGTTGCAGCCAAATCTGCTGGAGCCGCTCGAGTTGAGCGTCGGTCAGCACTTTGTTGATCTTCTTGTCGAAGGCATCAATGTCGGTGTCCGCCGCCAGACGGAGTCCCTGGCCGACTCGTAGCGGCTCCATGATCTCCTCGAGCATCTTTTCTTGCACCGTGGTGATTGCCAGTTCCCTCTTCACCGACGGATTCACGAGCAAGGCAAAGCGCGGAATTGCGGCAGCCTTGCGTGGAAAGTCTTGGGCAAAGGCGGTGACGCTGACGACGAAAAGGGCGAGGAGGGCTAGGAGTTGCTTCATGGGCTCTAACTGCACGACCTGGTGGTCTGCGAGTAGTGCGATAGAAGCCCTTTCCTATGTTCCATCTTCGCTCTGCGCGGGACTTTTGACCCGCCCTTAAGCTAGAACGGCGTCGTCCTCTTGCTCAAAGGTGCCGTAGTAGTACGGGGTCCTCGACTCGAACTCGCCCGCGCAGGTGTCAACCATCTTGAAGACGGGCATTACCTTCTGCCGCTCGATCTCGACGAGGGCCCTGAGCCCGAAGTCGCTGCTCCCGGTGACTTCGACTCCTTGGGTCCGCTGGCGCCGGTGCTCTAAGGTGATGCCGAAGATGCTGGCAAGCGTGGGGGATGGGAAGCCGAGCAGGAACGCCTCCTCAATAAGCGCCGCCAAGTCCTCGGTCTGACCGTCCGAGTTCCGCGCCGCGACCAGCCGGAACTCGATGTCTAGCAGGGTTTTGATCTTCCGCAGGAACCACTTGTCGACCCGACTCAGGCGGTTGACCTCATCGACGGTCCAGCCTCGCCGAAGGCCTTCTGCCAGAGCCCACAGCCGCTCGTCCGTCGGCTTCTGGATGGCGTTGCGAAGCGGCGCGTCGTCCATCTCCCGGAACTTCGGATGGCGGAGATCCTTCTGCTTGACCTCAAGCCCCCGGAGCGCCTTCATTAGGGCGGCCTCGAAGCTGCGGTCGATTGCCATCACCTCGCCCGTCGCTTTCATCTGGGTGAAGAGGCTGCGGTCCCCGGTAGCGAACTTGTCGAACGGCCAGCGCGGGATCTTCACGACACAGTAGTCCAACGCTGGCTCGAAACAGGCCTTCGTCGTTCCCGTAACCTGGTTCTCGATCTCGTCAAGCGTCTTCCCTACCGCGATTTTCGCGGCCACGCGAGCGATGGGATAGCCGGTAGCTTTCGAGGCCAACGCGGATGATCGCGAGACGCGCGGGTTGACCTCGATGATGTAGTAATCGAAGCTTTCGGGATTGAACGCAAGCTGGACGTTGCAGCCGCCTTCGATTCCCAGAGACTGGATAATTTTGAGGCTAGCGGTGCGGAGCATGTGGTACTCCAGATCGCTCAGCGTTTGCGACGGGGCCACCACGATGGAGTCTCCCGTGTGAACGCCCATCGGGTCGAGGTTCTCCATGTTGCAGACAGTAATGCAGGTGCCTTTACTGTCCCGCATCACCTCGTACTCCACCTCTTTCCAGCCCAGGAGCGAGCGCTCGACCATGATCTGGCTGCGCATGGAAAGCTTGAGCCCCTTTCGTCCGGTCTCCCACAGATCCTCACGAGTGTTCGCGATGCCGCCGCCGGTACCGCCCAGGGTGTAAGCCGGACGGATGATGCACGGGTACGGCACCACGTCGAGCACTGCCTCAAGTTCCGCTTCCGTCTGGATGATCCAGCTCTCGGGGACAGGCTCCTTGATCTTCCGCATCAGCGCCCGAAAGCTCTCTCGGTCCTCGGCTTCCTTGATCGCGCTCAGGGGCGTCCCGAGAACGCGAACGTTGTACTTCTCAAGGATCCCAGCGTCGGAGAGCTGGGTAGCGAGGTTCAGTCCGGTCTGGCCCCCCAGCGTCGGCAGCAGGGCGTCTGGTCGCTCGCGGGCGATGACCCGCTCGCAGAAGTCGACGTTGAGCGGCTCTATGTAGAGCGCGTCGGCGACTCCGGGATCGGTCATGATTGTTGCCGGATTGCTGTTGATGAGGACGACCTCGTGGCCTTCCTCTTTAAGGCTCTTGCAGGCTTGGGTGCCCGCATAATCGAACTCTGCCGCCTGACCGATGACGATGGGGCCGGAGCCGATAACCAAGACCTTCATTCTAAGGCGACAGTCTACCGGCTCGGAGGGCTCATAGGAGGTCGGCGGCGAATTTGCCGCTCAAGGTCACCATCGGTAGCCCCGCTCCCGGCTGGACCGAGCCCCCGCAGTAGAACAAGTTGCGGTACTCCTCGTCGTAGTTCCGCAAAGGGAACAGCCCGCCGAACAGCCGGTGCGTCTCGTCGGGGCCGTACAGAGTGCCCCGGTGGTTGCCGTGCGCCTCGGCAAAGTAGTCGGGCGTCTGCACACGCTCGAAAACGACCCGCTCGGGATCCAGATTGATCCCGAACCGCCTCATGCAGTTGAGCACTTCCTGCCGATAATCCGCCGTCTCCTGGGGCCAATCAATGTTGGGCTCCTGGGCGGGCGAGGTTACGACTGCAAAGAGGTTAGTCCCTCCGGGTGGGGCCACGGTCAGGTCGGTGGCCGTCGTGTCGTTTAGGTAAACGATTGGCGGACGGGGAAAAGCGCGGCGCCGGTACAGATCCTCGAATCCTCGTTCGAAGTCCTTCGGGACGAGCAGGGTGTGGTGGGAAAGTCCCGAGATACGGTCGCGGAGTCCCCAGTGGAGGGTGAAGTAGCTAAGGCTCGGAAGCACGTCCGCTGGGTGGCCGAGCCAACTTCGGGTCGTCATCCGGTCCACGTTGCTGATAAAGGCATCCGCCTCAACTCTTTCCCCGCTCTCCAGCTCCGCGGCTATGACCCGACTGCCGTTCTGATCCAGCCCTTTCACTCGCTGCCCAAATCGGAACTCCACCCCGAGTTCTTCGGCAAGCCGTGAAAAGGCCGCCGGTATGGCGGCAACCCCTCCCTCTGGGTAGAAGACGCCCTCCTGGATCATTAGGTAGGGAATCATCAGCGCGCCGGGGGCCTTGCTGTCGTACGTCTGCCCTCCGTACGAGGGAAAGCCGTAGAAGAAGCTTCGGAGCAGCGGCGACTGAAAGTAGCGGTCGACGAGCTCTTTGTACGGCAGGCGTACATCGAAGTGCAGGGCCGTCGCAATGAGGTTTGGATCGGCGAGCTGCCAAGGCCTTGCGTACGGATGCGCGAAGACGCTACGGTCGATGAGAGGTGCGACCTTATCGAGGGTGCCCATCATACGCTCGAAGCTGACCGCGTCCTGCGGTGCTACTTCCTTCAGCAGCCTAAAGCACTCGTCTCGGCTAGCCGGCAGGTCGATAGGAGCCAGACCTTCAAAGAGGACCCTCGAGATAGGGTCGAGCCGCCGGAATCGGAGGTAGTCCTCCATCCTTCGCCCTGCCGCCTGAAAGACCGCCTCGTACAGGCGGATCAAGATAATGATCGACGGGCCAGGGTCAAGCCGGTAGCCGTCCCGCTGGATTCCCGCCGCCTTGCCTCCGGCTCGATCGCCAGACTCCAGAACGAGGACGTCATGCCCGTTTAGACGCGCGTGAATGGACGCGCTCAGGCCGCCCATTCCCGCGCCGAGGACGACGACGTGTTTGTTGCGCATTAGGCCTACGCCGGCTTCGGGGTCGAACCCAAGCGGCCCTCGAGTTCCTCGAGTTGCTGCGCCAACCGATCGACCAAAAGCTCGGGATTGTCGGCCTCGACCACCTGCTTCAGGCGGCGGTACAGCACGACGCTGATCGCGCCAATTGCGATACCCAAAACGAGAGTCGACGTTGCCCGTCCCACAGTTCGTTTTACCCGAGGCCACGAAACGAAAAAGCCCCCCGGCCTACTCGGCCGGGGGGCAAGGATCGTCCGTCTTAGCGAATGATCGAGACGACCACCTGTTTGGTGACGCCACCAGCCGAAGCCGTTACCGTCACGTTGATCGGTCGCGCGAACCGTCGCGGCACGAGTGAGAACTCAGCCGACGTCTGCCCCGCAGGAACCGTAACCGTCAACCCGGTCGGGAAGACGCCGAAGTAGGTCGACATGTCGCTTGGCCCGAGCTGGACGACAACACCCCCGGCCGGAGCTGGCGAGTCTAGCGTTACGACTGCTCGAGCCGGCGTGCCGGAACGAACCGTCGTTGGGGTGATGGTAAACGAAGCCAAACCGACTGATCGAATGATCAGATTGGCACCGCGCGTTCGCCCACCAATCGTAGCAGTGATATTGGCCGTTCTCGGGGACGAAACGGAGCTCACCGCGATGGTGAACGACGCCGAATTCTCGCCCTCTGCCACGGTGACCGTGGCCGGAACCTGGGCTGCAGGGTCAGAGCTATTCAGGGTGAACGTCTGACCACCAGTACCAGCAAGGGCTCCGTTCCCAAGGACAACGCGTCCGGTCACGGTCGCTCCGTTGCCACCAACAATGGAGCTGGGGTTCAGCTCGACTGAGAACTCCGTCGGTGAGACGGACACGGTGTCGCTGAGGTTTTGCCCAAGAACACTCGCCGTGATGGTGGCTGTGCCTGCACTGGCACGGGCGGCGGCGGTAACGCGGAACGTCGCCGTTGTAAAGCCCGGCTGGAACGTGACAGTCGATCCTGGCTCGTTGATGAAAGCCACTGTCGTATCACTCGACGACAGGCGGACTTGAAGGCCAGAATCGGGAGCACCCTTGTCCAAGGTGATCGTTCCAATCGCGGTCTGTCCTGCCTCCAGATTCTTCGGGTTGATCGACATGCTGAGCAGTCGGATGTCTAGGGGCTCAAGGATCAGGGTAGCAACCTTGGAGACACCTAGGAGCGATGCCGTCACCGTAACCGTACTTCGAGTCGAAACCGGCTTTGTTGGCACGTCGAAGTTGACGGAAGTCTGACCCGCCGGAACCGTTACAGTGGTGGTCGGAAACTCCACCATCGACGTGTCGCTCGAGGCGACTTGAACCGGGACCCCACCCGTCGGAGCCGGTGCCGCCAAAGTGATCCGCCCGACAGACTTATAGCCGCCCTGCACACCACTGGGAGCGATAGACAGTTGCTGAAGCCACGGGACAACCGTGAACTGCGTCGACCGAATATTGCCCGCAAAGTTGGCCACGAGCCCAACGTTTACGGCTTGTGTAACCGGCTTGGTGGTGATTGCGAAGTTGGCTTGGGTTGCCCCTGACGGGATGATCATCGAGATCTCTCCCGGGTTCGGAGAGCCGTTGAATGAAGCGACCGCCGGGTCACTCAAAGTCAGCTTCACGGTAACCCCCTCAAGAGGAGCCGGAGTATCCAGAACCACTGTTCCCGATACGGTGGCACCCAGACCACCAGGGACAACAGTCTTGTCGATCAAAAGGTTGCTGATGACCGGGAGGCCAAAGCGGAATCGCAGGACGTAGCCGTCACTTCGGGTGAGCGAGCCAACGAACTGAGGGAAATAAAACTTCCCGAACTGGAAGGGGACCCAACGACGAGCATACTCCCGCTGCTCGGGCAAGAAGCCCGGAACGCCACTGAGACTCCGCTCAGGAGAAGCCTTGAACGCTAGCGGCGTAATGAACCCGTTCGGAAATCCGCTGTTTGCGAGAACTTCCTTCGGATTCGGCAACGTGCCACCGCCTGTTGGGGGACGAGCCGGCACGCGATAGGCGAGCGACGTATCGATCCCACCGAAAACCCAGAGGTCTCCGATTTGATCCACATAAGGCCGATTAATCGTCTCATCCAGGTCTCCCCCAATGTACGACCCGTACATCAGGCTAACAAGATTGCCGTCGAGGACATTTAGCCAGCCGTCAAAGGTGGAAATATTGTCGACCGTGCTGTTGTTCGTCCAGGTGTACGTGCTCTTTAGGGCGTCGGACGTCGTCTGAACGGAACCCGCAATGTGCGCAATCGGTACGTCGGGATTCGGCGGTTCCTGATTTGGATCACCGTTTGGATCCGTGAACTGCGGAATGCTCTGGATGACCCCCGTAACGGCTACATTGCCGCGACCATCGACCGCGATTCCCCGCGGGATCACGATCTCCGGACGGTCCTGCCGGATCAAATTGTCGTTCGTTAACAGGCTCGTGCTCGCCAGCATAAGCGTGCCAGCCGCATTGAGCTTGGACACGGTCACGGTATCCCGCATTCTTTGACCAAAGGTCCCAATGGTCCTCGGGAAGTCAAAGGAACGCGAGAAGCCGAGAACATACGCGTTGCCCTCAGAGTCCGCAGCAACATCGTAACCGAAGTCGTCCTCAGAGCCACCGATGAGGGCAAGGTAGTTGGTGGTCCCTAGGGGATTCAGTTTGGCAACGTATGCGTCGGTGCCGCGGGCAAGTTGCCCGCCCTGGTAAACAGTTCCGCGAGACTGAAGGTTGCCGAACCCTGTGCCCGCCACAAAAATGTTTCCGGAACGATCCATCGCCATCCCCGTTAGGTCGGCGGTGCTGCTGGAGGCGTAGTAGTTGACCCACCGTAGCCATCGACTGGTACTGCTCAACTTTACGACCGCGAGGTCGTCGCCAGTCTGAGTGCCGAATGCCTTGCCCGAGCCCGTGAACGGACCACTGGTTCGAACGGCAAATACCATCTCATTGTCCGGGGCAATGGCAAAGCCTTTCGGCATGTCTAGGATTTCGCCCGACTGCGGTGCGTAGTAGGAGCCATAGACAGGCGAGAGGACGCCGCCCTGAAGGCGCTGAAAGCGGAAAAAGAAAAGATCCCGGTTCGTTTTCTTCGCAGGCTGAACTGGGTTACCAATGACTGGGAAGTCGAACGATTCGGTAACACCAAGGACCCAGATGTTTCTCCCCGTCGAATCGGAGGCAACGAAGAGTCCTTCGTCGTAGCCTGATCCCCCAAGGTAGGAGTTGTAATCAACTCCATAAGCATCGCCTCGGAAACGGGTGATGAACGCTGACCGCCCCCCCGGCTGCGACGTTTGATAGCCGCCCTGGATCGCTGGGAAAATGGTCGACTCCGTCCATCCGGTCATGAAAATGGCGCCATCCGGCTCCGACACGACCGAGTTGATCGCATCATGGTTGGCGTCACCACCGAAGTAGCTCCCGTAAACGAGTGGGTCGATAACCAACTCTTTCGACCGGTCGTAACGCCCGAGCGAAAACGCAACAGTGTCCGAGTCAACCAAACGGAACTTAGCATCGACGCGCTTTCTCTTTCCTCCGTCTACCTGGTAAACGAAAAGGTCAGCGTGCTTGATTTCCCCGTAGCTAGTCGCCATGACGAGATCGCCCTTTGCATCGATCTGCAGGCCCTTCGTTCCTGAGAAATCGAGGTTGATCTGTGAAGCGTCTGCTCCCGGTGCGACCATCAAGTCGTAGCGGGGGCGCTTGGCATCGAAGTAATGGCGGGCCGACACCCCTTTGTAGATGCCGTCGACACGAACCTCACCGAAGGTGCTGGCGTGGATACCCTTTGGGTTGGAGCGGGTGATGAAATCGGTCTTGACCGGCTTCTTATTCAGGCCCCGCAGGCTGGGTGTCCCGCCCGCCTTGGCGAACGACATCTTGATGACGTGGCCCTTGCGAAGGATGTCCTTACCCTTGAGCGTCGAGTGGTGATAGTCGAGCACCACCCCATCGCGGGTGACCCAGTAATCCAGGTTTTGGGACCTTGCGTGGAAAAGCGCCCGCCTGTCCCACTGGCCCTTGTTCTCGAGGAAGTTCCCCGAGAGCGCCGCCCGGCGCTGGTCCGCGAGGGCAGCCTTTTCGGCTTGTCCCTTTTTCGCGGTCTGAGAGCTTGGTCCAGGGTAAGCGGCCACGGCGGCGAGCGCAAGCGCCCCCACCAGCCCTCCCCGGAGCGAATGTCTATTTATTCCGAACAAAACTGAAACACCTCGGATGCGAGTATAGGACCCCGCCCTGTCAACGTCAAACGACCCGCATAATCGCGGGTTCTGACGCAACAAGGCCAGGTGATTATAGTCTAAATGCCCAACGTGCCTTACGGCATCTGGGTTATGGACGTATGAACCGATCCGAAAAATCGCTGTTCGCCCAAATATGTCAGGAAAAAAATTCCTTTACCCTGTCATTAGCTCTAGAGTGGCGCTGAACTCAGAGAGTTACTACTTGATGTAACCCCAGGGACGCCGCAACGGTAGATCGGCGTCGTTCAGGGGAAGCGGGCGCTCGATCAAGGAAGCGAGGATTTCCGAAGTATCGAGCTCTTCGTCGAGCAACGTGCCGATTACTTCCACGGCATCGTCCAGCCGAAGATGTCGGGCTAAAGCTCGGACAAAGCGGTAGCCCGCGATCTCGAAGTGCTCGATCCGCTGCAGGGCGGCCATGATGGCCGCATCCTGGGTCGGGCCAGAAGAACTGCCGTCCGCGACCCGGCCCGCTTCCTCTAACAGGATGCGTCCGCTTGCACACCCGCCGCCTTCAGGTTTGCTCTCGACCTGCTCCAAGAGGTCTGCCAGTTGGGGTCCGTGCTCCAGCGTCTGGTGGAGGTGCGTCGCGATGAGCCGCTGGAGCTTGACGTCGCCTGCTGCATGTAGCAGGCGGTCGAGCAATTGGATCGAGTCCCGCTCAATAGCGTGGAGGTCCTTGAGGCATATGACGTACAGTTCTTGGATCGATTCCAGCCCTGCTCGCATTCGGTTCTCCGCGGGCTTGGCGTCGAAAGCACCATCAAGAGCCCCAAGGCATCTCCATGGACTTACCGCATTTATACGAGGTTCCAGTCCAGGGTTCTGGACCATTGCATAAGAGCAGGGAGTCCAAGAATTAGGCACCGCGGAGGCTACTCATGGACCCTAACAAACAAAAGGAAACCCCGCAGTACGTCGTGCTGATCTCCACGCTCCTAGCCGGAGACGAGATCTACAGCCGGGGCGACGTGGTGGGACCGGACGAACTCGGCGACCAGCTCGACTTCGTGCTGAAGGCTGGGTTCGTCCGCCGCACCGAAATGGAAGCGCTCGCCGCAAGCTAGCGCTTGCGGCGGACGAGCGTGTAGTGCGCGAAAAGGTCCTTCTTCAAATCCATCGGCCTCGCCCCTTGGTCCCACCCTAGCGCATGGGCCATCTGGTGCGCCGCCTCGTTATCGTCGACGTCGAACGACAGGACTTCGAAACCGCTCTTCTCAAACTGCTCTTTGCTGAAGGGGCTCCGGCCGTCCGCCCATGGGATGTACGGCTTGTCCACCGGGTTCTGCGCGGGCGATAGGTTGTAGATCAAGAAGTATCCGCCCGGTTTGAGCATCCGCTTGACCGCCGCCAGAAAGCCCTCGTCGCTCACTCCCAAGTCGATCAGTTGCCGCTTGTCCACCGGGCGCTCGGGGTGGATGTACCCCCGCTTCAGGGTGTTCTTCGAGAGGAAGACGTCGTAGCCACCTCCGACTTCCTTGACGACCTTGGCATCCGACGGAAAGTATCCGGTCAATACTCGGACCGAGCCTCGGCCGTACCGCCCTTGGTCGGAGTTATGCGAGTAAAGGGTGGTAAGGAAGGGATCAACATCAATTCCCGTCGCCTGCGCTCCCGCGAGGGCGGCGAGGCGAAGATGCCCGATCCCTCCGTATCCGAAGTCGAACAGCCGCTTTCCTTTCAGCGTTGAGAGGCCTGCTCGTCCCAACAGATCAACGGCACGACTATAGGCGATCGGCGACCCGTACTTGGTGTTGTAGTACAGTTCGCCGGTCACCGGGACCTCTCGATAGTCCATCGCCAGTGACGGAATCAGCTTTTGCTGGTCGATCTCGCTCAGCCACGTGCCTCGCTTCTTGTGCCGGAAAAGCTTCCGCGGGGTTGGCTCCGAAAGCGCTGCCGTCTGCGACAACCAGTCGGTAGCCACGGCGGATGTGACCAAAGGCCGAACGGAGGCTGCCTGGGCGCGGATAGTGTCGGTGGCGGTAGGCGCAAGAAGGGCGAGAGTAAGGGCGGAAAGCATGGCGATCCTAACTACCCTCGCCCGAGTCGGTTTCGGTTCCCGTCTTTAGTAAGATTCCGTCACGACGTCGACGCGGCTGGCCTTCATGTAAAGCTTCGTGTTCCCTACGTTAGCCCATTCCTCGTCGGTCAGGCCCCACTTCTTCGTCTCCTCGCGTGAGGGCATAGGGCGGATCTCGCCGCCGATGCGGACGATCTGTTCCGGGCGGACGATCAGGTCCCATTCACCTTTGGCCCCGGGAGCCGTCGGCTCATCCATCCGCACCAACAGGCTGTCCGTTGCCGTGTCGCCAATGGTGAAGAGCTTGTCGCCAGGCACCGTCTGGACCAACGCGTCGGTGACCCGAATCCACTTTCCTTCGTAGAGCGACGCGTCCGTGTCCTTGACCACGGCGGCAAAGTCGCGGCCGTCTTGCGCTTCGGTGTCCGTGACCACGATCTTCTGGGCCCGCATAGTAGCGGTGCCGTTGGGCCCAATCGTGTCACCCACGATCACCACCGTCCGACGCGCCTGTCTCTTCTCCACGGCGCGCGGAACCATGTAGTACACCGCGGCGATGATGGCAATGCCCGTCAGCAACGCCCCGATCGCCGCGATATTGATTCGCCGCCGGTCCCGATTGTCACCCTCTAAAGGAATCCTCACATCTCTATCGTCAGCCATAGTTCTCCTCGTTTAAGAAATTGGACCTGACGAGGTCGGGGAGGTTCCTGAGCGGCCTTAGTGGGTGTCTTTGTCCGCTTTCGAGCTGGTCCGCTTCAGGTCCGCGTCGAAGCTGTCCGGTCCCTTCGCATCCTCGTGCACACCGGGCCGGTCCACGTTCTGCCGAGGGTCGGGCGTGCCCTCGCGCATACGGTCGTTCTTCTTGTTCTTGTCTTCGCCGTCCTTCTTCTGTCGCTTAACCTCTGACACGCTTGTACGACTGGCTGCCGCCATAGAGGGTTGCTTGCCACCGGCCAGCTGACTACAAGCCACCGACGGCAAGGCGGTGCCGAGCGGCCGCTGCCGCCGAGAGCGCTTCCTGAAGCGCCCGGGCCTCCGGCTCCGGTAGATCAACGATCGTCACTTGTGAATTTCCCGACGCGCTTGCCGACACGAGAGTGAGGTCGGTGAGCCCGAACCTTCGCTGGAACGGTGTTTGGTTCAGGCCCGACCACTGGATCCGGTCCTCGGGCAGAACGCCGATCTTCCGCTTCCAGATCCCGGCCCGAGCCAGCACGAAACCGCCTGACCGAGCGTAGCCCAGCACCGCGTACCGCAACAGCGCCGCCCGCCAACATCCCAAAAGGGCGACTGGAGTTGTGGCGAAGATCCATGGACCGAGGAAAAGCTCGGCTCCTCCGAGCAGAATGGCGGTGAAGACGATGTAACGGACAAAGCCCCGGCGTATGGTCAGTCTACTGACGGGATTCCACCGGACCTCATCGAGAGCGAGGCTCGGAAACACGAGGCGCAGAAACTCGCCCGCCCGCACTCGCTCCAGCAGGGGACACAGTTGCGCCGAGCCCCCTGCCTGTTTGTCCTGGTAGGAGCCCGCCGAATCGGCGTAGATGTGGCAGTAGCCGAGCCGTCGCTGAAGAATAGGCTCTTCTACCCGGACTGACTGGATACGTCGGATCGGCAAAGCCGCCTGAAGCTGGGTCATCAGGCCGTGACGTAGCCGGAGAAGTCCGTTCTCCGAACGCAACGTGAAATCGAAGTAAGCGAGAAAGGTCGATGCAATGGAAAGGATCCATCCTGCCGTGAAGAGTGCGAGGATGGCCACCCCCGCCACAAGCGCTAGGACCGCCGGCGATAAGGCACTGACGGAAGGTAGCTTCAAGACTCGGACAAGCAGTTTGCTGACCCCCTCGTTCGCCCAGTTCAGCAGACCGAAGAAGAAGAGCACAATGGTCCCGGCCTTGTTTTGGGTGGCTCCCGCGACCAAGAGCTGCAGGGGAGTCGCGTGGTACGCCGGAACGTCCTGGACCATCTCTGGAGTCGGCTCGGCCGCAAGCCCGCGCAGAGCATGGGCCACCCGTTCCGCTTCCGCATCCCCCACGACTGACAGTTCCGCCTCCGCCCCTGCACCCGACGCCGTTTCGATCTGCAAGGAGCAGACCCGGAGCAGGCGGTGCAAGAGGTTCCGCTTGACCGTGACGTTCTGGATCCGCTCAAGCGGGATGGAGCGGGTCTGCCGAAAGACCATGCCCGAGCGCATCACGAACGCGTCCGGCCCGATCTCGTACCGCACGGTGAGGTAGCGGAAGACTGCGGGCAGAAGGGCCAAAACGCCTAGGAGGGCAACGGCCAACTCCAAGCCGTTGCCCTCCTTGCCGGTCAGCATTGCCCAGAGGAAAGCGACCAGGGCGAGAAGGATCGTCTTTCCTTGCTCCACCGCGACGACCAGAATCGTGGCCGGGTGCAGCCGATGCTTAGTAGTCTCAGGCGTCGACATCACGGCCCTCGAAGATCGCCTCGCGCAAGGCCTCCGCCCTTTCGGGGGTCAACCCGGGAATCGAGCCGACCGAGCCCAGCGCGCCCGCAGCGTAGATGCTGACCTGCACCAGACCGAACCGCCGGTCGAGCGGCCCCGAGTTGATATCGATGTGCTGGACTCGCCCTCGGGCGACGCACCGACGACTTCGCCAAAAGACCCCGTGGCTCAACACAAGGTCGTGCTCCCGCAGGGCATAAGTCCACGCGTCGTACTGCCGCTTCGCCATCCGCCAAGACAGCACGAGTAGGAGTAAGCAGACGAGGGGAGCGATCAGGGGGAACCGGAAGGCCCAAACGTCGCCGTCGTTCACGATCGCGTACTCGATCACGCTGAGCACGATCGCACTGATGGTCCACCCGATAAGGTTGCTGTACTGCCAAACCCGCTTGATCGCCGGGTGAAGCGACTGCGGAGCTCCGTCCTCGATAACCGGCCGAGACGGTGCCTCTAACTCACTCTCCACGACGGAATGTTACGCAGAGTCAAGCTCAGAGGTTGCCCCCGTTCGCCTAGAACAACCAAGGAACGAAGCTCAGCACCATTAAGCCTAGTCCAAGCGGAAGACACCCGAACTTCCGGCCGCTCTTCGCCGAGATCTCGATGTGCCCGCTCGGCGTTTCGTGTCGCGAAACAACGTCCGCCGTGATGCCCTTATCCTGGAGGGTCCGCAAGGTCGACAGGAGCTTCTGGAGGTCGGCCTCGCTCGTTCGGCTTTTGATCTGGATCTCCATCAGGAGCCGCTCTAGTTCGAGGCCGTGCATTGCCGCGATCTTGTGGAGCTCCGACTGCTCGTCCTTCGTGAAGAACTGGTCCATGTTCCGGAGCACGTACTCCGGGTAGGAGACGTCGCCCGCCTTGAACCGGGTCTCGAGCTCGAGGTCGCTCCATTTGGCGAGGATGCCGTGGTCGTCGGGCGGAAGGTCTTCCTGACTCATCGATCTTTTCCTAGGTTGTACGATCTTCAACGTGATACGTGCCGTCGGTAGTTCGAACACGGCGGTGATCTGGAGCGGAATCCGAATTTCTCGGCGGATTTTTTGGAGGAACTTGACCCGGACGAGGAAGTCCGCCGCCTGCTCCACCAAAAGCCGACGCTCCGCTTCGCGAATCATCCGCTGGTAAACGGCGGCGTCCCCTGTGCTGATCCAAGCCTGCGTCTCCAGCAATCCCGGAGGCAGCTCGATCGCGAGTTGGGCTTCGATCACCTCGAACATCCGCTCCGACACGAGCTTAAGGTCTTCGTCGGCGGAGACGTTGAAAACCATCCGAGTCTGCCGGAGCCGCCGAAGCGTCTCCTCGCGAAGGATGCGCACCAACTCGAACTTGGTGTCCCCTTCGACGTACATGGGCACGATCTCCAGCAGGCGAAGGACCGTCTGGCCCACGTGCCGGACCCGTCCGTCCTGCCAACTGGCGATCGTGCGCTTAGCGTAGGCGTAAGCGCCTTCCCCGTAGCGCATGCGGTAGGTCTGCAATATCCGCTCCACGTCGTCGGGGTGCATGCTGAGGAAGATGCGGGTCACCCGCTCGGCGAACGACCCGTAGCTTCCCCGGTCGAAGTTCGCCTTGCCCACCTCCAGACGAGGGGGCCCCTGCTCGCTCCAGCGAACTTTGAACGGACGACGAAACCTCCGGGTGAATGGCGGCATGCGCGACTTTTGGGCGGAGCAGAGCCGCCACTCACCAGACGGGATTAGTAGGTGTTAGGATTCACGACCGGCGGCTTTGCCGCATTGGCAGCGTTCGCTGCGGCAATGGCCCGCCGCGCGAGCAGCAGGATCGGCACCCACAGCGGACTGAACACCGCCAGCCAGATAAACATCACGGCGAAAGCCCGGGCAATTGACACCAGTCCGGTAGTCGCCTGAGCCCAACTTTGGGAAAGCCAGTCCGGATCGGCCGGGGGTGCGCTCAGCACCGCGTCCTGCTCAAGGGTCAACTGGATCGTGGACATCGCCGCCTGACCCGCCAGAGCCTTTCGCATCGCGGCGATCCGCTCGATGTTCGTACGGACTTCGGTGAGCTTGTCCTGCAGCGTGATCACGCTGTCCAGCGAGCGACTCTGCTTGAGGAGGCCCCGATAGGTCTCCTCTTGGGCCGCCAGCGTCTTGAGCTGCGCCTCGTAGTCCACGAGCTGCCCCGTCACGTCCTCCGACGAAACCGTCTTGCTTAGCCTCGTGCCCAATCCTTCAAACCGCTGCATGCTCGGGTCGAACGCCTCGACTGGCACCCGCAGGGTCATCGTAATCTTCGGATGGTCGGACGCTAGGTCGGTGCTGTTGGCACTGTCAAGATAACCGCCCACCTCGGCGGCGATACTCCCGACGGTGCGCTCCGCCTTCTCAACGTCCTTCACGCGCACGCGAAGCTCGGCCTGGCGCACGACGGCCCGCTGCTTGACCATTGCCGCCGGCTTGAAGCCGGAGCGACCGGGTGGAGACGACGGAGCGGCCGTCAGGCTGGCCGAGTCCGCCGCCATTCCACCTTCAGCCGACGCCTCACTCGCCTGCGACATCGCTTTGGCCGTCTCGGCTGAGTCCGCTGCGTACCTCTCGCCACTGCTACAACCGGAAAGCATCGTCGCCAACAACGCTAGTCCAAAAATCTGAAACTTCATCTGGCACCTCCTGAGTGCTCGATCAGGTGGTGGCTCGCCGCCAGAGAACCGTTCAAAGAAAATGAAGAGGCACCGGAGAATTCTCTCCGGTGCCTCTTCACATTTAGCCGGTCGCTCAGCGTGCGGAGCGAGTGCTCGTCGCGTTGGCCGAACCCGGCGTTCCTTGGAAAGCGGGCGCGTTCGTGTTTCCATGCCCCGGCAGCGCCGTGGTGTTGTAATCGCCGGGGTTCAACCCCGTACCCTTCATCGGCTGGTCGTAAGTCGGGTCCAGCTTTCCGGTAGGGGTGGAGCGAGCGCCTTCGTTGTACTGCACCTGCGGCTTCAGGCCGCCGGTCGCGTCGGCCACGCCACCCCAGGCGTACTCGTCGCCCTTCCAGGTGCCCGGCGGGTTCGGGGTCGTAGCGGACTCATAGCTTTCCCAGCTCTTGATCCGGCAACCGCCGATCGCAAAAGCCAAGACGGCAAGACCCGCGAACTTCAGCAACTCGTTACGCATCGACATTCAGGTTACCCAGGGGAAAGGTCTTTAGGTCGTCAGGTCTTTACGTCGTTAGGGGGAGATTCCGATCCTAAAGACCAAACGACCTAACGACCTAGGGACCCTCAGTACGCGACGCTGACTGGCTGCTCCTCGCCCGTCTCGCTGCTCTTATAGATCGCATCGAAGATGGCGTTGAGGATCAGGCCGTTCTCGCCCGGCACCGGCGACGGCTTGCCGTCGATGATCGCCTTCACGAATGCCTCGACCTCGGCCGAGTGCGCGGATTCGACGTGGGGGATGTTGCCCGGCCGGATGTCCATGAGCTGCTTGTTCTGCTCAGTGAAGATCTGCAGCGCGTCGTTCCCGCCTGCGTAAGGCTTCACGATTGCACCCGCCTTGGTTCCGTAGAGCTGGGTCTCGAACGGATCCGGGCCATTGCCCATGAAGGAGCTCTCCAGCGAGACCACCGCTCCGTTCTCGAACTTGATCAGGCCGACGGCGAAGTCTTCCACCGTGAACTTGGTGCGGTCGTAGTCGCCCCACGAGTTCCACAGGTCGGGGTTGGTGCCCAGCTGGTTCCATGTCTTACCGCTGGCGCTCACCGGCTTCGGATAGCCCATGAGGAAGAGGGTCAGGTCGAGGATGTGGACGCCGATGTCGATCAGTGGACCACCGCCCTGCAGCTCCTTGTTGATGAAGACGCCCCACCCGGGCACGCCCCGCCGTCGGAGCGCCTGGGCGCGGGCGAAGTAGATGTCGCCCATGTTGCCCGCGTCGATGTACTCCTTCATCCAGCGGGACGGACCGTTGAACCGGCTCTGGAGGCCGACCTGAAGGATCTTTCCGCTATCGCGGGCGGCGGCGCACATTTCGCGGCACTCGTCCGCGTTCATGCCCAGGGGCTTCTCGCAGAGGACGTGGACCCCGGCCTTCAGCGCGTCGATCGTGGGCTCCTTGTGGAACTTGTTCGGCGTCGCGACCGACACCGCGTCAAGCTCCTCCGTGGCGAGCATCTTCGCGTAGTCGGTGTACGTCTTCTCGACGCTGAACTTCTCCGCCGCCGCCTTCGCCGTCGCCTCGTTCACGTCGCACGTCGCCACGATCTCGCAGAGATCAGGGATGGCCGCGTAGCCCCGCATGTGGCAGCTCTGGGCGATGCCGCCGCTCCCGATGATTCCGATTCTAAGCTTCTTAGCCATGGTTATCCGTCTGCCCCTCCTAGCTGGGCGCCCGGAAGCATACTCTGAAACTCACCGAGCCCCGGCAATAGCCAGGGCAACCGCAGGAGATGTCGGATTAACCTTGCGACTTCTGCTGATTCTCGGTGGCTGAGACGTTCAAATCTTGAGCGTCTTCCACCTCTTCCGCAATTTCTTCATCCTCTTCCGTGATCGGCCTGGCGTTCTTAATCGCGACCGCCGTCCCGACGATCGCCAACGTCAGAAGTACTCCCCAAAAGATGGGGGTAGGCATGTGGGGCACCTGTGGCGAGTAGGTGTGGCCCGCGAGGAACGCGAGCTTGACCCCGACCCAGCCGACCAATAGGTAAGCGACGTGATCGAGTACCGGATATCGCTCCAAAACCCGAACGAACACACCCGCCGCGAAGCGGAGGAGAATGATGCCGATGATCGCGCCGAAGTAGACGACCCACAGCTTGTTCGGCTTGTTGTCGATGAATGTGACTCCGGCGAGCACGGAATCGATAGCGAAGGCGATGTCCGTCATCTCCACCGCGATAACCGTCTGCCAGAACCCCGCACCGACCGGCTTCACGTTCTCGTCGCCCTTCTTTGAGTGGGCGATGAAATGCTTGATCGGCAGGATCAGCAGGTACGCCGCACCGATAGCCTGAAGCCACCACTGGCGAAGCACGACCGCCGCGAATAGGATCGCCACCAACCGGAACACGAATGCTCCGCCAAGGCCGTAGAGCAGGGCCTTCTTCTGCAGGTCCTTGGGCAGGTGCCGCACCATGATCGCGAGCACCAGCGCGTTGTCCGCCGAAAGGAGGGCCTCGAGAACGACGAGGGCGGCGACTCCGGCGAGGTCCGATGTGTGGAATGTCTGACCGAACATAGGGCGTATTGCGAACGTACAGGCAAGCGGGTGGAGCCCGGCGCGCTATTCTGCCACAATCTCCACCCGGAGCAACTCGCTCCAGGAGAACACGATGCCGACTTACGTATACGAGTGCAGCAGCTGCAACAGCACCTTCGAAGTCGAGCAGCGCATCACCGAGAGCGCTCTCGACACGTGCACCTGCGGTTCGACGGGAACCGTTAAGAGATTGATCCAGCCGATCGCCGTGATGTTCAAGGGCTCCGGCTTCCACATCAACGACTACTCAGGCGCAGGATCCGCCCCCGCAAAGTCCGAGGGAACGGAAGCCAAACCCGAAGCCCCCGCCGCCTGTTCAGGCGAGCCTAAGTCGTGCGCTGCCTGCGCGCCAGCCGCGACCGAGTAGGAGGGTTGAGGGTTGAGGGTTGAGGGTTGAGGGTTGAGGGTTGAGGGTTGAGGGTTGAGGGTTGAGCTCTGACGAAGGCTAGAACCTCCTCAACGCTGAATGCTCAACCCTCACCACTTAGTGCTTAAAGCTCAACCCTCACCGCGTTCACCGCTTCGCCGCGTTGGCGGCCACGAACGCGGCCAGCTCTTCCGGCTTCGTCGGAATCGAGAGCTCGCCGCTCTTGATCCGCTCGGCCACGGCCTCGATCTTGGCCAGGTTGTCGGTTCCGATCTTGTCCTTCGTGTTCTTGAAGTCGGTCAGGCCTACTCCGTTCGCCTTCAGGTCGTACGCCTTCGTGCCGCCAGCGAACTTCCCTTCCTTGATGTCCTTGATTGTCGAATAGACCGCCTCGTCGACCCGCTTGACCATCGAGGTCAAGACAAATCCGGGCGCTTGGTCATCCTGATTGCTGTCCACTCCGATCGCAAGCTTGTTGTTCTCTTTGGCCGCTTGGATCACGCCGAGGCCGCACCGGCCCGCCGCGTGGTAGACCACATCGGCCCCCGAGTCGAACAGGACGTCGGCCGCGGCCTTCCCCGTACTCGTGTCGTCCCAGCTCTCCGTGTACTTCGCCGGAAGCAGTTGGACGGACGGATCCGCCATCTTCGCGCCGGCGGCGTAGCCTGTCTCGAACTTCTTGATCAGCGGGATGTTCATGCCGCCTACGAACCCGATTTTCTTCGTCTTCGAGGCGAGGGCTGCCGCGTAGCCGGCGAGGAAGCTTCCCTGCTCTTCCGAGAACACGAGCGATCGGACGTTCGGCTGCTCGATCACCGCGTCGACGGATGCGAACTTAATGTTGGGGTACTTCGGCGCCACCGTTTCCAAGGCGTTTTTCATCGTGATACCCACCGCGAGCACGAGGTCCGCTCCCTCGTCCGCGAGGGCCGACAGGTTCGCCTCATAGTCCTTTTCGCTCTTGCTATCCACCGGACGGTCGACGATGTTGAACTCCTTCTTCGCCCGCTCGATCCCCGCGTACGCGCTGTCGTTGAACGACTTGTCGCCCCGCCCGCCCGCGTCGAACACGATGCCGACGGTGAGTTGCTTGCCACCCGTCGCTCCGCCTCCGGTCGACGAGGCGGCCGTTCCACTGCTCCCGCTACCGCCGTTGCAGCCCGCCACTGCCACTGCCGCGAACAACCAACCAAGCTTGACGATCTTCAAAGTCCCTGAGTCCTCCAGTCGACCCCGCCGCGGGGTAAACTTGCGCCATTATGGCGCAAGGAGTGCCAAGCGCACCGCGCCCCGACCGCTACGTGCCGAAGGGAGCCCCGAGGCAAAGACGAGGAGACCGCCGTTTGATCACCTGCCAACTCACCAAGCTCGAGACCGCGCTAGACCAGATTAAGAAGTCGTACCCCAAGCTCATGCCGGCGGACGCCGCGCTGTTAGCGTCGGCCCTTACCCTGACGGGTCGCCACGCTATCGCCCTCTACGAAGGCGAGCAGTACAGCTGGCCCGAGGACTACGAAGGACTCACGAACGCGATGGTCGGCCAGCTCAAGATGGTGAACGAGGCTATCGAAGCGAACGCGCCGAAGCGCGCTGCCAAGTCCACCGTCGAGGAAGAGCCCGTCATCGTCACCGTCGGCCTCATGCCCAACTACTCCGCCGGCGAGAAGCTCCTTGCTGAGCGCGACGACCTGAAGACCCTCCTCAGCGACGTCCTCCAAGAAGGCGTCGAGTTCGCCTACGCGCCGACGGACATCGGCTGGCAGTGGGCTCTCGACCGCGCCAACTGGAACACCATCAGCGCTTCCGAGATTAGCCGCCGCGTGAAGATCAAGGCGAGCTTCACCGAAGGCGCCGTCGGAATCGAAATGGGAGTCGGCGGCACGAAGAAGCGGGCCAGCCGTGCGAAGGCGACCGCCGAGGTCGTGGCCGACGCTCCGGACGCCGACGCTGACGGCGAATAGCCGCCTAGCCGGGTGAGCCGCCTCCAAGAGTTCCTCCAAGGGCGGTTCGCCCGCGACAAGATCGTCTTCTCCGGCAACCGCCGGAGAATGACGAGCGTTACCGTCCGCGGCGACCAGATGGCCGAAGAGTTGGACGGCATCTGCGTTCGCGCCAAGTACCTAGCCGACGCCACCCTGCGCAGCACCCAGGCGCTCGTATGGGTTGTGGAGCCAAATCCAGAAGTCACAGAGCGCGCCCGCAGCCTTTGCCCGCAGATCCTGGATGTGATCAACCCGGCCTACGAACCCGAGCGGCGAGAGGCCTTCAACGCCCGCTGCCGTTCGTTCCGCTACCTGTTACTCAACACTGAGCGGAGCCTTGACTACATCGGACTGCCCCCGGAGCCAGGCTGGCGGAGTTGGGTAGTCCCCCACCACCATTGCAACGCAAGCGGATACCTGCTGCCCCAGGATCGGGTCGAACGGCCCCGGGTTGTTGGGTACGTGGGGCAGCCGGAGCACCTTCACGACTTTGAGGAGATCGAGACAGCGGTGCGTAAGATGGGCGTCGAGTTCCTGAACGCCGCCACCACGGACCTCACGGCCTACCAAAGCATCGATATCGGCATCGCCTGGACGCGCCGCGATTCGCTCCGCGACGACACCCGCAGCAACATCAAGCTCACCAACTTCGCCGCCCACGGTATTCCCAGCGTCGTTTGCCCTTACGACAGCTATGAAGAGGTCGATCGACGGCTGGGTGGCGGGGCCTGCCTGATCCGTGACTCCCTATCAGACTTTATCGCTGGCATCGCCGATCTGATCGAGGACAGAGACCTTCGGCGTTCCGTCCACCATCAGGCGGCCCCCGCCCTCCAGATTTACTCCCGAAAGGAGATCGGCGAACAGTACCGGCAGATCGTCGCCGAGGTCCAGACCGACTTTAGCCGATCCCTTTAAAGGTCTTCAGGATTCGCCGCTGGACCGAACGCTGGAGCTTGTGGTGCGGCGGCATGTAACCGAACGGGTGCCGGTCCTCGTACTTCTCCAGCCACTCCAGCTTCGCCAGCTCTCGCCAGTAGGCGGTGTGCAGGACGTACTTCGCCGCGTGTAGGATGTCCGGTCGGATGTACCGTAACCCGTCGGGGGCGTGCTTTAAGAAGCCGCACCGGCCCCGGTAGACGTCCATGTCCAACCGCCCGACGAGGCCCACGGGCGTGTTCATGAAGTCGCTCGTGTTCGGGAGGATACGCCCTGCCCCGGTTCTCGCCAAGGCGATGGCCACGCAAGGCTCGTCGGGGACGGTGCCCCGAAACCGCTCCAGCCCCGTCGCGTCGTAATCGGCGGAGATCCGAAGCGCTTCCTCGATCACCCTCTCGGTAGCGACAGTTCGCGAGTAGTACATCAAACCGCCGTTGAACTTTGGCAACGCATCGAGACCGAGCTCCGGCAACTTCTCCTCCAGCCACCCGTACCAGTGGCCGTCCCGTACCCACTGACCCTGCACGGCAAAATCGGCCCCGGCCGCGTGCTGCCAGAACCGGTCGAGGCGGCGAAAGGCCAGGCTGTCCGAATCGATGAAGACCACCTCGTCTGCGTCGGTCGCCTCCAACGCATAGAGCTTCAGAAGGTAGGTCGGCACCCCTTGCGGCGGCCGGACCACGGTGTCGAAGTTCCGAGGGAGCGCCGGATGCTCGACGTCGGTCATCAACACCCTTGGCGTCGTGTCGCCGATGAGCTTTAGCGACCGGCCCAAGCCCAGGGCCTGCTCGATGTACTTAGGAGCTCCGGTGGCGACCGTGAAGACGATCCTCTTCATCAGCTAGAGCTTCCGCATGACGTTCTTCAGATAGCGCCGCTGGATCGAGCGCTCCAGCTTGTGGAGGGGCGAGATGTAGCCGGCGGGGTGCTTCTCCGCGTACTTCTCCAGCTCCGCCAGCCTCGCGAGCTGACGCCAGTAGATGAAGAAGTTGATGTAGCGCGAAGCGTGGAAGATCGTCGGCTCGACGTAGCGCACGCCGTACCGCCGGCAGAGAAAGCCGCACTCCCCCTTCATCACGTCCATGCGGAGCTTTCCGATGAGGCCCGTCGCGCTGTTCTGGAAGTCGCACTCGTCCGGCAGCACGTGCCCCTTCCCTGTCTGCGCCATGGCCAGACCGATACACGGCTCATCTGGGATAAGGGGGTCGTCGCGGCGGAAGCCCAGTTCTTGCGACCGCCTTCCGTAGTCGAAAACGGTCTGGATGAACTCCATGCATTCGGGCGTCCGCTCGTAGTAGATCATCCCGCCGTTGAACTGGACGAGGTGGTCGACTCCGTTGCGGCGACAGTGCTCGGCCACGTCCCCGTACCAGTTGCCATTCGAAATGCGGACCCCTTGGACGCTGAGCCCCTTGCCATGGCAGGCCTCGAAGATCGGGTCGAGCCGCTTGAAGGCGAGGCAGTCGCCGTCGATGAACAGGACCTGGTCCGCGTCGGTCCGTTCGAGCGCGGTGAGCTTGGAGAAAAAGATCCATTCGATGGGGTCCTTCGCCGGGAGGACCTCGTCGAAGCTGCGCTCCCATGGGTAGTCCGGCATGTCCGTCACCACCACTCGGTGCGTCGTATCCCCGATCAGCTTGAGGGACCGCCCGAGGCCCAGCGCGCACTCCGCGAACTTGGGCTTCCCCACCGCGAGCGTGTAGACGATCCGCTTCATCCGCCGCGAAGTGTACCGAGGAGGGGTTTGCGGTAAGCGGTTGGCCGTTGGCCGCCAACGCCACCTCCCGAATCTCCTTTCGTATAGCCGCCAACCGCTGACCGCCGACCTCCCCCATTGTTCAACTTTTTCTCGACTTTGTTCCCGTTTACCCTTGCCTGTCCGGAAAAGTCGCTGTAACCTATATGCAGCACCCCCGCTCGCCATGCTGTGACGAGACACGGGTTCTGGAGGCATCTTATGGCCCTGGCGCCACTCCTTCCCCCGACAAAGACAGCTGGATCACGTCCCCCAATCCTTCCGCCGGTAATGACCACCTTCGATGGCAGTCCCGGTGACGAGGGAGATTCTGCCCACCAACTCGTAGCTGACGGTGTCTACCGCCTTCTGCGCACCATCCCGGCGACCCCCGACGACCGCCTGCACATCTTGGTCAGCCTACTGGCGGCCCGCAAGGCTTGGCTTGAGCGAGAGGTCTCTATGGAGAGGCTTTTCAACTCACCAAAGCTTCCCCCTTCGACCTTCAATTACCTGATGGTCGATTCGCTTCTGGAGCCCGAGAACGAGGTGGTCTCAACGTACCTCTTGCTGATCAACGCCCTTGAGGAAGGGATCGCAAAGGTCGAAAGAAAGATCCGCGAGAAGAACATCCCCTCGTTCGCGTCTGATCTTGCGTGAGCTTGCAAAACGAACCCCAGGCGGTCCGCGCCGAGATCCGACGGCTGAAAGTCAAGCAGCAGAACACGTTGGACCCCGACATTCGGGCCGCCCTGGCGCTCAAAATCGAGCAACTTCAGGCGACCCTTCCACCTGACCCCGTCGTCGATCCCCCGGCCGATCCAGTTCCCGTTACCGAGCCCACCCCGGCAACTCAACCGGCGCCGGAAGAGGCTCCCGTCGAGGAACCGGCTCCGCCTGCCGCCACCCCTGAACAGCTCGCCCAAGCCGACAACTTGGTCCGGCAAGCCCGCGTGGAGAAAATGCGGGGCAACCGCCAGCGCTCGACGGAGTTGCTCCAACAAGCCGCCGCCGCCGCTCCTGGCGCTCCAGCCCTATTGGAAGCCCTCGGAGACGACCTGATGGACCGCCGTCAGATCAAGGACGCCCGAGATGCTTACGCCAAAGCTCTGAAGCTCGACCCGAAGAACGTGGGTCTGGAGCGGAAGTACGCCGAGCTCGTCCTTCGACTCTCGGGGATGGGTTCGATCGAAGACCAGCTCCGGATGAACCTCAGCGACTCGCCGTTACTATCGCCCGGCGAGACTTTGGCCAGCGCTCGTTCCGCTACCCTACTGTCGTTCTTCGTCCCCGGTGCCGGTCAGTTCGTCCTTGGGCAGAACACGAAAGGCGCTTTCATCCTAGGTGGCTGGCTGCTGATGGTCTTCTGGATCTTTCTCCTGCGCGAAGACCTCAAGGGCCTCCTCGCGATGGTCGGCATCCCGAGCGCCAGCGGACCCTCCCGGCCCGGAAGCCTCCTCGTGATGGTGCCGATCTTCGCGGCGGCCGCCCTTCACTTGGCGTCCCTGTTCATGTGCGCGTCGCTAGCCAAAGCCGCCAATCCGGCGCGTCGAGCGAACCACCCGGTGCCGCCCGTCGATAAGCCGTTCTAACGAACGATTAGGCCTGACCGCGAGCGGCGCGAAGCTCTCGCACCAGTTCTTGCTGGCTGGCGGTGGCCGTCAGGTCGCTCCGAGTTCGCTCAATCACGGCCCGCAGGGCGTCGCAGGTGCGGCGAAGGCCGCCGGTCATGGAGTCGGCGTAGTCGAAGGTGATCAGGTCCTCGTAGATCGTTTCCATCTGGGCCAGGATCTGCTCCGCCTGCTCCAGATTCCCTCGCCGCATCTCGTCGAGGGCGAATCGCCGGACCTCGCTGGCCGCCTCTCCCATTCCGTTGAGGTAGCTCATGACCTGCGCCCCAAGCTCCCGCGCCGTCGGATAGGGCTGGCCGTGAACAATCGCCAATACGGCTGCCGCCTCGACCATCTCCTTTTCCGTGTCGTGCAGGTACGCCGGGTTCAGCTCGGGAAACGGCTTTAGGATCGCTCGCGCCTGCTCCGCTACCGCCTTTGCCTCTTCGAGTAGCCGCTGCGCCTCGTCGAACTGGTGCCGGTGGACGTGGCGAATCGACTTGGCCGCGAGCTGCCCCAGCTTTCGGCACTGCACGAGGGCCGCCTCCCGCGCTTCGTGCATCCCTTGCGCCCGGTCCTTCAGGTCTCCGACGATCTCTTCCCAGTTACTGCTCAAATCTGCCCCTTCTCACTAAAGCTATGGTATCGGCGCTCCCCGATGATCACATGGTCAAGGACCGGAATGTCCAACATCTTGCCGATCTCGACCAACCGCAACGTCACGTCGAAGTCCTCTGGACTTGGAGTCGGGTCGCCACTTGGATGATTGTGCGCCACGATAAGTGCGGAAGCGCCGTCGCGAATCGCCTCCCGGAACACTTCGCGAGCCCCGACGATGCTCATCGACAGGGTGCCGATGTGGACAGAAGACACCCTCATCACTTGGTTCTTCGCATCCAGCAGGATCACGATGAAGTGCTCCCGCTTTTCGAACCGCAGGTGGTCCAGCAGGGCCATCACCGCACCGGGAGCGAGGATCTCGTCCATCGGCCCCTTCCCCGCCGTGTTCGTCCTTCGCCCCACTTCCATCAGGGCCTGCGCCCTTAGAAGTTCGAAGTCTTCCAAACCAGTAGCAGCCCCGATATCGGCGGGGGAGGCTTCGGAAAGTCCGCGGAGGCTTCCGAACCTCATCAGCATCTTTCGCATCAGGCCCTCGTTCAGCGGCACGTCTTCTTCGCGGCGGGCAAATCCAATGGCGAGAAGGTCGACGATTGAGGCAGCACGGACGCCGACCGAGCGGACGCGCTGCACGAGCGTGTCTGGCGTGGGGGGCACGGGTGCAAGTATGGCAGTCTCGTCGGCCAACGGGTTCCTCCGCTTCAGAACGGACAAAAGAGTAGCAGAACTCGCCATCAGTAGCCGCCAGTCCTGCCGCTCAGCGGCCACATCCTAGACCATTCGTAGCGGAACGAGCTCGCGCTCCTCCGCTTTCGCCCCGCCATCAGGAGCGTCCACCCAGACCCCATCCTGCTTGAGAAGGTTGACCAGCTCGCTGACTCCGTTCTCCTGCGGGATGCCGTTCTTTACGACCTCGCGCTTTCGGTACAGGGTGATCTTCCCGCCCGCCGCCCCGACGTAGCCGTAGTCGGCGTCCGCCATCTCGCCCGGTCCGTTGACGATGCAGCCCATGACCGCGATGTCCAGACCCACCAGGTGCTTCGTGGCCTCGCGGACCTGGTGCAGCACCGTCGGCAGATTGAACTTCGTGCGGCCACAGCTCGGGCAAGCGATGTACTCGACCTTCGTCTTCCGCAGTCCGAGGCTCTGGAGGATGTCGTAGCAGACGGGGATCTCGTTGATCGGGTCCTCCGAGAGCGAAACCCGGATCGTATCGCCGATCCCCTCCATCAGCAAAGTGGCGATACCAGCCGTGCTCTTGATTCGAGCGTAGGTGCCGTCGCCCGCTTCCGTCACGCCCAAGTGGAGTGGATAGGCCATCCCCACTTCGTCCATCCGCTTGACCATCAACCGGTTGGCCGCAACCATGATCGGAACCCGGCTCGCCTTCAGCGAGATGTTCAGGTTGGTGTAGCCGTGCTTCTCTGCAATCCGCAGGTACTCGAGAGCGCTCTCGACCATTCCGTCTGGCGTGTCGCCGTAGGTGACGAGCATCCGCTCCGACAGCGAGCCGTGGTTCACGCCTACCCGCATTGCCCGGTCGTGCTTCTTGCAGGCCTCCACTACCGGGACGAAGCTCTCTTCGATCGCTTCCCTCTCCGCCGAGTGCTCCTCCGGCGTGTACTCCAGTTGGTTTGTGTGCTTCCTAAAGACAAAGAGGCCCGGGTTCACCCGGACCTCGTCTACGTGCTTCGCCGCCTCGACCGCTATGGCCGTGCCTTGGTGGTGGACGTCGGCGGTAAGGGGGACGTAGCGGTAGCGTTCGGTGACCTTCGCCCGGATCTCCTCCATAGCCTTGGCCTCGCCCAGGCTAGGGGTCGTTACCCGCACCAGCTCGCAGCCCTCGCGGTGAAGCGCGATGATCTGCTCCACGCACGCCTCGACGTTCCAGGTTTCCTCCGTGATCATTGACTGGACGACCACCGGGTGCCCTCCGCCAATGGTAACGGGGCCGACCCGGCAGGGGGTGGTCTTACGGCGAGGGTAGGTGACGTCCAGATTCATCGCTCACATGTCCATACGGAGGGCGTCGATGCCCTGTCGCTCTGAACCTATTGTGACAGGGGCTCACGGACGCAACGTGCTCTTAACAAAGCAGCGGAGAGCTACTTCGCCAACCGTACCAGCGACCACCGGGTGTTGAACCGGCTGGACTGCCCCGGCCTCAGAACCTCGATCGGGCCGTTGAGCTCAAGCTCCACGTACTTCTTCGGGTCGGGGTTCGTGTAGATCTGCTGCGCTTTACCCCCGTCCGGGTACTTCATCCCCGGCTGGTAGGGCCCGAACATCGTGAACCGGACATCCCCCTTTTCCGCCGCGACATATCCAGCTCGGGCGCCCGCCCCGACTTTGACGGAGCTGGCCCGGTTACGCTTGATAAAAAGCATGTCGGAGGTCGCCCGAAACTCGGGTGCGTCCATCTTGAGGTCCCCGTAGGTGCCCCAGCCCAAGGGATGGTCGGTCGTCTTCTCGATTGGTAGCAGCGACACGTCTGGGTCGTCCATCTGGGCGATCTGCCAGATCGCCAGCTCGACCGGCTTGCTCCCCACGTTCATCATCCGATTGCGCATCGTGACTTCAGAACCCCGCCCGGCGAGACTGATTTCCCGCTGGAAGCGGATCCCGAACCGCTCGCTCGTCGGGCTCGTCACGATGAGCTTGGTGCCTTTGATCTCGACCTGGTGCACTCCACCGTCGAGGTCGGTATCCGGGGGCCAGTTCCAGAGCGCCTGGGGGGCCGGCCAAAGCTTGTCACCGCCGTAGTTACGCCACTCCCCGGGTGTGGCGGGAGCTACCTTTCCCGCGAGCTCGGGGTCTTCCCACAGCATGTTGGGGCCGTCCACATAGCCGTATCGCATGATGCGGCCGATCTGAGGGACGAACACCAGATCGACCTGCCCGTTGCTCATGCGAACGCTGTCCTTCCACCCTCGATAGTCCGTGCGCGTAATCATAACCTTGGCCGAAGACACGAACACCAGACACCAAGCCACGACCAGTGCGAGCAGGCGGTACTTCATTGTCAGAAACATCATAGCCGACGCTGATGATGCGCTGAGGACTGCCTGTTCGACATCGCCACGATTCCCGCACGTCTCAGTTTCTGCCTCTTCGAAACCGAGTAGGGGAAAATGAACACCATGATAACCGGCTTTCTTGCCTGCATAGTCATCGCCTCAACACCTGCCCAAGTGCCTGAGCGAAGGTACGAGCGCCTCACCAGGGGCATTAACCTGAGCCACTGGTGGGCTCAGTCACGGACTGACAACTACCCGGTGCAGCGGCTGGACTCACAGATGCGAAAGGAGGACTTCTCGCAGCTTTCCCAACTGGGCTTCCGCCACGTCCGTCTGTGTTTGGAGCCAACGGCAATTTGGGACGGGAAAGAGCCTGTCGAGCTAGAGCCCACCCGAATGACGCTGCTTCGCCGGCAATTGAAGGAACTCAACGAAAGTGGCCTCGCCGTAATCGTCGATCTTCATCCCAGCCCCGAATACAAAAAGGCGGTTGCCACTGATGAAGCAGCGGCAGACCGCCTCCCTGCTTTTTGGCGGCGTTTGTCGTTCGAACTTAGGGACACGGACCCCGAACGGGTGTTCATGGAAGTCATGAACGAGTCCACCATTCAAGACCACGAGCGGTGGCGAGACCTGCAGGGAAAGGCGCTCGCCGCTATCCGGAGTTCGATGCCCAAGCACACGCTAATCGCGAGCGGGGCCAAGTGGGCCACCATTGATGACCTCCTCAAGCTTAAGCTGTACGAGGACCGGAACATCGTCTACAACTTCCACTTTTACAGTCCGAACGTCTTCACCCACCAGGGCGCGACCTGGGGATGGGAAATGTCCCGGCACTTCAAGCGGGTGCCTTACCCCTCGTCGCCCACTGCCGTTGCCGCTATCCTCCCGGAGCAGGGGCACGAGGGAGCGAAGCGGCACATCCATACTTACGGTCAGGAGCGCTGGGACCGAGACCGTATCGATCGCCAGGTGAAGCGAGCGGTCGATTGGGCGCGACAGAACGGCGTTCGAATTACGTGCAACGAGTTTGGCGTCCATAAGCCCGCTCCGCCCGAAGCCCGCCAGAGATACCTGCAAGACCTCGTCTCGGTTTTCGACAAGTACGGAATCGGATGGGCAATGTGGGACTACTCGGGCCGCTTTGGCCTTTTCTCGGGCCAGCCCGGGAACAGGAAAGTGGACACGGCGGTTCTTTCTGCATTGAACGTCCGTCCGTAACCGAGGGGAATGGGAGTGCAGCGAAAGAGGGGAATCAATAGCAGATGCAGGATCCGCTGCTGGGTGACGGAGATGCGATGCTCAGGACCATGTCTGCAGGCGATTCTCACTGAACTTCCCATCGAACGTATTGAACGTTTGCCACGTCGCTCGTCACTAACCTTCAGAAAAGCCTGGAGGCGTGCTTGAGCCGACCGACGCTCGACATCGCCCAGATCGCGAGAGACAACTACGATGCGGTCTACCGGTTCTGTGCGAGACGGGTCGGCAGTGACCGTGCCGCCGACGTGGCCCAGGAGACGTTCTTGACCGCTCAAAAAGCCCTTCCCAAATACCGCCAGGAATCCAGTGTTCGAACCTGGCTGTTCGGGATCGCGCACAACGAGTGCCGTCGGATCGTAAGACAGAAACGGTTAGAGACACCGCTGCTGGAGCTCGATCCGGCGAAGCGGAGCCAAGAAGACAGTGAGGAAACCCTAGTGAACCGACAGGCGCTGCAGACGGCGCTGGCCAAGCTTTCCGACGAACATCGCGAGGTCGTTCTGCTCCACGAGGTGGAGGGGCTGACCTACGAGGAGGTCGGGGTTGTGCTCGGAGTTCCCGCCGGAACGGTCAAGTCTCGTCTTCATCACGCGTTTCTCAACCTTCGCAAAGCCCTTGAGCCAGTGGGAGGGGGCCGATGAGCGACTTCCGCGAGAACCTGAAGGCGTACATGGACGGTGAACTGGACAAGGCAGGCGTCGCCGAGGTCCAAGAGCACTACGACAACGATCCTGAAGTCCGGCGGGAGGTAGACCAACTTCACGCCATTTCCCAAATCCTTCGGACGGGGACGGTCCAGCCGAGCCCCGAAGGCTTCGAACGCACCCTGCTGGCCCTTAGCGGCAGCAAGCGGCGGCGGGCGGAGACCGTTCGTGGCTGGGCTCTCGGGTTGGGCTTTGCGACCGCCTTAGTGGGTCTCCTCTTCTTGCCGAACCTCCTAGGCTGGAACCGGGCCGAGGGTGGAACTTCGGCTGCCGAAATGTCTAAGCAGTCGGTAGCAATGGCATCACCATCGGAGAGCGCTATGGAACGGGCGGCCAAGCAGATGGGCACCGGGGCCGTTCCCTACTCCCCGGATCGCGCGGGAGTAGCTCCCCTTGCCGCGTTTGCCAAGCCGGGTGCGACCAACTTGTACGCGGGAGACCGCCAAGGTGCTGGTGGAGCCCCCGGCATCGTTGCTCCCGGCGCCGCCGGTGCGTCCGACAGCGGAACAAGTGGTCCCGTAGCTCAAAACGAAATGACCCCGTTCGTTCCCCAGCCTCCACCTCTGAGGGGACGTAGCTTGCCGCCGGGCAGTGGACCCCTGCCAGCCGGTCCGCTGATGAACGTTCAACCGCTTCCCGGGGTTGCCGGTACGACAGCCCCTGCCTTGCCCCAGCCCATGGGGCCGGCGGTGCCCGTTCGCCCGGATCCAGGCTCGATCAGCCTGAATCCATCAGCCATCGCGATGAGTGAGTCTGCGGTGCGGAAGGTCGTGGCTTCGATGGGTGGCCAAGTCGTCGGAGTGAGCGCTCTGCGGGGCGGTCAGGCAAACGGCGGCAAGTCGATCCTCGTCTCGGTCGCCGCCGAGCGCGCGCCCGTCCTCGCCTCGCGACTTCGAAGCGCCCTCGCAATGATGGGAACGGTCAGCGACCCCTTCGAGAATCCTGCCGGAAGGTCCGGCCGTGACCTTGCCGTCGCGACGAAGGAGCGAACGAGGGCTACGGCCCCCGCAGCGGCTCCCGCACCCGCCCTCAGGGCCGAAAGCAGTGAAGCCGCCTCCGAGACCGACGCTGACGCGAACACCCTAGAGCAAGACCTGTCGAAGGCCAAAAAGAAGCGGGAAGAGCTGTTACTAGACTTCTACGAGGACGCTCCGGCGGTCAAGGACGTCGAGGCGGAGATCGCGGAGCTTGAGAAGAAGCTGGCGGCAGCTCGCAAGTCGAGCCCACCGAAAAAGCCTGCCGCTCCCACGCGGAAGTTTATCCAGATCATGCTGCAACCGAGGCTCTCCCTACCGGGTCGGTAGAATCGAAGCTTGGATTCGCTTCACCGATTCGACCAGGAGGCTTTCCGGCTCATCCACGTCGGGTGGCACAGCGCGATCCTGGACGCCGTCTTCTGGGTCTTCAGCTACTCCGGCCTCAGCCAGATGCAGGTCCTGTTCTCGTTGCTCTTCCTCCGATGGCGCGAAACCAAGTACTACGTCCTACCGCTCCTCGTCACGATCTTCGTGGCGGGGCTCCCGGTGGCCCAAGGGATCAAGCGGCTCCTTCCCCGCGAGCGCCCAAGCAACCTAGGCTATGCCACCCCTCAAGAGGCGTGGCTAGCCAATAGCTTTCCTAGCGGCCACACCACGACCGCCTGCGCTCTCGCGACGATGCTGCTTCTCCTTACATGGGGAACCCCACGGGCGTGGATGGGGCGTACTGCCGCCGTTTGGGGCGTCTTAGTGGGCTTTAGCCGCGTTTATCGAGGCGTCCACTGGCCCACCGACGCCCTCGCCGGCCTCTGCGCCGGCATCTTCTCCGCCTGCCTCGTCTACTTGGTCCTGGGCAAGATGGGCAAGCAGTTGCACCTCGAAGAGCCCGGCGTCAGCCTCTCTGGCCAAACTCAAACTTAGAGTGCGGTGGCCCGCAAACGCATTACCCAGCGAGCCAGCGAGTGTGGAGGGAGTGTGGGCTGTGGTGTGTGGACTGTGGGTTGTAGAGCAGGTCCGGGACATTCCCGACCTCCCAAACATCCCCGACGATCCAAACACACCCGAAGGGGCACCCCACTCTAAAGGGACTCGAAGGTGCCCATTGACCGGAACTTCTGGTAGCGCTGGGTGCGCATTTCGTCTCCGCTCAGCCCCGCCAACGACTCCAGATTGGTGAGAAGCGCGGACTTCACCAGCGCCGCCGCTTCGACGGGATCGCGGTGGGCACCGCCGCGCGGCTCCGACACAATCTCATCGATCAGTCCAAATTCTTGAGCCGACTGGGCCGTCAGCCGGAGCGCCTTAGCTGCGTCGGGCCCTCGCTCCGGGGCTCGCCAAAGAATCGCCGCGCACCCTTCCGGTGGAATTACGGAATAGATGGAGTGCTCCTGCATCAGCACCCGGCTGCTCGCGGCGATGCCGATGGCACCCCCACTTCCCCCTTCGCCGATCACGATCGCCACCGTGGGGACGGTGAGCTCGAACATCTTGAACATCGCCGCCGCAATGGCCTCCGAAATACCCCGCGACTCGCTTTCGACGCCGGGATCGGCGGCGGGCGTGTCGACGAACGAGATCACCGGCAGTTGGAACCGCTGGGCCATGTCGAAGAGGCGGATCGCCTTGCGGTAGCCCTCCGGCTTGGCCATGCCAAAGTTTCGGAACTGCCGCTCCTGGATGTTCCGCCCCTTCTGGTGCCCGACCACCATGACCGGCCGTCCTTCCAGCAGGGCCGGGCCGCCGACGATGGCGTGGTCCGCGAACCCCCTTCGATCCCCTTCGAGCTCTACAAAATTGGTAAAGATCGACTGCACGTAGTCGAGGGTGTACGGTCGCCGCTCGGCGCGAGCGACGAGAACCTTCTCCCAAGGGCCTAGGTTCGCGTACATGAGGTCGATATAGCGGTCCCGCCCCTCCTCGAACTTTGCAATGTCCCGCTCGTGCCGCTCTTGCTTGGCCGGATCGGTCTCCCTTCTCGCGACCTCTTTGAGCTTAGCGATGTTCTCCTCAAGCTCGACGAGCGGCCTTTCCCATTCCTTGTGCGTCTTCGCCATTATCCTTCACATTTGGCGTTCCGACTCCCGGACCGCCAGTCGCTCCTAGAGCAGCGCCTGCTGTTCCGCTCTCGCGCCGCTCCCCAGGATCCTCACCAGGGTCGAAAGGGTAGTCCGCATCTCCTTGCGAGGCACGATGCGGTCGATCATTCCGTGCTTGTGCACGAACTCGGCAGTCTGAAAATCATCTGGGACCTTGCCCACTCCGGCCTGCTTGCTCACCCGAAGCCCCGCAAACCCCACGAGCGCCTTCGGCTCCGCTAGAATCACATCGGCGATGCTCGCGTAGCTAGCGAGTACGCCTGCCATCGTCGGGTCGGTGAAGACGGCGATGTAGGGCACTCCCGCCTGGCTCGCCCGCTGAGCCGCCGCCGTCGTCTTGGCCATCTGCATAAGCGACAGGAGACCTTCTTGCATGCGGGCGCCCCCCGAAGCGCAAAAGATAACCGCCGGCACCTTTTGGTCCGCCGCGCGCTCAAGGGTCCGGGTGATCTTTTCGCCCGCAACCGAGCCCATCGACCCGCCCATAAACGAGAAGTCGGCAACCGCGAGACTCACGCCAAGCCCGTCAATGGTGGCAAGGCCACTGAGCACTGAGTCGTTGGGGCCGTTCTTCTCCACCGCCGTCGTCAGCTTCTCCGTGTACTCCGGAAACTCAAGCGTGTCGACCGACCGAAGTTCCTGGTCCATCTCCTGGAACGAACCCTCGTCGAAGGTTAGCTCGATCCTCAGGCGCGACGGGAGCCGGTGGTGGTGGCCGCAGTAGGGGCAGACCCGTAGGTTCTGCTCGAAGTCCACCGAAAAGATGATCTTCTTACACGCCGCGCACTGTAGAAAGGCGCTCCCAGGGGTGGGCGTCTTGTTGCTCAAGGTTTCCGAGGATACCCCCGCGATGCTGATGGTAGATGACTGACGCGTGATGGGTGATCCGGGGCAGGAATCGACTTGACGGACGTGGAGGAAAAGGGCCGAACTATTCCTGCGCTTCACCAGTATCTAAAGCCATATGGCTAAGCAGCCGGGGGATCGGATTTTTGGGGTGGAGACGGAGTTCGGGTGTCTGGTCGCGGACGAGACCCTGGGTTCGCCCGAGGCGGCGGTCGAGGCGATAAAGGACTATCTGTTCCTTGAGCTGAAGCTGGGAGCTATTGACCTCCACGCCCGCGACGACGTGTTCGAGCCCGCCCAAAGCGGCGGATTCCTCATGAACGGCGCTCGGCTGTACATTGATGCGGTCGGTTCGCACCTGGAGTACGCCACCGCCGAGTGCCGCCAGCTCAAGGACCTTGTGGCAAACGACCGGGCGGGACAGCGCCAGATCGTCCGCGCCATCAACGAACTCGGTCTGGACGACGCGATCAGCGTTTACAACAATAGCGTCGACCACTTTGGCGGCCACACCTTCGGCTGCCACGAGAACTACCTCGTGCGAGGCGACGACGACTTTCTGAACACCTCCGTCCAGATGCTCTATCCGTTCCTGGTCACCCGGCAGATCTTTGCCGGTGTGGGCCGGGTCGGAGGGCACATCCTAACCGCGGGTGGTCTTCGACCAAGCTACCAGGAGGTCATGGACAACCCGGTGGACTACATCTGGGTGTCCCACGTGTACTCCGTGGTGCCGGACGATCGCGTGCAGTTCCAGCTCAGCCAGCGGTCGGACCACATCATCAAGACCATCGCCTCCCGAGTGCGATTCAATCGCGCGTTGATTAATCCGAAGTGGGAGCACTTCTACTCGCACGAGGGGATGACCCGCCTCCACCTCCTGTTCGGTGAGAGCAACCAGAACGAGTTCGCCTACGCGCTGAAGGTGGGGACGACCGTTCTCGTCCTTCGGATGCTCGAAGAGCACCTGGTGCCGATCACGATGACCCTAGCTCAGCCGCTGGTTGCCCTGCGTGAGGTTTCGCGCGACCCCTCTTATAAATGGATTGTGTCGATGTCCGACGGCTCGACCATCGGCTCCATCGACCTCCAGCGCCAGTACTTGAAGATCGCGGAAGACAACTATCGCGGGGAGAGCGAACAAACGGATTGGGTGCTCGACAATTGGCGCTCCGTGCTTGACGGCTTGGAGCGCGACCCGATGGCGATGGGCCACCAGATCGACTGGGTCGCCAAGCGCCAGATCGTCGAGCAGTACATGGCCGAGGAGGGGCTGGACTGGGGAGACGACGCCCTCCAGTCGGTCGACCTCGAGTACCACAACATCGACCCCGAGAAGAGCCTGTTCTACGCCTGGCAAGAGATGGGCAACACCCAGCGAATCCTGGACGACCTCGACACCACGCTCGCCATGACCGACCCCCCACAAGACACCCGGGCCAAGGGTCGGGCCAAGCTGGTGGAGCAGGTGCTCAGTCGGAAGAACGCGAAGTTCTACCTGTTCGATTGGAACGGGGTCGCCCTCGACCGCCACACGTACGTCGAGATGCCCGACCCATTCGAGACCTACGAGAACGTTGGCAAGTAACCTAGAAGGCAACTTCTTGCTTCGGCAGGGCATTCTGCAATAACATCCCTTCGTGGCAAAGGCGTTGCTTGCAGTCCTGGCGGTCTTCGTGCTGCATTCCTTCACCCTGGCCGGTGAACTACGCCCCGGGACGCCTATCCGCCTGACGGTTCAACGGGCCCTATCCACTCACCCCCGGGGCGGCCTGCTCGGCGTGGTGGGGGTCAAGCCCATTACCCGGGAAAACTCATTCGTGATCTTTGAGGTCGCGGAAGACGTGCTGGATGAAGAAGGCGACGTCGTGATCCCCGAGGGATCGGTGGCGACGGGCCGCGTGGTCGATTCCCAAGTCGGCGGCGGGCTGAAGCCCCACGCCCCCCGGCTGGCCGTCACCGTGGACTCCGTAATGGACCGGCGAGGGCGGTTGATCCCGATCCGGTTCGACGAGCGGCACGAGGGCAAATGGGCCCGACGTTTCAGCCGCGCGGAAACCGGCGAGTTCGTCCGACAGATGCGCGACGAGCGGTTGGAGCGGGCTATGAACATGCCTGAAAACTCCGAAGCGGTGCAGGAGCTGATGCACGTCGTGGTGAAGGGGCAGGTCGATGACCTGATCCGCCATCCCGAGCGGATCCTGAAGCTAAAGTACCTCGCCCAGCAAAGCGGGCTCCCCACGTTCGTCCGGTTTATCCAGGAGGGCAAGATCCTCGACGTTCTGCGCACGATCGCGCTGATTCAGAACGGAGGCTTTGTCCTCAAGGGTCTCACCGACCTGCGCCGAGTCGGAGACGCGTTCCGGCTGGCGAACGAAGTGTGGGGTGCCGGTGCCGAGCTAGCGACATGGTTCGGACGCCGCGTGACGGCTCCTCAGATCGTGGTCCCCGTCGGATTCCCGGTGGAAGCGGTCGTCGATTAAGGGAGGAACTGCGCCCGCTCTTCTGCGCTCGGCAGGCGGCAAGTCTCCTTCTTTCCCCAGAACCGATACCGGTTCTGGGCGATCAACCGGTATCCAGCGTCGCGAACCGGGCGAGGAATCGCCAGGAGCAGACCGGCCAGCGGCCCGGTAACCCCCAGCCGCTTCAAAACCCGTAAAGCAGCCGTAGATCGGACGTGCCGTCCGTCCGCGTCCAGAAGCACCACGGTGGACAGACCACCGTCGTTCGCGTACTCGGGGACCATCTTTCTCGCCGTCTCCCCCTGCAGGGAGGCAAAGCGGAACAGGCGGGCTTTGTCGTGCCGGATCACGAAGTCGACCGATGCATTGCACAGGTTGCAGACGCCATCGAAGAACAGGATCGGGTGCTCCTTCGGATTCGCGCCTGCGGCATCGGGTTCGGAGGTTGGAGCAGCCATCGGTCTAGTCTTTGAAGTTCCTCAAGGCCATCACGTACGTGTGCCTCATGTGTTTGATCTCGGATCGAGAGAACAGGATCTCGTCCCGGGACCTTTTCAGGTCCGGGTCGAGCGGAGTTTTTAGCCGCTTAGCCCAATCGACTCCCTTACGCTCGTCGATCCGGTGAATCGTGTCTAATGCTTGAGCCCTAAAGCACCCCGCCTCGCCTTCGTCTGCCAATACCTTTTCCAACGACGGGATGGCGGCCGGGCGGCCGAAGTCGCCAAGTGCGTGCATGGCATAGAGCCGTCGGGGGAAGTCCCGGCGCTGGATATCGCGGCAGAGTCGGGGGATCATCCGGGATCCTGCGAGAATCAACGGATAGTCAAGCTGCCCTTCGGCCGCCTCGGTGCTGTTAACGAACTCGGCTATTACCGCGTCTTCGGGCATTCGCTTAAGGGACCAAGCGTACAGATGCCTACCGCCAAACGAGTACATTGCCAGTCCGGCGATCACCGCTGCGCCAACCACCGCAGTTCGTGCCAAGATCGGTCGAAGTCTCAACGGGCCATGGCCAAACTGATGAGGTCGCGCGACGGCTTGAATGTCACGTCCTCCTTCACGGTCTCCAGAACATCGATTGGCACATCGTTCCGCCCCGAAAGAAGCTCGCCGATCACGTCTTCGACCAACTGCTCGGGGGTGGAGGCACCCGATGAGATGCCGATCCGCCGGTAGTCCGTCTTCCATTCGGGCCGAACCTGATCCGGGGTTAGCAGAAGGTGCGATTCCGTGCCAAGGGCTTCCGCGACCTCTCGCAGTCGGTTCGAGTTGGAGGATGTTGTCGAACCCACGATCAGCACCAGGTCGCACTCCCGCGCAAGCTCGTGGATCGCCGACTGGCGGTTGGTGGTCGCGTAGCAGATGTCCTCTTTGGCGGGCCGGTGCAGGTGCGGGAATCGGCGCTCCAAGACCTCCATCGTCTCGCGCACTTCACCCACGCTAAGAGTCGTCTGGGTGAGGACAGCGAGCTTGTCGTAGTGAGGAAGCTCTAGCCGCTCGGCCTCCGCTGGGGTTTCCACGAGCACCATCCGATCCGGCGCTTCGCCCATGGTCCCCTCGGCCTCCACGTGACCTCGGTGCCCGATGTAGACCATGAAGTAGCCCTTCGCCGCGTAGTGCTTCGCCTCGTTGTGCACCTTGGTGACCAGCGGGCAGGTCGCGTCGATAATCGTCAGGTTCCGCTCTTTGGACTGGCGACGGATCTCGGGAGCGACGCCGTGGGCCGAGTAGACGACCACGCCGCCAGAAGGGATGTCCGCGATGTCCTCCACGAACACGACCCCCTGCTCCTCAAAGCTCTTCACCACCCACTCGTTGTGGACGATGGCGTGGCGGACGTACAGCGGCGCGCCATGGATCTTCAGCGCTAGGCTGACGACCTCGATGGCGTAGGCGACGCCGGCACAAAACCCTCGGGGGGCGGCGAGGATTATTCTCTCCACGTCTCATTTTACGCCGCTGGGGGCCTAAGGGTCCCGCAAGGAGCCTCCCCCAGGGTCTTAAGAGCCCTCCGGTAGTATCCAGAGGTGTCTCCCACCGGGAACGAATGGCTGGCTACGGGCGGTGCCTACTGGGTAATCGCCATCCAAACCCTGATCACCATCGTGTTCAGCGTCTATATCTCGTTTCAGATTGGGAAGCAGTACCGTGCGGAAAACGACGGCTGCCTACTGGCCATCGCGAACTTATTGCTCACCCTCTTCGGAGCGGGAGCCGGCTACTTCATCGCGCCGTTCCCCATCTTCCTGCTCACGTCACTGATCGGGGCGGTGCTCTTTCCAACTGTCTGGACGTTGCTTTACCTACGTCGTCTCCGCCGGGACCGCTGACCGGGCATAATCCCTCCCATGCCGCGCAAGATCGCCGTTCTGGCAGGGGATGGAATTGGCCCCGAAGTTATCGCCGAGACCGTGAAGGTGCTCGAATCCACCGGAGGCTCCTACGAGTTCGAGTACGCCCTGGTTGGCGGCGCGGCCTACGACGATGGTGGCCATCCGCTTCCTCAGTCCACTCTTGATCTGTGCCGCAAGTCGGACGCGGTGCTGCTGGGGGCGGTCGGCGGCCCGAAGTACGACGCGATCCAGCCTCCGGAACTGCGACCCGAGGTCGGAGCCCTGCTCCCTCTCCGCCGCGAGCTAAACCTCTACGCGAACGTCCGCCCCGCCAAGACCCTCCGCCCCCTCCTGAAGGCGAGCCCGCTGAAGCAAGGCCGGGGCCAGATGGACCTGGTCGTCATGCGCGAGCTTACGGGAGGCATCTATTTCGCCGAGCCGCGTGAGCGCCGAGACAACGGCGATACCGCCGTCGACACTTGCATCTACAAGCGGTACGAGGTTGAGCGGATCGCCCGGCGCGCCTTCGCCATCGCCCGCCAGCGCCGCCACGAGATCGTGAGCGTGGACAAGGCTAACGTTCTCGAGACCAGCCGCCTCTGGCGCGAAGTCGTGACCGCCATGGCCGACGAGAACCGGGACGTGAAGGTCACCCACATGCTCATCGACAACTGCGCGATGCAGCTAGTCCGCAACCCGAGCCAGTTCGACGTGATCCTGACGGAGAACATGTTCGGCGACATCCTGAGCGATGAGGCGTCGATGATCACCGGCTCGCTCGGTCTGCTGCCTTCGGCCTCCCTCAGCGACGAAAAGGACGGCAAGGTTTTCGGCCTCTACGAGCCTGTGCACGGCTCCGCCCCGGACATCGCCGGCCAGGGCCGGGCCAACCCCATCGCCGCCATTCTGAGCGCGGCCATGATGCTGCGCTACAGCTTCGACGACGACCGCATGGCCACCAAGATCGAGAACGCGGTGGAGCACGCCCTGGAAGCGGGACTGCGCACCGCCGACATCTACGAAAAGGGCTGCCGCGTCGTAACGACCACCGAAATGGGCGACGCCATCTCCTTCAAGCTCCAAGCCGCCGCCTGAGCATCGGGAGTGCGCGAAGCCCCTCGCGCTTTGTATTTGCCCGCGGAGCGGGCCGCAGCTCCGCCGCGAATGAAAGCGCGAAGGGCTTCGCCCACTCCCAAAGGCGTCACAATCCTTCCATGATCACGATTGTTGGCGCGGGCTTCGCCGGTGTCGAGGCGGCTTGGGCGCTGGCGAGTCGCGGGGAGCGGGTTCGGCTCTATGAGATGCGCCCGGTAAATAACACGCCCGCCCACACGACGGGCTACTTCGCCGAGCTCGTCTGCTCGAACAGCCTCAAGTCGAAGCTGCCCACCTCTCCCGCGGGACAGCTTAAGGCCGAGATGACCGCCCTTGGCTCCATCGTGCTAGAGGTCGCCGAGCGGCACAGCGTCCCGGCAGGTGAAGCTTTGGGAGTCGACCGCGACGCCTTTGGCCAAGCGATCACCCGAACCCTGGAGGAGCACCCGCTGATCGAGGTCGTGCGGGACGAGTTCACGCCCCAGATCGCCGAGGCGCTTCTCGCCAAAGGCGACTCCGTGGTACTCGCCACCGGCCCGCTTACGTCGCCGGCCCTGGCCGAGTGGCTAGCCGCCAAGACCGGCCGCACCCACCTTTACTTTTACGATGCGGTCAGCCCCACGGTTGACGCGGCGAGCATCGACCGCAGCATCGTCTTCGCCCAGAGCCGATACGACAAGGGCGAGGGGGACGACTACCTGAACTGCCCGTTCGAGAAGGATAACTACTACGAATTCGTCCGCGCCCTGGTGTCGGCGGAGCGGGTCCCTATCCACGCCTTCGAGGCTGGCGGCCGGCGCGACGCTCCAACGGCTTGCGGGGACGACTCCGCCGCTAAGGACGTCGAAGGAGCCTTCCTGGAGAAGATCAAGTACTTCGCCGGCTGCACTCCCATCGAAGCGATCGCCGAGAAAGGGGAGCGCTCGTTGGCCTTCGGCAACTTCAAGCCCGTCGGCCTCACCGACCCGCGCACCGGCCGCCGCCCCTACGCCGCGCTCCAGCTCCGCCCGGAGAACCGCGAGAAGACCCTCTACTCCCTCGTCGCTTGCCAGAACCGCCTCAAGTGGGGCGAGCAGAAGCGGATCTTCCGAATGGTGCCCGGTCTGGAGAACGCCGAGTTCGTCCGCTACGGGGTGATCCACCGCAACACCTATATCGAAGCCCCCCGCGTCCTCACCCCTCACCTCGAGATGCGCGAGCACCCGAACCTGTTCGTGGCTGGTCAGCTCACCGGCGTCGAGGGTTACGTCGAGTCCGCCGCCATGGGCATCCTCGTTGGCCTCCAGGTGCTTCGAAAGGTGCGCGGACTGGAGCCGGTGACCCCGCCCCGCCCCTGCGCCTACGGGTCGCTCGTCGCGCACCTTTCGAAGC